>Ga0214543_1001353_pt1 | contig 47053 bp, 15 predicted proteins | sample CNSS2metaG_FD_160094 | JGI IMG/M metagenome (GOLD analysis project Ga0214543, IMG submission 160094) | Root nodule microbial communities from cowpea collected in UCLA plant growth center, Los Angeles, California, USA - CNSS2 | ecosystem: Host-associated > Plants > Roots > Nodule | place: USA...
CCAAAGTCTTAACAGCTGGCCCATCTCTTTTTTTTTTTTTTTTTTTTAAGTTTTTTTTTTTTTTTTATTTTTTTTTATTATTTTTTTTTTAATTTTTTTTTTTATTTATAAATTTTTTTTTTTTTTTTTTTAAGATATTGACAACTAAGTATGATAATGGAAAGTTATATCTTATTATCTGTAAAAATCAATTGCATTCATAAAAGAACAAACATTCTTGATGGGATACTCATACCAATTGAGCTTGTAATGATAGAAAACGGAATGCAAAGGAGCTATTGTGTTTCAAGTTGACTTCGATAAAACCTACCATTTAGTAACCCTATCATTGAAAAAAATGGGTTTTGGGGTTGGTGGAGGAATAACGAAAGAATGTATGTCTATTATTAAAGTGTGAGTAATAATAAAAGTTCAAGTAAAAGTTTCTATTAGGAAATTATTGTGCATTTTTTTTAAGTGGTGGAATGTTGTTCACAATTTAAAATAATGATATTTTTATTAAATTTATCTTTATTTTTAATTTTTAATTAAAAAATTATTTTTTATTTTATTTAATTTATTTTTTAAATTATTTTTTTTTTTTAAAAAATTTTAAGTTTTTTTTTTTTTTTTTAAATTACTACATACGGTTTGCCAATCACTAAAAACACCCACCATTGTTATATTATTAAATTAGGTCGTAAAATGCATGGATGTATTTTAAGACCTGAATTATCCAATGTATATATGTAATAGAGAAATTTATGTGAAACACACAATGAAAATGTAACCCTTTCGTCCCTTTCATGCAATTAGTAGGTTTCTTCCCGGTGGCCCAAGCAAATTAAATTTCTTAAATCACACGTAAAAAAATGATAATAGTAAACAATTAATTAAAGTGTCTCTTTCATGGTTAGGAATAGTTGTGATTGAAACAAAAGGACAGAACGTTAAAATAAAGCCACCTAACCTATCAACTTTGTGTGTATATGGTCTCCTATCCAACCTTTACACCTTTCAAATATTAAAGATAGTACTATTAAATTATACGGATTATTTGGTTATTATGGCTCACTTTCGATCTTAATTAGTTAATTAATTTGGTTGTAAAGTGAATGGATTATGTGGCTCAGGAACATCTGTTTGTAGTGGTTTGGCTAGTGCAGGAACTAAAAGGTTACTTTCTGTTTTAGCCAATCGTCTTTTAACTCACAAATTTCAATTTATTTTTCTTTAAGGAGTAATAAATTTGTAAGTTGCACCAGTTTGCGATACTTCTCTTATTCTTACGTACTTACATGGATGTGGGGTGGTAGGTTAACAAAAAATAATTTTTTGATGGACGAAGATACTAATATTTATTCTTTAACTTATGTCTAGCACACGCGCACGCCTCACCTATCTATCTAACTTTGATTGGATCCCCATGGGCGATGGTGGAGCATGGAATTTTTTTGTTTCCAGGTCCAATAACGTTTAACTTAGCAAGGCCTTTTAATTTAAACCAATTTCAGGATTAGATTTTCTGGTTGACTTCAAAATCCAAACAATTTTGAAGAGTTTCGTCATAAATTCTTTTGATGAAATCAACATTATGTCCTTCGTACAATGCCAAGCTGGTTGCTTTGCATCACTTTTTCATTGATTGCTTCATTATTGTTATATGTTTTGGAATTAAATTTACCATTCAATAGTTGTAAGTTTTTTTGTTGTACAGTGTTGAATCAATAATTAAATGTGTCAAGGTCCTAACCGACATGGGCTGAGAAAAAAATTTAGAGGATCAAATATTCACATAAGAAAAAGTTAATTATAGGTCAAATAAAGTCACCTTAGATCCATGTCAAATCTAATTGAATTGAGTCTACTTCAGACCGAATAGAATTAAATATGTTTTGAATGGAGTAAAATTAGGTCTGGGTTAAACTCACATGAGATAGACATGGACTACGATATTGTTTTCCTTTTGCAATAACTCGCAATATAACCATGTCTCCAACTCTTCTTGTTCCCCTTTCATCCAAGTTCAACTTCCACCCTTTCTCCCCTATGACAGACAAACATTGCGCACTAACCTTCAATAGAGATTATTTCCTTATGACAAGTAGATTTTTTCTTTTTTGCTTAATTACTTGAATAGTCTCCATTTTAGTGGGAGTGTACCAATTTGATTTTCGCTTTTAAACAAATTTTAATTGCATTCCAACTTTTAAAAAAAGTGCCTCAATTATATTTTTTAGAAAAAACATAATTTTAACAATACGCTATGTGTCAATATGTGACTTTTATTTTTATTTTTGCAAAAATTTTAATTGTCATGTGTCAGGTCCCTGGTGTGACACATAGCAGTGTTAGTGTCATGTTGTAACATAATGTCATGTGCCAATATCACTACCAAGTGTTATTGTCTTCATTTCAATTTAGTCCATATACATGTCTCTTTGACTCAATTTAGTCCCTACTTATGTTTCTTTGATTCAATTTTATTCCATATTTTTTTTCAAAATAGAACAATATTGTCTCTCTCCAATTTGAGACCAAATTTATTATTTTTATTATTTGTATAAATGTTATACTGATATTTTGTTTTATTAAAAATGTCTTTTGAACATATTACATTATTGTATATTATTAACTCTTGTTTTGTTAATCATTACTTTTTTTTTTCAAAATAGAACAATGTTATTTCTTTTCAATTTGAGACCAAATTTGTTATTTGTATAAATGTTATATGGATATTTTTTTTAAAATGACTTCTTAACATACTATTTTATTGTATATTATTAACCCATGTTTTGTTAATAATTTCTTTTATCACTAAATTTTAATATAAATATTAGTACTTAATTTTGTACAAATATTTATACTTAATTAATTTTAATTTTATAAAAAAATAAATTAACAAAACATATTTTAATTATTATATCATAATAAAATTTTAATCTAGAAAATATATGGAGTATGAAAATAACCCTCCTGAAAAGCATCGAAAAATTTTAATCATAAATGCTTATGGTATTACGAGCAAGGTGATTATTAGTAGTGATGGATTATCTTTAAGCAAGATGATAGTATAAAATGTGGAGGTAAGATAAAGTTTAATCTGAACTTCAAAGTGAGCAGTTGAATGTTCTTATTAAAAATTTACGTAGTTGATTTGAAATAAGTTAGTCCAGTTTCAAAAACCATTTTGAGTCATTTCATATAGATTTCACACTTGCATCTCATGCTCATTTGGTTTTGAATATAATCATTTTTTTTTTGGGCAGATATGTACATTATACATTATAATTTCATCACTATTTTTAATTAATTTTAACATAGTTTTTCAAAATGCAAATTAGACATATAAGGGAACTTAGTTTGAAACTAATAATACCTCAAGAATAAATAATAAGATATATTATAATATTCTTTAAGATAACATATAAGAGGAGAATATAAAATTTTTCTCATTGATCAATATAAATAGTATACGCATATATAAAAGATAAGGGATAATGTTTGAATTATATAATGCCATAATTGATGTATTGTTTTTTTCAATCAATAAATTGTTTGGAAATTTTATAAATATATGATATGAGGGATAAGATGAGGTATTTACATGGTCGATTATTTTCATAGATATGGTCTATTTGTCAATCAATTTATAATTGTTGCATAATGTTTGATACTATAATTTCATATAATTGACAACAATTTATTAGGACAACTACTTTACATATGCTCTGTGCTTTGAGTCTTCAAATTTGTTTTCTTCTACAATATAGTATAATGTCCTTAATCATTTTTTCGTATTAGTTTTACATAAATTAGACTTATATTTACTTTTGAATAATAATATATTTTAATGTGTACTACAAATAAAACATAATTTAATCTAAACAATTGGTCAATTTTTATTTTCCAAGTGGATTTTATAAAACCAAATTAAGTTAAACTTGTTTATTAATAAAATTTGTTAGATCTAATAAGTGAGCTAAACGTAAATTTACTTATTAATACTTTACTTCCAGCTTAAATAAAGTATTTAATTTTATAATTAAATTTAGGGTAAATTATATATTTTTGTGAGACTTTTTCAAATTATACTGACATTCCAGTATTTTTAAAAGAAATAACATAAATCTTCCCCTTGTTTGAAAGCATTACATTGTCTTATTTTTTTTTTTTATATTGCACATGCACTCCTTAAATCTTAAAAACATTATACATACACTCCTCAATAAAAGGTAACGGTGAAAAACAAATAGGATGTAAGTGTAATTTGAGAAAATCCGATTTATGAATTTAGGTTTGATCATAATTAACTAATAACATTAAAGTAAATATTGATTTGCAGATGAAATAAACAACAATGTGTTTTTTATATTCATTAATATCTATCTAATTAAAAATTAGAAATGACAAAAATATTTGTGTTTGTGAATATCTGCGGATAAAATTCGTAACAGATAGTTTATATTCGCGGGTATTTCAATATCTGTTAAGGTGGCAAATAGTTTATTTACATGGATATTTTATTTTATTTTTAATAATAATTTTAGAAGTAATAAATTTTTATAATAACCATAATAAATTTTTATATGTGTTATTAATTTTTATTATATTATTTTCATAATAAAAATAAATGAATAAATCACGTGCATAAAAATTGAAATATGAGAGGTAATTTTATAATTTGGAGTGCGTCATCCTTTAGTTTCATCATGTAGAATGTGATTGCATATAAAATTAATCTTCCGATCATTGCTCAACATCACCTTCTATCACTCCCAAAAGAACAAGGTAAATGAGATGCTAATCCTCTTTTCTCATTCCTTGTGAACATTAAATTCTTCTAAAAAAAGACGATGTAAGTCATTTTAATATTTTTTTCTACGGTAATTTTATAAATTTATAACGGAAGTATATTATATATTTTAATAAAATAATATCAACTTTAATTAGTTTTTTAACTATGGATTAAAGGGGTCCAACTAAAATTAGTTTTAACTTTAATTTTAGTGACTAGTTTTAGAATTTGGTCCTATCTATATATTAGCATCTCTATCAACATGTCCATTTGCTACATGGTGGGTCCTACAACCTCAATTTAGTCAAACGCATATGGAAAATAAATTCAGCACGCGACTCCAAAAATAGTGTGCGGACTCCATCATTCTAACTAATCAAACAGCTAAAACCTCTTCCTTCCCCTCCTAGCCCTATTAATTTACAATTAATTAAGCTCGTAACACTATTTAAAATTATGATTAAATAATAATTTTATGAAATTAATTATCTATTTATTTATTTATATTATTATTATATTATATGGTTGTATTGTTTATCAAATTATATTCTTTTAGAAGTTTAAAAAACAAAGAATTGCTTTAACTAAATTTAATAATAATTAGTGAATACTTAAATTGAACCCGAACATAAAAGAAATTTTAGTTTAAGTTAAATTATTAGATATTTTAGCTTTTAAAAAACTCGTCTAATTTTTACACAACACTTGTAAACCTAATAAAGATGACATAACTTCTTTCAAAAAGCTTCAAATGCAAGTTTCCTGAAATTGTAAAAATAGTACTAGGTCAAAATCATGTCAAAAGAGGCTCATCTCTATCCAATTTCTACCCCACATCAATAAATTACACTATTTTTAGGATACATGCAGTTCGTTTAGAACTGCTAGATCTCATCCTTTAAGGTATTTTATTACATGATAAAAAAATTTCACGAGGAACAGTATAGTTACATAATTAACTTCACGCGAAATTACTTTATGTTTTTTCGTAGTTTTTATCACTCACAACGTTAATTTTTATTCACCTTTTACGATATCTAGAGAAAATTATTTATCCCCACGGAATGAGTGGTCACTATTACAAAATTGTTATTTTTTAAATCAGTTTATTAAAAATCAATTATTATATTTAAAAAAAATGGATATCACAGAGTGTGTGTGATGTAATTATATTTATAATTATCTAAAATGAAAATAGTATAAAACAATGAATGTGTAATAACCTAAGTGGTAACAAAACTAGCAACACCAAATACCATGCTCGGCAACATTAGCAACATTTAGCCAAACTCGTGCTGGCCCATCACCTTTTATAATAATTGCCCACGAACGTTAGTGGAAAAACTCAGGTTGCATATTTTATTGTCTCCCCTATTATTGATATAACCTACAAATTTATACGTCACTGAAATTGGAGCAATCCCCTCCATAGAATCCCCACCACAACAGCAAAGAAACAAAGAGAGTTATATATCCAACCCTAGCTAGCTCCATTATTCAACCAATAAAAGGGAGACTAAGAAGCCAAATTTTGAGAGATATTATAGAGAGATGACTGAAGAAAGTGCTGGAAACACAGTTGCAACCTCCGTCACCCCATTAAACTGGTGGTATCTCCAGCCAAATTCTATTTCTTCCTGGAACGATACTAATACCACATGGAACAACCAACCTAACCCTAATTCTTCCTCTTCTTGTGAGGAAGATATATCTGTTTCTACATCTTTCACTAATGCTTCCAACCATTCAACCCTCACTGTTGAGTCCTCTCGCAGACTCATTGACCCTCCTGCCCCTTCCTCCAACAACGACTTCATGGGAGAACATGCTTCGGATAATCAACTTTGGACCCATGTTCTATCGTAAGTTTATATGCTTTTACAATAAAGATTAATAAATATAGCTGTATGATTAAGATTATCTAGAATAAGTATGTTCGATGTTGATTAATTTGTATTCATACATAGTTGCAATCAGAGATAAGAGAATAATCTTCAGGGATGGTAAATGGGTGAAGTTTAAGGTGCATATATAGGTTGTAAATAATAATAGGGTTAAAGTACTATGAGTTTCACTAGTCGTACACGTTCTCCTAGGCTTTTGTTTCCACTATATCTAACAGTTATGTGCGCTACTCCAGTCAACTAATTCGTTTCTGTGTTCATACTACAAAACTATGATCTCTTATTTCCCACGCCAATAAAACCACTCTTAAACACTATAAGGTATTATCTTTGAAATCTTTATACAGTTGAGTTAATGGATATTGTGTTTGTTCATACATAGTAAGATTAGTTTGGTGTATTTTTCATTTAGTTTACCTACAACTAACTTTTTTGTCACATAAATATAGAGGTGTTGGATCTAACGGCCAAGAAATTGGAGAGAACTTTCTGGGTGCACTGTCATCAAAAAGCATGACAAGCACTATGTTTCAACCAGTGTGTGACTACTTGAAGAAACTTGATCATAGCAGTTGGGAATATAGTGGTTCAACTTCATTAAACAGCTTGGAGAAGCATTTAAATGGGTTCAGTGAGGCGATGATGGAGAATAATGAAAGGTTGACCAAGTTATCTAATCTTGTAAGCACTTGCTCTATTGCCCCGCCAGACCCGGAAGTAAATAGCCACTTTGATCCACAAACAAACAACATGTCCTTGAATAATTCTTCCATGGATCATTTCCCACAATCCGATCACTTCAAGCAACCTTTTGGAGAATCTCTTGGAGGAGTAGCAAATAGAAATCCTGGAGTGTTCCCATCTTATGATCATGACATGAAGATCAAGCAAGAGTTTCATGCAAGTGAAGTGCAAGGATCGTTAAATGCAAATGGGTATCAAAATGGATTTAATGGCTTTTCAGTGGGTGATAGTTGCAAACTCTACCATGGGATGCCCAATCTTCCTCCATGCACAAGAAATTTCTCAGATGTTATATCCTTTAATAGTCGATTTGGAAGGCCAGTTATTGGAATCCATGCTCAGAAGCCTGGCATGAAGTACCTGAACGTATCTGAACCAAAGAAGCAGGGTCTTCAAGCACCATCACCGGTGAGGTTATTATAAACCAATTATTATATATGGTTTCTCGTACTGATATTTAGCACAATTTTGTTTATGAAATATGTATAATAATATTATGATGCGATGCAGATAAGAAGTAATATTAATGGAAAAGGGGAGGGTACAACACGTGAAGTAAAGAAGAAAAGATCGGAAGAATCTTCAGATGCAATGTTAAAAAAGCCTAAGCAAGATACATCAACAGCTTCTTCTTCAAAGGTAACATATAAAATGCCCAAGATGAACTTATGACTGTAAAGAAAAGCAGAAAGTGGAGAACCTCCTTTTGTGCACTGTTAAGAAACTTCTATTCATTGTTTAAAAGGTGCAGGCACCCAAAGTCAAGCTAGGGGACAAAATCACAGCCCTTCAGCAAATTGTGTCTCCATTTGGAAAGGTTACTACACATTTTGCACTAACACTCTCCTTTTTTCGTTTCCTCTTCTTTATGAATATATATAATCAACAGTGCTCTACTTTTCTCACTACCTACTTCATAATAATGATCATTTTTTTTGTTGAATTTCAGACAGATACTGCATCTGTGCTGTTTGAAGCAATAGGCTACATAAAGTTTCTTCAAGAACAAGTCCAGGTGGGGATCATTATGCAAAACTTTCTTTCCATTGCATTATGCGGCTATATAATACACTATAATTGTTGTTGTTGCTTTCTTTCTTCTTCTTCTTCTTATCATTTTTAATGCCAACGAAACTAGACTTCTTGAACTAATCCCTTAATAAAATGAATAAAGGAATGTTACGTTGAAAGATTGCACATTTTGTCGATCCCACATCAATCATGCACTGTGAACAGACTTGAAGTAAATTAAAGATCACCCAAAAAAGAAATTATTTCTTTATGACTGCCCATCCCCAACATATAACGTGGAACAAAGATGCAATTTTAAACACCATTTTCTTTTTAGTTACAATAACAACAATATATAGTATGATTTTAAACCAACATGCAAACCATCCAAAATAATATTATGCCGATTTCAGTGAGTTATAAGACAATAACTTTAACGAATTTTACATTTATCCTTAATATATGCAATGTTTAAATTTCTTGTTTTTCAATTTCTTTAGCTTAATTTACTGTTTCGTTCATGCATAACTTGCAGCTACTGAGCAACCCTTACTTGAAGGCTAACTGTCACAAGGTAAGAAAGTTCACCATTTCTCTTAAGTCTTCCAAACTTTCGGTGGCAACAATAATTAACCCTATTGTCATTGGTTTTCATGGATTTGAAGGATCCATGGGGAAGCTTGGATAGAAAAGATAAGGACGATACAAAGGTAGATCTTCGGAGCAGAGGTCTTTGTTTAGTTCCTACTTCATGTACTCCTCTAGTTTACAGAGAGAGCAGTGGACCAGATTACTGGACACCAGCATACAGAGGATGTTTGTATAGGTGAAAAATGTGTCATATATAAGACATAGTATATGAATCTAGTACGTACGTTTGGAAAATCATAAATTATAAGGTCCAGTGAATAAAGTATATATATGGTTAAACGTAACTCTTTTTTTTTTCTTTATTGTTGTAATGCATGAGTTATATGATTAAACAGATTTTGGATAATCTTCAAAAGATATGCATATTATATACATCAGCAATTTGATTCTTGAATGAAAAAAAATAAATTGACGATAAATAATTCTGACATTAACATATTTTATTTGTTAAAAGACTTTGTTTTATGTTATAAGGTTTATGTGGTACTAAAATACGGTTTATGTAGTAAGTGCTAACTTTACATAATTTCGTATATAAAAGAAAGTTATTTTCAAGTTGACACAAACATGTTTTGATCCTTTATTGGTTGATATTTTACTTTTTCAAATATTAATCTTATAGTTTTGGATGTAGAGATATTTTGTTCACAAGATAACAAGGGGGAAAAGTGTTATTGGTGAATGGCATATGTTGAAAACTAAGGCACGTTAGTGACATTCTTTTATATGTTATATGAAAAATACTAATAAACCTTATCACATTTGCTTTAACGAAGTCTTCATTATATATAGGATAAACTTTCCTGTTGGATCAATAAACTCCACGTAAGTTTTAATGGGAGTCACATATGATTAACCCAAACAAGCATGCTAAAAAATATATCGTTATTATTTCTCGTCACTTCTAGTTTAGGTGAATTAGTTATACTTATAATATTTATATATCCAATGTGTGTTTAGTCATAAAAAAATTAAATTAGTTTAGTTAACCTCTTTAAATTTGTAAAAACATGAATTAAAATGGATAATGGCACTAAGCTTTTAAACTCACTAATTAAACCTACTGTTAAATAATTACAAATATATAATTTAATGTAGGTTGCGTATGTCGTTAATAGAATTCGTATAAGTTCAATATGAAATCTACAGAAAAATGCTATTTTTGAACTATAAATTGTTTACTCCCTCTCATGATCTCTATAAGAGCTAAATCATAAATTTTGTTTATTTATTTTATAAGAATTAACTAATTTAATATATTGTATGCATTAATTTTTTTCATTAAACTACTATTAATCATGAGTCATTCTTTTACAATATAATAAGTGTAAATTCTTTACAATAAAGGCTTAGTTATGAATGTTAAAAAGGTTAAATATGATTTTATTTCTTTAATTTTCAATGAAAAGTATTAGTCTATTTTTGAAACTTTGACTTGTTTGGAATCGGAACGTGAGTTTAAGTCTCACATTGAGTATAAATGAGAAAGTTAAGCACTTTATACGGATGAAGATCCATAAATTCATTGTCTTAAGATTTTGGATTAGAGGTGGTGTCAATTAATTATGTGTGAGTTCTGCTTCGATGTTAGTTGAATGACGCTTTTGAAATATCAAATAAACTTATAAGCGATACGATATGATTTAGGATATATCAATGAAAGGTGTTAAATCAGATTTTGGTTAAGATGATAAAATATATGTATGTGAAGTGGGTTGTTATAAGTTAACAACAACATCATAAGGAACTACATGATTGGGAATGATTGATTACTTATGTGGAACTAAAACAAAAGTTATAGATATCATGTTGTTTGAACAACACAAATACTATATTGATGACATGTAACCGAATCGATTAATATATAATTGTAGACTTGTGTATATGTAATTTTTATCAGTTTTGGATGGTAGATGCTTTAGAAATAGCTTTGAAGAGAAGTATTTATTTTTGTTTTATGAGCAAAACTAGGTGGATGTATTAAGTTTTTTATATGATTACGCGAGAATAAGACTTTAAATAATATTGTCTATAAATAAGCATTTCTTGTAAAGAATTTAAGTACTTTGTGCAGGGGATAGAGTATCACAAATGCTACATTAACTTATATATTACCATAAAACACCAAACAAATTCTTAAAATGTTTAGATTTTAATTTATTGAACTAAAAACATAGTTTCTAATAAGAATATTTTGATAAAAAAATAATAATACAAGAAATACACCAAATTTTATGAAAAAGACTAAAGGAAACATTTAATTTGATTCTTATAAAAAAATACAGAAGAAATATTTTAATGATTCAATGTCAATATTTATAAACTCATATAATGACATTTTATATGATTAAAATTGAGATTTTTAACGATCATATATTATTAGATCCAAGTAGACCCAGTGAAGAATTTAGATAGTATACCAAAAGTTATGAGTTTTGACATTGGTAATACTTTATTAGCTTTTATATGGTAAAATATCATTTATTCAACTTTCTATATATTAAGTTTAACTGTCTTAACTATTATTCTCTGACATTTACTTTTTTTTTCTTTATTTATGTTTTCATTTAAAGGTTGCATCAATCTTTGATGGTGTTTTTATCATTGGATTGTTATCAATGTAAATGTATTTATTTACGTTGTAGGAGGATCGAATGAAAGATAACTTTGTAAATATTTCTGCATATGGGTTGGTTCACCCAAGTGCTCGAATATATATAAATTTTTTACTCTTTATTGATTAAAAAAATTGAAGGTTAAATAAGATTTTAAATATAAAATTATTTATAAAAGATAAATAAAAAGTTTACATGATTAAAATAAGGATTAAGGAATTAATTGAATAATATTTAAATGTGTAATTAAATAGTAATTTAATATTTAATAGACGGTTTGCTATTAAAAATTAAAGAAAAATACGATATTTTTTTTTTAGTTTGGTCTTTACATTTCTTACACCTACATCTCTCCTACTACCTCCTACCTCCTTGGTGGTAATATATATATGAGAACATTTGGTGTACTTCAACCCATATATAAAATTATGTACAATGTTACTTAAATAAATTGTCCCCATGATATAAGATAACCTTATATTTGCAATCTAAATACTCATTTCCTATATATTTCAATTCTGACAATGATATTCATAATTCATAACAGATTAATTACACAAGTTATCTTCATGTATAATGTGCTTACTTCAATGACCATTGTCTTGTGCTATGTCCATGCAGTACTTATGTTCAACAAGGTTTTATCAATACCATCTAATTGAACATGGTCTTGAAAATTTGAATTTCTTGCATGGAACTTTTGCACTTCAAATCTCCTTTAAGCGATGTTTTTCTTTCACTATGTATTTGATTGGTTTTAGATCTAAAAGGTTTTGACCGGATTTTTTTCTCCTCAGTAAGCCTTCATTCTCAATTCATTTTCCTACAAAAGCAATCCTCTATACTAGATTGTTTGAGATCTGTTAGTGGTTAATTATATCTTTTATGTAGTCCTCCAATTTATTATCCTATTATCCAAATGCCTACTTATAATTTGTGCAAAGTAACTTGTATAGGCATTTTAAAACAATGTTTTAAGACAATGCAGAGGGCATAAATACTGATCAGAGTGTGAGAAAGATGATGTTTTATATTTGCTCCTTATCCAAGACCATATCCTTATTTAGGCCATATATATGATTTCTTCCTCATCTACCTTTACTTTTCGAAACATAATGTTATTTCTCTACTTGCATATACTCCATATGATAGCTATCAACATCCCCTTCCAAATGTTGTTTCCTTTTTTATTTAATTCCATTAAGTGAAAGGGATTAAAATTTATTCTTACTTGGTTAAGGTGTACATTACTATTGGAATCGAAGTGTGAGTCTAAGTCCCACATTGAGTAAATATGAGAAAGTTGAGCACCATATAAGGATCAAGGCTCATAAACCCATTTTTTTTTATCAGCAAAGAATAAAATAAATTAAGTAAAGCACTTGAGGGGTACTCTAACCCTTATACAAAAAAGCAGGACCTGGACAAATAGATACATTAGCTTGGCATCATGGTTCCATCAAAACAAAAGACCATTCAAAACTAGATGATCACAATTTGGAACAACTTTGTGATCCACAAAACAAATGGGGCAAAGAGTATGCCTACCTAAAGCACAGACCCCTACCAAATTTCCAAATAGTTTAATGATAGTGTACATTAATCAGACCGCATTCTTCCTAATATCAATACTTTAAGCGTTTGAACACGTCCTCCTCCTCACGAAAGGAGGATAAATGCATCCAAATGGCCCACCAAGATAACAAGAAAGATTAAAGTACGCTTAATACATTTCATTGTCATTGCATTTGTCAAACTGGGCAATTTCACTTCTGACACGAAGGAGATTGATCAACATGTACTATTGTATTTATGATTTGTCTTGGTCCCTTTGTCAATAGTGACATGTATAAGCTTGCCTGACACACTTAAACGCACAGCAATTAATCATATCACAAAGATTTTAAGCATACATAAGGAGAAAGAATCCAATCACTATAAGAGAACATAACAGATGGACTTTTATGTTTCATCCAAACCCAAGCTGTTACCTGAGCAAGGGCAAATATCTCTTCAGGATCAACTTTCCTATGTTTAAAAATTACCCCATTCCTATGTTTCCATATTTCCCCTATTATTGCTAACCACATTCCTTGCCAAATCTTATTTTGTCTTCTATTAAGGTTCACTAGATGGAAGTGTTGAAAATTATCTCTTGCATTAACATGATGCACTGAGCTCACCCCAATCCATCTATCACACATATTCCACACCTTTTGGGATGCTCTACATGAGAAGAATAGGTGTTATGCATTCTCTTCACTTGCTAAGCACATCTCACATAGGTTATTTTGTAATTGGATTCCCCTTGCTACTAGTTTAACCTTTGTAGGTAACTTATCTAGGAACAACCTCCACCCTAATAGTTGTGCCTTCGGAGCCACCCTAATACTCCACAATGTTTTAAACTCTTTATTCTCTTCCTCATTAAAGGAACCTTGTAACTTATTATAAGCAGACTTAACCGAAAAAACACCATTGTCATTATCCTTCCACTTCCAAGTATCAGAGATCCCTATTTTAAGACTATGTCCGTTTAATAATAGGATAAGTTGTTCCTCCATAGCTACCTCCCAAACAAGTCTAAGCCTCCTCCAAGTTAGGTCCCAAACCCAAACATTCTCTTCCCAATGTCCTACCTCCTCTATAACTCTTTCTTTACAATCTGATATTAAGTACAATCTAAGAAACTTACAACAAAGTGATTCTTCCCCGATCCATTTATCTTCCCAAAACTCAAAGAAACTTCCTCTGGAGGTTTAACACATTTTAAATTATTAAGATCTCCATGACTTATACTTAGATTCTATTATATCCTTCCACAACTCCTTATTTTATGTTCCTAGTCTCCACTTTCATTTACCTAGTAGGATTGTGTTGAATAGTTTAATATCTTTAATCCCTAATTCACTTTTGGGTTGACACAACTTTTTCCATCAAAGCTAAACTATCTTTGTATTTTGATGATCTCTAGACTCACACAAGTTGAGATCTTAAACAACATGTAATATATAGGTAATATTGTAATTACAACCTTAATTAAGCATGTTTCCTTCCCACTTTGTAAGTCTATTTTTTATTTTATCAATGACGGGTTTCCCAAAATTTTATTTCCTTATATTCAAGTTTGGAATTGATCTTACATTCTTAATAAATAAAATTAATTTTAATTAAAAAAAATCCTCCATACTAATCACGTCACTAACTTGTTTGTATGTTAAATTTGTCATCAAAAATCATAATTTATCATGTCTAAAAAAATAACACGATGTCTTGGTGTTTGACAATATATATATATATATATATATATATATATATATATATATATATATATATATATATATATATCGGATCATTCAAAATATTTTATTTAATTAAAATTCTTTATTGATAAATTATTTTCATATTTTTCGGGAGGATATATGATATATAAGACCAGTCAAATATAAATTTAGTAGTGTTCATAATTTATTCAGTGGAAGATATCCAGTTTTTCTTAGATTTTTGTTTTGTATTATTTTTTTTTTTTTAGTTCCATGACATTATTTCTGATTTTTTTATATGTTTTTGCTCCTGTACTGACCTTAAGAAAAAGACACCACACCTCATTAACAGCACGAGAGAAAATGCAAGAGTGTAACTAGAAAAACAAAAGTGCACACAATGAGAATGATTAACTTGATTTAAAAAAAAATTATGTTGCTTTCCATACTGTGAATCTGAGTTCATTTTAGTGTTCCTACCAGGATGGTTCCATTCATATGATTTAAACAGAAAAATTTTATCCACATCAAACCAAGTCAATTACACTCATAATGATATACTTAAGTACTGTAACTTTGACACACTAAATATGTGAGTGGAAAGTGATGCACTAAGTAAAAATGGGTCAAACAAATAATATATTAATAAAAAAAAATCCACATTGTGATGAGAATACTTTAACCTTAAATCTTTCAACATGTTTTGATGTTATACACATGTCTTTGTATGACCTTACAAGTGTGGTCGAAATGCTTTGCTGAGCAGCTTAGAAACTCACAGCTATATCAATGGAATATGTTTCTTAACCTAATAATTTTTCATTACTGTATATGAATTAAGAGTTTATTTCATTAATAGATCGACACGTAGAATGGACTTTTTGAAGAATATTATTGAGCACATAATAATGAATGATTGCCACTAAAAAAAAATCAAAATTATCTACAAATGAAACAAGTTAGTTGAAAATGGTGGGTACGATCTCCTCCGTCCATTACTGTTATCTCCATTCACACGTTGATCGGTTTAGGATCCTTCAACGTCTCAGAAGCGGTTCTAGAAGTAAAGATGATGAATTTGTTCATATAATTTGAATATTGGTGACTAAAGAGAAGAAAGAAAAAAAGATTGTGGTAGGAAAAGTGGTCAAAAGAGAGATGAGCATAAATTGCAAATGGCAACGGTTGGTGGTGCACTGCCACTAATTCAGTCCCATTTCATATAATGAGAAGCAAGACACAGATACACCTCCTGCACGTACATAAAGGACAATTTCACCACTCATACATATTCCTTCAAACTATAATTACGATCAAAGGTTTTCATACTTTTATTACTCATTTTATAGATCATTTGGCTAAATTGCATTTTTCTCTTCTTCAAATTCAAATTGGAATCTTCTTTCTATTTTTAAATGTTACATCCCTCTTTATTTCATAAATAACATTGTTGTATTCTAATAGTTCTTTTATCTCGTCCTCTGTTTTATGTTTTCTAATTTATTCTGATATGTTATCTTCCTAAAAATATTTGTAGGTAGGTCATTGTTTTCCGTACACTCATGTTTCTTCTTGCGCCTTGTATAAAAATACTGGAAGCGAAAAATGACTTCCAAAAGTTAGGGAGATAAGAAAAAAATAAATTCTTTATTCACAAATTGACTTTCAAATTGTATAATGAAATTATTTTTAGATTCTAGATGAGGCAATTTGAAAGTCTTTCTTTAAGGAAAAATGATTTACGAATTATTCAATTCGGAAATTATTTTCAATTACCAGATTGTATAATCTATTTTTTTTAATTTTTTAATTGTATATGGAGTGTTGGAAGAAGTTATCATCTTTGCATTATTATATCATTATTGGTCATATTCCAGAGTTGTAAAGGATCTAATAATAAAAGGTAGTTTGTTCCAGCACCTTCATAGATTTCACTTGCAATCCCATATAAAAAAATAATTCTTGCACTTTTTGGATTGTAAAAAACTCGAAAGTTATTTATAAAAATTTAAAATTTAGTTTCGAGATTATGCAATCTCGAAGTCATTTTCTTTTAAGAAAAGACTTCTCAATGAAAAAAGTTTGAAGAAAAAAATTATTTCTAGATTATATATTTTAGGAGTTAAATGACTTTTAGATCGTATAATATAGAAGCTATTTTTCTCCTAACCCTCTTCAATTTTTGGAAGTCATTTTTATTTTTGCATCGCCCGATTTGAAAGTCTATTTTCTTTCGGATTATACAAATTGAAAATTAATTTTTTAAGAAAAAAATTACTTTTGGATTGTATAATCTAAATTAGAAAATAATATCTAAATTATGTAATCCGAAAGGGATAAAAGTGGAATTTTATTATGAGAGTGCAGGAGATTGATTTAGGTGTACGAAAAAACAGCCCAATCAAAATCATAGGACATTGTAAGCTAGTTGAATCTCAATTGTGGGCTTACTTTTAATTTGAAATTCTAGGCAATTGCTCTCTGCACCCATCAATATAAGGAAAATGGTTAAATATCTTTCATCATTGATTAATTAATTAATGTACTAATACGTTCATCAAATACGATACATATGTGATATATTAATATATTTATTTTAAAAATATAATATATAATATATATAATATATAAGTGATATATAAATATTAAAAAATGTATGATAATTTTTAAAAAATATAATAAAAATTAGTTCTAGTAATCGAGATTTGTTAAATATAATTGACGTGTGTTTTAAAAGAGAAAAGAGAATTGACGTGTTTAAAAAAAATAAAAAATAAACAAGTTTCTTTATATAAAAGAATTTGTACAAATTTATTGAGCAAAAGATTACTTATAAAAACTTACTAAAGACATGATATGATTAAAAAAATATAAGAACTTACCATTTGATGATAATGATCATAATGATTTATTATGAAATGAAAATCATAATGAGCTCCAACTAGACATGTCAAATGAATCAATCCGATACACGGGTTGGCTCACAACAAGCCGGGTTGAAAATGAATGAACCCAACCTGGCTCATTTTATGGTGAGCCAGAAATTTTGTAACCCCTCAACCTATCACGGGTTGGTGGATTAGTGGGTTGGCTCACAAACCCACCTAAAAAAATATTTATTTATTTTTTAGTATTCAAATATTTAAATAAATTTTTAAGTAACCCATGAGATGAGATGACAATCATATTAAAATCAAGAACCAATATTTTGATCATGCTCACCACCAATATATGAGGAATTATTTCCAAGAAAGTATCCATATAGTCTAAGAAAGCATGACTAATATTAAAAATTTTCTGTCATGCTATTCAACAAAATATAAATAAAAAAACTATACATTTTTTTTCATGCTAATTTAGAAAAAATTGTTTATAAGACGGTTATTTGAGTAATTTACTATAAAGATTATAGTTAAAGATTAAAGTATCAACATATATATAACTTGACAATCAAATTAATTAAACATTCAAATTATTAAAATATAATTAAGCAACATTTTAGCATTTAAAAATATGAAATTATGAACAAATATAATAGGAGTAGTAAATAATTATTAAAAAAAATTAAAATGAAATTAAAAAAAATTAAAAAAAAATTGTAAAAAAATGTTGGTGGGTTGAGTGGGCCAACCCACCTTCAACCCGTTTAACCCGTGGGTTAAGTGAGTCGGGTTGAGTTCAACCCACTTTTAAAAAAGTTGAATTTTTCTCAACCCAATCCGGCTCAAACCCGTTGGCTCACGGGTTGAAACCCATTTTGACATCTCTAGCTCCAACCATTTGCATTTAAATATTAAAATCAAATATTTGATAAACGATATGTACTATAGTCTTTAACATAAAAAATATAAATTATTATCATTAAACAAGTACTACTATAAGGAAATTTTTAAATAATGACCAATAGTAACGAATAATATGTTAGAGACCAATTTCCTAATTAGAGACCAATTTATAAACAAATTATTTTTGTAACTAATGTTAATTATCAATTTAGAAAATTTATGATAGAAAGTATTTTAGTTATCAATTTAGAGACCAATTATAATTGTTTGAATTATTTTAGTTGTCAATAATATTTAATTTATAAATAGTAACTAATTATTTTTTATCACTAAAGTTAGTATTATTTGAAAAATTTTCTTTTACTACGAATTTATAAATTATATATTTTATTAATAAATATCAATAAAATATTTTAAAATTTGTGAATACATATCGAATAAAAATACATGATCCAAATTGATATATTAATATATCATAATATCAATTCTTACTTCCATTGTCACCATCACTAACATCCCATCGTCACAAACTCCATAACCGGACCGCATCAGAGAGACATTGCTAAAAGAATCATTATATTTCGAAAAGTTCTTTCCGAAACCCATTTCATGTAAAAATTCTATTCTAAAAATATCATTTTGAAAAAGAATATTCTGTGAAGATTATTTTGAAAATTTTGAAAATTTCGAAAGTCCTGTTCCGGAAAGTCTGTTTTGGCATTCATAATCCCGAAGTCAAATTTATAGAGATAAAATATCATTTTCAAAAATCGATGGGGTGCAGGAAGTAATTGCCGAATTTTTATTTATGTTTGTCCACTCCGTTGAAATGTTTGGTAGATCACGTTTAACTGGACTGATTTTATTGGTGTGACTTTTAATTTTTTAAGTTCCTTTTGGGTTATTGATTGACTCACTTTCTTGGGCCTATTATTAGTTTATCTCTCTTTTTATCTGTTTAGTTTAAAAGTGAAGAAAGATAAAATATTCATAACAAATAGAAAGAGAAAATATTAACATTTTTTCACAAACAACTTCAATAAAATATTAAACACACACAAGAAATGACACGTTTTTAACTTTATAAAGACTTAATTTTTGATTAGAAAATAAGTTTAATAGATTTTCATAAACAACTTCAATAAAATGATAAACACATACAGAATAAAAATGGTAATCGAAAAAACATTTGATGACGAGAAGACCAAGAAAAACATATCTTTTATTTTTTGGTCAAATGTAGTCAAGTACATGTTCGTTCCTAACTAATTGCGTCGCAGTTGAAACAGACATGGAGAGAAGAAAAAAAAAAAAAAAACCTTTCCCCAAAAATGAGTACTAAAAAGCAGATGAGAAAGGCATGACATTGATGGAATGTAGCACTTACACAGTTCACAAACAGACACTAAAGATCCTATCTCAATGATCCGTACATCCCACTAACTTAACTTTCAACTGTTCATAATTTTGGTTCTTCTTTCTCTTTCTCATTCTCATGTCTACCTATCATCTACCATTCTTCATCATCTTCAAGAACTCCACAACATTCTTGCATTACATGACTCAACATTTTCCTTTATTGATATTCAAAATCATTTTTATTCTCATTCCAGAACCAACCCAACTAATTAATCTGCTGTGTCAGTTCATCATCATTCTCAACTTTTTTCATTTTCAAGCATTATTTCTTCTTTTAAATATGAGACAAATAATTGCACTTTATGTAATATATATCACCGTTTCTTCCCAAGTTAGACTACATTCCCAGACCATGTGCCAAAAGTTATCAACAACATTATTAGGAACAAGTTATCGTATTCAGCTAAGAATATATATCAGGTCTTCCAAATATAAAAACTAAACCCAACTGAAAAAAACTGCATTTTTAAACATTTCCTATAACAACTTGCATAACTTCTTTTGATATAATTTAACTGTTTCGAACAGTTTGGATAAGACCTTGAAATGCTATACTATGAAACTGGTATATACCTGACTTGGAATACCGAAGTTTGCGTCAGGGACAGTGATTCAGTGAATGATGAATGTTATATTCAATTTTAAATATTAATAAAAAAAACAGCAATGAAATAGAGAAAACAATTTTATAAGAAAAAATAGTTGACTAGGTTATAACAAAAATTTATATCGAATTAATTAACTAACACTGCGACTTACATGTAGAGCCCTCAATTTAATTAATGACTCAGATGACTTTCAAGTTATTTATAAAATAAGTTTTTTTTTTTATTGATTCACTAAATAAATGAGTTAAAAAAGTCTCAACTTGCAAAATTTTCATATAAAATGGATTCAGGTCAAAATTAAAGTGAATTTGACCTATAAGAAGATTTTAATTAATTTTTAAATATCTTTTTAACTTACACTAGACTTTAAAATATTTTAAATTACTGATAAATTTTTAAATATTTTACATTATATTAAAAGTAGTCTTTACTTTTTTTTTTCTCTTATCTACAACTTAATCAAAGTTTATGACTCAATCAGATTGTATACTCAACCAGTATAAGACAACTTGATTTTGGTCTAACTTGAGATTGTTAAACATGGATTCAATCTTGACCATGTGTAGATTGAATTAGCATGATTTGATCTGAACTAAGTCTAAAATAAACATGATTAGAATTGACTCAATATTTTTTCTTGATGTTAACTCAACTTGATTCAACATGAAATTGATTATACTCAACTAAATATATATTGGACACGAATTAGCCAACGTGATTATAACTCGATTTGACTTGAATCAGCCTAACATGGACATGGCTAGACTTATTTTAACTAAGATATGACTTGACTTCACAATGTGGACTTGACTCGACTTTGGCTCAACTCAGTTAGAGGTGGGTTCAACTTGACTTGATCTAATGTGTTTCCAATTAAACTCGACACAATGTTAGTCTGGTTTGACTCCATCTAAAGTGGGTCTTACTCTACTTTGCCTAACATGGACACTATTCTACTTGGTGTTATGTGTTTCGAACTTTACTAAACCCAAAGTGGGACCAACTCGACTCGGCCTGACCAAGACTTAACTCTACTCAACTTCATATGGACCCGACTTGAAGTGGACTCAACTCAACTTGGTCCTAGGTGAACTTTACTCATTTTTCCCAAGGTTGGCTTAATTTTATTGAGTATGAGGTAAGCACAAATGAACTTACTCTAAGTGTACTTGACTTGACTTAATTCGAGTTGGACTTGACTTGACCTGACTTGATATGGGCCCAATATGAACTTGACTCTACTTCTCCTTACGTGAACCTAACTTGACTCCGTAACACATGAACTTGACTTGACTCGCCTAGACATTAGCTCGACTTAGCCTAATGTGTGTCTTTTTCAATTAAATCTGATATATGTCTAACTTAACTTGGCTCATCATACACCTTACTTTACTAGATTCGAGGTTTGTCTTCTCAACCTGTAAGAAAGATTATTATCTATTTCTTTATTTCTTTAACTATAATCTCATTTCTTTTATATATATATATATATATATATATATATATATATATATATATATATATATATATATTTTTTTTTTTTTTTTTTTTTTATTTTTTTATATAATTATATTTTTTTTTTTTATATATATATATATATATATATATATATATATATATATATATATATATATACTTATTTATTTATTTACTGTTAATTTACATTATCACATCAACTCCTTGTTATGATGAATCCAGAAAGGTTCGAAAAATTATTAAAGAAATTCGTGTTAGTAGTTACAACTTAACTCCTCATTCACAAGGATATCAGTGAGGATAAAAAAAATAAACACCTTAACCTCTTAATATGAATATTTTTAATGAAAATTAGAGAAAATATATATGTTATATATGCATAATTGTTTCATTTATATTATGAGAATTTGTTCAATAGTTTTATAACTAATTTATAATATTAAATTAAAAGTTTGTTTAGTAATATAAAAAATGTTTGGTAAGGTATTTTAAAATAGATTATTTTAAGAGTTTTTTCTTACAAGTTACAAACTACTAATAATTTGTAGTTTATTTAATTTTTGTTTCATCACCCCTTACATTTTAAGATTTCTTTTTATTTCTTTTTAGTTTTTATCTATTATTATCTATTTCAATTTGATAGAAATAATTAATTATTACATTACCACGATAAGAAAATGTCTCATTAACAATCAATTTTTGAGATTAAATGTTATTAGTCACTATACTGACCAATTTAACTACTAATTTATAAAAAAAATTATTGGTTACTAAAAAAATATAATTGGTGCTAAATTGGTTACTAATTAATTAGAGAATAATTTAAAAACTAATTTATTCAATAACAAAAACCTTAGTAGCTAATGTTTAGTGACCAATTTCTTTTGGTAACTAAAATTTTATTAGCTAAAATTTAGAAATCAATTATAAATTTTTACTCATAATAGTAGTAACCAATAAATTTGTATTGTGTACTAACAATATTATGGTTACCAAAATGGGTTGTTAAAGTTTTTTGTTGTAATGTACTTTTAACATTTCTTTTAAGTTAGTTTTTAATCTTTTATGTAATTCAAATAAACAAATATTTTACATTACCGACCAATGTTTCATTGTACGAGTGAGTTTACCAGAAACTTACATGCATTGAAAATACAAGGAAAAATCAATTTAAGAGTAGTTTAATATAAAAAGACAAAAAAATAAATAAATAAATTTCTGAAGATAAATAATGGTTAATTTTGATTAATATTCATATGATAAGCTTATTTAAATAAAATGATTTGTCCAAGAAAATAAATATACACCACTTTTAAAAATAAAGGGAAATAATAAAAAAGTAATTATTTTAAGGAAATCTAGAATTATGATTACATAACAATATATTTTTGTTTAAAATCGTAAATATCATTTATAGAATTAAATTATATACGTTATATTTAACCATTATTTATTAGTTTATTTTACTAAACACTTATTATGGAATAAATTTGTTCGTCAATTACCAACTATTTATAAATTAAAAAAAAAACTGTAAATAAAAATTCTTTAAAAAACTTTTGAGATACTTAAATACGTGACAATAAAATATAATCATTAATTCATAAAATATAGTTTATATATTAAAACATATTATTTATCAATAATTATGAATTTTAATTATAATGCCGTTATATATTAAAAATATTAATTTATTATAATTCTTTATTATACGAAAACAAATATGATCGTATAGGATGCAAAGTTAGAAAAGTATAGCTTAATCTAAATTATGGATAAGAAATCAATATACTTCAAAATTTAACAAGTTTGGAATTCCTTTGAAGATATCGTAAAAAGTTAGTGATTTTACAATTTGAATTGAAAGATGAACAGTGAAAAAAATGGGAATAAAAATAAACATTAAATTAATAATTTATTTGTTTACCTTTTTTTACAGATGTAACAGTTTAGAAGAGTTTGAAGGATAGGTCCTAGAAATACTATCCTACAGAACTGGTCCCCGGTCTCCAATTGAATCGAATCGGAATGATGATACTTCTTCTCAAAGTTTGGGTCAGAAATCCCTTTTGCTCGGGAGACACCACGCTACGAACAAACAACAAACACCATCATCATCATCATCTTCCCTTCTCTCTTTCACCTTCGTTTTTCTCTCTTACTATTTTCTATGACTGACCGAGAAATTATGGTGCACAGGGAAATTCTCTTTTTAAGATTTCTTCTTATTATATTTCCTCAAAGTTATCTCATAATACTGTAATGATAAAGATTATGAGTTTTTCTTGAGATGAGACTCTGTAAAATCCGATTGGAGGGACCCTTTAGTTATAATAATTGTACTGGTAATGATAGCAGGATATGCAGGTTTTGAGCCATCAAATTGGCATGATTTGAGGTTCCATTTGATCCCAAATTTCTTTACTCATTTCTGTTCCTCATTGTTTTCAGAGCACTGCTGTTCTTACAAAACACACTTCAAGGTTTCCATGTTATCAAATTGTTATTTAAAATGGAGAAACATAATAAAATTTGTGCTTCTGACAGAAAACATGAATGCTTCGTTGATGTCTGTGATGTTTTCGGTACCCAACTGTCTTATCCTTATTTTCCGAAGAATCATGTTTTCATACTTTCAAAACATTACCCATACAATCCACTTTAATAATATAATAATATATATTCATATTTTTAGCTAAAAAATAAAATAAATACGTCTAAAATATCATTATTTTAAATTGTTAAATGGATTTTTGTTACATGTCTATTTATACTCCTGCGAGATACGAGAAAAATAAGTTAGAAAATACAATAAAATAAATGACTACAAATTAAAGTAAAAGTTAAAAATATATAATCGATAAAAATAGATAAATGATGAGGAAATAAATAAAAAATAATGTAGTTTATTCATCACCTTTAAAATTATGTTTCATCTCTCTTTCCCTTCTACAAAATAATATATATTAATCTTTTCTACATATATTTTTGTATATTTTCCTTAAGTCCATACATCGCATGACAAGTACAAAAATAGATGGTGTAAAAAGATGACACATGGTATTTACAAGTATGAACACGTTTTGATGTATCATTGACATGTGTTGTAAATTTATCAATTTTCTAATAATAATTTTAAATAGTATTTAAAGCGAATAATATCTTACTACTACGATCTATATTAACCAAATTCTCCAACATGTTTAATCATATCTTTTATAAGTTATGAAAAATAAAGTTTAATTTGACAATCAGACCAACTTGTGAGTGTTGTCATCAGTTTCGATCATATAGAATAGAAGTGAAAACTATTAACTACATTTTATACATTTTCTAATATAAAAATATCAAACGAATGAATAAATTGTTTAAAATTATTTTAATTTAATAATTTTGCATTCAAGTTTTAAACATATAAGTGTATTAAATACATGAATTACAAATTTTATAGTTTACATGATTACATTTTTCCGAGCAAATATTTTCTCGTGAAATATATTTGTATAAAAAGGATAATAAAAAATTGTTGTCTGTGATAATAAACTTGTTGAAACACAATCCATGTGAATACACATCTGTATTTCTGCTTCAGTCAATTATTTTTATTGTTACCTTCGATATATTACGACAAAATTTGAATGTAAAAGTTTATAATAATTATACCTTCTGATTAGTTAAAATAATAAAATTCTTTAACGGTACTTTTGCATGCATCAAAATATGAACTCCATAATTTCAAATTACTGTTCTCTTTCTGGAGAAGAACAGAAGGCGCGCACTACCGTCTACCAGTCTCATTTCAGAAGCCATACTGTTGTCGCGGTCGCCAACTACAAAGTCAAACTCATTTAGTTAATTAATTTAAAAAAAAAAACATTTATTTAAGGAAACAACTATATATAGTCTTTAGCCACAAACACGTGAGAAACCAATGCAAAGGACAGGAACAAAACAAAAACTATCTGCAGAACCAAAGAGTAGAGAGAGCTAGTTAAGATGAAAAGAAAGGGAGCTTATGAGAACCAAGAAGCTGTGAACAGAGGTCCTTGGTCTGCTGAGGAAGACCAAATTCTTATCAACTACGTTCATCTCCATGGAGAAGGAAAATGGGGGCAGATTTCCAGAAGAACTGGTATAATTCAAATTTCTTTCTAAGTTTTTTTCAGTTTTCATTTGCATGAATTCGTTACTTGTGAATATGTATACATATTTATATAGCGTGTATGTGTAGGTTTAAAACGAGGGGGGAAGAGTTGCAGACTTCGATGGTTGAATTATCTGAAGCCAGATATCAAGAGAGGAAACATTTCTTCGGATGAAGAAGATCTCATTATCAGACTACATAGCCTATTAGGGAACAGGTACATTGGTTTATAACACTTGCAGAGAATTGTCCCATTTTTGAGACACGAGAAAATATTGTTAAAATTGGTAATTATTAGAGACAGTGACAAGACAACCTTTTTGATTCATTATACATTTGTTACAGATGGTCTCTTATTGCGGGAAGATTGCCTGGGCGAACAGACAATGAAATCAAGAACTATTGGAATACTTATTTGAGAAAGAAAGTAGAGGAGAAACACAATGATAACAACATCAACATTCCTGTGGAATTGAGAATGGAATCTCCAAACTCCTTTGGTATGGCGATTCATCCTGCGAAATCTTCTGAACCAGTAATGTGTACAGAGATTATGATGGCAACTGAAGCAGTGAATGATTCAGTGAACCCAAAGAGTTTGATTTCAACAAATTATATTGAAAACCCATTTGCATCTGTCCCAGGGGATCATCATGCAGAAGGTTTGGGGAAACAGTTTGATTTAACTGAACTGTTAATGCCCCAGGAGAATTGTGATTTGAGTGGATATGGTTGTGTTGGAATATCCCCACATTTTGGAGAACACTCCTGCAGGGTTAATGATGCCATATGTGAAACATGGTACGATGATTGGAAGAATGAAGACTATTTTCCGCTGGAATATGATATGGATTTTCCTTTATTTTAATACTTCATCACAAACCTTACATATAGTGTTTTCGGGAGGTTTTTTAGTATTGTTATTTAGTCAAAGTTTAAATTTTATCTCAATATTTCATACAATGGTTATTGAGGTAGCTTTTTCACTTTGATTCAAAAATTACCTAGAGTTATATCTATGTTTTTTTTTTATTTATAAATTATTCCATAGGAAAATGGAATTTGACGACGGTGACTTTTGGTGTTGTGTGTGAGTAGGCAGGGAGAGAATCATGGTATGAGAGTTATATTGCAGTTTTGGAGAATTGATGTATGAGTTATGAAAACAACAATGAATGATGTTACCGGAAACAATGTTGTTAGATACGAGTATTTCAAATAGATATATATGATGATTTTTTATACAAACAGGAGGATGATAGTGTTTAGTCTCACAGGTTCTCCATCAAAAAGTTGCTCCTATGGTCCTTTCAATTTCAAATATCATTCAACCATTCACCTCTGCCCTCAGTCACAGTGTGATCATTTTTATTTGTGGAGGGAGTTAACTTCAGAATTTAGATCCTCTATAAATTTTGCTTTGTTAAGGTAATTTCAAAATATTCTAATTTTAATATATTAAAATATATACTAAAAATTATTTTAATATATTAAAATCAATATATTTATAAAATACAACAAAAATATAATTTAAAAAATGTCAGTAAAAAGTTCTGCAGAAATATTTTTTTTTATTCATGTTTTGCAGACATTAGTTTCACATTATGTATTACAAATAAGTGTGTTTGGTTTTAATTTTGCGATCTAAATTTATTTTGTATTGAAAATTATCAATAATGATGGATACATTTTTATTCTATTTCACTGAGTTTTAAACATAAATTATTTTTAAAACAAATTATAAAACTTTTTCTGAAAATAAGATTTTCAATTTCTCGGCCAAACTTAATTTTTCTAATTTATAATTCCGTGATTAGATTTTGTACTGCTAGGCTAGGCTTTGTTTGTTTTCTTTTAGGTTTCTAATTTATTCACTTTGAGCTTAGATATTTTTAGGAAGCTTCTTTCTGAACCCCATAATCATAATTTCGACATGCTCTCCCATATTTTTTTTTACTGAGAATTTATAGTTTAAAATACAATTTATTGTATTTTAAATTATATAAAACATTTATATAATTCAAATTTCGAATGCAATAAATTTATATTTTGGAATATATAATTTGATAATATTATATATTTTAGAATATAAAAAATTATATCTCAAATTATACAAATTTAAATATAAAATAGAGAAGATATTTCAAAATTTTCGCATTAGTAAAGTCAATTAAGTTAAAAAGAATGTTTACATAATTTTCATATTTATATGATATTTTTCTTATATAATATATTATTGACCATGATAAAATCAAATAACATTTTATATCATTATATATTTTTAGATTCTTTTATTGATCCACAAATGTTAGATATTAGCTTTTGATAATCGGGAAAGTTGAATTCTCCCACCCCTTCCAAATTGTTAAGAAAAAAATGAGACCAATAATCTTTTCTTCTCTCTCCTCTCATCTAACTACTAAACCACCTTATCTTATCACTCGTGTTTAAATTTCTAGATGACATTATTTTCTTAGACGTAAGATTAATTATGTTAATTTAATTACATGTTAGATCAAAATTGTTAGGTAATAAATTAAAGATTTAATTATGTTTTGAGTGCCAATAAATTTGAAACTTTCAATTTAATTCTTATTAAATTTTGGGGTCTATTGAGTCATCAAAATATTAAAAATTTCAATTGAGTTTATGTGGTTAGATTTCATTATTATTTATATAACAGTTATTTTATATTGTCATCCTACTTAAATGTTGTCACATAATACTAAAAGACTTTCATGATGAGAACCTTCCTCAAAGATTTATTGTATCTAACAAAAATTACTTTTAAAAATAATTAAAATTAAAAAAATTAAAAGATAAAACTAAAAGATAAAAAAAATTAAATTAAATAATAGTAAAATTATTAAATATAAAATAAAAAATATAATTTCATAATTTTTTTAATTATCCAATCTTACAATTCATATTTCATGAAATTAAAAGATAAAAATAAAATAAAATTACATAATAGTAAAATTATTAAATTATTAAATATAAAATAAAAAGTATAATTTCATAAATTTGTAATGATTTAATTATAGAATATAAAAATATTATCTATAAAATTAGATAATTAAAAAATTCTGAAATTAAAATTATAAAATATTATTTTTAAAATTTTTAAATTTTAATTTGTTTTAAGATTAATTTCCTTAGATATAGTCCAGGAGATCCTCGACATTAAAATATCTTGTAATAAAGTATTGTGTGACAATAACAATGGAGATCCTCGACATTAAAATATCTTGTAATAAAGTATTGTGTGACAATAACAATGTAAGGTACAGTAAACATTCGTTTAAGTTCGTATTTTGATATTGAAAGTTTGATGCGAATTTTATTGGGATGCGGACTTATAAAGTTTTATGAGTCATATTACAATATGGAATATTAGTAGTCAAATAATTATAATATCAAATATTATGAGTGTTAAAAATTTGTAGGGATTGTGAAAATATAAGATATATGAGATAAATATAAGAGATATGTTACATGAGAAATTTTTTATTTTATGTTATTTATATGAATGAATTAAAAGATTCTCCTTTCTCCTTAGTTATCATCAGATCAATTAAATTAAGTTAAAGATGTGTTCTTCACCCTTCGTCGCATCTTACATGATGGTCAATTGACAACCATGATTGTCATGAATTGAAAATAATTGTCACATGACTTTACATGATCCTTTCAGAAAATAAAATCACAAAATTATAGATCCGAGAATTTTCTCTTTCTAAATGCGAAATTAGGCGGGATACGAACTTAAATGAATATGGACTTAAGCAAATGTTTATTGTAAATGTTATATCATACAGCTAATTGTGAAATCTAAATTTAATAAAGATTTAATTGAAATTTTTAAATTTATCAAAAACTCAAAACATAATTAGCCTAAATTAAATTATATAGGAGAATTTTTAATAAGTATTTCTTATAAGGATTTTTAAATTACTATTTATAATTTTAACTCTACTTAAATTCACATTTTTTTTTACATTTCTTCAATTAATCGTGTTTCAAATGAGTTATACTTAAAAATGTATTTAATTGTATATTGAAATTACATACCTCTTGTAAGATCTAATAACATATTTAATATTTTTCTGATTAAAAAACCTTCACCAAATATGCGGTTTAGTCAAAGATTATTAGTGAGTTATTTAATAGAAATTATTTATTAATATAGTCAATACATAATATGCACAAATAAAACAGTACATTGTAATATTTAATAAAATTCGTTGAAAAGTTCAAAACTAGTTAGGTAGTTTAAATCTTTTATTAAATTATAAATATTTGTTAAAATAGATTTTAAATATATAATGATAAAAATAAGTATACTTATATAATATTTTGTATGAAATTTAATTTAGTTATTACATATATAGTATTTATATTTAATTTAAACTCATGTAGTTTATTTATATCACTACAATTAAAAACTTAAATAGTAACCAATTTTAGAAAGAAAAAAATATATTAGTAACTAATTTAGAGACCAATTTTGAGATGAGTATGATATAATTATTTAAAAACTAATTTATGTTATGAAATAAAGCGAATAATAGAGAAAATAACATATAATAGAAAAGAGAAGAAAAAAGTAGAAATCAGAGATGAAAGAATAAAAAGCAACTCATGCTAATAAGTAATAATAATATACAATCATTAATTCATAATAATTTAGACATTATTGTTTTGATTGCGAAAACTTTAATAACTCATGCTAGTAAGTATTTTAAAGACTAATTGACGACTTAATTATAATTTTTTTTATAATAAAAACTGTTTTCTATATTAATCATCTTTATTGATCATTTTGATAATTTTTTTTCTCAACACTTAATTATTATTTAAATATTTTCATGTAATATATCTTAAAAGTTAGAATCTAACATTTTGAAAATACTAGTATAAGTAAAATAACATCTGAAAAAAAAAAGCTACTAAAAGATCATTATTCAGCACTGTTTTTACAAAGAAAAAAAAATTATAGAAAAAACAACTACAAAATTTTACCATCTATATCAACTAGTCATTTTCTTAAAAAAATAGAAAGGCATAAGGCATGCAAAGACTGCGATCTCAATCAAGTTTGCATTCCATCCATTATCAATTATAGGCAGCCCATTACAGTACCATTAAATAAGACAAAAGATTTAAAATATCCGGACAGGAACTTCAATCAACTAGTATGAAAATTAAATTGTAAAAACAATAAAATTTAAAGAATTATTATGTACCCTTAGTTTCTTTCAAATGTAAACTGAAATATAAGATATATAAACTGGATCAAAAGATTGAATTTGTTTATTTGAATGATCATGTACCCTTATTTTGTTTGAAATGTAAACAACCCCTTGCTTTTTTATTAAAATAAAAGGTTTACAATTCACGGGAAGATGAGAAGATGAGAACAAAAGTGACAAAAACAAATGATGAAGAGCGCAATTTAATCTGCTGAAAAGAAAAAATTCCACATGATCTTTTTACGTTCTGAGTTCATGGGGAAAGGGAATTATAATGAGTGTTTTCTGCATTTATGACACAGCCTTAATGATTTCTATATAATATTTTCTCGTTTTTCACTCTATATTAATTGGTGATCCTTATGAGGGGATTTGAAACTACGTGAAAAGAGTTGCAGACTCAGACTCCAATGGTGGAATTATTATCTCAGGCCAAATATCAAGAGAACAAACAATAATTTTTTGTTACGATCTGATAATCGTACCCAGTTCAAGTTTCATAAAGATATCATGGCTTATTCTCTTTTGGTTTCAGTCATTTTGCACTCCCACGACAAAGATACCAGCTTTCACAGCAAAGCACGTAAAATCACATTTCCATTACCCTGAATTATGAACTGTACACGCATACATAGGTGCAGAACTGTAATCATCGCTTACCGCACCTAAGTTTTTTCCATTCTTTTTTTTACCATTACACGTAAATTTTCAGAACAAAATTCATTAACATGATTTGAAAACTAAAACCTAAATCCGGTAGTAAAATAAAATGTATTAGTTATCGATACATATTTATATATATACGTGTACTCTATATAATTATATTCTAAAGAAATCCCCCACCATGGTGGTTGGTTTATCTGCAAGGGCTTTGAAGCGTAGGTGTTACGTACAAGGCTATTAATTGTTTAATACTTTCTTTTATGGTTGTGAATGATTCAGTTATGAGCTTTTTCTGGCACAGAATCACGTTTTAGGGCCAACTAATCGCTTTTGAATGGGAATAAGGATGACCTAACCAAAATGAGAATCTGTTTTTGTTTTTGTCGAAAAGAATGTTGTGGTGATATTGATTGAAGGTGGAACAAGAAAGGCGTTAAAAGATGAGCTTTGATGAAGCTGATTGGAATTTGCTTTTGAAGCTTTGCTACATTTCTTGGGGACAAGATGTGAATGCAGCCATGCATAGTGTTGACGACTTCTGAACTGGGAGAGAAAGTTTGATAGTCCACACTACATTATTCATCCACGTTTTTATCTATTTTCCGTACTTATACACTAACACATTTCCAAACATTCATAGTATACACAGATGATGAAAACAGAAAACAGATTATGAATTTTTAGACGTATTATTAGTTATTACACAGAAGCAAACAGTGGAAGCGAGATAAAGTTACTAAAGTGAATATCACTAAAGTGAGGTCGCTGAAGAAAGTTACATTTACACTATAAAACATAAGTGGGACCGAAATGGAAATGATGATACCTCGGAGTTTGAATCTAGGACCCTCCCTCCGCGGAGGCACCACGAGGCTGGCTACCAAGATCTTGTCCCTTTTCTGTCTTCTTCATTTCACATTACCAAACAAATACTCGTGATTTATGTCACTGAACAAATTTTCCATATTTGTTTGTTTTCACAATGCGTTCAAATGTGTCATTAAAACGTGTCATTAAGTATTTACAAATAATGTACATTGTCTAATCTCTTTTGTAAAACTAAATTTATTTGACTAGTAGCCACAAAAATTGACTTCAAACAGAAAACTAACGTGTAAAACCTTGTCGTGTTCTTTATGTTTGTCTTAAGTAGTGTTTCATATACGAATTTAAACAAAACGTGGCATATAAACACACTTTTATCTAATTAGTGTCTGATATATCCTATATATACAGCTCAGAATTGAAAACAAAAAACGTGAAAAACCAGGTAAAGGTTCCTTTCAGTGTGCGTGCGTCAGTGAGCAAGGATATAGAGGGTCCAAATATATAGCTGCCAAGAGTTTTCAAACTGATGTGACATGCGTCAAAGATAGTCTGCGCTATGTTATATGTGTAACTTTTAATTATTATACTCGACTAATACATGCTAGGACTTTAAATCGGAAAGACTTTGGAATGTGACGTGAGTAAGGTTTAAACCAAAGAAAATATTTAAGTTTGATTTTACATGACTGTGTTTTGTTTTTAGCGAAAGGTGAAAGATAGCTGAATGATCTTCTAGAAGGTAAGAACAAAAGCAAACATAAGTTAGCTGACACTCTTATATAAATTAGAAGCATTTAGCCTCGAAATTAATGTGAAAGATGAAATAAAATTAATAAAGATTATGCTTCGTTTTATCGAGAGAGATATGGTTATGATATATTATATATCTAGAAGACAATGATCAACGTATAATATATTGTTGGTAATACCTATATGAATTGGTGACTAATAATTAATTCTCTGAAATCAATAATCTCAATAATAAACATATACAATTTCTTTCTTTTTATTTGTGAATATATTTATTTTTGTTGTCGTACTTACTAGGAATTGGTAGATACTTTATAGTCACAGGGGATGAGTTTCTCCTCTTATCACGATATGGTGGGAACACATAAAAAAGTAGTTTGACGTTAAAGTCAATAATATAAAGTAAATTTGATTTCCCTCTGAAAAAAATTATCTCACTTATTAAGAATCATGAGTTATTATAAGATAAATATCAGGATTTGATATCCAACATTTTTGTCTTCTATTTTCTGTTCCAAAAGATTGAAAAGATAAATGTTTTTTCCTGTAAGCCAAAATTTCATTTGAGTTCCCCTGACTCAGGTGCATGATTTATGCTTAGTCACGAAATTTATCTCACTATGTGCGAGATCCGAACTCAATGGAGACTCTTCCAAATTGTTTACAAAAGTTACAAAAGTATTACTCGTGATAGTTCTTTAAAAATAAATAGTTCATATATATATATATATATATATATATATATATATATATATATATATCTTACAATTAAATAATTAGTTCAATACAAGGTTCTTTTGTAATATTAACATAATAAGAAAAAAAAAAAAAGAGAAAAACACAACATTCTAATGTACAAGTTCTCTTAAGAATTAATTTACTAAAATTACTTTTTTTTTCTTTGATAAACACATGTAAAAGTCATTAAAGGTTAAATATATCATTAGCTACATCAATCATTAACAGAATTTGGACAGAATTAACACAATTAAAGTTTTTATATTAGTATTTTTTTTATCATATTAAAAATGAAATATATTAATATTGAACCAACTATTCATCTTATTTTTATAAAAAAATTTATTAAGTTTATTAAATAAGAAATGACTTGATAGACCCAACAATAATCTTCATTATGATAAGATCTCATATGCAATATTAAAAAAAATGAATGAGCTTAAGTTTTATTTATTTTCAACAAATTGATTTGTGATATTATAAATTAACATTATTCTTAATCGATGAGAATATCTACCGAGAGAAAACAAGCATGACTTTTTTCGTATTAGTTTGGTTGATGTCATGGTTGGATTCTTCATTCTTGAAACCATGTTTTAGAAATTGGACAACTCTCCTAATAAAGTTCAAGCAAGCTCATCGAAAAAGGTTCATAGTAGGAATGACAAAAATATTTGTGTCCATGAGTATATGTGGATAAAATCCACAACAGATAGGTGGTACCCACAAGTATTTATTCCTTGCGATTGCAGGTATTTTAATACTTATTTGTAAACGGGTCGGGTGTGAATATCATACTATCTGTACCCGTGATATCTGTTACCCGCAAAAAATTAAAATTAAAATTATGTTTTATTAAGTTAAATTTAATTAAAATTTTATTTTATTAGATCAATTTAATTTAATTTATATTTTATTTTACATTTTTTTGTAATTTTATTTAAATTTAATTTTAAAAATTTATAAAATATTTTTATAAATATTTGTGGATATTCATAGATATCTGTAGTTAAATTTTTTTGTTGCGGATCGAATTGGAAGTAGACAATGTATGTGTACAATTCGATCCTCGCCATCTATATAGTGTTACATTTGTTGTTCTACATTGGTCAAACCATGGACAAAAGTAGAGTAGTGTTTTATATGGTATAAATCAGGAACCACGTAGAAAGCTGGAATTTTCTAGGACCGAAATAAATTCCAAAAAACAAAAAAAAGAAGAAGAAGAATTTATGTCTAATATATCCGTTAATTTATGACAGTGAATGTTATAAAATATTATAGGTTGTACTATATCATTTCTATATAAGAGTTTTTTCAAGAAAGTAGTAACAGTTATCACATGTTCTATTCGATTAGTAAGGAATTGAATAGGTAGCAGTCATTTATGTGGTGTGATGGAAAGAATACAAGACGTTGCTTAAAATTAAATCATTTTTATAGTATAAAAAATTGAAAATAATACTTTTTTTTGTTACAAAAAGAATAGAGAATTGTTTTCACTTGATAGAAATATGTTTCGTATATTTGTTTACTTTCATCCTCTATGCTCACTCCATAGTTTTATTTCAGTCTTTTTGTATTTTTTTTTCCTTTGTAACGTTCTTTTCTTAACTTCCCGATAAGGAAAGATTCTTATTGCAACTAATTAATTAAATTTAAATTGGGTGTTTACTTTTTCCAATATATATTTGGTTAGTAAATAAAAAACATTAAAAATCGGAGAGAATGGTAGAAAAGGAAGATGCTACACGTTCAATTTAACGTGGAATGATAGAAAGAATGATGGTATGAATTAGTTGGCATTTTAGAACATCATCGGTAAAATCGATCACGCGCAAACACAAGGAATTCGTGCAAAAGAGTTGCTTTTGACCATGACCATCGTCAATTACATTTAAAGCCTTAATTTTTACACTACCCTGATAAAGGAGTAAAGGAATAAAAGAAGAAATATATAAAGAGAGAAAGAAAGAAGTAAAAAGTCTTCATATTTGGAGGAAGGAGCAAACTGAATGATAAAAAAAGCAAAGCAGAAAATGTCTACAGGGGAGAATTCGAAAATTACCGACCAGAGTACTATCGATGTGCGTGCGATGGTTTTTTCATTTGTAGTAATAAGACAAAAACAGTAAAACGGTAGCGTAAAATAAGGTTTGGTAAGAGACTAAACATGGAATTCAGAGTGAGATTTTGAGAAGAAGGGTAAACATTTTAAGGTTTTAATTAATTTTTTATGTACTATTTGCATTATTTAATCCTTCATCATTTGATTCTAAATTATTGTATTGATGATTTTCAAATCAAAGTTTACCCTGGGTTCTGGTAAAGTAGCAATTTAACTTTTTCGTCCCATTAAAGAATCAACGTTTAACTTTTAGTTGAATATGACATGTGTAAGGGTGAAACATGTTAGTTCAATCATTTGATAAGAGTTTAGGATGTACGTAACAAAGATTTTATCCGATTCTCTGTTGTTCAAATAAACTATCTCTTTTAAACAATAAATGAGATCATCGTGCTCAAAACATTGATTTCATTTCTTAAATAAGAGAAACTTTGAATGACAAAAATAAAATAGTAATCATAACATCGTTTTATATTAATCACATCGTTTTATATAACGTAACCCATGAAGATAAATAAATAACGTGAAAGTGTAAGATAACACCACCCAGTTAATAGAAAAATTAAACTACATCCACTTAATTAAAAATATAAAAATTATGAGTACTTATGTGGTATGAAATTAATTGAAGTTGGTTCATAAAATGATGTTTGATCACGATAGCATCATGTGTCCATTTACATTCAAGATACCAATAGATGTGCAAAGGTGCAATTGGTGACATAACATTTAGCTTTGAAATTATTACATATGGAATGAATCTGTCATTCATTCCAAGTTGCAAACAAAAGATGTTATTATCACATATAAATCATACAATTCATTGTTAAGTAATGTACTCGTAATTTATTTTTCTATCATCATATTATTCACAACTTTAATTATTTGTTTTAATTTATCATATGTTAAATTAAAACTTTGCGACCATTGAATTGAAATATAAATTAACTTGCATGTCATCTCAAATTTTTGCTCAGCGTAACAAACCCGATTCTCAACAAGTTCTAAAACCTAAGAATCAAAATATAACTTGAAATGAAGCACAAAATAGAATAAATGTAATTTAAATTAAAATATAAAATTAAAAAATGTAAAGCATTATAGAAGTAAAGCATTGAAATTAAGAATATTTAATGAGAAACTTATAAAGTGTTCAGGAATTTAACTGAAGTTGTGACCTTACTCAACGACTATTCTTTAAGAGTTTGCTTTGTATAAAATACTTTTAAATATCATGTGTAGCCAACCAGAAGTTATAATTAGAATATTGAGGTGTGGGAGATTTTTTTTTTCTTTTGTTTTAATTTAATTATCTGAAATTGCATGTGTTTGACAGAATAACCTTTCTAATATTTGGGTAATAGATTGTTCTTTTAAATATCATGTGGGTCACTATGTTACTTCTCAACAAATTCTTGCATCATACAGTGTTTGACTCATATACTTTTTTTCTTAAAAAATAAAGAGAGTTATACGGAGCTTATTTTTCGTAAAAAAAGGGAAAAGTATTTCTTTTTTTTCACAAAAGCTAACTACACAGCTTTTAAAAATATTTTACACATTTAACTAACCAATGTAAATCGAAAAAGAATGAAAACTTTTAGTTTTAAATAAACTTTTAACTTAAAATGAACTAGCAATTTGTACTTTATTTTTAACAGTTTTACTTTAAATTAATTTTTAAGCCAATCAAAAGTTGGACCTAACATAATCTACACAGTGGTGTTTGGTAGTTTTAGTGATAAACCTTTCTTTAGATAAGGCGACATATAGATTTACAAGAAAAAATTAAGAATTTTCCAAAAAAAAAAAAATCTGTTTACTTAGATATTCCTCCAGTTTTCGTAGTGCACATAAGTTGGCCTTTCTGGAAGGAGATTTACACCGACTAAACTACTAATTTTGAAGTTTTAAATATTAAAATAATATGTTTTTAATGTTTAATAAAAAGCAGTACCACAAAAATTCAGTTTTAAAAATTCAGTACTGGGTTCGAAATCTTACATATTAATTGTTATATTATATAACATTCATAAGAATAATTATTCTTCAAACCAATTTTACATATACAAATAAAATCTTTTATACTGTTTGGATGAAGGAAGAAAAATAAAAGAAACAAAATACTTACTTTTATTATTCATTAAAAGAAAGGTTGAGAAATTTGCATTTATATAAGCAGATAAATGATAACTAAAAAAATATTTGAAAAAACAAAGTTTCCTTTTTACTTTTTTCTCATAAAAAGAGGGAATCTTTATTCTTTACAAGGCTCTTTATCATTTCTTTTTTCTCTTCCTTATCATTCTACAGCAACGATCTTGTTCTCTGTTCTTTTTTCTAGACTCCGTTGCTTTCTTTTAACAAACAACACAGACCCAAATGGTTTTGCCATAATGGTGATAGTTTCACAATTCAGATGCTAAGTTGATTCTTTGCGGTATCAGTGAGAAGTGATGGTAAAAGTTAAAAGATACGGTGGACGAGCTTCAGGGAATAACTTTTGCATTAGATCATATCAAATTGGTTTAAAAAGTTAAAAAAAATGTTTAATTACTTTTCTTTTCTGTTTTTTTTTTTAAATTATCAAATTAGTCTTCCAGATTTTTTAAGATTTAATTTTGTCCAAATTTTCTAAAAGTTAATATCATTTAAATTTTTTTATTAAATTTTTTGAAACGAATCAATAATCTTTTATTAAAATTGAGACTAAGATTTTATTAATTACATCAATAAAATAAACATTATTACTAATAACTTCAAATTTTGATGAAAAAAACAAATCATAATTATTAACAATTTTAATTTTTTATTAAAAAATCTTGATTCGTTTCACAAAATTTAATAAAATAGATATGATTAAATCAATTCTTTTCAAAAATCAGAACCAAACTAAAACTTAAAAAAATTGCGTGATAATTTGACAATTTTAAATAAAAATAAAGATAAAAAAGTAATTAAAAAAATATATTATGATTCAACTCTGTGACTAAAATAAACTAACAAGATAAAAGATAAAATAAATACTGGGTAGAAGTGAAATGATCTTTGTTCTATTATTGATTTTTGAGTGTTGTAAGTAAAAATGAGATTGGAGGGACCCTGCGTAATCATAACTGAGCACCATGTTCTGATTTTTGAGCCACTTAGTTAGCCATCTTCGAGGCTTGATGCCCAATCCTTTTCTCCATATCTGATTCTCATAATTTTGTCCCACTTGTTTTCTTTAATCACAATCTTTTATATCATGCTACCTCTCCAACACTTATTATATTACCTCACAATGCTTTAAATTCTTTTCATACTTCTACAAATGTCACAAAGCAAAACCCTAATTTGACAATATTTGAAAGTTCTATATGTTGCAAAACTATACTACATCACCTTTTAAATTACTGTTCTCTTTAAGAAAAACAGCACTATCACTGCTAGTCCACTACTGGCCCCATTTGAATGGAAAAAATAAGGTAATAGAACTATTATAATCGTGATCCTGATTTAGTTGATTCATCTACCACACGGCACAGATATCTGAAATATATTTAAATAAATAAAAGAGAAGTGAGCGAGTATTTAAGGAGCATTTACAACACCTTTCAGAATCCAAGGATAAAGAGAAAGAGAGTGAGTGAGTGAGAGAAGTAGAGAAGATGGGAAAAAAGGCCAATTGTGAGAATCAATATGCTATGAACAGAGGTCCTTGGTCTGCTGAAGAAGACAAAATTCTTATGAACTACGTTCAAGTCCACGGAGAAGGTAAATGGAGAGAGCTTTCCAAAAGAGCAGGTATATAAATGCTGAACTTTTTTCGGCCATGTAAGTTTCAAAACTATTCTACTTTCAAAACTTGATGGTTTCTTTATATGTAATAGGATTGAAAAGATGTGGCAAGAGTTGTAGACTTCGATGGCTGAATTATCTAAAACCAGATATTAAGAGAGGAAACATTTCTTCTGATGAAGAAGATCTCATTATCAGATTACACAAACTCTTAGGGAATAGGTACTTCTACTTATACTGTACATGCCTTTGCTTCATTTGTTTTTGGTCACGTAGAGAATATATATTAACTAATATTTTTTCATATTCTTATGGTGAATAGATGGTCTCTAATTGCGGGACGATTACCAGGGAGAACAGACAATGAAATTAAGAACTACTGGAATACTTATTTGAGAAAGAAGGTACAGCAGAAGCACAATATTCAAAACGATGTTGTTGGCCACGACACCAAAAATTCCTTGGGTGATGTTCTTGATCCTTCAAAATCCCCTCACCCGATGATGATTAAACCGAAATCGATGAGGTGTACCAAGGTTATGATGCCGGGCAATGATTCGGTGAACGCGATGAATTTCATCACAACGACCTGGGACCATAACGCTTCTGCATCCATGCCACAAGATGAACATAACCACTGTTTTACCGGTGTTCTTCAAGACTTTGACATCAGTGATTTGTTAATGTCGTACGAGGATGACTGTCGTTTCAATGGCTATGCTTGTGTTGAAATACCCCAACATATTTTTGAAGATCAGACATGGAGGCTTGATGATTCCATGGTTGACGAAGCCTGGTACGAGAATTGGAAGCACGACACCTACTTTTCGCAAGAACAAGATATGGACATGGATATGGGCTTTTCTTCGTTTTAAAAGTGGACAAAATTTAGGTACATTACTTTAAGTGCTTTTGATATTGTTCTTTAATCAAAATTAGAATTTCATTTTAGTATCATCTGCAATAAAGGCTGAATTTAAATGTTGGTACTGATTAGAAATTCTAATTTTGAAGCATGAACAGTTCTAAAATCTCTTAAGTATTGTCACTGAGTATTCTCCTTCAGGAAAAAAAAAAAATCGAACCTGAATGAAATGGTCGAGGATATTAAAAATATAACAACGAAAGTTGATAGAGTTTTCGTGGTTACGTAACTTTTGGTACGACCAGTGTGATTTTTTTTGGAAGATGTATAAGTTGTGTGTTACAAGGGAGAATTATGCTTCCAGCACTACATTGCAATTTTGGGTTATTCTATGAAAGTTTTGAAACTACCAAGTGTTACTGTTGTGTAAAAAGAAGGAAAGAGTTTCTTTTGGTACTACTTTTTTTATCTACATTCATTTGTTAAATGTTTTTCATAATAAAGTATTATATTATAATAATATAAATAAGAATGTTATATTGAAATAATAATTTATGAAGTTTTAATCTGAATGTAAGAGAAAAGTTAAAGTGTCAATATCATGACCCTATAAAGAACCACCAAGGTGGTGTAATTCCTGAGTCTTTATACTGTAGCCTTGTAATAAATTTCACGCACTTCGATTCCTTTGTGTCAAACTTAAATTTGTTTTTAAAATTGCTTTTGTTAAAAAAAAATGAAAACAAATGGAAGATTTATGTTATAATGAGAATTATATGTTTTATCATGAAATCATTTTTAGAAGAGACATTTTAAACATAAATCATTTCGTTCTCATCTTAATTTCAAAGATATTAGGTTTGTAAAAGTAAAAAATAAAGTAAAGTTTTTAAATTCTTACTCAACATGGGCCTATGTAGACGTGGGCCTAGCCCACCTTTCCTTTTCTAATGGGCTTGTTGCATGGTTAATCAAGACTTCTTCTTTCTGCACCTCAATATTTTCTTCTTGCATGTTCATAGACCAAACGAAATGACCTTTTTGGCTCTTCATCTTCTTTCTTCTCCACGCGCATCCCTGTTCTTCTTCCACTACCCAACCTGGGAAAAAGCATCAAAACCTTTCAATGTCATTCATTCCTCATTACTATATTGAAAATATGAGCATGGAGAATCTCTGCAGACTTCATGACTTCAGATTGCCCAATTTTCTAGTTTTCCAAAGCAATTGATGGAGAAAATCCATTTGCTCGCTCGCTCCTTTACAACAGAAACAGTTTCCGTTTTGAACCTGGTAGCAATAGCCATGCCAAAGAATCCAAACACACAAAATAGAAACATGAAATTGTAAACAAAACTCACCATCACCACATTCCACAGAGTAAACACTCAAACAAATTAGCAAAGGCAAAATAAGGACCCCATCTCCAGAACTTCAACTTTACACGATTCTAACGATGAAATCACTCACAACCACCGCCAAGCTCTTGTTCATACGCAAGAAACGAGGGAACAGGAAAAAAAAAATAAAGGGTGTTGCGCCTAGTGAAACTGGGTGCTTTTTTATTATATATATTCCGGATTGTAATTCTGAATGAATTTTTAATTTTACATTCCGATTGTGTAATGTAAAATATATTTTTTTATTTTATACTTTGAATTATATAATTGCAAAATAAAAAATATATTTTGAATTATACATTTTAGAATGTAAAAATTTATATTATAAATTATATAATTTGAAATGAAATTGATCATACAATTTAGAATAAGATTTAGAGTAGGGATTGTACACTCAGAATGTAAATCTACGTTTTAAATTGAAGAATTCAAAAAATTTAAAATAAATATTTCTGCATTTTGAATTATAGAATTCGAAATATCTATGATGACATAATTTAGAACTATAATTTCAACAAATATTTAAATATGGGAGTGCACCAAGAAATTTCAGTTAATCAATTGCAATAAAAATTACTATTGAGAACCCAAAAATTGTTAACAAGCCCCAACCATTTTAGATATTTTACCGAAAAATTATTTGAAGATCGAGACAACTTTGAACATAATAGACTTATTATGTGGTGAGTGCTTCAACAAAATCTTGCTGGCATACACTTTGCTTTGTGGGGAAGTTTTAGTAACAAAATCGGGTGGTCACAAGAAGTGGACAAATTTTTTGTTTATGTCACTGCTTAATTTTTATGGGCTTAGACAAGGGTAATATATATCTGAAGTTTTTCCTTTTTGCATGTTCATTATTACCAACGATAAAAAGACTAAAATACCCTTTGCACTATGTCATTGTTGTCACTTTTGTCATCATCACTGCTTTGTCATAACCGCTGCACCCTCGTTTTCATTTGTAGGGAAAGAAGATGAAGAAGAGAAATAACTCGTTTCGGATAAAAGTTAGTTCCAAAAGGTATCATATATGTTTTGAAAAGCTTGTTTTAGAAAGTTTATTCTGAAATGAATTTCATGTGTATGAGAAATTTGTTCCAAAAGCTCATTCTGAGAAGTATCATATATATTCCGGAAAGTTTATTATAAGGTTATTTTACGAAGAATAAATTTTTTTTAAAAGTTACATGTGTGCAATTAAAAATTATGGAGGTGCAGGAAGAAAATGGCTATGATTGATTTAGTCCAATGCATGCGCAAGAGTTTAAAAAAATTAAGAGGTTGGGAAACTATTTTGATCGAGTTCAGATTTTTTATTAATTTTTTTGTGTTACTATTTGTTAAGCATTAAAAATACACTGTGTTGATATTTTAAATATCTTTTTAATATATTTTAAAATGTCAAAATTACTGGTAATCAGTATATTATGGAGACATACTAGAGAAACAAAAAAAAAAACTCTACAAAAGAATCCAAATTCATCTTGGCCAAAAACAAAACTAAAATTTGTCTACTTTTGAAGGGGATATATCTGGAAATCCATTGATCCATGTGACCAAATTAAGGGATACAAATTAGTGTAATTGGCTAGATAGATTAGTTTTGCATAATGTTAAGAGGTGGACAAATTTATAACTTTGATATCATATTATAAAGTGAATTTTAAATTTAATTTAATTTCACAAAATTATATGATAAAATAATATTTACTTATTGTCTTATTTATGATTAATTTGATATTTGCAACCCATACCCATAATATTATAGTGGCGAAGACGAGTGTGATTATTGGTTGTTGTAGAATGTGAGAAGGGAGAATATATAGAGTGTTGAAATTGAATATCCTTTTCCAATTTGAAATGGAGAAGAAGGTGAAAGAATAGGTTTGAGTCGAAGCCAAAATCCTGTTGAGTTGAGAACTTGAAATGTAGGTAAAGCCAAAATCCCTGAAGAGTTATAATTGTTGATCTATTTTGTGTCTTAAAAAGAGGGTCCTTATCAAGGTACCCCCACATCGATCATGTGTCTCAATTTTAAGCTTCTATCCAAACCTAAGCCACACACAACATGGTCCACACTTCACCCTTCATCTTTCATTTTCATTCCAATGTCAATTCACCTATACCCATCATCATCATCTGTCATTTCTTCCCAATATAATAGATTACCAATACATATGTGTAGAGAATCTTACATCGAATACAAATTACAAAGTTAAGTTACTTTTAATTAATTTTCTTTTAAAACATAGAAAACACAATTTATATTTAAAAAAATTAAATTAAAAAACCTAAATTACTAGATAAATTTAAAAAAAAAAACTCACTTAATACAAAAACATACGAAAAAATGGAAGTATCCACTTGCATAGAAATTTACTAAAAAGAAATTGAAGTCGTCACGTACCTTCACTTGAAGAAAAATTGAAATCGTCTTACAAATGCCGACTTGAGACCATTAAAAATATAACACTAGTGGTGACGGTCATTTTAAAAATAAAATGGTCATTTAAATGACGATTTCTTCCAAATAAAGTTGACGACTTATTCACTTTCTTAATATTTTTCAAATATACGTACGATCTTTTTTCAAAACGCCAGGTTATAAGAAGGTGTCGTGATAATGGAAAGAAATAGATGTATATGTTATTATGGGCGCTTACTTTTTTCTAATTAACCAATATACATCATAAATAGTTATTTTTATTTGATATTTATATGTAAAAATAAAAAACTTAAATGTTATTTTCTATAAAGTATCTATTAATTTAATTTATATTTTGTGAAACTTTACAAAATTTAAAATGAATTTGTAGATTTTTTGTTGAAGCAACTTTATAAAGCAAAAAATATTGTGCTTTGACTTTTTGGCTTTCACTTCGGTGTTACATACAATTTTGCATTGGCTTTTGTGACATAGCATTAGTTTTTGACCGACAAACAGCGAGTTTCTTGTATTGATCTCCGGAACCAGATCTTATCAAGCCAAACTCCCTTTTTAACAGAGACTTGGTACAACCAAGGAAAAGAATGTTTCAAGCTTGCATTGTCAATGCAAACATCATTTCACAAATCCCTATTTATGACACATTCAGTAAACCAAGATGGTCACAAACCGATAACATTTTTCCAACCAAATATATATCTTCCTCACAAAAGGAACAACAAACTAATCATCACTAACAAAATATCTCTTCAACCAAAACAGTTCAAAATACCATTACCATTATTATAGAATCGGAGAGCAACACAAATATTGTCAGCATCTACAAGCAAGCGCCGTCTCTACTTAGTTAACACGTTTAGGTTTTTAAGAGTTCCAAGTCCTTTTTATCCCTGAACCACCACACGATTTGATTCGCATATTTTTTACCAACCAATAATCCAAGAACTTTCATGTCAATTGTACAATTGAAATACATCGATGTCTAGTTTCACAGTTGAGATATATAATTTCGAGAGAAATGTTTGTTGAAAATTTCACAAAGTCAATTAAAAAATCTTACTTCATAATAGATTGAATTATAACAGGAAAAGTTATATAGTGGTGAAAGTACCGGAAGAGATTATAATAAGAATAGTTATATAATAATGCATAAACGAATGAGTTGTTGGCTAAAAAATGACGAAAGTTGTCTGGTTGTTGGTAAAAAGATAGGAAATAAGAGAAGGAGAGATAAGGTGAGGTTGAAGGCTAAGAGGGTCGGTGGCCCCAGACCATCATCTGCTAAGGACACAGTAGCCCGTGCAGGAGCAGTATAACAGTGACATAAATTACCTTCCTCACTTCGCTGGCAACTTTACCACCCTTAATTATTTCCCCTTACAAAATGCACAACCATGAGGAGAAGAGGGAAAACAAGAGACACATGGATCAAAACACTTGATTTATATATGCCTTTTGGAGGACAACCTAGCATGTTATTAACTATTATTTTTATTCTTCTGTCTAGATGACACCAAATGATTGAGAAATAACAGGAGGGAGTAGTATAGTAGCTAAATTTTATGATGATAAGAAAACAATAGCCAGAACATAACTAGGTATTCAGAGTGAATTGTTTTCTTCTCTTCGTCTCCTGTTTGCTTCTGTCTCCTAAGATACTTTCCTCTTGGTTTCTTTTGTGATTTAATCTCTCAGTTTCTATTGTTTTTTTTTTTCGTTTTTTTCTTTCTGACAGACAAAGAAAGCAGGGAAAATATCAAACATACTTCAGGTCTTTTTTTTTTTTTTTTGTTGTAGTTTTTT
>Ga0214543_1001357_pt1 | contig 46947 bp, 15 predicted proteins | sample CNSS2metaG_FD_160094 | JGI IMG/M metagenome (GOLD analysis project Ga0214543, IMG submission 160094) | Root nodule microbial communities from cowpea collected in UCLA plant growth center, Los Angeles, California, USA - CNSS2 | ecosystem: Host-associated > Plants > Roots > Nodule | place: USA...
ACCGACTTAGGTCTTATGAAGTATTTCCTTGGTTTGGAAGTCATTCAAGGGAAGGACGGTATCTTTGTGTCGCAGGAAAGGTATGCTGAGGAGGTCTTAAAGAAGTTCAAGATGACAAGTTGCAACCTGGTTTCCACCCCTATGGAACCAGGCACAAAACTTTCTAAGTATGCAGATGGAGATCGAGTTGATGCGAGCAAATACCGAAGTCTGATTGGAAGTCTCAGGTATCTTACAAATACCAGACCAGATTTAATGCTGAGTGTTGGAATAACAAGTCGGTATATGGAGAAACCGAGGTATACTCATTGGAAGGCCCTAAAGAGAATTCTAAGGTATGTGAGAGGAACTCTTTCACTTGGTCTGATGTATACTAGGACGGATGATTACCGACTAGTCGGCTACTCAGATAGTGATTGGTGTGGAGATGTCGATGACCGGAAAAGCACGTCTGGATATGTATTCTTCATGGGGAGCACGGCTTTCACCTGGCTTTCAAAGAAACAGCCCATTGTAACACTGTCAACATGTGAAGCAGAGTTCGTTGCAGCATCCTGGAGTGTTTGCCATGCAATTTGGCTTAGAAACCTTCTAAGCAAACTGGAATTGAAGCAAGAAAAGGGGACTGTGATCCGAGTTGATAACAAGTCGGCCATTGAATTTGCAAAGAACCCGGTCAATCATGAGAGAAGCAAGCACATTGATATTCGATTTCACTTCATCCGAGAACAAATGAAAGAAGGAAATGTAGAGTTGGAGCACGTTGAAAGTCGTGCACAAGCTGTAGATATGTTTACAAAGCCGCTGCCATCCTCTCTGTTTGAGAACAACAAGATGATACTTGGAATGAAGGATAAGAAGAGCATTTAAGTTTACGAGGGGATTTTGTTAGGTAAACTTAAATGTGGGTAGTTGGTAGTTCGAAGGTGGGTAGTTGGAAGTTGTTGTATTAATTGTGAGTTAGATAGTAGTTATATTTAATGAATGTAGTTGAAGGGTAATGTCCAAAGGCCTATAAAAGGACCATGTGGTGCTTCATTTCAACACACAACAAATTTGAATACAAAGAGTGTTTATCCAGAGAGACTTGTTTGTCAACATTTGTATCCTTTCGAGGGGACAGTGGGATGTCAATACAAGAGTTGATCTCCAACTTTAAGTTCTTACGGGTCTTATCATTGTCTTCGTGTCAAAACATAAAAGTGGTGCCTGACGGTATAGGAAATCTGATACATCTTCGTTCAGTAGACCTTTCAAATACACACATAGAGACACTTCCTGACTCAATGTGTTTACTATGTAACTTGCTAGTGTTGAAGCTGAACTATTGTTTGAATTTGGAGGAGCTACCCTCGACATTGCATGAGCTCACCAATTTGCGCTGCCTTGAACTTTTGGGAACTACTTTAAGAAAGGCTCCAGTGCTTTTAGGAAAACTGAAGAATCTGCAGGTATGGATGAATGAGTTTGAGTTCAGTATTCGACATCTCGGAGAACTTGATCTTCATGGAGAGCTGTCAATTCAAAATATCGAAAATATCGTGAATCTCTGTGATACATTTGCAGCAGATTTGAAGAATAAAACACATCTTGTGAGGCTACGTTTAGAATGGAATTTCAAGAGGAGCAACGATGATTCAATAAAAGTAAGAGAAGTACTTGAGAGTCTGCAACCTCCCAAACATTTGAAGTACTTGTCAATTGATGGCTATAGTGGCACAAAATTTCCAAGTTGGTTGTCTGATAATTCTTTGTCGAATATGGTGTGCTTAACCTTGCAGCGTTGTAGATATTGCCCATGGTTGCCTTCCCTAGGACTTTTAACAGTTCTTGAGTACTTGAAAATTGACGGCCTTGACTGGATACAGAGGATAGATGCTGATTTTTACGGGAATAGCTCTTCTTCATTTCCTTCCTTGGAAACATTGATCTTTACTCATATGAAGTATTGGGAAGAATGGCAGTTCCTGACGGGTGCTTTTCGAAATCTTCGAAGTCTTTATGTGAAAGATTGTCCCAAGCTGAAAGGGCACTTCCTAGAGCAACTTTCTCATTTAAAGAAGCTAACTATTGAAAACTGCAAACAACTTGGAGCTTCGATTCCCAGTGCAGTAGAAATTGAAGGTGTGAAGATGGAGCCATCTTCATTGCCCATCGTATCTCATACTCCTCTTGAATACTTGATTATCGGTTTTTGTCCGGACATTAATATTCCCATAAACCATTGCCCTTTCCTTCTAGAATTGCGTATCAGTTATAGTTGTGACTCTCTCACGACCTTCTCTCTAGATTTGTTCCCAAAACTCAGGCATCTTACATTACATCATTGTTATAACCTAGAGATGATATCGCAGGAGCACCCTCATAGTCATTTGAAGATTCTGGAAATTATAGAATGCTCTGAACTTAAATCATTTTCTAATGAAGGATTATTTGCACCTCAGCTTGAGACATTTGAAATTAGAGGATTGAAGAAATGGAAATCAATGCCAAAACACATGTCTGCCCTCCTTCCATCTCTTCATCGGTTGTTGATTATCGACTGTCCAGGAGTGGAGTTGTCTGAGGAGTGTTTTCCATCAAATATAAAAGAAATATATCTCTGGAATTGCTCCAAAGTTGTTGGCTCACTAAAGGGGGTTTGGGGAACCAACCCTTCCCTAAAATTCTTGCGTATTACCAACCCTTCCCTTCTCTATTCAAATAATTCTTTTTCTTTCGACAATCACTTGAATGATTAGGAACGAAAAAGCATCTAAATAGTATTTGACCCTTTTTTCAACTTTCTATTCTTAAAACTGGCATGCTTTATATTTAAAACATTTCTAAAATTGGATAATGCTGATGCTTTTTGCTTACACTTAAACTAAATATGATCAATATTACCACAATTAACTAATTACTACGATGGGTTTTTCCTGTAATAACATATTTAAGAGTCAGCCACGAGCAGCGGAAATGAAAAATAGACATTGCAATCTCAAATTCCTACTCCCAAATCATGTCTTCTTGAGTAGACAACTTCTTACTCCATCATTCTTCTCACAAGAATGGAAATCCTCCATAGGATAAGCAAATATCAGCACATACATCAGTAAAGTAATGCATTTAAAGCAAAGCACAGCATCATAAAATTAACTTCCAATATAAGAGATAAACATCTGAATATCCTACAAGAGTGTCAGGAACAAGCTGTTGCAAAAGTTATTATAGGATCTAGCACAACATAGATACAAATTCTAGAATAGAGTCCAATGTTATAGTTATTATATGTAGCATGCATAAAAGTAACATCCAGCTCTCTCCAAGCTCCATTCCATTCTTCAACAGCATATTCATGATTTCTGCATGATGATGACAAGAACGGGGTGAGATTTTATCCACAGAGAAAGTAAAAAAATACAAATAAGGAGAGATTCCTAGTGTACAAATTGACGAAAAAAGATAAATATGGAAAAATTATTTGTACTAATGCAGACTCTCTAACCTGCATTGGAAGGTACAATTTGAACTCAGGAGGGAGTTCTTCTTCAGAGTAGAGGCGATCAGAGAAGTATATCCTTCTCAGGCGACAGTTTGCATGAACCTGAACTCGCAGTGTCTCCACATAATTAGTACCATATGCTCTCTTGGTAAAATCAGCCAGGTTAAACTGTATTTGATTCCACCCGTCATCCATTCTCAGTGGCATGGTGCAAATGTACGGCTTTACTCGAGTGACAGCCTATTATGTATTATGACATGAAAATTAGAAAGCACGAATCATTTGTAAATCATACGGATTGTATTCCAGTAAAGATATTGAGATCATTTTAGCAACAATGTTATAATATTCCATGTCTCTTTTTTCAAGAACTGTAGTATACTACCTAAGAGATGACTGTTAGAATGGGCCTAGAACAGGTTTTTATTAAAAAGTTGTTGAGTTGTTCCTATTTGTATGACACCATCAGTTATTACCTACCAATTCATGACCCAAATGATTAGTCCAATGCCCCAAGGTGGGTCCTCTTCATTAAATTCTTTTCAATTATCGCTCAATACCACAACTCCTAATAATGACGACACAAATTGGACCATTGCTATCTAAAAAGAAACTCATTCTACTTGCAATTCAAATCCTATTTACAATTTTCACAACTATCGTAGGTTCTCTCCTTGACATTTTTCTTTCCTCTCCTCTGTCTCTTACAATTTCTAAAAATGTGAGTGAAGCATTTGATCATCATGGATAGTAACCATGATTGTTGTTAAGTTCTCTCTATGGTCTCAAGCGATTTTCACATGCTTAGTTTTGAAAATATAGTCACATTATTCAAAATATGTTTACTTAATAATGTACATTGATGATACAGTAATACAGGAAATGACACTAATAGAATTTAAACTAAAGGAACAATTATGCAGTCAATTTCAAACCAAGGAACCTAGATGTCTCGGCCCAATCAACAGAAGGTATTGTAGTTTCTCAAAGGAAATATGATCTAGATATCCTAAAAGAAACAAGTATGATTGACTATAGACCAAAGCAGTTTGAAAACATCAACTCGATCTGCCAAATTTTAGTGATTTCCAAATTTTGGTGGGCTGGCAAGCCAGCCCACTTTGCCATCCCTAAAAAACATGATATCGAAGAAATACAAATTCTGCAAGCTGTGGACAAACCCCTTAGACATAAAAACAAGGGCAGACTTACACACTTGAAAATTTGAAGCTCGAAATCGTCGTCTGACATTCTTATCATCCAAAACTTGAATCTCAAATGTGAAATACTTCTTTAGATTCTTGACAATCATAACCAAGAATGGAAGTTTTATACCAAGTGTTGCAGCTGGGTCAGCTGGGCATGTAATGTATGTGGACTGAATATTTGATCCGATTATTTCCAGTACATTGGATTGAATGTCTTCATCCTGAGGTCGTTTAATATGACCATTCACAACTATAAACAAAGTACAAGAAAAATCAGTGACATAATACTTACTATGAACAACAAAAAGACAGTTCATATCATCAGACAACAAATCACAAATATGTTAAGACAAACAATTAACCACTAGAAACCATTTAATTCATCAAATATAAATCATCATCAGCAAGAAATGGGTCATATTGATCCTTAAATATGTGAGCCATTGTCACTAAAGTCCTTGAAAACACAAAAGAGTTGTATTTAGCACCTGAAAGTCTGAAAGAAAAGTCCAACATTACATCCTGCTCAAGGTTATTGAATCAACATTTAAATCACCAATCCAAGCTATTTTGAATCGTGAATGAGAATATTGTATTGAATAATAAGATTCAAGTATAATGAAAAATTACTTTAAATATATCATATAAATGATAAAAGTGTTCAATAAAAACAATTTAAAGTAGAAATAGATAAAATAACTTAAGCAGAAGTCATACAAAACAAAACTATTACTTATAACTAAGTTTGTGAAATTTTATTTCAGAAGAAAGAAGAATGAAAACAAAATCATTAAATAGTTAGATAGAGTACATGCATTGAATGATTGAATAACAAATAAAGGTGGAATGATCAAATAGGATAAGTTTACCCATGTTCTTTCAAATTCATTTTCATTTAAAAAGTTAAACTAACATGCTCACTTAATTTTCTAATTAGAATTGGTAAAAATGTAAATTTGTGTTCTTTCAAATTCATTTTCATTTAAGAATTTAAAATAACACGCCCATTTAATTTTTCCTCATCAGAATTGGTAAAAATGTAAGAACATGTAAATCGTATTAGTCATTTGTCATTTGAAGATACGTAGATTAATTTTATGTAGCATAAGATACAAAGTCATTTAAGTTTCATCTTTTGATACAAATCAATAGAAAGTGAAAATGTACCAAAACAAACCAAGATTTGAATCATCAGTTGTAAGATTCTAATAACTATGTTCCTGCTATTAAACTTTGTTGGACGATTTTCTCATTAAAATTAAGGGCTTCGGGACCATTTCGACATTAAGCTATAACATTCAGGAATCAATTAATTTTTCACACATTCAGGGACTAAATCAGATTTTCTCGTTTTTTAAAGAGTAAATGATTGTGCCTCATACTTTGAAAGACCAAATTGGTCATTTACCCACAAGAAATAAAAGAAAGATGAAAATATTAGAAATATTTTCTTACGAAATCACCCATCACTACACTTTATATTGGGAAAAAAGGCAGAAGGCAATCAAGAGAATAAAATGTTTAATGTAATATAACAGATTGCATGATAGGCATTCAAGGAATTTTTGAGGGAGAGTTGACGTGTGGGATTGTAAGAAAGTGGAAAAGGACGAGAGGGAAAAACATAAGTAGAGGCCTTCCCATCCGAGGATGGGAGCTTAATATACAGTCTGATACTGCTATGGTGCAGGATTACAGCGTCACAACACAACTGAGGGTCTCAGCGAAGGACCTTCCTGATTTCGAAAATTCCTACGAGAATCATAATAGTTTTGTATGTTTTACTTTGAAGATTAGCTGAAGGCTATAGAGGAAAGTATTCCTAGGAAAACCACCTATCACTAAATTTTGCATTAGGATTAGGAAAGACCAGAGAGGCAATCAAGGAGAATCAAATACTTAATTTAAAAGACTGTATGTATGATGAGCTATCAAGGGGAATATTGAATGATTTCTAACTCGGGACTTTTTCTTCACTTTATGTCCATATTTGTTCAAGTACAATGAGTTTTTTCTGTACATGATGATTGGTGCTGGAAAGTACTTTTTTTCTGTTTTTTAAGTTATATATATTTATATATTAATTATTATTATTATGTATAACATTAATTATTTTCAATCTGCTCTTTTCTTTTCCATTTTCTGTCAGTAAGAACTTTGGCCACTTCTTTTGAATTAAATAGCACCCATACCCTGGATTCAGAACTTGGGGTTCTGACAATAACTTTCAGAGAGGCAACCAAGGGATTTAGGAGGGAGAGTCAACCTCTGTGACAAAAAGAAAGGAGAAAACAAGAAAGCGGGAAAGAATAAGTAGAGGACAGTAAGGAAGAGTACAGGGTCTGTGAATACATTGTGTTATACCTTTTGTTTGGTACTAATATTTTTTTCAGGAAATAATATATTGGACTAACCTCATTTAAATGTGTTCCATTACAGTTTCTAACAGATTATGCAACTCTCATTTCTCTTACACTTTAAGGCAGACTGCTAAAGCACAAAACATATAACATAAAATATGTAGGACAAGAACTACAATGAATTTCAGATATTGGGGAATTTTCTCTAACTTTCACTTGCTTTATAAACTTCTTTACACAAAAACAACTGAACCTTACTATTCCCAGTAGAAGATGAATTGCATCCACTAATGACATTGAGCTCTATTCAGAACTAAGTTTTCACCATACTATTTACAATAAGGTTCTATTATCAGATAAACATGATGTTTCAACTATGATACAGAGTAACTTAATAGAGTAGTATTAACGTATAGGAGAAAGATTCACTGAAAAAAAAGTGATCTGAGAATATACAAATTCCTTAACACGACAGGAATAATGGAAATACCAAGACTAATCTTACACATTAACCTTTCATGGCATCAATACGCAAAAAGATCAATGAGCAAGGATACCTGTATCCTACCATGAGATGTCCGGTGAAGTGTCAGTGTTACAAGGGTACATGAGATAGAAAGAAAGGTGAGGATCTTTTATTGAATGAAGAACAAAATTTGGGACAATTGAATGAAGAAACATTTTAAGTTCAGTAGAACTCATAAAATGATAATGATACAAAAGAGTCAATCCCATATAAAATAGAGACTCTGGACTCTCCTAACTGTCTTGGGATTCTTAGACAGTTAATTCTTCCCCCATCCCACCTGGTGCATATGATAACCCCCTAAGTGGAGATAACAAACCTCCTAACCTGCCCCGTGTAACCTATCTTAACAATAAGCACACTCCTTTTCTTCTTGAAATTGACATGTTTAACTATAGGTCTGCTATCAGTCAGCCTAATAGTAGGAACCTTACTATTTAACAACACAATAAATAAATTTTGAAAATGAGAATAAAGTTACATAGTTTCAGACCAAGGCACAGCAGAGTATTGTTGCATTTAAATCAAGCTCAAATATTAGATTGTGGGGTGCTTTAAAAGATAAAGTACAGTAATTGGCTGGAAATGAACAAGTAAGGCTAAATATCTTCATAATAATTAGCTATACACTGCGCATGTGTATTTTATGACAATCCCACCATCGATTCTTCAATCAATGGTCATAATTTTTCACATTGAAGCATTCAAATCCAAAAACATTACGACTACAAACCCGAAAGCACTTACCTTCTTTGTCCCATATCTGCAGTGGTTTACTCCTAAATAATATTAAGAAAACAACGAAAAATATCAGTAACTTCATCACAGACAATAGACAAAAACAGAATTGTGAAACGAAGATGCCAAAACGAAACATACCCAAGGCTGTATAATATGGAAAGAAATCCAGATTGGAATGTATTCTTGAACATCTTCCACACTGCTAAAAGCCTCAACACAGCAATATCAAACCTAGATTAAAAAAATTAAAAAAAAAAAAAAAAAAAAAAAAAAAAAAAAAAAAAAAAACAAGACACAAGACACAAGACACAAGACACAAAATTAGAATAAGATTCCACACACAACAACCTAAACGGAATGAACTTGGATTCGGGAAAGTAAAGAGGCAACGAAAACGAGTAATCGAAGGTTACAAGGCACATGAGAGGATGAACGAATCCAAAGTAGCGATGTAAAACCCTAAACGCGAATTGTTGTATAGACACAAGAAATAACGGAAACAAGTGAGAATAAGGACTTACAGATTGGAGCACCGATAAAGGCTTTGCTTCTTCCTGCGATCACAGAACCACAAACATAAAAAGCTCGCAGAACTTTAAACAACTTTGATATATAAATGGTTAAATGTGATTTTATTTCTAAGATGCAGGATGAAATCAATTTTGGCCATTAAATTTAAAGAAAATTTATATTGATTTTTTTTTAAAAACAAATTTGAGAGAATAAAATAAAACGCAGAATATTATTTTTATTTCAAATACCAAAACTATCTTTTTTTAATATATCTTAAAAGCTGAAATATAATTAAATCAACTACAAATAAAAATATTTTAAGAATAGTTATCAACAATGTTATTAGCTTTTATCTTATTTCTTAGTGTATAAATTAAGTGTTATCTATATTTTCCCCAAAACAATTCACGGCAATAGAGAACAATAATACGATAAATATAATTGTCATAATCTTGAAGAAAGAAATCCAAACACTATTTTCACATTTTTTTATAAATATAAAAAAAATTGATATGACTATTATTAGAATAAATAAAAATAACCAAACATAAAAAATAATATAACAATTTATATCCATTAATAATATATACTAGATAATTCACCATTTTAATGTAAATATACTTTTCTTAATATTACTCTTTCACAAATAATATATCTTTTAAATTAAAATAATTATCTTTTTTAAGACACTGTTTTTTAATTTTTTTAATAATTTATTTTTTAAATTGAATTAGTTATATAGTTCAAAAAAACTACAAATAATAAAAAGTTACATATAATAGAATTATAAAAACTATTTAATGTTTAATGATTTAGATAAAAGTTAAATTTTTTGTCATAATAAAAGAACACATGAGCATATAAGTATGTGCTTCCATTTATATATATATATATATATATATATATATATATATATATATATGTATATATATATATATATGTATATATATATAATGTAGAGGATTTTATGGTTTTGTGTATGCATTTTATCATTCCAATTTTGTCATTTATAATACTATTAATTAGTCTTTTAATAGTATTTGTTGTATTGATTTTTTTTTAAAACTGTCATAAATTTTATTTTCTTTCTTTTTATTTTATTATTTGTAGTTTATACGTTAATATTTCCTATTTCTTACTAATATTTTTAATTCTTTTTTCTTAAAACTTAAAATATGTAAACACGTGCACGTGTGTTTATGTTAGTATTAATAAAGAGAATTAGTTTTGTAATCCATCGATAACTATTTCTTTTAATATATTCTTGTACTTATTTTACCTCTATTAATATAAATTCTTTTATTATTTTACTCATTAAATTTTATAATTGTTCTTTTTGTAATTTAATTAACTATTTATAATAAAATTATATTTATCCTTATTAATATCAATTATTTTTTTATTTTACTTTTTAAATTTTGTAATTATTTTTTAAAGTTTCAGTAACTATATATAATATAGTAATAAAAAAATTATTTTATAATTTTTTTAATAATTATAAAAAAATTAATTCTTTTTATTATCATCATAATAAACAAATGAATAGGCACATATGTTTCTACTAATAAAATATACAAAAAATAACAATTTTAAAAATATACTTTTTTAATCATAATAATTATATAATTAAGTCCTTTTTATTTATTTTCCACGACTATTCTTATGATAATTTCTTATAGATTATATAAACTAAAATTGTGAGGAACAAATACAAGGTTAAATAGAGGTAAAAAAAAATTGTACAAACAAAAACAACTACAAACAAATATAAGTCGATTATTGATCACTTTTAGTAACACACTAGTAAACAAATTATTCTATCTATTATAAATCCAACATAGAGCTTATATAAGAAATAAGGTGTTTCAAAAATCAAATAATATATATATATATATATATATATATATATATATATATATATATATTTCAAGAAAATGCTTTATTAGTAATCGATTTTAGTACCAAAAGGTGTTAGTTACTATACTGACCAATTTAGATATCAATTTGCAAAATTAAAAATTATTGGTTACTAAAATAGTCACTATTATAAATAAAAAATTATAATTGGTTTCTAAATTGGTCACTAATTAATTAGAGACCAATTTAGTAACTAAGTCATTCTGGTAGTCAAAACCTAGGTAGCTAATTTTTAATGACCAATTTCCTTTGGTAGTTAAAACTATGGTAACTAATTTTAAAAACCAATTATAATTTTTTATTCATAATAGTAATTGTAACATCCATAAATCAATAAATACTATATTACTTTATGTTAGATAATAAAAAAAATGGTTAAATAATTATAATAATTTTGTTTCAGATATAAGAATACATAAATTTCATAAATATGCATTATGATACATGTACGGATTAGTTAATAAGTAAATAAAATAATAATAATAATATAATATAACTATAAAATATACGTATATGATAAATATATGTTAATGACTGGATAATTCCATTAGTTACAGCAGGCTGAATGACATATTGAAATGATAAAAGAAGATAAAATATCTTCTAAAAATAATCTATAACTAACCTAATAGGAACTACATCATTAAATGCTTAGTCTAATTGAAACTAAGTAATCATAACACCACCACTATAAATAGCAAAGAGATGTTGGAAGGCAGGAAGTGGAAAGATACGGGTGAAGGTGCAGTGAACAAAAAAAAAAGAGAAGAGAGGAAAATAACAGAGAGTGAGAGTGTAGAAGCAAACAAATCTACATATCACCTTGGTGCATTTTTCACAATAATTAAAGTAAGGGAAGGAGACATCTATCATTTTATCTTTTTACTATGATTAGTTTATCTGTTCATAATTATTTTTATCTCTATATTTATCTAAAATGAGGTGTCCCTAACCTCATTTTAATTTATATGTAGTTTTCATTCCTATTTATTTATTTATATTCATCTCTAGTTGTGCACTGATCTTATTTATTCAATTTATATTTTTATATTTATCTCTAGTTACGTACTGGTCCTTTTTATTTATATTTATTTTAATTATTCATTGATCCTATATATTTATTTATATAATTACATGATTTAATATTGAAATAAAATTTATAATAAATAAAGATTTGATTAATGTAGTTGGAAGTATGACCTTGGGGATTTAAACGAGTTAGTATTACTCAAGATGATATGTTCTTGAGTTACTTTGTTGGCCATAAGCTCATTTATCCTGACTAGTCACTACAAAATTAATCAATATCTTTATAAAGTATGATAAAATCCAATTTTATGGATTTGAGAGAATTTTCATTTCATTTTATTTTATTATGATATGTTGTATTTCTTTTATGTGATATTTGTCTCACTTCCCTATTTTATGATTGTGTGTGAAACACAAAAATTTTACAACCTTATCATAGATGGATGCCCTCAACATGCCTGATCCCTTCTTCGTCGACATTGTGGTTGTTTTTCCGGGGAATGCATGGCAAACCAATGCAGTGAATAATTCTGTAACATTTCGGGGAACGGGAAACTCTACCATCACTTTTCTCTCTGCTCCAAATGCGCCGATTGTCATTGAAGGACAAATCGGAGTTACCTATTTACCCCCAACAGTCCAAGTGAACCATATCCATAACATTTTCCCTCCACCTGTTTGAAAACCAGTATATGAGGGGGAAACTATAAATAAATAACACTTCTTCCTCTTCTAGTATAGGAAATATAAGATGTATTAAAAGATGTAGTTATAAGATGCATACAATACTGTAAATGTATATATATATATATATATATATATATATATATATATATATATATATATATGTGTGTGTGTGTGTGTGTGTGTGTGTGTGTATGTGAATATTTTAAGTATAATCAGATATCATCGTATAATTTTGCCTTTAAATTTTATAAGTATATTGTAATTTTTTTTTTATCGTCACAGTAATTATTTTAGTAACCAATAATTTTTTACTTTGTAAAATGGTACCTAAATTAGTCATTGTACTGACTAACAATTTTTTGTTACTAATGAAACATTTTCTTGTAGTGATATATATAAAAGAAAACAACAATAAAGAAAGAGAGGTAGTTAATAAGGATAATCTCAAACCGATGCTAGGGAGAAAGAGATTGAGATATTGACTAGATGATGATTCTACTCTTATGAAAATATATATAATCCAAGTCAATAGAAAAATATAGATAAAAATTTGATATATTTATTAGTATAAAATGGTCCTATTAAAATCAATGATATAGATTTTCCAAAGGATAAATATTTTATGCACGTTTATTCATCAAATTATATTTAAATATATTCTAACAAAGAGAAACATGAAAGAAGATGGTTAATTTATCGTAGACATTTGGATAGTCTTTTGTTTTTGTTGCAAATTATTCATGAGCTAAAAAACTTTGAATATTGGTTAGGCATAAATATTTTGAATGACATTTTATTTGTTGTTAACTCAGGTAGTAAGAATTTACAATTAAAAAATATATATGCATTGATGAAGTTATTGAAAAGTACAGATAAAATGGATTTAAAAATGCATTAATTTCTGTCAAAAGAAATTTTTCTTGAAATGGGTATAAGTTTTGTGAAAAACTTATTAGTCATAGAAAAAATAATTTGATGAAAATGTTGATAATGAAATTATATCTTTTAAAAATTATTTAGAATTTATTACTTTATGTAAATTGTATATAAAACAATTACCACGTTTCAAAATAGATTTGGACAATTTAAAATATATAAAGATATTTTTTATTTTTTATTTAGCATTAAAAATTTAATAAGTGTATATTTTTGAAAGATAGAAGATGAATCAAATTTTGACATGTAACACTTCCAAAATGTCAACTTGACGAAGGGAGTCATATAAACATAAATTTGAACACATATTGACATTCAATTGAGTAAAAGAGATTCTTGTCGGTAGCAATGGTAAGTTGCAAGCATAAAATACTGTATGCCAGAGTGCATATGAGAACACACGAGAGAGCGTCAAAAGAAAAAAAGAAGTGAGACAGAAATTCAGGAATAAAGAAAACTTATATTCTTTTCTTTTCTTTGTTAGAATGTTATTATTTACACCGGCATAAACACAAGCGTTGTCACACCTGTGTGTAAACATTTTATTTTTAGATATACATGATATTATATTAGTAGGTAGTGACAGATTTTGACCAAAAATGTTGGAGAGGTCAAAATAATATATTCAAAATTTATAATTTTAATTATTGTCACTAATATAATAAAGAAATATATAATGTAGTATTGAGATATGCTTAGATGATTATGGACTTACGTTTTTTTTTCAAAAAATTAATAGGAAACTTCTCGATGTAATTTTTTAATCTTAAGAAATAACTTTTCTAATTGAATAATTTTAATATTAGTATCATGCTTCAAAATATGTGAAAGAGTTCAATTTATATTGTTTTTATCTTGGTAGATAGCTTTTCTTTTATCACTTTTAAAATATTAATTTATTGTTTTATTCTTCATTAATATTGCTATTTCAAAAAAAGAATTAAGACAAGAGAGATGGTTACTTTCTTTTTTTCTAACAATGGAAGAAAACATGACGAATCAGAACAAAGATTCAAAAGAAAACATGTGACAATAAAATATGAGTATAATCTGTCGAAAACTCAACACACAACGAGAGACAACATAACAAATATCTTAATATTTTTTATTTATTATAATTAATTTTATGTTTTATTATTTATTAGAATTAAATATGCTACTTTACAAATATATAATTAACTATATAATTAATTCTCATAAATTCCTAAGCTATATTACATACAATCAAAGTTAGAGGGGGATCATGGCTCCCTCACCCCTACTATTATCCTTTCTTATTAGTTGTTAGTAGGTCTTGATGATATTGTAATGTTATTAAGTTAAATAGTGTAAACAAAGGCGTTGTCGCGATTGTGTGTACATATTTTTAAATTAATATACAAAATAAATTTATATTTATTAAAAATGAAATGAAATGAATAGAAAAAAAAATCTTTGATCAATAGGAGAAAATATAAATAGTTTTATAGAAAACATGTAGAAGTAACTGTTAATTTTTAAAAATTTAACAAATAATTATATTTTAAAAGATAAAATTGGAATTATAAAATGTGCACACAAAAGAATAAATTTATAAATATACAAAATAAAATTTTTAAAATTTAACAAATAATTATATAATTATATTGTAAAGGGTAAAATAGGAATAATGATTGTGAACACAAAAGAGGGAGTCCTCTTTATATATAGGTGTAGATATTTATATTTATAATAAAATATAGCTGCAAATTTTTATTTAAAAAAACATATAATTATCATTGATGAAAAAAAAAATCTGCAAATACTAAAAATGGTTTCTTCTAAATAATACATAGATGTTTTCTGGATTAAATATTTTGCGAAAAAATATATATAACTTTTATAGAAAATTTTATAGATAATAAATATTTTTCTAATAATGCGTAGAAAAATCTGCAAGTATTAATATATTTTTTTTGCAAAATAATTTTACACAAAAAGTTTTGTGGATATTTTTTGCAAAAAGTAATTTTGTAAAACATTTCACAGATACTTTTTACAAGAAAAAAAAATCATAATAAAAATTATAAATATATTTTACAAATATTTTTTTGCAGCAAAATTTGTAAGTAATATTTGTTTTCTAATAATCCATATATCAATGAGTCATCTCTTTCTCAAAATACCAATAAAAAATATAACTTTTTAATCATATTCATAATTGTGTAAATTATGTTAATTTTACATAATTAAATGTAAATTTGAAATGTGTATTTCAAAATATCTTTTATTTTATTTCGGTTGTTTCAAACATACATGTCGAAGTATGCATTCTAGCTTATCTCTTACCCTAGTATAAGAATTATATAAATTACACATTCTAAATATTATTTACTTTACATAGTGTTTTGAAGCATCAAACACCACTTGCGAATAAATGTTGTGCAAAATAAAACTTTTGAAATTTTATTATACTTATGATTAAGCTTATTTACGAGGTTCTAGCGTAAAACATGTTATGCTTTGCAAAGTTACACGTAGAAGTGCTTAATTATTAATAGAATTGGGCAGGGAAAAATATAGATCTAAATGAAAATTTTAAAGTTTAGAAAAACAAACTCAAATTCAAATTAAAATGTAAGTATGACAATTAAGCATAATGTTAAACCATATTTGTTACATATATCATAAAAGGTTCTGTAAAAAAAAAAAAGTTGTCATAAAATTTTTAACAGCCACATTTAAACATAACATGTTGGAGGTTACATGAATATTGTTAAACATGTTTACCCTTGAGACGTTCATCCCAATGCACTCCATTACCACCGGTACTTGGGCTATTTGTTTCTTCTTTGAGCTGAAAGTGTCAAACAAGATGATAATTAAAATAAAAAATTTCAAATAATAATAAGAGGATAAAAAAATTTTGAGCACTTTCAACTACAACAAATCATAAAAACAAAAAATATATATATATATATATATATATATATATATAAAAGTGAATAAATGAACAATTATCCATTTCATAGTCTTAATCATAAATGATTCCAATTTTTCTTTTTTCAACTTGTGGCATAGGGTTTTTGGTTATCCACCTTTTATTAATACTTGACTTGATCAAATTAGCTGTTCACAAAAATAATTAGGGGTGTGGGAAAATTTTAAAAAAGAAAGATGAAGTAGTTCAACACATTTAAATTAAGGTATTGAAGTTTATAAAAGTTAGCTAAATAATAATAAACATACATAATAAAAAAGGAAAATGAACACTATACCAAATTAAGAATCATGCACATTTCTTTACCAAATTGTTATTTGGTGGAGGGTGCAAAAGGTATCAAAGTTGGTTTGACAACCGTTAAAATACAGTCTTTTGTTATGCTAATGAAAATAATACGTCTTGAAAAATCTCACATCATCCTAGATAAGCTAAGGAGTGGGTGTTAGTGATTATATAATCGACTCTAAGTCTATAATGTTCCTTACCCAAGTCAAAGACATTTTGAACTAGTGTTTGATTTTTCTTATTCTTTTGTAGTAGTTGAATGTTGTGAGGGTGGTTCTTAATTGATGACATGTTTTTTCCAACATCCTTCAAAAACACCATTTTGTTTTTCTTTATTTAGAATATTTTTTCTTTGGATTTAATAAGATTAAGACTAATAAAATATCTTAAAGTACCTAAATATTTATTTCTAAAACTATCTAGGAACTTCTTAACACTAGTGATTTCTTGCATATCAGCTCCTTTCAATATTATATCATTAATATAAACTAATAATGTTGAAGTGGATTTAGCAAACGGTGAATGATCATCATTGAATTGTTTATAATTGAGAGGGAAGAGAAGAGTAGTAGGTAAATTTGGAATACCATTATCTAGTATAGGTTGTGTTTAGGCCACAAAGAAACTTGGGAAGCTTACAAACCTTAGAAAAACGTTGAACTTTAAGACCAAAACAACCATGTATACCTCTTCATATAAATCTTCACAAAGAAAAGAAATATTCACAGATGTTCCAACAACTAAATCAAGTAAAACTCTCATGGTGGCAAGCATTGCAACAAGTGAGAAAGTATCAAAACAATTCACTTCTTCTATATGTGTAGCTCTTTCTATTAATTTGTACCTTTGAACAGTGCCATCAAAATTATGTTAAAATGAAAAAGTTTCAAACTAATTAAAATCAATATGATAAGAAGAGGTAAAGTTGATTTTTATTTTGAATTTGTTAGATATGACACAAATAATTCGTCTTGCAATTTAATTAAATCAATTACCTTCTTTGTGTTGGGTTTATATATATATATATATATATATATATAATTGGTTATGATTATAGTTAGTGAGAGATTGTGGTTCCATGTGGTTATATGACATTAGTCTTACACATATAAGACCTTTGACACTACTTACACCAAAACTTTAAGACAATAGTGTTATGTGTTTTTATTCTTATATAGTGTTTAACTTTGTATTTTCTATCCAATGTGGGACTTTTTGACTCACACTTGAACTATTCCCAACACTTTGTGATGTTTCGTAGAATGACACAATTTACAAAAAAATTAAAAGATGAATCAATATAGTTAAAAAAATGAAATTTACATGAAAATTAAGCAGATAAAGAACATTGTGTAAGGACAAGGTGTGAGATACTATAATAGTTCTTGATATAGAGGTAGGGACTTGAAAACCATTAGCTAAAGTAAAATGAACAAAGGAGATAAACATGTAATTGGTGAGATTCACTAGATTAAACGTTATATTGTCAATAGCACATATAGAATGAGATCATTCAACATTATTTGAGATCTTAAATGAGAATATTGATCATTCAAACCTTCGAGGAAAATAATTATATATTTGTTAATCTTTGAAAGTTCTCATTGACGGTATAACATCACAAGATCAAGTTTTGGAACTTAAATTGAGGAATGAGTCTTAAATTCTCAAGTTCATACTAAATTGTGTTAACCTTACTCAAATATCCAAAAACTACAAGAGATCCTTGGACTAATACAAATCTTCTCCAAGTTATGGATTCTAAGGATGTTTCTTTCTAAAAACTATCTGGAAGATATTTTTAAACATTTGAGGCTCAATCAATCTAAATAATTGATTTAAAGATTGACTATGATATTGAGTGATGGATCCATGAAAGAGCCATATTATTACAATGTTTTCATACTTTCATAAAGCAAAAAATGAATTCAATGATTGGTGTAAAATTTTGTCAATGGATATGATTTTGGTCTTTTGACAACAAAATAAGTCTCATAGTACAAGTCCATGGATGTTAATTTACATTCATTCAAAAGTAGAGATATAAGAATCAAAGAAGGGTTATCATTTAGATGAAGGAAATTAAAGGTTTGACAAATTCATTGTATTATCATTTAGAACCAAAATAATTTTTAAGAAAGAGAAGGCTATACCCAAATGTCAACATTTGATTACAAACCTAATGTGAGACCCAATCCTACTCTCGTGTTAGAAATCTAAGTGTAAATCTAAGTCCCACATTTGGTTAAAAATGAGAAAGTAAAAACACTATATAAGGATAAAGACCCATAAACTCATTGTCTAATAAATGATACTAGAGTCAAGGTCACAAGTTCGATTTCTGATGAACAACTTTTAAAGGAAAGATTGTTGCAGGTTAGATAACTTTACCGTGTTATGATTGGTGATGTATAGCGTGCTCATTATAAGGGAATAATATGCTTTAAGGATATTTTTGAAAGAAAAAAAACACATTATTGAATCGGTAGTTACAATTAAAGGCGTGTTTTTTGTTTCCTTAACAATATCTTTATTAGAAGTCTTATATGCAATATACAAGAAAAATATACTAAAAAAGTTTTATACAGAGAAACACAAGTCATTACATATGCTATAATCAAAAAAGAAGTTTAACAAGGATAATGAAGTTGATAATATTGATAAAAAACATAATCTCAATTATACCTTTATTATATCAATAAAAAAGAAATATCATATGTTAATCCTTACAAATATCTAACATTGTAAAAAAGAGAAGGTAAATATCATCTCATTAATTTATACATTTCCCAACAATAATTTTTTTTTGAAAAAATAAAGTTGGTGAAAAAATACCTTTATATTCTCGTGAATCTTCTTTTCTTGCTTATCAACCTTTTTTTCTTGTAAATGAACCTTCTCTTCTCTCTCTATGTCTTCTTCACTATCATCATCAATCATTTCAAGCTACTCCAAATAAAACATATAGAAAAACTTACAAAATATTCAAATGATATTCACTTGTAATATTGTGGCACAAAAATATGGAATATTAACTTATACAAACTTAAAAGGTGTACTTAATTACTTGGTGCTAGGGGGGAATATGTTAATGAAATATTATATAAATACATGATACCTTTGTTGGAAATTTAAATTTTATAAAAAATATACAAAATAAATAATTATACGGATGGCTTAAAGAAATAAAAATTGGATTAAAAATTACAATGTGTCTCGTTAATCATTATCAACATTTACAAAAAAATGTTACTAACTTTCGTATTAGAGTTAACATTGAAGCCTCGATACAAGAACTCAAGTGTTTGTGAGAAACAAATAAGCAAATCCCTTTAAATTCTAAATATCCCAATTTAATTCTTCAAGGAGTTCTTTTATTCAAAGTTTTAAAGAACTTAACAGTAATTGTGCAGATTTAATTTGGTTGATTTGTACTCTTTGGATTGATGACCGTTAGTATGTAATTATTGTTGATATTTATTGAGTTGAGTGAGAACTTGGTTGATTATGTGAAATTGGGTTGAATGATGAAAATGATATTCGAAGATGTTGAGGGAGTTCGTGTTTCTTACTGTGAGTCATCTCAGGAAAATTGAGATTCCTGCTTTGTTAACCATTAGATCAGACTAAAATTTTGACACTTGGATCCTACACATACGATTCTTCACTTTGACTATTGAAATCTTTGATTGAAGTTCTCTCGTTTGAGAAATGAATTTTTCCATTTTGGTATAATAAATGGAAATATTGTAATTGAATGTTATGGTAATGCAATAGAAAATAAATGATGAATTATTAGCATGTAATTTGAAATAAATAATAGGTAATTTGAAATAAATAATAGGTGATTTGTGTTATGAGATGAGTTTGGATTTAGGTAAAATAGATGTGTATGACATGGTGTGAGGATTTAAGATTATATGAGAATGTGATGAATGAGTGTGATATGAAACAAATATAACCCAACATTCTTTGTTTATTTTTCTTGGGACTTTGTCTATCAACTTGGTAATGGTTACTATGAATTAAGATGAATATGAATGAAATGACTTTTGAGAAATTACTATGTTTTTTGAGTGATTAGTGTTTTAAAGGAATGTAAACATGATTTTTTGTTGAAGAAATTGTTGTGATTTGATATGTTTGCATATGGTGGAATGAGAAGGTACTAATTTCCAAGGGGAGATGATATTGTGTTTGGTTGATGTAAGAGTTATGTGGTGAGACTATTTTGACTCTACTAAGTATTGGACTAAAATAGAGGAAGATGCTTAAGGTGAGAGCTGAATGAGGTCCTCATCGGTAGATTTGGCATTGAGGGTTAAATCTACAACTGGGTGATTTACCCTGTTTCACTTTTGGTATGAGATGTGGCCATGATGACGAGGACCTTTGAAGGAGAATGGTGAGTTTAATAAATGTAAGGTATCATATTCTAATCAATACACTAAGTCCTCTAAGACGTCGTGTCTAATGTATGATGAGTGTAAAAGAGTGTGAAAGTGCCATGAGAGCCTTTATGATTGTAATGATTTTTGCTTTGTACTATAAATTGATGTGTGAATGCAATACTATGTATGATATTTTATTATGACCATAATGGAGAACTATTAGTATACCTTTAATGGCTTCAACTTACCTTACTATTTTTGTGTCTGTTTTGGTATTATTACCTTTCTGCTATGATCGTGTAATTCACGTGAGCAGAGGATGATGCAAGAGTTAATAGGGAGCAACACCGATGTTGCCGACAGACATATGATAATTGACATAGTTACAAGGATATGTATAGAGAAAGATATTTTGTACTAGTTTTAGATCTCCTTATATTTTGGAATATTGTTTTTCTAAAACTTCTAAGGTGGAAGACAATATATAATATGTCTTGTATCCTTTCAACGATGATATGTTTTGATAACTTAATGATGGAAGCTGATTGATGCTTTAATGTTAAAAATTGGGTTGTGGTTGTTACACTAGAAAAAAAATATAAGTACAATATAATGTAAATAAAGTAAGTTATTAATTAGTTTTCTAAATTAGTTCTTTCCACAAATTGAAATTATGATTTTTTATAATGGGTTTAGAAAGTCTTATAAATTAAGGTACTTAAAACTCTGTTTCATTTTATTTTTCTTTTCTTTTTGTTAATAAGTATAATAACTTATCATTTTGAACTATTCTTTTGTTAAACATTTCTATACAAGAAATATGGAAAATAGTTAAACGTGTCCTTGAGTTGGCTCAATAGTATTTGCTTCATATATAGTATCAGAGGTTCCTATTCTCTATTGAAACAAACTTTAATATCTAATAATAGTTTCTCAAGTTGTTTTTTTTTTATCTCATTTTAAAATTAATAACTATCCTTTAAACAAAACAAAAAATAGACATGAGTTTAACTTCATTTGAAAATGATTGACCATCAAAAGATCAAAGGAGACATTTTTGAACAAGATACAACGTTGTAAAGAAGTGCTTTGTATTCAAGGACATACCATGACTTTGATAAAATGAAGAAATGTTTAGAACAAAACAAAAAATTATAATATTATTCTAAATTTTTAAATTGAAATTGCTTTATATAGAATAAACCCATAAAATTCTTATTACAAAGTTACAATTGTAACTCATAAATTAGATCTCTAAACTAGATTGGATGGTGACATAGTAAGGTTATATATTCATACCCAAATTTCATGGATGCAACCATATGTTACTTTTTAAGCAAATACTAACTCAACTATGCATGATTCCTTTTTTTTTTTTTTTTTTTTTTTTTGTTATTTATTTCAGTAATTTTTCTTTTCTTTTTTCCATAGATAAGAAAGATCTTAGGGGAGTTTCTCTTCTGAGTTAGAGTGTGTTAGAAAATAACCTTAAAACTTTTTTGCCCATCTTAATTTACATCTCATGCATGTTTATACTCCAAATTCTACTCATTTTAATAATGTTGACCTCACATTCAAATATGCATAAATTCAAATAAAAACCAAAACAACACAAAAAATAGAAAACTCTATACATTGAAATTATATGAAAAAGGCCCATCTTGTTCAAATCTCAATATCAACCTAATTAAATTTATATGAATTGAAAATGAAGTTAAAATAATTTTACAAAAGAAGAAAGAATCACCTTGTTCGAAACAATCTCAGGTGTCCCTGGTGGAGTTGGTGATGTCGATTGACGATGGTGACGACGACGAAAGTATTTAATTCTAAAAAAATTGAAGTTAAGTTCAAAGAACATATGATGAAAGTAATACAGAAGAAAAATAAAATTTATATGAATACCCAAATCTTCTATCATCGCTTGCTTGACGAGCTGCCATTTTTAACCTCAACAAAGAAGAGAAGAGGAAGGTGGCTTTAAAACTCGGTTAAAAAGACTTAATTTTTAGTGTAACAAAAATATTAAATACAACATTAATTGAAAAGAGAAAAATAATAAATATATCTTTTTAAAATATTATTTTCTATCTAGTAATAAATTTATTGCAAAGTTTATTAACCCTTTTTTCTTGATAAACTGACCACTTTATTATTTGCATTCATGGGTTAATTCCAAATAAAGTTATGGTGTGTCGGAAGTCCTACATCGACTAGAAATATAGGACAATTTCATAATATATAAGTAAAGTATGGTCCAAATCTTATCTCACAAGCTTGTTTTGTGAGCCATAATTAGGCTTAAAGTCCACTTCCTATCATGTTCAAAGGAAGTTTTTCATGATTTGCAATTTTTTTGTTGGATTTGGTTGGTTAGTTTACTATATTTCCCTGTAGTCATTTACTTAAAGTGGCTGTCATTACTCTAATTATTTGAATGATTTGGAGGATGAGAAATCGTAGTAGATTTTTGGATCTAATTGCGTTTTCTTCTTTTATTTTTCAAATTAAGGTGTTAGTGCGTATGATTGAGAGTAAATTTATGAAGCATATGAGTAATATTATATGTGATTTTTTTGTGCTGAAAATTTTCAATATTTAAACTAGGGAGAGTATAGTGATTTCATTTGTGGTCGTAATATGACAAGTTTCATCTGCTAAATAGTTCAAGATATTGATGGTGTAACTAGAGGTTATCTTGATTTGACTTCATGTGTTAATATTTTTAGAGAAAGCCCGGGTGAATACATGGATAATTTTTCAATTTTTTTAGGAATAAAAATTGTTATTTATATTGAGTTTATAAAAGTCATTTATGCTTTGCTGCATTCATTAGTTAATTCATGTAAGTTTACTTTGATTTTTTAATTATCTAACTAACCATTTTTTTGGAGAATATGTGAAATAATTAATATTGGAAGATATTATATAATATCTTCTATGAAATGGTCCAAGAAAAAATTATATAATTTCTGTAACGTTCTATTGATATATTTCTAAAATGTTTTTATTATTATTTATTTATCATGTTTAAAGTTCAATATGATATTAATTACTCTTAATGTTTAAAAAGAAAACAATTTAGCTATCTAAAATAAAGTTTTTAGCAATTAATAACCGAATATTATTTTAATCTCACTTATCTTAGAATAATGAATGACTTCTTTTAATGGAGATGAAGAATATCAACATGAGGATAGGGTATGAGTAGTAGTTTCTTTGTACCTTCCACTAGAAAATATATGTTCCATACCTATTTCCATATCTATGCAGGTATCCATTATGTAGGCAAGTATCCGTTATGTAAGCACCCGTATAATTTTTAATATCCGCAGATATCCAGGGTACCCACAAATATTTATAAAAAAAATCTAAATATTTAACAATATATTTGAAGCATAAAATTCAAATAAAAATACAATATATATCAGTATCATAAATTTCAAAGAAAGTTCAAATAACTAATTCAAATAGTATTGAATGACACTTTACAAATAAAGGGAGATTGTATTTTAAACGAATTGATAAAAAAATTCCATTCAAAATCAATGTGTTAATATTTTAATCATGTTTTTTTTTATTTAAATTAGAGTTTAGCGGGTACATATATCCACAAACACATATATTGTGATATCCTTTACGTGATCAGATAAGATAAGGATATAAAAAATTACTCGTACTCATTAACTATATATTTTTTCCTATCCCCTCTTTTGTCACTCAAATTTTTAAATAAAACATTTTCCTTCTCATGCCTCGTGCTTTTACCGTTATCTTTAGGTTAAATTACCTTTTTAGTCTTAATTTTCGTCAAAATTTGTTAAATAAGTCATAATTTTAGTTTTGTGTTCAAATAGGTTCCAATTTTTGTTAATTTTGTTCAATTGGGTCCCTTTTTGCTAACACCGTTTAAATCATTAACGACCATGAACAATGACTGTCACGTGTCACTTTGTATTTTTTTTTGAATTTTTTTTTATTTTTTGAATTTTTTTAAATGTCCACGTGTCAATCCAGTAGCGTGCCACGTGTCAAATTCAATGTTCTATATTTAATTTGGTCCCTATATTTGTTATTTTTGTTCAATTTAGTCTCAATTTTTGTTAACATGAACCAATTTGGTTCCTCTCCAAATTGAAACCAAATTTAATTTTTATATTAAAATTCACAATTTTTATTAAATATTTTTATATAATATATTAAAATTCACATCATTATAACTTTGATATAAAAATTAAATTTGGTCGCGTCTTCAATAAAGACAAAATTGGTCAAATTTTAAACAAAATTGGGACTAAATTAAACAAAAATAACAAATATAGGGACAAATTGAATATAGAACATTGACTTTAACACGTGACACGCTACTTCGTTAACATGTGGACATTTAAAAAAAAACTTAAAAAAATTAAAAGAAATTAAAAAAAAATCCAAAAAAACCACGAAGTGACACGTGACAATCACTGTTCATGACCGTTAATGATTTAAACGGTGTTAGCAAAAAAAAGACCCAATTGAACAAAATTGAAAAAAATTGGAACATATTTAAATACAAAACCAAAATTAGGACTTAATTAAAAACTTGAAGAAAATTAAGAAAAAGAAAACATTTCAACTTTATCTTTATTATAGGAGTGGTTTATTTTTTAGGGTTTAGGGTGTGTATATATATATTGACCCATCGATGTTTCAATACTCGTCTCCGTCCTCATGTTCATTTTTGTTTTAAATTTCTAAAATATCTTTACTTTTTAGACAATCTAAAAATCTTATATTAATTATTCTTTGATTTTTGATTTATTTACTTATTTACAAGGCACACATTTTATTATATTTACTCTTTTTATAAATTTAAGTTTTATCCAATTATTATTTTTATTTGATATTTGCATAATTATAATTTTTTTTCTTTATATTCGGTATTAAAGAAAAAAATATGTATCCTTTTAACATTGCATACTTGATAATTATATATATATATATATATATATATATATATATATATATATATATATATTTTGTAAAAATTATTTAATTAATATTTTAAATAGTAAACGAACGATCAAATTGAAATGGTTATGTTTGTTTTATTAAATTCAAAATGCCCATTTACAAACTCGAATCGTCTATTTCAAACCGTTAACAAAAATTAGAGTGCTCACTCTTTACGGATTAAAACAAAATAGTATACTATTTGAAATTAAATAAAATAACATTATAACTTTGTTGGAGCGTAATAATATGTTAGGTTGTGATATTTTTTCCTTTTCAACGATCTCTTTGAATATTTGGCTTTAGTCATTGGAGTATTCAAGGTATAAGGTTGAACTTTTAAGTCTTTTGCATAAGATTCATGTGTCACTTTAGCATCTAATTTGATACTGATTAGATCATACTTTAACGTTGGTGTGAAGCAAGTAAAATATTTGCTTCAGGCTAAAAGTCTTAATTTCTTTTAATACAAATATTTTTTATTAAATTAATTATAGAATTATGTCTAAAAAATTCAATTTTTTAATATTAATATACTTTTATTAAATTGATTATAAAATTATGTTTAAGAAAAAAGTCTCAAAATTTTTTTGGTATTAATATACATCGATTATATTAATTATAACCTTATCTTTGAAAATAAAGTTTAATTAAATTATTACTGGTATCTATTAATTTTTATTGGTATTAAAAATGATATTTAATGAATTAAAACATTTTTTCAATAAATTATAACTTTTGTTTAAAAGAAAGAAAATGATTACTTATCTTTCTTCTCGTATAATCAATTTTGATTCCACTCCTTTACTATCATTGCTTTCTTATATTTCATAGTTCTTCTTTTGAGGGGTTTTGATAAATATTTTATTCATTGAATGTCATGTTATTTATATTGTATCAATCTTTTTATCCTTATTTCTGATAAATATATTCTTTCTATTTATGTTGCTATTGTTCTTATTCTATTAGTTGAATTTATATTAGGATTAGAAATTTATTTCTTTTGTCTGATTTTTTATTTTTCGATACTATTCGATTTATGAGTTTTTAAAATTATTTTACATATATTTTAACCAAGAACTGATTTTTTTTGGATTGAATTATATTTCTTTTGTCTTATTTTTGTTTTTCGGTACTATTTGATTTATAAGTTTTAAGAATTATTTTACATATGTTTTGACGAAGAATTGAAATTTATTTTGGATTGAATTGCAAAATGAACGAGAGTTGAAACTAAAGAAAGTTAAATAAAATTAATTACAATAATTTAATAGATAATTTTACATAAAAAAAATATAAAATTAAATAAAATTAACTACAATAATTTAATAAATAATTTTGCATAAAAAAAAATATAAGAGTTGGCAAATCGTGTCGAGTTACTTTAATAATCTCATCCAACAAAGATATTGTAGAATGTGTTGATTTCGAATGTATATATATTTGTAAATTTTAATCTTATGTAAATAGAGGTTGCGACATAGGCTTTCTCTTGATTTCACTCATTAAAAGTGTTCACAAACTACTTCATTATCGTTTGGTATTTTCATGCAAAGAACAATAATACCTTAGCCTTGTACTTAATATCACAATACATTTCTTTCACCATCTTGATTCTTAGATAAAGTACTTGACTTCATATTAGTATTTTTCTTTCAAATGATCTACAACAAAGGTTGCCTTTACCCATAAAGATGATACTCTAGCTTCTTTAATTTCTTGTTTTGCAAAAATAAAAGTTAAATAATCAAAGAAGGACAAACAGAAAAAAAAGGTTGGAAAGACAAATAAATGATGTTCTTATGCAAACAAAAAAGTAAAAGAAAAATATATCATTGCTTTCTCATAATCAAACTATTTAAGCAAGTTTGATTACCTTGGTGCAATGCTAGAGATTGATGCATCATTAATGGAAATATTTTTGGAACTTTCAGTAGCAGAAGTTTCCACTGAAGTCATTCTTCCAACTGAGAATGCAGGTTTGTTGGGTTTTGGAATGTTCATCACATCACTTGCCAACAATACCATGATAGTGGACATGGTTGGTCTAGTTGTTGCTGCTTCTTGAACACACAATAAACCAATCTGTATAAACTTCTCAACTTCATTGGATATGTAGGAATTTTCTAACACTGGATCCATCAATTCCAAGCATTTTCCTGCACACCACATTCTCCAACTCTACACCAAATTTTGATTTGAGAACTTTGTTACAACTCTAGATGATGCTGTTGGTGAAATTTATGTATCAGTTAAGAGGAAAAACTCACATATAAAAGAAGACTCTGACCATGTTCTGATAGAAAAAATCCACTGTTCTTTTTCCCACAAATGATTTCTAGAACAAGTACTCCAAAGCTGAAAACATCAGATTTCATTGAAAACAATCCTTCCATAGCATATTCCGGAGCCATGTATCCACTGCATGATCAAAATTGATGTAACTTTCTAATCTCTCACATGAAAGAACATGTTTCAAAACTACATTAGGAAAGAACAAGTCTTACTAAGTGCCCATTACTCGGTTTGTATTTGCCTGGTTCTGACCATTTTCAAATGCTCTTGCTAATCCAAAATCTGATATCTTCGGATTCATTTCATCATCTAACAGAACATTACTAGCTTTGAGATCTCTGTGGATTACCTTGAGTCTAGAATCCTCGTGAAGGTATAAAAGACCTCTTGCTATTCCATTGATTATGCTTGACCTTAGTTTCCAATCAAGTTGCTTCCTTTTTTCATCATCTGACACCATAAGGAGATATAAGATTTCTCAATATATAAAAGTATTGGTCATAGCATGGAAAAAAGTACCATATATATAAGAATCAAAGTGTGAGTCTAAGTCCTACACTGGTTAGAAATGAGAAAATGGAGCACTGTATAAGAATAAAGACCCATAAATCCATTGCTTTAAGGTTTTGGGTTGAGGGTGGTGTCAATGCCTTATGTGATTGAGCTCAAGTTTCATTGGTGTTGTATCTCCCCCAACAAGACTGACACCATAAGGAGATAGAAGATTTCTCAATATATAAAAGTATTGGTCATAGCATGAAAAAATTAAAATATATATATATATATATATATATATATATATATATATGTGTGTGTGTATGAGTATGAGTATAAAGATACAAAAGGTAACCATGAACAAGTAATGAAGATATCTAAAAGCATACCAAATAGGTGAAAGTCAAGACTTGCATTTGACAAATACTCATAAACCAGTATCTTTTCATTTTCGTCCAAGCAGCATGCCACAAGTCTTACAAGGTTGCAATGTTGCAATTTAGCTATGAATGTTACTTCATTCTTAAACTCCTCTGAGCCTTGACTAGAAGCTTTTGATAGCCTTTTGACTGCAACTTGTCTTCCATCTGGTAGAATTCCCTAATAAAATATTGCAGTAAAATAATAAGGTCGTTTCTATATTTTTTAAGGTTTTTTCTGCAAATATTTCGTAGGATGGTTGCTCTAACCTAAGCTAGTATCAGATGTTGAAGAGAAAAGAAATATAGAGGTTTTGTTCACAGTTACTCACTACCACTAGCAATCTTCTTTACATTAAAATGTAACTATCAAGAGAGAAGAATGAGATTGTTATACAAAATAAAAATAAAATACAATTTACACAGCTAAATGTGTGTTAGTCAAATAATGAAAAAATTAATAAAAATTTACATCCAAATATCAATTATTAAATACCTTGTAAACTGGGCCAAATCCACCTTCACCTAATTTAGATGTTTCAGAGAAGTTATCAGTACTCTCAAGAATTGTGATTAATGGGATTATAGGCAAATTTGTATACGCAGACAGAGGAATAGTATCAGTTATCAGCCCATCTACAAAGACAAGTTCTGAGTTATGTTTATATGAACTGAATGGCCATGTTTAAGTAGAAATAATATATGAATTCTAGCATTGTGTTATTGCTAGAAATTATTACCTTTTCTTACTCTATTCCAGTAGCATAAGCAATATATACTCAAACACAGAGCTACTAACCCCACCACACTCAATCCAATGATCAAGTTTCTTGACTTAATACCATCCCCTTGTTTAGCTGTAACAATATAAAACAAGTACATTAATTTTTTGACAAATTGTTCAAATTCAGTAAACAAACTAAACAATCATGAAATTTTGTAGGGTTAAACATGTTTTTGGTTTTTTTAACTTTCGGTGAAGATTGAAATTAGTCCAAATTCAAAATTTTGACTCAATTTAGTCCCTTAATTTTAGAAATGTGTGAATTTCGTCATTTTAACCAAATTTTATTAAGTTGATTAGACGTTTCAAACGTGTTTCATGATAACATTTAAGTTTATTATCTCATTTGACATATTTTCACTTCAATGTTAACTGAGAAACGCGTTTGAAAACATGAAACAAACCTAAAATTTTTGATTAAAAAGATTAAATCAACACATTTCGAAAAATAGAAAACTTAGTTGGTTTTGGAAGAGGGACTTATTTGATTAAGGGACAAAATATATTTAACCCAATTTTGTATGCTTGCAAAACAAGAAAAAGGTAACTGAAGTGTTGTACCTGTTAAACCAGGCACAATATATGATTGGTTGTCGAAAAGGTAGAACATATAATCATCATACTTTATGTGACAACTAGCAGTTCCCACGAGCCACCCCAGGTTATGTTCACAACATTTTGGAACCTGTGCCAGCATGGCCTCCAAGCACTGTCTGCATCTCTCACTGGTGAGGTCTCTGGTGCACTGCACCAGACCATACCTTCTCTGAGTGGAGCTCAAATTGAAGCCATCCATGTAGTACAACTGGTTGGTCTCCACAGTCGCTTTTCTGATCAAACTTCTCATGAAATCCTCACCCTTTTGAATCTCTTCTGCATCAGACACACTTTTGTTCCCAACATGATGTCTCGGATGGTTTATTGTGACATTCCCAATGAAGTTCTGATTGGAGTACCTCAGAATGCAGAAGTTGTAGTACATGACAGCAGAGACCCTGTTAGGGCAGTGCTGAAGGACTCTTCTGGAAGCAGCGGAGACACAGAATTGGCAGAAGTAGCCGACAACATCGCCACGACAGTCATAGAGGCCATACAGAGGGGAGTTGTTGCCTATGGTTTTGTAGTTATAGCCTTTGCTTGTGGCTGCATCTGAAGATAGCCATGAGAGCATGTTGTTAATGTTGGTTTTGTATGCATTGCTGAGAGGCTTTTGAGGGGTGAAATCGCAGTCATCTCCCAAATAAAAGGGTGGTTGTGCTTTGGTAACTAGAGATTTGAAGCTTAGCAAGAACATGAAAACAAAGAAATATAGTGATCTCACATTGAGTTCTGTTTTTGGTTTTCCCATGCCCATGCAGAAGAACTGTGTGAATTTTGCTTTGGTGCCAAGTGATAAATATATAATCATTGTATATAAAATATTTATTTTTAAGAGAGACTCATCGAAAACTTTATTTTTTTTCTTATTACATTATATCATTCTATTACTTTTGGATAATGAATTATGGACTATTTATTTATCTACTTTTAACCCATCATTCCAATGAGAGTCCAGATTTTTACAGGTTTTTTTGAGTGCTGTCCTCTGGTGAGCATTAAAAATACATTATATTGGTATTTTAAATATCTTTTTAATATATTTTTAAACGTCAAAATTAGTTATAATCAGTGTACTATGAAGGCACAGTAGAGGAACAACACAAAATCCCAACAAAAAATCCAAATTCCTCCAATCACCTTTAAATTATTACATCACACTACTAAAAAAATCAAAATAAATAATTAAATGATGATTAAAGTATGAATTAAAAATAGGTTAAAAAAATAGGTGAAAAATATCATTATCCTTACTTTTTTTTTCTATATATAAACGGACATTTTTAATTTTAATGAGACATTTTTCTATGTATTATGTATGTAAAGACATTTTTCTATATATAAAAATTTTTCTAATAATTTTTTTAGTATAGAGATTTTGTATTAGTGTACATAAATTTTATCATTTTTACTTTTAAGTGATTATTTATTTAAATTAAAATATTATATTATTTTATCTTTTAAATAACTATTTATAAAAATTTAGTCGTCATTTTAAACTAAAAATATTTATTTACGATAAAAAAAAGTAAGCACAAATATGTATGTTTTCTCTAATTTATATATAAACTTATTTTAATTTATTAATTTTTTTTCTCTTACAAATTTATAGAATTTTTTTTTTCAAATAACTATGGAAGTAGATAATTTGGTTTATACTAAATCAAGAGAGTGAAAAATGCAGTGATTCATGTGATTATTATAGGTGGATGAAAGAGACATCAAGATACCTTTAGAGGTCCAATCTTGTGATATATGAAAAGTAAGGGAAATTATTAGAACTAGATCTCAATCAATGGAGGCACGGTTTTATTTTGAAAATTTTATTTTATAAAGTATAACAGATTTTAATTTCTTAGGAATAATTAAGATAATTAATATTATTATGGGTAAGTACTATATTTTATTATTCGTAATATACGTTTTATCCTTGCTCTGTTAGTGTAATCTAAATTGTTGTAAGAAGTATCATGAACTTGAGAAAAGAAAACTAAATCCAGTAATACCCATTCCATTTAAATATATTTTTAATTCTTTGAATCTAGAGTACTATTTCTTTTAATCTTTCAATTAAAAATTTTGATATTAGTTTTAATCACTGAGGTTAAATTATGTTAGTTACGTTGACAATGTGACAAATAATAATTTTCTCATCTTCTATCTGAACTTAATTAAGATCCTAATAAAACATTGGCATTCTAAATAACAAGGAAGTTAATAATTAAATAACTTAAAAAAAAACATATTCAATAAAAATTCAACAAATATATAGACCATCAACGTTTGTAATCTTGTCCATTTAAAAATGACATAACGCAAAATAAAAAAGTTAAGAAAACAATTTTTTTAAATTTAAATTTTTAATAAACGTTCTTAAAAAATATGTCACTCGATTAAATTCATTTAAAGAAAATATTTCAAAATCGTTACCACATCTTACCATTATATAGAGATAATTGACCTATGTGTACACATTTATTTTTTTACTTAAATTCTTAACAAATAAATAACCGTAGTTTTAAAATTAAAATAATATTTTATTAAGTTTATTATTTAAACCAGCGGCGCCATCGCGTCTAAGAAATAAATAACCGTCATTTTAAAACTAAAACAATATTTTATTAAATTTATTATTTAAACTAGCGTACACACAGTGTTATTGCGGTGTTATCACGTTTGTGTGTACATATTTTTTAAATATAAATAATAATATGTTAGTAGATGATAATAGTGTAATGTTATTAAGTTAATATATAAAATAAATTTATATTTATTAGAAATAAAGTGAAATGAATAGAGAAATTAATTGTTGATGAATAAAAAAAAAAGAAAAAAAGTTTTATAGAAAATAGGTAAAAATAACTATTAATTTTTAAAAATTTAATAAATAATTATATTGTAAAGGGTAGAAATGATATTACGAAATGGGGACACAAAAGAGAGAATTCTCTTTATATATTGTTATAGATGATTTTTTTTAAATATGACTATTTTACTTTTTAAACTAAAATAATTGTTTATAATAAAACAGTTATTTACATAATAAATAAAATGTTGCTACATTTACTTATGTACTTATGGGAATGGAGCAGAACCAATTGGACATGTTTCATGATTTTCTATCAAAAGTTCATTGCTTTGTATACAAATGCATGAAATAAATTCATAATATTTATTGCTGCATTCACTTATGAAAATGGAATCGCGTGGATCTCATGACATCAAAAGCTTCATTGTTTTATTCATTCATACAAAACCATGAAATGAATTCATAATATCTATTGCTGCATTCACCTATGGGAATGGAGCAGATTGGACCCATCTCATGATTTTTCAGCAAAAACTTCATTGTTTTGTTCAGTCATACAAAGACATGAAATATAAATCCATAATATTTATTGCTGCATTCACTTTTAAAAATGGAGCAAATTGGACAAATATCATGATTTTTCATCAAAAAGCTTCATTGCATTTTGTTTAGCCATACAAAGACATGAGATAAATTCATAATATTTGTGAAATCTATTTTCACATCATTGTTGTTGCAAAAGCAAATTCGTTGCTCAGATGCTTTATTTTTTTCTTTAATGGTATCCTAAGACTCACCAGTGTAGTAAGGGCTTTTTGCCCCGGTTATTTTCCTCATTTTGTCTCGGGCCTGTAACCGAGGCATATTGGGGTGAGGCCAAAAGGTACCCCCTTTTGGCCTCGGTTGTTACCCGAAGTCATAGAGTCCCTTTTATGCCTCGGTTCTAAATGAACCGGAGCCATATGGTTCCTTTTCTGTCTCGGGTCCACGTTTCCATTTCATCCCAAATAACAACATTTCGCATTGAATTTTAGTTACTCTTTCGATTAATTCCAAACAAAAAATTGGCATAATTCTTCCACAATTCAAGAGGCGCAATTCTGAACTCCAATAATATGCGCAAAAATCACAGTAGCAATATCATTAGAAACAAATATGAAATTGTCAACATTCTTCCACAATCAAATATGCAATTCCGACCTCCAATAACCACCGCGTGAAACAACACACAAATCATCGAAACGATTTCATCAAAAATGCACAATCATCATGAAAAGAATTGATTCAATTGAGATCGGAATCGAAATCGTTCACTGGAGACGAAGCCATCGAAGAACCACCACTGGCGCTGCGATCAACGAACCACTATCGTAGCGATGAATGCGAACCATTGTCGCAACGATGAACGCGAACCACCACTGCAAGCCATCATCGGCGCCGCTACGACGAACGACGAGAAGACTGGAAGAGCTCACCAGGAACCATTAACGCGAGAACGATTTCTTCGTCTCAGCGGTGATGATCTGGATCTGCGATTGGGGCTCACGATTTGGGTCCTCAGGTTTGATCAGGTTTGGTGACGGTGCAGTCGCACGACCTTTGTTGCGGTGACTGTGGCTTTCTGCAGCGGCGAAGATCTCGACGATGGTTCTTCTAGTGGAGCGCGATGGCGATCTCGCGAAAGGTGCTGCCATGGTGGATCGCGTCGCCGCATTGCAGATCTGGTGCCCTGTTTTCGCGTCGTAGTGGTGGCCGGTGTTGTCGCTAGGGTTCATCACCGGTCAGAATGGGTGCGGCATAGATGGGTGGTGATGTTTGCTTTGTTCATGCGTGAGGTGAAAGGGAGATGGGATCCAAGAGACTAGCGAGACGCAGAGAGAGATGGAGAAGATGCAGCGGCGCGCGAGGAAGAAGTAGAGGGGTCCGCGCTTTTGTGCCCTAATTAAACTATATGGCCTCGGTTCAATTAATAACCGAGGCATATAGCCCTATTTGGCCCCGGTTTAGTGCCACCCGAGGCCAAAGACGTAACAGCTACTGACATTTTTGAAATTTCTAGCCACGTTTTTGGCTTCGGGTCTGTTCAACCGAAGCATATAAGCTCTTTTGGCTTCGGATTTTTCTTGAACCGAGGCATAAAAGTTGTCTGGAATTGCAAAAATGACACCGCGCCGTTATATGCTTCGGTTCCTTGCCAACCGAGGCCTATAAGGCGAGGTAAAAATGCAATTCTACATTAGTGACTCATTGCATCTAAATGTATTTCAGCATTTAAAATCCAATATAAGTTATTCTTCCTTGTAATATTAAAGGTGACAAATTCAAAATTTGCAAGATTTAACATGTTTAGAAATAGTACATAAAATAATAGTAATAATAATCATCATCATAATAATAAAAATAATAATAATAATTTGAGATGAAAATTGATAAAGTCAAACTATTCTTATGACGAAAATAATAATATAAGATAAAATTGTAAATGAAGAAAGGACTAGGAAGAACCTAGATTAAGACATACAAAACATTGTCCTTAGAGAGAAAAAACTTCCACTAGTCCTCAGTTGGTTGGAGCATGGTGCTGATAACGCGTTATAAAATAAAACTAATAACAGAGAGAAGAATAGAAGAATAGAAGGAAAAGGAAGTATAGACAATGAGAGAATAGGAAACAACTTTTCTGTTGTCTCTCTTATTACTGATAGGAAGAGTCCAGTCCTATTTACAGATACAACATGGTAACCCATGTAACCCATAAATGATAGAAATCAAATAATCAAATATTTAATAATATATATATAAATATATATATATATATATATATATATATATATATATATATTAAAAGAAAAAATAAAATAAATACAAAATTAAAAGAAAATTAGTAGATTAGCCTATCTTCGAGCATGTGAGACAAGATTTTGAATCTACATTAACTGATTCTAAATCAAGATATACATCTTAATCCCTAAACCAAATAAATGATCCATTTTATAGTAGAGATAGTAGGATATTTTTAGTCCAATAATCTCCTCCTATTCACAAGAGTCTCTCTCACTTCTACATAATACCTTTGCACCCTTACAATAAATTGATAGATAAGATCGAATATGTGAAACGTGATCAGAGGTTGTTATGCTTTGTAGACTTTTCTTATGTCTTCTTTTCATGATTGAGTGGGCACGTTATCATGTGATGGCAGAAATTATGTACGATGTAGGACCACTCGGTTTTATCGCATTCATAGTAAGCCATCCAAATTGACTAGATGCAATAAAGTTGTTAGATATTATGTTTCATTGTTTTGCAAATATATAATTTTCATCTCTATAAAATTGGAACTGTAAATTTAGTTCTAAAGGTTTCTAAAATTAAACAGCTACATCTTCTTGGCCAGCCATCCTTTATTGAATTAAAGCCATCTCCAACAAAATACTCACTCATTATCTTTTGTCAGTCCTTCATCCACCTAACGAAGCTGCAATTCCAATTTTCAAATCTTCTCTTTGATTTGGCCACTCATTTCCGACCATGCCGGTGCTTGAAACACTTGGTGGTGCTCTTTTTGGTGCTGTTCTTCAAGTGCTATTTGACAAGCTGGATTCTCATCAAGTTCTGGACTTCTTTCGTGGGAGAAAGCTCGATGAGAAGCTGCTGAAAAATTTGAGGAGGAAGTTGGTGTCCATCAATGCTGTGGTTGATGATGCAGAACTAAAGCAGTTCACTGATGCATATGTTAAAGCGTGGCTTGATGAGGTCAGAGACGTGTTGTTTGACGCAGAGGATCTGCTGGAGGAAATAGACTATGAATTCTCCAAAAGTGCATCACAACTTGAATACCAGAGCAGTGCTAGCAAGGTATGCAGTTTTGAATCCAAGCTCAAAGAAGTTCTTGATGACCTTGAATCTCTTTTAAACCAAAAGGATGATCTAGGTCTGAAAAATGCTGCTAGTGTTAGATCCGAATTGGGTAATAAAGTGTTAGAGAGAAAAAATGAATCCTCATCGTTGGTGGCTGAAGATGTTATTTATGGCAGAGATGATGACAAAGAAATTATCCTTAATTGGCTGACATCAGACAGTAACAATCATAACCAGCTGTCAATACTTTCTATTGTGGGTATGGGTGGGATGGGTAAGACCACACTTGCCCAACATGTATATAATGACCCAAAGATTAAAGAAGCTAGATTTGATGAAAAAGCTTGGGTTTGCATTTCTGATGAATTTGATGTTTTGAAAGTATCAAAAGCAATTATTGGGGCTTTCACTAAATCAAAAGATGATAGTGAAACCATAGAAATGGTTCATGGAAAAATGAAAGAAAAGTTAACAGGTAAGAAGTTTCTTCTGGTTCTGGATGATGTTTGGAATGAAGACCGAAACCAATGGAAAGCATTACAAACTCCTCTTAGGTGTGGAGCTAAGGGAAGTAAAATTCTTGTGACAACACGCAGTAACAAAGTTGCTTCTATCATTCAGTCAGGTTACATACACCAACTAAAGCAATTGCATGGAGTTCATTGCTGGCAAGTTTTTGCTAAACATGCATTCCAAGATGAAAACTCTAAGTTGAATTCTGGGTTGAAGGATATTGGCATGAAGATAGTTGAAAAGTGCAAAGGATTACCTCTGGCCCTCGAAACGTTGGGATGTCTTTTACACACAAAGTCATCTGTCTCAGAGTGGGAAGGTGTATTGAGAAGCGAGATATGGGACTTAGCGATAGAAGAAAGTAAAATCATCCCCGCTTTGTTGTTGAGCTATTACCATCTTCCTTCTCATCTCAAGAGATGTTTCGCTTGTTGTGCATTATTCCCCAAAGACCACCAGTTTGACAAAGAGAGCTTAATTGGCTTATGGATGGCTCAAGATTTTCTACATTGCTCTGACCAGAGTAAGTCTCCAGAAGAAGTAGGCGAACAATCCTTCAATGATCTATTATCGAGGTCATTCTTTCAACTATTAACTATAAATGATAACAAAACACATTTTATCATGCACGACATTCTCAATGATTTGGCCAAATATGTTTCTGGTGAAGTGTGTTTCAGGTTGGGAATTGATAGAGCAGAAAGAGCTCCAAAGAAAATTCGTCACTTTTCAACTATAGTTGATCCTGTTCAATATCGCAAGAGTTTATGTGATGCTAAAGGTCTACGGACATTTATATTCATTCGGGGGCACTTTGGGATGTCAATGCAAGAGTTGATCTCAAACTTTAAGTTCTTACGACTCTTATCATTGCCCGGGTGTCATGAAATTGAAGAGTTGCCTGACAGTATCGGAAATCTTATACATCTCCGCTCATTAGACCTTTCTGGTACTCACATAGACAGACTTCCCGACTCAACGTGTTCACTATGTAACTTGCAAGTGTTGAAGCTTAACTGTTGTGCCTTTTTGGAGCAGCTGCCCATGAGTTTGCATGAACTCACGAATTTGCGCTGCCTTGAACTTATGGGTACTACTTTAAGAAGGGTTCCAATGCTTTTAGGGAAGTTGAAGAATCTTCAAGTACGGATGAATGACTTGTTGTTTGACGAAAGCAGTGGGAGCAGTATTCAACATCTAGGAGAAATTGATCTTCATGGAGAGTTGTCAATTAAAAATATTGAAAATATTATGAATCCCTATGATGCAATGACAGCGGATTTGAAGAATAAAAGACATCTAGTGATACTAAATTTAGGATGGAATTTGAAGCGGAACAATGAGAACTCAATGAAAGAGAGAGAAGTACTTGAGAATTTACAACCTTCCAAACATTTGAAGCGGTTGTTAATCGATGGTTATGGTAGTACACAATTTCCCAATTGGTTATCTGATAACTCTTTATCAAATGTGGTGTCCTTAACCTTGATGCGCTGTAAATATTGCCTGTGGATGCCATCCCTTGGACTTCTGACATTTCTCAAGAACTTAACACTTGAAGGCCTTGATTGCATAGCCAGGATAGATGCTAATTTTTATGGGAATAGCTCTTCTTCATTTGCATTCTTGGAAACGTTGCACGTCTATAATATGAAGGAATTGGAAGAATGGCAATGCATGAAGGGTGCTTTTCCAAGTCTTCAACTTCTTTCTGTATTTGGATGTCCCAAACTGAAATGGAACTTACCAGAGCAACTTTCTCATTCAAAGGATCTTATTATTGAGAGTTGCGAACAACTTGTGGCTTCAATTCCCAGAGCAGTAGAAGTCGAAGGAGTGAAGACGGAGGCATCTTCATTTGATGTGATAGGGCCCCTCGTATCTCATACACCTCTTAAATTGCATATTCATTTTTGTCGGGGCATGAACATTCCTACAAACCTTTGCTACCATTTCCTTGTAGAATTGCGTATCAGTGATAGTTGTGACTCTCTCACGGCCTTCCCTTTAGACTTGTTCCCAAAACTCTTTAAGCTTGAATTGCACGAGTGTCGTAACCTACAGATGATATCACAGGTGCGCCCTCACAATCATTTGAACAGTCTGATAATTGGAAGATGCTCTGAATTTGAATCATTTCCTAATGAAGGATTATTTGCACCTCAGCTAGAGAACCTTGTTAATGTAAAATTGGAGAAATTGAAATCAATGCCTAAACACATGTCTGCCCTCCTTCCATCTCTTGAATATATGTCTGTACGAGATTGTCCAGTAGTGGAGTTGTCTGACGGATGTTTGCCACCAAATCTAAAAGAAATGAATATCTGGAATTGCTCCAAACTTGTTGCCTCCCTAAAGGGGGCTTGGGGAACCAACCCTTCCCTAGAATACTTGCATATTGCTGAAATGGATGTGGAGTTTTTTCCGGGTGAAGGTTTGCTTCCACTCTCTCTTGCTCACCTAATCATAGACAATTGTCGAAATCTTAAGAAACTAGACTACAAGGGTCTCTGTCACCTCTCCTCTCTTTGGAGATTGAGTCTTAGTGAATGTCCTATACTCCAATGCTTGCCAGAGGAGGGTCTGCCCAAATCTATTTCAATATTTGAAATTTCACATTGTCCGTTGCTCAAAGGGCGCTGCAAGAAACAAGATGGTGAAGACTGGGAAAAAATTGCTCACATTGAAAACATATGGTTAGATGTCGAAATGCTAGTTCCAAATTAGTAATGCAGAAATTCTTATATGCCTGCATTTTCATCAGGTGCCAATTCTCCACGCTATCTTTGAAGCATTCCAAATACAATCTTACTAAGAGCAAATATTTTAATATCTAGTTCAAGCATCAACTTTTCCGTCCTTTTAATGTCTTATTATCTTCTATTTATGGAACATAGAAAATGGTGAAGGGGGAAAGCGTCAAAGTTCTGGCGCAAATTTTGTATTCTGTATTTGGGAGTGGTCACGTTTCATCCATTCAGTTGTTAAATTGCTCTCTCACCAACTCTGTGTCCTCCTTCTTTGTTTATACTTACATTACATGATTCTTTTTTTCTTTTTTTGAAAGAAATTTGGATTCAATCTGTCTTTGTTTTAATGTCATATGTATTAAAATGCTTAAAATGTTTCATGAATTCTGGAACACTATATTCTGATAATAGAAGTTAGATAAAGAAATTGTTACATGCGAATTACTGCCAAGTTTCTGGTTTGCATTCCTGACATTTTATTCACATACATAATGCAAAATCATCAGATTTTGCTATTCAGAAATTAGTTCTTGGGTTGTAAAACAATATATATATATATATATATATATATATTTTAAAACTATATAACTGATATATGACACGGATATCTGAAAAGAGAGTAATGGTCAACTTGTAAATAATGTACTTAGAAGTTGTTTTGTTTATTTACGCCATCTGTATCTTGATCATAAAGTAAATGGAGCAGCATATTATCTTTTGTTTTCTCAGTAGATTCTTAAAATATTAAATATTGTGATCTGATCATTGAAGTGTATGTTTCTATGGAAATAGATTGAAAGTGTTTCCAATCAGGAGCTGTGGTGATACAACATTTTAAAAGTGCTTTGGGCTTTGGAGATGATTCCATACCCTTCTCTTTGTAGATATAAAATTCTGTCCACATCTGCTGCAACTCAGTATTCTCAGAAGTTTTGAGGCAAAAACTGCCGACAATGAGTGCATCCAAATGGATGACCATAATGGATTTTCATTTGATGTAATGTAAACAATGTACACCTAATTTTCTAACAACATTATGGACCTTGTTTTTATAATCGACCCAAAAGCACCATTATGATTAGTTTGTGATGGTTGCAGGTTTTAAATCCTTCATATCTTGTACAATCTTAAATTTTAGATGAGTTAAATCCAATATAAATATAATAATGTTATATCAATTGAAATTCTATACCGTTGTAGTTATAGCCTTTGCTTGTGGCTGCATCTGAAGATGCCCATCTGAACATTTATTTCATCAACATTTGTTTGGTATACAGTGCTGAGAGGTTGTTGGATTGTGTTTTGGCAGTCACTCCCCACACAAATTTTGAAAAACAGAAAATTATGATATGTTTAAAAAAATTAAAGTTAAAATAATAAAATAAATAATGTTTTACGGCATTAATAATATTTTAAATTCATTTTTTAATAATTTAAATTAATTGTTAAATTTAGTAAATATTCATATTTTGTTAAAATAATATTAAATCACTTAAAAATTAAAATATTAGAGTAAACTACTGATTTGAGTATATACATAAAGGTGAATTATTTTTGTTTATCATTTGTTTTTCAATTTTATCTTTTAAATTAAAATAATTATTTTTTCAATTTTATTTTTATGAATGATTTTTTTTTAGATTTAATAGTATTTTCAAAAATTCAGAAAAAAATAAAAAATAAAAAGCAAATAAAGTATAAAGTAACATTTAACCGACATTATTTGTTAAGAAATATAGAAAAAAAAAATTAAATTGAATAAAATTAAAGAAAATTAAGATCTAATTAAAAAATATTAACATTTAAAAACTGAAAATAAGGATCAAATACATAATTTAATCTTTAAAAATTATATATAAATCATGGACCAAAATGTTAATTAAGAAAAAGGAGAAAATGAAGTAACATGTGAGAGTCGTCATTCTTGATCGAATATAAGGATAAATACGTAATTTAACCTTATAAAAATTATTCATAAATCATGAACAAATATGTTAATTAACTCTCTAGAAACATGTGACCGTCAAAACTTTAAAAAGAAAATAAAAATATCAAATAATTAAAAAACTAATAATTGAAACAATTGTCAATAAAATAAACATGAATAAGAAGTTAACTTCCATAGTATATTTTCTTTTATATTATTTTCTTATATTATAATAGATGTAAAAAAATTAATTAATTTAAATAGTATTATTTTATGAAATAAAAATAAAATATTTTAAATAATCAAATAATTAGAAATTAAACGATCAAATAATTATAGAAAAAAAATTAACACCTAAATGTAAATTATGGATAAAAACGCAAATTACTTCTATCGAGACATGTGGCAGAAAAGAACAAAAAAAAAAAAAAAACTAAAAAACTAAAAAACTAAAAAACTAACCATTGAACAGAACTAACCCTAAACCAAACACAGGATCCATTTTATAGTAGAGATATTAGGATATTTTTATTCCAGTAATCTCCTTCTATTCACAAGAGTCTCCCATTTCTAATCTACATTTACACTTGAGTCCCACAAGCGTGATTGTTGAGTTCTCTCTTTTCATCTTTTCATGATTCGGTGGGCACGTTATCACGTCATGGCTGTATAGGACCACTGGGTTTTGTTTTATTCATCACAGATTTGCAACATCCATGTGTTACATCCTTTTTTGTGCATGCCCATATGAAATAGGAGTCTCATTTTTTGAATAAAACAACTTCACGCATTCATAATCTCTTTTTTCTTCTTAGAGTCCAAACAAGTATGAGTTGGTGGTGGCGTGTCGCCTGTTTGTGAAAATGCTTGGGAGAGCCATGGATTGCAAAGAAAAACGGGATATATTTTTTTTTTTCTCTCTTACTTTTTTTTTTCTTCCTTCTAAACCCTATCACTTCTGCATTTTTACTGTAGGTAATTGTCTTTTTCTTTTCTGTAGAGTAAATTAACTATTTTTATTTAAGTTTCTAGATAAAATATTTATTTTGGTTTATGTTGTTGAAATGTTTTTAAATATTTTTAGCCCCTCAATATTTTGTTTATCATAAAGGCTTATATGTTTTGCTTTGCATGATAATGTATGTAATTAAAACAAGTGATATAAATTATTAAATGGTTAAATATATTTTTGATAGTTTAAGTTTTAGTAAAAATTAAAATTAGTTTAGTTTCAAAATTTTGTAAAATTTAGTCTTCAAACTTTAGACATACATGGATTTAGTCCTTTTAATTAGATTTAGTGATTTATTTGGTGTTACAAACGCGTTTCATAATAGTATTCGAGTTATTTATACTTTTTGACACATTTTCGCTTTAATGTTAGTTGTAAGAAACGCAATTGAAACGTCAAATAAACTTAACAAAATCTTATTAAAATGATTAAATCCGCCATTTTTAAGATAACAACTAAATTGGTTCAAAGTTTTAGAGATGAAGTAATTCTAATTTTCACTGAAAATTAAGGGACAAAAGCATGTTTAACCCATTATTTAATAATAACATGTAATAAGGACATAATTGCAATTCAACTAAGATAGTTCTATAACTTTAGAATTTGAGATCATGTTCACATAAGACAATGACATTTTCGTTAGATTATAAAACATGTAATATAAAAATGCTAAGGTTTTAGTTCATCTTCTGATAGAATAACAGAAGAAACTTCATATATGGATGCACCATGTTGGGAACACAACTAAGCGTGAGATCAATATGCTTTGGTTTCTTGTTATCTTTGAGTTTCAGTTCGCTCATTTTTACAGAGGCAAAAACACCCATTTACCAGGGAAGTTACTGTGAAAACACCACCAACAACCTCTCACCACTGCATACAAAACCAATGTTGAGAGAATCCTCTCATTGATGATCTCAGATGCAGCCACAAGCAAAGGGTATAACTACACCACCATAGGAAACAACAACACTGTGTATGGCCTCTACGATTGCCGTCGTGACGTGGTTGGATACTTTTGTCAATTCTGTGTCTCTAATGCTGCCCTAGAAATTCCTCAGCACTGCCCCAATAGAGTGTCTGCTATGGTGTGGTATGATTTCTGCATTCTGAGGTACTCAAATGAAAACTTCTTTGGAAAAGTTCTTACACACCCGACATGGCATGCTGTTGGAAACAAAAACATTTCAAACAAGGAAGAGACTAAGAAAGCTGAGGATTTTATGAGAAGCTTAATCAGAAAAGCAATAATGGAAACCAGCATGTTGTACTACGTGGATGGCTTCAACTTGAGTTTCACTCAATCAAGGTATGGCTTGGTGCAATGCACTAAAGATCTCACAAATGATGGATGCAGAGAGTGTTTGGAGGCAATGTTAGCAGAGGTTCCCAAATTTTGCACACAAAAGTTAGGATGGTTCATTTGGTCTGGAACTTGTATGATAAAGTATGATGACTATATGTTCTACATTCCTAACGACCAAACTTGTTCAATTCCTGTGTCAAATCCGGAAACAGGTGAATCTGAATATGATAACAGTACTTTTGGAATTTTTTTTTGTTTTGTTTAAAAAATAGGTTTTTTTATTTTGTTGCAGATAAACATGGAGGTAACAAGAGGTCAAAAATCTTGATCATCAGCTTCTATGTGATGGGGTCAACAACCCTACTATGTTTGGGTGTATATTTATTCTTGTACAGAAGAAGAGGTAGAAAAGATAATTTCCTGCAATTACACATGCCATAATTTGTGTTATAGCTTATTTCTCCTACTCAAAAATATGGCTATTTGTTCAAAATAAGAGACTCAGACACTTGTCTTTGTAGATGGAATTCGGCGATCATCATTTCATAAAATTCAAACCGAGGAAATGTTGAATACTGACCTGCGTATAATCCCATTAATCACAATTCTACGTAGCACTGATACCTTTTCAGAAGCAGCTAAATTGGGGGGGAAGGTGGATTTGGCTCTGTTTACAAGGTTTTCATTATTTGAATTTGTGAAATATATTCTTTATTGCTTCCATCTATTTCTATGATTTTTTTATCCCAAACTTTTATCAGGGAATTCTACCAGATGGAAGACAAATAGCAGTGAAAAGGCTGTCAGAATTTTCTGGTCAAGGTTCAGAGGAGTTCAACAATGAAGTAATGTTCATAGCTAAATTGCAACATCGCAACCTTGTAAGACTCTATGGATGCTGCTTGGAGGAAAACGAAAAGATACTTGTATACGAGTATATGCCAAACTCAAGTCTCTACTTTCACCTGTTTGGTATGTTTTCAGATTGCTTTTCACAAAAATTGGTATCAGTTAATATGTCAGGTGGTGTTACTACGGGTTTTAAATTGTTGGGTTCTTTCAGAGGGAACAGTGGGAAATGCTATAATATCCTTTGGTATTTTTTTTTTCCGTGTTAAGGAAAATACTTAGCATTTGCTGTTTTGCTAAATGGCTAGTGTTGTTTAAATCCCTTCTGTCTTCTTGAGTTGACAGATGATGAGAAAAGAAAACAACTTGATTGGAAAGTAAGATTAAGCATTATCAATGGAATAGCAAGAGGTCTTCTATACCTTCATGAGGACTCTCGACTCAGAGTAATTCATAGAGATCTCAAAACTAGCAATGTTCTATTAGACCATGACATGAATCCCAAAATATCAGACTTTGGATTGGCAAAGGCATTTGAAATTGGACAGAACCAAGCAAATACAAAGCGAATAATGGGCACTTAGTGAGTTCTACTTATACCAAACATAACTTAAAAGAAGCACTTGTGAATGCTTATTTCAGAGTTTAATTATTGAAAAAAAGATGAAATTCCTTGTTATAAACTTGAAACAAGAGAAATTAACAAAGCTTTATTGACTTGCATCAGTGGATACATGGCTCCTGAGTACGCTATGCAAGGATTGTTTTCAGTGAAATCTGATGTTTTCAGTTTTGGAGTTCTAGTTCTAGAAACCATTTGTGGAAGAAAAAACAATGGATTCTATCTGTCGGAACATGATGAGACTCTTCTTTTATACGTGAGTAATCCCTATCATCAATACTTGCTAGCAGAAGTATAACAGTATCATTCTCAAATTAACTACAAATAATTGCAGGCTTGGAGAATATGGTGTGAAGGAAAATGTTTGGAATTGATGGACCCAATGCTGGAAAAATCCTTCAAAGCCAGTGAAGTTGAGAAGTGCATACACATTGCGTTGTTGTGTGTTCAAGAAAATGCAACATACAGACCAACCATGTCAGATGTTGTTGTAATGCTAGGGATTGACAAATTAAACCTTCCAAAACCCAACCACCCAGCTTTTTCTGTTGGAAGAAAGTTCTCAGGGGATGAACCAAAATCAAAAAGATCCAAGAATCTTCTTAATACTAATGTAACAATCTCTATTACTTTACCAAGGTAATGTATAATTACGAAAAGGATTTGTCTCTCCTCAA
>Ga0214543_1001361_pt1 | contig 46913 bp, 26 predicted proteins | sample CNSS2metaG_FD_160094 | JGI IMG/M metagenome (GOLD analysis project Ga0214543, IMG submission 160094) | Root nodule microbial communities from cowpea collected in UCLA plant growth center, Los Angeles, California, USA - CNSS2 | ecosystem: Host-associated > Plants > Roots > Nodule | place: USA...
TGTAAAGGGGCTCAAATTGTCCAAAGGGCATTATTTCCAAGGGAACACTGTAACCACTGTTCTTATCACCTCCATTATCTGAGAGAATAGCTTGGTTGATAGAGTTGAGTTTTGTGCCATTGTAGGCTCCATCCATCACCTGGAGAATGGGAATGTGTGAGTATTAGTTTCCACTAGATCAACAATCTAAAAATCTTTGACGTGTAAAGTACCAACACTTAAAAACAGGAATTATACTGCATAATTATTAATAGTTATTTTCTATTATTCATGCTCCATTTATCAAACTGCAATTTTGATTTAGTCTTCAAAATGAACCTGTTCTTACTTCTTGTGGATCCTTTAAGAGACATGAACCCACCAAATGAATAACCAGTGGAAAATTACAAAGGAAAACTTACGGGGTTAATTATACCTAAATAGTGGCTGTATTTTTCTGCTTTCCACCAACTGGGGAAAATGTTGAACCATTTCCTTTCTCAATGATGAACTCGACAGTTCCTCTGCCAGAAAGCCTAAAAGAAATGGCAAGATATTGATTTTCCCTTCGAATTGTAGAAACCCCAATCGTCTGAACTCGACAGCTTCTCACTTCTCACTCAGCTTTTCTCCTTTCTTCAAATAAGAGCACTTTCAAAATTAAAAAAAAAATTAATTCATTTACAATTTTTCTATTTTTTATTCCAAATATCACGTCAGAAATTATTGCCATACCACGTGTCAAATATTTGTGTAAACTGTCTCTTTTCATTCGTCACCGTTAATGACTTTAACGGTGTCAATGAAAATGGATCTGATTGATGCACTTAAAATTATTTGGGTACCAAATTGACACCCTTGACCCAAACTGGGTACCTTACGAGTAATTAAACCTATTTATATTTATTTATGTAATAAATTTTCCATCATACTTTGTAGTGTAGGTAGCTTTTTAGAGGAAAAGAATATATATTTTTTTCAATTTCTAAAATCAACATGAGAAGAAAAAGGAAATCTAGATTGAGTAAGCTATACAAATTAGATTTACCAGTATATCTCAACATACCTATGTATTAACTAGTTAAATTGTTAGCAAATTAATATCAATTAATTGGTAAAATGAAACTAAAAATTTGTAATTACTATTTTATTATTTCAATATTTGATTATTTAATAAATAGGAATGATTATCTCTTGATTTTAAATCAAAGGAAACAAAAATAATATAAAAACATAAAATCTTTACAGCAAAGTTCCGTTTTTATTTTGTCTAATGGTCATTTGAACGATTTTTATATGATATATAATATTTTATTTTATTACTTTAATAAAAAAATTTCTCTATTCAGATATATTTTTGTAATCATATTATTAGAGTAAAATAGTTACTTACTCACACAAATGCTTAATTTATGAACATATTACTTTAATTAAACATTTTCATTAACGAAAACTTGATATAATTTTTATTTAAATAATTAAATTAAATTTTAGTGATATTAAAAGATGGCGAAAAATCCAATTTTCTTGATCCGATTTATATTTGTTTTGATCCAATCTATTTCAGATTTAATTTATTAAAAATCAAATCCATTTAAATTCATTTTATTATATTTGATTTTTCATTTTCTAAATCCAGGTTTTCAAATATAGATAATCCAAAAAATTCAATTTAAAATTTTAGTTAAGTTAGGATGAAAGTGAAGATGGACTACCTTAAATTTGGTCGTATCAACTGAGTCGATGCAATCCAAATTTGACCGCATTGGGCTAAGTCGACCTCGGACAAAATATGGCATTATTCGACCAAGTCGGCCGCGACCAAAATTTGGTTGCATTCAGCCTAGTCAGCTTTGGTCGACATTCAGTCGAGTCAACCTTGGCGGAAGTTTGGCCAAGTCGGCCTGACCCTAATTTGGCCGAGTCAACCCCGAACGAAACTTGACTATTTCGGTTCAACCGGTCACGACCGAAATTTGGTTGTATTTAGTGGAGTGGGCCTCAGCCAAATTCAATTGAAACCAGTCGAGTCGACCTTGATCAAAATTTGGTCGACTTGACCTTGACCCAAATTTGGCTGTATTCGATCGAGTCGGTCCTAAACAAAATTTAGTTGTATTTGGTCGCGAACGAAATTTTGTTGTATTTAGCCGTGTCAGCCCTAATCCAAATTGAGTCGAGTTGGCTTAGGCCAAAATTTGGTCGTATGTAATCAGTCGACCACGACCGACGAATTCAATTGAGTCAACCTCAACTGAAATTTGGCTGAGTAGGCCCTAGTCCAAATTTGACCATATTTGACTGAGTCGACTTTGGTCGAAATTTGGTTGTATTAGGATAATTCGCCCTAACCGAAATTTAGCTAAATCCAGTCAAGTTGATCCCAACCAAATTTTGCTGATTCGGCTCTGGTCCAAATTTGGTTGTATTCGACCAAGTCGTCCATGGTCGAAATTCAGTTGTATGTGGCCAAATTTTACAGAGTCAGGCTTGATTGAAATGGACATATTCAACTGAGTCTCGGTCACGACCCAAATTTGTTCACATTAGTCAAGTCAACCCTAACCAAAATTTGATCAAATTCGACCAAGTCGACATCGACCAATATTTGACTGAACTGGCCACGACTGAAAATCAGCCGAGTCGGTCCCATATTAAAATTCCTTGACCATAATTCTACTAAATTCAATTATGTCAGTCCTTAATTTAAAACAAAAAAATCAATTTAAATTTGTTTCATAAAAAATAGATTCTAAATTTTAAACTTGATCTAAATATTTAAATTTAGATTTAAATCTTTATGAAAATATTTGGATCTAAAAGTCAAACCAGTTTTATTAAAAAATAAATTTAGGTAAAATATTTGATCTAAATATTTAGATATAAAATAAAAATAAATTAATCATTAAAAATCTAATTCATAGTCACCCTGTTAATCTATTGTTAGTAATTCAAGAAGACAAATATCAAAAATGTTAAATTGCAATTTCAATACGAGACACCTAAAGAATATATTATTAGACGGTGCCGTCGGGTGTCGGTTGCCACAAGGAGCAATAACGGATACCAGTATTGGCATTAAAACGCGGAATGCAATTGCGTGAAATGGACGGTGATGATTGTCCGATATCATCTACGACCAAAGTCAAGAAATCAAGTGTAATAAAAAGTGGTGGCCCACACGATGTAGCATTGTCCCTTCCGTAGGAGGAAACACCAAATCCGTCATTTTCTTATTATTGCACCGCAACCGCATCGCAGTGTATCTGAGTAACAACACGGTCGCTCCAAATCTCATCACAAACACAAAAACAAATAAAACAAACCATCCATTCGCATTACCAATCGCACTCATTTTCTCCCCTCTTCGAAAATCCGATCGAGTTCGAAAGCGATGAAGGTGAAGCGTAATAGGTAGTGGCGTCGCGTCTCGTGTGAAAAAACACTATCGCATACACTACCTGAATTCACGTTAGGGATTATTATTCTTATTATTATCATCATCAAATAATTAATTAGATCGAGAGAGAAATGAAGGACGAGGAGGGGCTTCCGACCACCACCGCGGTGGCGAAGAAGGAACCATTGGATTCGGGTTTGTTTGGGAAAGGGAAGTATAAGTTTTGGGCATTAGCGGCAATTTTGCTTCTGGCGTTTTGGTCGATGTTCACCGGCACCGTCTCTCTGCGTTGGTCCGGCACTCTGAATTCCCTTTCCAACGATATGGATTCTCCCATCCACGACGATCTCGATGTTCTCGTGAGTCTGTTTTGGCCTTAGTATTATTATTGTTATTATAAGTGAGTGAATTAGGGTGTGCAGCGCAATGTGATGGGTGTGGTTTTGATGTTTTGCCCAGGAAATGGAGGAGAGAGAGAAGGTGGTGAGGCACATGTGGGATGTTTACACCAACAGTCGCAGGATCAGGTTGCCGAGGTTCTGGCAGGAGGCTTTCGAGGCTGCCTATGAGGATTTGACGAATGATGTGGCTGAGGTCAGAGATGCTGCAATTACCGAGATAGCTAAGATGTCTGTTCACTCCATTCATTTTGATCCACCTCCTGTTCAATCTACGGTCCGTTCTTCTTCTTCTTCTTCTTCCATCTTTTTTGCTCGTTCAGCACTCTCCAATTTTATTTTAGATAGGGGTTCAGTTTTGTCATAGGGTATTGTTTTTGCTCACTTAGTTATAGTAGGTGTAGATTCACAACTCGTGGTGATTGTTAAGGGACAGGAAAACTGTCTCCATTTTTGAACATAACTTAACTCACGGAAGTTTGATTCATTTTACTCTTTATTTTCTTCTCTACAAATGCTTGTTGAGAAGTTTATTATGATCTGTTTGTATTCATTAGCTTTCTTGCAAACGGGAATTTTGTGAGGATAGTTTACTTTGTTTGGAAATTGATTGAGGATTATGTAAGGCATTTCTTGGGTAGGAAATCTCCTGTACTTTTTACGCTGTTTATTTTGCCCAAGGAAAGGTGAAGAACAGTTTGAAATGAAAGACATACGAATCCACCTATTAAGCGGCATCTTTTTCCTTCTAGGACTCATGTATGGTGGTGCTTACGGTTATGCTGACTGATCAGTTATAATTTATCTGTTTTGATACAAAAATATTCTGTACAAATTACAACCACGATTTGCATGATATGATATTCAGTTTAAGGAGGTTTAAGTTACAAGTTATTGATAACTTTCTTGAGCAGTGCTATATATGCCATTATGGTGAAATAGACACGCTTGATTGGATTTAAAATTCTCTTAATTTCGAGCTTTGGTTGGATAATATAATATTGCTGCAATAATCTACTAACATCTTTTACCTTTAAGCAGTCTGGTTAGACTATCGCCTAACAAATTAGCAATGCTCCTCCTGCCCTTCTGTCTTTCCATTATTTTCATAAGGCTTTTGCATTTGTGATATCTGGGTTTGTGTGATTATTTGAGAGAGAAGAGTAAAAGTACAAGAAAGAGGGTAAGGGTATTCTCCAACAGACAAGACAAACTATAAACAAGAGCGGTGTAAATGCTCTCTACAAAGCCCGTGCTTTGCCCATCCTGTTCAGGCAGTGTAATTTCATTATATTAGCAGCAGGTGTGTATTTTTAAACCTGTGGGATAATAATTTCTTGTCTCTTAATATAAACTGCAACATTATCCATCTGCAGATTCTAAAAATTTAATAGGACATCTTAAACCTGTGGAGTTTGTTGAACCCTTCATAATGGTTTGGGATTGGATGAGTTCTTTTGAAGAGTTCTTATTGAATTACAAAATACAAACATCAAAATGTAACCAAAGCATGAAAAACATCTATCAAAGCTTGTGCTTTGTATGACTTGTCAAGCAATAAAAACACATTGATGGCTGCATGCGTATTATTTTGTATACTGTGAGCCAGGAATAGAGCCAGAACTTCTTTAGGCAAGAACAAAGTAATATTTTTTCACATATTTTATGGGGATCACAATATTTATGGTAAATATAGTGAGCTTAAAAAATTTGAGAGTGACCATGGTTCCTTCTGATCATCCCCTGTTTCTGCCCCTGCTGAGTTAATTCCATCTCGTTTCTTCACATAAAAGCCGCACATTATTCATCTGAATCTCTTTTAAGAATTTATGGAAGTATAATTGTCTTACTCCTATTAAATTTTTTGAATAGCTCTTTGTGATGAACTGGGTTGAGTACCCTTTTAGGAGTCTTTCTTGACTTGGATGTTTTGGCCAAAGTTGTCAAATTCAAGGATTGTAAGAGGATCCGAGCGCGGCTAAAAAATTGTAACTCGACTCATGAGTTACAAGTATACAAAAAACTATATTTATTGACCTGTGTATGAATTAGATATAATATAGACATGAGAAATAACTCACAATAAGATCCAATGCATAACACAATTAAACATAACAGAACACTCTCCAAAATGGCAGCAAGAGCAGAAGAAAGACTTAAGAAGAAAAAATACGAAACAGTGTCAAAGATGAAGGCAATGCCAGCGTTGATGCGAGAGTTGGAGATGATCACATCATAATTGTGAGTGCTACGATTGCTGATGACGATGAAGCTAGTGTCAGAAAAAACAATGTCAGTTCTGTGATGGTTGACAATGGTGATGGTTGTGTTGTCGAAGATGAGAGTGCGGTGAGAGTTTTTTTTTGTTACATTTTGATTTGTGAATGGAATCACCCTAGGGGAAAAGGGTCATTTTACAATTTGGGTTTTTTTCTTGGCTTAGGATTTTAGCAAACAAATGGTTGTTTTTAACTTGAACTGACTGCTCAAATGGATCCACGTGGTGCACTATCCTCTGATTTCACAAGCAACTGCGATCCTGGTCTGCCGTGTGTGCCACCTCTGTGTCTCCCTTGCTCTCACCAGTATTTTAGTGTACTCTCAATTTTAACAACATTGGTTTTGGCTACATTATTGAATTTATTTTCAATTTGAAACATAAGCTTATGAGTTTAAGGGGTTCGTACATCTTGATTTTATATGTTTGGTTCTTGTGTTTGACAAAGTTCAATTTTGGTTTTAACTGCTTAGATCTGTGACCTCTGAATTATTATGCTTAGTACCATGTCTGCAAAATGGCTGATGCAAACTTTCTTGCCAATATCTTTGCTGACATGGAGATGGTGTGATACAACTCCATGCTAGCAAATGAGTGGGCTGTATTAGCAGAAAATGTTGTGGGGCCTAATTGCATCAGTTTCAAAATCCATGAGAAATCGAAAGAGGGTGAAAAAGGTCATTATTGAAGTTCCTTTCATCATTCCTTTGATCTATTTCTATTAGGTGATGACTATTATACTTGTCAATTGTCACCACCAATTGGTCCATGTCAATCCCTTAACCCACATCCACATTAAATAAAAAGAAAAAATGGAGTAGTTAGATACTTTGTTATTTTGTTTAGTTTGAAATGCAAAAATACTTCTCAATTTTATGTTTTCAGAAGGAAATCCTGGCTCTATGGCAAATTTACTTTGTTTAACAGAAATTCTTCGTTTGAGTCGAACTTGCAATGTTCTTTAATTGAGAGCTTTCCCCCTTTTTTCCAAAGTGGATCGGTGATGGATAATTGAAAGAAGTAAAAGTAGCTCTCAATTAGATTGTTGAATTGGGAGATTCAATTAAGACAACGACACTGTAATAGGGTACTTAACAAAAAGGATATTGCTGGTTTATTGGCTTTCTTGTGTTGCATTTTACTTCATTGGTCTTCCTTTGGGATTTATTTTTCTATTTTCTGCTGTTGGTAGCTAATTTAGGTTATATGATCATCGTGTGACTCAAGGTAGAAACAGCATTTGCAGAGGCAGAGAGGGGATTGACAATTGAATTTTAATGTAGATGTAGATTAGCTTGCTTAATTATTCTGGTATCTTGATATTAATTACTTGATACTTTCTTACTTGTGGTATTTGACCATTGTTGTTAAGGGTTTGACTAGTTTATATTACTTTACTTTTTGGGGAAAATAAGTGAATTAGATTAGAGCTTGCTTGTACAGATGTAGGAGCTGATTTTTTGTTTTATAGTGGTCGTATTTTTCAACAGATATTGTTGGTCTGACTCATATGTGAAACCTTACTCTTTTCCCAAATTCAAATGTTGTCATTCCATTGCATACATCGTAGCCTGATGTGTGCATTTTGTACCATTTCAGAGTGCCCGAGAATTCAGCAAGAGCCTTGATCAAGCTGATAAAGGAAAAGAAGCAACATTGTCGAGGCGTGCTTAGTTTTTAGTGTGTGGAGCATTCAAGCGTCTGACCTATACTTAAAAATGCTGGAGTGCTACTAGAAGATTGTGAAGAGATAGTGACAGACGAATTCACACTCGTATTTTCACGTTTCCATCAACGGGGATAATCATGTATTTTATTAGGCTGTGGTTCTTTCTAATTTATTCAGTCTTCACGAAGTGAGGAGAGGTAAATTGAAAGACGACTTTTGAACAGACAAAGTCAACTGAGCATCTAAATTATAAATCTTCGATGTTTTATCAATTTTCTTGACTACAGCAAGTGAGGTTAGTACACAACATGATATATATTTTTAAACATAACATCTCCAATAAGAAAGGTTTTATAAGGCTTTTATGAGGCCTTATTTTATTTTAAATGGATTCCATAATGTTACATTAATTTTAAGATTCTTTTGTAATAATAACATTTGATAAAGATAATTAAGGTTTTAGAATTTTACTTTTTAAATAATATAAGTTTGTAATGTTTTGAGATTACAAAATCAAATGAGCATACTATTTCAATTGACGATTTGAAAATCAATTGGAAAATACGAAGACTTTAGGTACTCAATAAAATGGAACTTCTTAAAATAAATTTAATTAAAAATATTAAGAGACTTAAAATTTGATCAAGTCATTTTCTAATTTTTCATGTAAAGGATTATAATACAAAACAACAATCGAATAAAATCAAATATCACATTAAATGTAAAGATTATAAATATATTTAATCTTATAAATTTAAAAATTAAAAATATATTTAATTTTATATTTAAATTTTCATTAAATTATTTTGTTATGTTTAAAATGAGTCACGAATAAAAATATTGAGTGCTAAAAAATTATAAATTTTTCAAACAAGTTGTAATTTGATTTTTTTTTTTATTAATTACGGTGACATTGCTATCACCACCTTGGTCATTGTTATTTTTTTAATAGAAATAAATTAAATACACTCAATTTTATCATCAACTTAAAATTTAATTATTTAATTGTTTCATTTTTTATTTTTCAAATAAATATAAAATAATAATCATGTTATTCTAATTAAAAAAAGTCAAACATTAAATATTTTAAATAATAAAAGTTAATAAAAGTTTAATTTAAAAATACTCAAATATAGGAGATCAATTGATTGGCCGGTGTGCAAAAGAAAGGTGGTGAGTCGGTGAGAATCGCAGTAATAAGGTGCGAAAAGAAAAGCGGCGAGACTCAGAGACAGTAGGAAAAATGAAGTGCCCGTATTGCTCGGCGGCGCAGGGCCGCTGCGCGACCACGACCGGCGGGCGTTCGATCACGGAGTGCACGTCTTGTGGGCGCGTGATGGAGGAACGACAGTCGCATCCTCACCACGTGTTCCACATGCGCGCCCAAGACAACCCTCTGTGTCTGGTTACATCGGATCTCCCTCTCCCTCTCAATCAGAACGACGACGAGGACCCTTTCGAGCCCACGGGCTTCATCACTGCCTTCTCCACGTGGTCCCTCGAGCCCAGCCCACTTTACCTTCAGTCCTCCCTCTCTTTCTCCGGCCACCTCGCCGAACTTGAACGCACTCTGGAATCCTCCTCTTCCTCTTCCTCTTCTTCTTCGTCAACGGTTGTGGTTGATAATCTGAGGGCCTACATGCAGATTATCGATGTGGCGTCAATTCTAGGGTTGGACTGCGACATTTCCGACCACGCTTTTCAGTTGTTCAGGGATTGTTGCTCCGCCACGTGTTTGAGAAACCGCAGTGTGGAGGCGCTTGCTACTGCCGCTCTTGTTCAGGCCATCAGAGAGGCCCAAGAGCCCAGAACCCTTCAGGTCATTACGTTTCTGCTATGCTAACTTTCCATTTCTTTTTTCTCTTCTAATTAGTATTCTTCAACGATTGATTTCAATTTGTGTTTTCCTGATGAATGAACGCGTGCATTTACTAGAGTGAAAATCAACGGTCGGTCGTTTTTAGGGATGTGTGAAGGAAGAGTCATCGCACTCAAAAAAAGTAGCTAGCATTTGAGTTTGCTTTCAGTAGGCAAATACTGTATATTGGATGGCTCAAAACATGGAACTTATTTTGATATCAGTAATATTGATGCTTGTGTAGTGATATGGCAGGAAATTTCAATTGCAGCCAATGTGCCGCAAAAGGAGATAGGAAAATACATTAAGATACTGGGAGAGGCTTTGCAGCTAAGTCAACCTATTAACAGCAATTCCATTTCAGTTCATATGCCAAGATTTTGCACGCTTCTTCAGCTCAATAAATCTGCCCAGGTATCAACGACCACATTCAAATTTCATGGCCTCAACGTCATTTTGTTTTGAAATCTTGAAAGGTTTTATTTATGCCCACAAACAAAGATTCATTGAATTTTTCCATGATAAAAATAAATAACTGCTCGATCTCTCCTGCTCTTGCATTTGCAAGTTTCTAGTATTTTTTTCGTTGCTATTTTCTTTGTAAACTGAAACTTTGTTTTACACGGACAGAATAAAGAATTTATGTCCGTGACAGGATATACTTTTGGTATTGGTGATGTGTATTCATTACATTGGTAAACATTTGGATATACTTTGTTGTCTAAGCACCAATTTTGGTGCATTATTTTATTCTGTAGCATATATTACAGAATTCTGAGAACAAGTCCTACAATTTTTTTAAGGAACTGGCTACTCACATTGGAGAGGTCGTGATCAACAAATGCTTCTGTACTCGCAGGAATCCTATTAGCATCTCAGCTGCTGCTATATATTTGGCTTGCCAACTTGAAGACAAACGCAAAACCCAGGCAGAAATCTGTAAGGTGACTGGTCTTACTGAAGTCACTCTCCGTAAAGTGTACAAGGAACTATTGGAAAATTGGGATGATTTGCTTCCCTCTAATTACACCCCAGCTGTTCCTCCAGAGAGGGCATTTCCCACAACGATTATTGCTTCTGGCCGTACTTCAACAGCTAAGGCGGATGCTGTAGAGGCTATTTCTTCTTTGGACTCAGAAAAGTTGACAGATATTAAACCTAGCAAACCCAATGAGGTCTCAGGCCTAGTTCATCAGCCTAGAGTGAAGGATGAGGCTGAAGGTAAAAGCAATGCTCATGGAAGTCATTCCACGCTGAATCAACAGTCAGCTTTTTGGCAATCCCAGCTTCCCAGTGGTACCCACAATCATCAGAATGTCTTACAAGGAATGGATATTGATGTCTTGCAGCGAAGCCACCAACAGCCTGAACACATGGCAGAGGATACAAATGGTTCTGCAAACGGTAATTCCTTAAAATCAAGCCAACTTTGCAGTCCTCCTGCTTCGAGTGCAAGTTCTGTTATGAGACAATTTTCAGCTCCCCCTTCAGCTGGCCCTTCAAATGTTCGATTAGGACAGTCACCTAAGATAATGCCAGGTTATCCGGAGCACTGAAGAACAATGAATCAACGGTTGGGAAAATATAGGTTATTGTGCCAACACCTAACCTAGCACGTATAAAATTAGTTTGTCGCTTTTAAGTAATCTATTGTATATATACACATTATGTCATTTGATCCAATTCTGTGGTGTGAACTTGGGTGTGGTATTTAGAGCTAGAAATTCATTGATAACTTAACACCAAGGGTTTGAAACCTGTCTGTGTCACTGCTACTAGGGTTCATATCTTCCAAAGCACTGCTATTAGGGTTCACATCTTCCAAAGCGTGAAATTAAGGAAGAATGTATGTCTTTTTTGTTCAACAACTGTTTACATGGATGTAACTGGTAACCAAACTCTAATTTTTAACATGTTGCATTTCGACTTATCATTCAAACTCGTTGATTTTTTGATTATGGAAGTCACGGTCCCATGTATCTGATTTCAGATTTCGTTCAAATGTCGGAGTCAATACAGGACAATCTGAAACTAATGCTCTATGTGTATTTCGTGACCCTTCTCATCTCATCTCTGTTTCAATACAGGACAACCCGAAACTAATGCTCTATGTGTATTTCGTGCCCCTCTTCTCATCTCATCTCTACTCTACTCGAGGACTTAATTCTGAAGGGTTGTTCATCCATAGCGGGTCGAGTAAGAAGTGCATCGGTACCATGAGACAAGGTTATCTGTTACACCCATCCTATTTCTATACCTATTCCTATTCCACCCACTTTGCGTCCTCGTATTTTCCTGTTCATTTATTTAGTTATTATGTCTCTGATATTAGTTAAGTTGAAAATTGTGTGTGTAATGAATGTATTAAAAAAAGTATACAACAATGAAAATTTTAAAATAATTAAAAATCATGTACTCTTCTTAAATAAGGCAAGTACCAACATGGTTCCCTTATATACAGTTAAAAGAATTGATCTCTTTAACCTGATAAATGATCATGAAAATATCATTGGCGAATCGGAGTTGATATTTGATAGTTAAGGTAGGAAAAATAGGATATTTGTTGTACGTGGGATTCTCTCCACATCATACTATATAAAAATAAAGATCTATAAAATAATATTTTTAAATTTTAAAAAAAAAAAATTTATAAAAAAATTTATATATATATATATATATATATATATATATATATAATTAGAATCTCTTAAATTAATTATAATCAAACCATATGATAAAAAAAAAAACACTAACGGTCCTTGACTGAAGTTTGAGTTTCCGACGAACCAAAGGATAAGTAAGTTTAACCCTGCAAAGAGAACCTAAACTCATTCATCGATACTTGTCTGATCGAATAGTACATTGGTCTATTAAAGTTTGAACTCCGAATGAAAGAAGAGCTTTGAAGAACAGTTCAGATGGGCAAGGTATAGTGGTTGTAATGATGTGCTCGTCATTTTCGTCGGAGGCTTACTTAGCTGGTCCAATAGTACTTCAGCCTCCCAAGATTAGAGCTTCAAAAGAGCGAAGAGCTTTGACGAAACAGTTCAAATGGGTGAGATTGCGTTTGTGATGTTTTGCTCCTCGTAGTCTTTGGAGGCTTTGCTGGGATGTTTTAGTTCGTAGTCCTAGACTTAGAATAATGAGAGTCTCAAGTTTGGGACGAGGGTTCCTCTATTTTCACATTTTGGAAAAAAAATACCTCTCTAGTTTTCTATCTCTATTTGACACTTAAAGACATATTATTTTTATTCTTCTAGGTGATTTAATTTAAATTATTTTATATTTTAAAGTAAAAATGCTATTTTATAAGCGTAGGATAGGGGTTGGATGAAAATATGGGTGTTTGTCTATGATTCCATAAATTTACATATACTTTACATTTATTGTTCTATTTTATAAATAAAAATTCATTTTTTTAATTACTATATTATCTCTAAAAGTGGTTGTCATGTGATTCTATTGGATATCAAAAGAACATTTTCTTTTGGACAAACCAGTAAGTGTGACTACATGACCTTTCGTGTCACTCAGCTGAGACAAGAAATCATGTTTTTTTTTCATATTTCTCGACTACTTGGATGTGTTTGGGTTCCTGTTAAAAAAAAAAAGTTGAGTTGAATGAAATAAAAAAAATTATTTAACGAAAAATTTGTATGGTTTTGCTTAGAAAGCAACTTACATTTGACTCAAAGAAATAGAAAAAAAATATTATTAAACATTATTTATAACTTTCGATCTAAAGTAAAATTAGATTTGAGCTTTAAGATGTTAAATCAAACACACATTTATCAATGTCACACTGATGTTGTGTTTGGTGTTTGGATCTTGATGAGGGGAAATGTTGTAAATAAATGGAAGAAAAAAAAAAGATAAAATGTGAAATTGGTTGGATTAAAGAAAAGAAAACAAAAAAAGTGATAACAAATGAAAGAGAAATTTATAAAATTTTGTGAGTATTTGATGAATGTTATAGATAAAAAAATATTTTAAATTGATAAAATAATTAGATTATAATTTTATCCTGTGGTTAAAATTAATTTAATATAAAATATAATTAGTTTTAATTAATTTAAAATAAAATGAGTTATCATTTAAAATAAAAAAATATTTGATAAAATTAATCTAAATAAAATGTGAGTAATTATAATTAAATTAAAATAAAATATGAGTGATTAGTTTAAATAAAAAAACATTTTAATTGGTCAAATATGAGTGATTAAATTATAAATTTTATTATTAATATAATTAATAATAATATTATTTTTAACGTTAAATATGATTTTAATTTCTTAATTTTTATGCGAATTTGGATTTCATCCCATTCTCAAATAAGAAACTATTTTTATTTTTAAATTTTAACAATAAATAAATCACTACAAAAAAAAACTGAAATTATCGACAATCAAAATTTGTCATTAAATCATCAATAAATCAACATTATTGATGGATTAACGGTCAAAAATCTTTCAATAAAACTCTTGTTAGTAAAATTTTACCAACAAAAATCATGTTTCGTCAGTAATTGCAGATCAAACAATTCGTCAATTACCTAAAATTCCATTGGTAAGTAACTTGTATTGTTCATCTTCTTCCTCTCTCTTTCATTTTTTTTTTCGTTTTGTTCTTCTTCGCCATCGTCGTATTCATTGTTGTCGCCGTCGTCTTTTTCTTTTTTTTTTCTTCTTCTTCTTTTTCTCATTTTTCTCCTTCATCTTCTCCTTCTTCCTCTTCTTCTTCTTCTTCTTCTCCTTCTTCTTCTTCTCTTTCTCCTTCTTCTCCTTCTCCTTCTCCTTTTTTTCTTCTTCTTCTCCTTCTTTTTTTTCTTCTTCTTCTCCTTCTTTTTCTTCTTCTCCTTCTTCTTTTCTTCTTCTTCTCGTCTTTTTATAAGGTGAGCTTTGGACGCGAAAATTTTCGCTCCTTTTACCGACGAATAAATTTGTCGGTAAATTCATCGATAAAAAATTAAATTACCGACGGATTTTAAGTTTTGTAAGTATCGACGAATTTTATCGATGAAAAAATCCATCGACAATACAAATTTGGACAGGAAATTTTTCGCTTCTTTTACCAACAGATTTATTCGTCGGTAAATTCATCGATAAAAAATTTTTAAATTATTGACGGGTTTTACCGACGAAATAATCTGTCGACAATACAAATTTGAGCGGGAAATTTTTTGCTCCTTTTACTGACAGATAAATTTGTCAGTAAAAAAATTTGAATTACCGACGAATTTTACCAACAGATTATTCTGCCGATAATTTGATAATCCGTCGATAAAATCTGTCGGTAATTCAAAATTATCCACTAAAACATATCCGTCGATAAAATTTCGTCAATAATTTTAGTTTTTTTTTGTAATGAATGTAGTTTTAATGATAAAATGATGTTAAAATATTGTTGGTGTGGTAAATGCATTGTCACTCTTTTCATTTTCATTCTTTCATTTTCATGGCCTTTACCTTCTTTCTTGCACTCTTCTCCACCTCTACATCAATGTTACATACTTGCTCCTCAACACAAACCCCTCCATCATCGGAGCCTCCTCTACATGAAAATGATGCTTTTTCTCACCATCTCAATCCAAATTCAAATAATTCTTTAGGTAGATATCAAAACTATCAGTTATAGAATTCTACAGCAAATAAAAATAGTGAATATTTGCAACCAACATACTTCCATAAAAAAAAATAGAAATACCAAGACTAGATTAAAACGAAGTTGAAAACTTTATCCCTTGAACTAGTCAAAAATCAACTAACTTAAGCACTCAAATACAAAAAAATTTGCTAATTTCAAGTCTACATGCACTATCATATTCTGGTGGCACTCATACACAACAGTCAACGCTTGTAGCATCCACCTTTTAACCTCAACGACGTCAACACCACCTTTTTTTTATCATAGTAGTAAAGGTCGTTTATGAGAAACTCAAGCACCACAACTACGTCCTCCTCCTTGCACTAAAATAACTCGTGTAGAATGACCACACTTTAGAATCCTTTCAGGACTCTTAGGACAATTACGTCCTCCTCTTTGCACTAAAAAAACTCGTGTAGAATGACCACATTTTGGAATTCTTTCAAGACTCGTAGGTCTTCGATTTTGTGAGATGTTGATTATAGGAGAGGTCATTGACATGAACACATATGTGTTAATACATGATATTGTTATTTATCATATGAGCAAATTTTAACCTCGTTTGGTTACATAACTATACTCATTCATTAGTAAAGTTTAAAGATAAAAATATTTCAAATTAAAAAAAATATATATATATTTTTATATAAAAAAAAAAAAATATAAAATATATATATATATATATATATATATATATATATATATATATATATATATATATATATATATATATAATATGTCTGATAATCGATTTTGTTACAATCGAAAATCGATTTTGTTATAATCAATAATTGATTTTTTTTTACTTCTAATTCTAGTCGTGGTACTTTTACTATTGTTTAGTTGCTTTGCCTTCTCCTCTCGATACAATAGCAAGGATTTTAGAGTATCATTTCCTCGCATTTAATATAACCAATTATGTCTTGTATATATCCATCCATATACAAACAAAGTAAAACATAAGCTCTAAATTTGAGTGGCTTTTTGTTTTCAAATTTGGGATTTTCAAAACCTAGAGTCAAATTTTGTGATGATGAATGTTACAGACATGATTGCAACAAAGCACACCATTATGCAAGCCTCACCAATAAAAAATGAAACGAAGAAAAACATAAGTATCACAATAAAGGAAGGAAGAAGAACATAAGTGTCACACAAAATTCAAAATTACAATCAAGGAATAAATAAATTAAAAATGAAGAAAGAATGAAGATTAAAACATGCTCTTGGGGAGGAAAGAACAAAGAAGAAGGTTACACTATTTTTCTTACTTTGTTCAATAAATGACTTTTTCAAATCTGTACATAATATCATGTGTAAATAATCACTTAATTTACCGATGGATATAGTCACTGAGGATAAAATCCTTCAAAAATTGTTCTCATATCATGGTATCAACATTTCATAGTAGTTAATTTTTTTTTTTTACATTTTTAGATGGAGTTGTTTGATTTTTCTGTTATTTAGGTGACATTGCATTTATTTTGAATTGTCATTACTTGCATATCTCACAAAAATTAAAATATGATTTAAGTAGGTTTTAGACTTTGTATTGTCATTACTTCCATGTCCAAAAAAATAAAATAAAATAGGGTTTAATTAAGTTTTAGATTTGAGTATTTTTAATTAAATCTATATTAAAAAAATATTCTATGAGTATTTAAAATATATTTTTTAATTGAATTTTTATCTTCATTTGAGATAAAGTGACAATTTGATTTTGTAATTTCAAGTACAGTATAATAAGAAAAGAATGATTGGAACCTTAAATATCTAAACCTAATGTCATTATTCTGTGTCTCCGTATAGTTAATTTGATTTTTGTTTTAATATTTAATTTATAAAAATAACAATGTCATTTTTATTAAAATTCAATAACTTTACATTCTTATTATCTAAGTTCGTTTTGCACTTTACTTGATAGTTTAAAATCAAATATTTCACTAAATTATTAAAAGATATAAAAAATTTGGAGACTTAATAAATCATAATATAAACTCAATTAAAAACAATTAAATTTGGAACACAAAAGAAGTAATGAAGTCGTTCTTTCAAGGACATGTTATGTTGACACTATTTTTTATACTTCCATTTAACAACTCTAAAACCTTTTTTTCTTAATTTTTTATATTTATATTTGTTAATTAAATATAATATTTTATTATTAAAAAGAACAGTAACGTGGAAATTAGAGAAAATACAAGATATTAAAATATAATTTTCCTTCTTTTATTTTTTAAATTAAAATACTAATTTAGTCTCTGATGCAAGGACTTAAGTGATATGGATACGTTCTAATTCGCTGTGACTTTGTGTCTATGCTTCACAGTTAAAATTCACTATGACTTCGTGCTTATGCTTCACTGATTAATTAAAGTTTGCTGATATTTATTTATATAATTGTTTCGTACATGAATTTGCACTTTATTTTATAAGTATTACGTATTTTATTATTTCGTAGATTACATGTTATTTATTTTATAAATGTTAAGTATTTTATTAATATTATATATGGTTCGGTCAAACTTTAATTTATGAAAGGATTTTGATTTTATTGTTTTAACATTACTATCTTTAATATTAATAACTCCAATATTAAAACCCACATAAAAATACATTCAACTATTATCTTTAATTTATTAATCAGTTTTTTTTATTTGTTAAAAAAAATTATTTTATATTTTTAGTACTTCTTTTCTTAAATGCTAGTCAATCATCATAAGAGATTTGAAATTGACACTATTTTTATTATTTAAAAGTAATAACAATGATTTATAATTTTTATTTGTTAAATTGTTTATAAGTACAGTTTATCAATTGTAATTTATATATTTAGTATATTTTATTTATATATATATATATATATTAATAATTTTTCAGTTGTAGCATGATTTAAAGAAAATTATAATAACATTGTATATTTTTTTGATATAGAATGAATTACCGTATCGAAAACATGTTATATCCTATAATTTTTAAGATAAGATGAATTATTGTATCGGATAGTATTGTATATGATACTCATATTATATTTCTCTATCATAGAATTTAGTTTTTATTTTTGTTGGACTTTGTTAATTTAGTCTTAATAATTTGTTTTTTTAATAAGGTTTCAAGTTTAGTTAATTTTGTTTAATTTAGTCATTTTTACTAATACTGTTTAATAAATAATTAACAGGACAATGTATGCCACATGTATGTTCATTATTTTTTTTTTGACTTTTTTCAATTTTTTAAAAATTTTTCTTAACTAAAAAAATGTTTATGTGCATCGAGTATTGTGTAATAGTGTTACGTGTCAATATTTTATATTCATTACTTTATTCAATTTTGTCCGTTTCTTATAAGGTAGAGCAATTTTTTTGTTTTGTTTTTAAATTGAGACCATTTTTTTTATTGAATGTTATACTATTATTTATATTAAATATTTCTAATTTAGTATTAAGTTAGACTAAAATTAGAATAAAAAATTAAAAGTGAGAACTAACATCATTGATTTAAAATTTTAAGAAATTAAAAACTACATAAATTACATGATATTTTATGTGAACTTTAGGTTAAAAATCAATACAACTATTTAATATTTTATGTGATTTTGAAGTTAAAAATCAATTAAACAATTTAATGCTTTACATGATTTTTATAAAAATCAATTAAACAATTAAATACATTAAAATTTTTAGTATGTAAATTTTAATAAAAATATCATTATATTTATATAAAAAATAATTTAGTCTCAGAAGAACAATAAAAATGTTCCATAATAAAAAAAACATTGGAACTGAACTGTAAAAAAAAACGAATACATATGAATATAAGATACTAAAATCTAAGAATAACATGTTGCACTAACTTTAACACGATAACATGTGAATTTTTTTAAATTAAGACAAATTAAAATTAATAAAAAAAATAAAAAAATAAAAAAAAAAATATCATAACTAACCCATAACATACACATTTAACTATCGATTAATTATTTATATAGTGTTAATTAAATTTTAACAAGACTAACAAACAAAAATTTGAATATTATTAAACAAAGAAAAAACATTATAACTAAATTGATAAAACAGAATGAAAATAGAAACTAAATAATACTTTAACCAATTTTTTATATAAAAACAAAAACAATAATGTGCAAAGTATCACTTGCATGATCTCAATTGACATGATAAAATCAATTAGAAGAATAAGTATAAATATTTTGAATATTAAATACAACAAAAAATGTTTAGTAAAAATTTAATTAAAATACTTAAATTTATAAACTTCACTAAACTTAATTAAGTATAATAATATTAAATAGGACTACTCTATGATACACGGATACTTCGATACTTCGATATTTCAATACGTTTATTTTGAAAATAATAAGATATGATACGTGATATATACGTGATATATGAATATTGAAAAGCGTACAATCATTCTTAAAAATATAATAAATATATAATTGTTATTGTGTGAATTCAGATTAAAACTATATGTGCTAAATTTGTCACCATACAAAATATAAATTATTGTCATCATATAAGTACCACTACAAAAGAAGTCTTAAATCATGATCAATTTTAGTAACCAAAAATATGTTAGAGACCAATTTCCTAATTAGAGACCAATTATTTTGGTAACCACAACCTTAATAGATAATGTTAGTGGTCGGTTTAAAAACCAATTATTTTGGTAGTCAAAACCTTATAATAGCTAATGTTAATGACCAACTTAGAAACCAATTTACGATAAAAACTATTTTAATTATCAATTTAAAAATCAATTATAATTTTTTGGGACTATTTTAGTTGCCAACAATTTTTAGTTTTTAAATTGGTCGTAATATAATGACTAATTATTTTTTGTTACTAAATTTGTTTATTTTCAAAGATTTTCTTGTAGTATATTACGACTTCATCAATTGGATACTTCACCAATAAATATCAATAGTGAATCCCTATACGTGTCAGACACGGATACATATCAGACACGGATACATGTCAGGGACTAGTATAAGGGTTACTAATGTAGTATTTATTAAATTTGTAAATAAGCGTTTCTTTTTACCGTATTTAATATTTCTTTAAACATATAGACTTAAATTTAATATTATCAAGAAATATAATATAATATAATATATTTATTACAATTAATATATATAATAAATGTAATATAGTATTAAATGAAAAGTATTTATTACATAATTTAATATATTCATTGCAATTAATGTATATCTATATTTATTTAATAATGTTATTAATGTATTATATTTATGAAATACAGTATTTTCATTAAATCTAATCCATTTACATGAAAAATATTTATTACATAATTTAATATATTCATTGAAAATAATATATAAATATGTTTAATACTGTTATCAAACAAATTATATTTATGAAATACAGTATTTTAATTAAATTTAATAATGAAAATTAATTATTAAAATTAATTATTACATAATGTTACATATTCATTGCACATAACATATAATTAAATATATTAGTATTAATACTCAGTATTGTATTTATGAAAATTAATATAATTTATAATTTTTAATAATGTAATAATTATAATTTGTTATTATATGAAGCTTATTTATTGTATAATTTAATACCTTCATATAATATATAATAATATAAATTAAAATGCTAGTTTTATTATTTAAAATATGTGCTTCACAAAACATATTTTAGAATATTTCAAATTTATATTGGAATTTTTATTAACAAATTAGGCGAACATTTTCAATCTCCGTCCGTGTATTTAAAATTAATTACAGTAACTGCTGCTGTTGATAAAAATATATTTTAAAAACCAAAGTGAATGCATATTATTTTGTTTTTCAATTTGTTTAAAAATTACATGTAAAAGAATAATTAATCAGGTTTATTTATTATAATCACTGTATTTTTTATTATTTGGGTGTAAAAAATGGATGGAAAATTATTTAATTGAAAGAATTAAACGAATATGTAAAAATAATGTTATTATATTCAATTTATGAGATATTTTTCTGCATCAGATAAATCAAGCCCCGTTATTTTATAGATAAAAATGAATAAAAAATGGGATTAATTGAATGCTTTTTCATAATATTGAAAAATGTAAAATTTAAATGTATTATCCTTAAAATTCATATTTCATTTGAGAGTATAGTAGTGATATATTTGAAAAGTAATTTTGTGACACATTTTTTATTAATTATTGTTATACGAGACTACTTTTGCTGTACGTATGTTGTCTTTTATTTTTGTAGAGTGTTATGTATAAATATTTTGACAATAATTTTCTTCGAAGTTTATCTGTTTTAAGTTCTTGTTAAATGATAAAGTATATTTTACACGAACACTGCTCGTGAATTAAGTCCAGATTTAATTAATGTAAATTAAAGTAATAAAAATGCAAGTATTATTTTTTTTTTTTTCTTTTAAGGGGTAATTCAAATGGAAGATTCAAAACAGAGAATAAATTTAATTTTCTTTGGTTTAATACTTATTCAATTTTGAGAATTTTTCTTTATCAGATGGAAGGGAAAATATTAAAGGCCTTATATATTTTAATATATTGAACTTATTAATTTTTATTTAATTAAATTCCTATTGACATGTATATTAAAAAGCATTCAGAATATCATGTTGGAAAAACAGATGTTCCAAATCCACCAAAATTTAGAAGTTTGTTCACTTTTATGATAATTTGCTTAAAATTCATTTTAGCAATAATTTATGTTTGACTGAAATTATAAATCCTTGCACTTATAGTTTGTTTAAACTTAAAATAAGAGTTTTGGAGATAATCATTTAAAAAAAACAGTTATTTGAGAAAGAAAACTGGAATTTGCTTATTAAATAATTAGAAAAATGTTTAATTTTCAAATAATAATTTATTTATTTTTAAATAAGCACAAACAAACGTGGATTTGGGTGGGAAAAAACGTTGGAGTTGAGAGTGGTGGTCCCAATGCAGTACGTAGAAAGGAAATAATAATAATAAGCCGCGCATGAAACGGCACCATATATTATGCAACGTTTGTGGTATGACAACTCATTTCTGAAGAGAGTTATTCTTACTTCACTTTATTTCATCACTTCCCTCTCATCTTCTTCACCAATCCATTTTTCTCCTCTCCTCAATCTTTGTGTGCAACCATGGTGAACAAAACTCGTAGCTGTGCCTCCAAACATCAAGTTCGTATCCCTTTCTTGACTCTCTGTTTTCTCATTTTCTCTAATTCCTTTCATTTAGATGTTTTATTGTGTTGTCTTCTTCGTCTCCTTCCATTTATTTGAAATCGTATCGCAACGATGGTTCAGAATTGAACTCAAATGATAGTGTGTTTGCATGTATGGAATTGGAAATCGAAGCCTGAATTAACCGTTGTCGCTCTATTTTTGTGCGCACAAATAGTCGAAGTGACATTTTAGTTTGGGAAATTCGGTCGATTTTTGGTTACTGATACATCCTTTGATTATTGACGATTTTTGGCGTGCTTTTCTGCCGCAGCCAAACACCAGACTGTGGAGGCAGATTGTATTTAATTTAATTTAATTTTATTTTATTTTATGCGAAAAATATGGACTTACGTGTATTTATTTATATGTTTAGAGCAATATTTGTAAGACTATTTTGTGCTGTAATTGACAGAAACACCATGGAAAGTCAGCAATAGATGTTACTAGAAGATCTTTGAAGACCAAGATTAGAGTATTGACAGATAAATACCATGCCGAGAGAGGATTATCAGTTAGAGTAAGGGTTTTTTTCTTGATATTTTTAAAAAGAAGTTTGCATTTTTTAAATTTATTTGCTGGCATATTCAAAACTACTTGCCTCTTGAGCAGATTTGTATTTTCTAAAAAAATGTCTCCTGGACCACCAATCCATGCACTCTCAATGAATAGATAAAATATGAGAAAGCATTTCTCAATTGTTTCTATTTTTTTTTAAGTTAATAGATTCTCTATCAGGAATTGGTTACTGAGTAGTGTGAATTTGTTCCGTAGAATAATTTTTAGAAAATGAAAAATTAGAATGAAAAGTCCTCTAAGTTCACAATTGCATGACTCGATTCTTGAAAATGTTTTTTTGTCCCTTTTATCATCGGCAATGTTATTAGTTAATTTTGTGGAATTAGTATCTAGCTCTTTTTGTTTTGTTTTGTGGGAAACTAGACAATGCCTAAAGTTTAAAACAAACAGTGCAAATTAAAACATGTTTAACATTTACAACTAAACGATTAATTTTTTGGAAAATTGATGAGCAAAAGCATCACAGAGACAGGACACCCCAACAATGGTGCCACCTCAAGCTCTACCTATCATATGCAGCACATCTAGAATAAAATATAAACGAAAATCACGCTGGATCAAACCAAAACTCACGATAAAAATTACACAAACCTGAAAACAGGCAGACTAAACCTATCTCTAAAATAGTTGTTTATGTTAGGAACATGATCCCACCAACCAAAGTTAAGTCTATTATCCAACCCATGCTTAGCTAACTTATTTGCACAAGAATTTTCTTCCCTGAAAATGAAAGATCATAGAAAAACAAATAGGTAAACATTTTCTCCATCTCACACGAAGGCGCCAAGGGACAATATTTTCCTCATTGAAAGCCTAGAGTACTAACTATGGATCGCATTCATGCTCAAAATTATTCCAACCATATCTTTCGGCATGCTCCAAAGCAAACATAACTGTTAAAATTTCAGTACAAGTGCAGAATCCACCCCAATGTAGGTTGAGAAGCCACCAAGGAAACTACTTATAATGTCTTGAAAAATGCAATCATCTGAAGGAGGAAACCAGTTAATTTCAATTTTAGGAGCCGGAGGAGAACACTTAGGGATAAAAAAATTATAGAACTCTAAAATCATCCTTAGAAACAACCCTGTACCCCCAGAAAGAAGACCCTGAGGTAGCCATTTCCAACTTAGTATCCGCAAAAAGTCTGACCAATTGATAATGCTTTATGGGCCAATCTCAGAGTTCCTCATGTACCAAGTCAACCATATGATATGAATCACTTTCAATAAGGTAACAACAACCAGTTGATTATGACGTGAGGAAGGAAGGAAGTTCAAGATATTACCTATGGAAACAGATTTGCAGTTCCAGTGAAAATATCTTTAAACCAACTCCAAAACCGTGAAGCAACCCTAAAGTGGAAAAAGATGTGTTGAGAAGTTATCTCCATGCCACCACAGAGACTACGCAGAGGCCACAATACATCTACTTTTACATCAATTTTCATCAATAGTCATTCTGTCATGCACAAATCTCCAAAGAAGGAATGGCCTAGATAGAGGAATCGTTGGAGACAAATCATTTTCTTACCAGAAACATATACAGCATCAGATTTTACATGAGATATAGCAATTTTGAAAATCAATATCCCGTCCTTAACAGGCCTCCAAATGACTTGATCTTGCTGCTCAAGGATCTGAAAGCCCGAAAGTTTATCACATAAAACCGGTAATCTCTGCAAAAGGTTCCCAGGAACTTGTAGCAAGTTGGAGTATGTGAAATCTTTTACAATAGCAGATAGCTTAGGGCTAATATCAGTAGGGTTATGAAGTGCTACAAAAATCGAGGTATCCCGACACCACACATCATTCCAGAAGTTAATATGGGATCCATCTCCTAACGCCCAACCTACATCATGAACTTCAGGTATGAATCTAGCCAAAGAAGGAGACAGAGAACAAGACTCGTATTTATTTAATTGAGTTCTGTGCTTAAAAAACCTAGCACACATCAGCTGAACCCATTGAGAATCAGAGAACAGTCAATCATTAAGTTTCATTAATCTTCATTAACCTTTATTAATAGCATATACAGAGAGCACATAAAAGACTAATATGGGATGCAAGTCATCCAATCTTGCTAATGCAATAAAATTGTATCGTTGTCCATGTTAATCAAATCAACCAATTATGAACACAAATGTATGACCACATGTATACACATATAAAGCCTGAGAAGGGGGCTAAGGTCCATGCCTGCCCCCTTTTAGTACACTCTTAATTGAGAATGACTCGTTTTGAATACTCTGCTAATTAGAATGAAATTAATTTGAGTTATGTTTCCACAGGAAAAGGTTCATAGACATTGGAGGAATCTTGAGCCTGCTTTTCCAACGACTAAGGGAGTATTATCAGGGAATGAGTATTTGCAGGTAGGGGAAAACGTCAATAAGCTGTCTATGAAAATTGACAATCCTTTATGTAAATTCAATGGGTTCCCTGAAGCTACACTAGAGGAGGATCAATTCAATTATGTGGACATATCAGCAGCAGAAAGTATTAGGATTCCAAATGAGGAAAAACTACCACAATATACGGCTTGGGTATATGTGGCCAGGTGTGTTTGACATTGAGGTTTCATAAACTAATCTTCTGTCCAGATAGATGTCCAATACAATTTTTGTCATTGGAAAAAATTACGCACTTCTTGATTTATATTTTCTTTTAAAATAGAAAATATTATTGATAAATTCGTTTGCAGATTGTATTTTTTGATTTTTCAAAATTTTCATCACTGAACAGAAATGAGAAAATGGCTGAAGATCAATCGGTTATTGGAAAATACCAGATGTACTTTGACCCAGATAGAGGGGAAATGATGATATGCAGTGATAATGAGGAAGAGATACCAAATACCAAGGATGTTAAACATGAATTCACTGAGGCTGAAGACCAAATTCTGAGGTAAATTAAGATGTGGATGTTGTACTTGCATGTAGTAGTTCTAGTTGTTTATGAAGAAAAAGGGAATTACAACAAGAGCTGAAGATCCTTACTGGAAATTTTTATTGTGGGTCATATATAAATTCTTAATTTCATATTTGTTTGCTGAACAAAATAGGGGACCTATTGTGGTTTTCCTTCCGCAAGAAATAGGACATAAGATCTTTATCATCATCACACAAGATATCTAAATTGAATACCAAATTTTATACTTATTGGGTATCGTTTTTCTGCTCTATTCAAATGTTTGAAGCTTCTCTATTCTAGAATTACTATCTTGACTCTTGAATATTAGGATGACACTCGAGGAATATGGGTCTACTAAGGAGGTATTGGGTATCATTAAAGAGATTGTTGATACTGAAGATTCACAAATTCAGGTAATCTATTGCAACTTAAGGACATGAATATCTATTTGATTCTCATTAATCCTATTTAATTATTCATGTATATTTTGAACAATCATCATCTTTATGTTTTGGAGATTTTTTCTCTTCATTAAAATGTGCAGGAGAGGTATGAAAAACTAAAGGAAAAGAATATGGAGAGTCTGGATCAACATTCTAAAGATTGTCATTGTAAAGGATGTGAAAATAATATTGGAATATGTCTGGAGAAAAGTTTGGGTGGCACTTTAGGAACTTTTGAGAAAATATTCTGTCGTCGATGTTTGGTACAGACTAAAACATTATCTTCTTAAGATTCTTGTCATTCTCATGATGTTTAATATGATATTAAATATTTTGTACCTATGTATGCTTTTACAATTTTCTTGAGCAGATCTTTGACTGTGCTCTCCATGGCACTGATCAACCTTTAATACATCTTGTAAGTAGAAATGCTTTATGTTCTTTTCAATTTAATGTGTTCCCAATTCCATCAATAAATTAATTTGACGATTTACTTCCCAGAGCGAAAAACATGTCTGCTCTGAACCTGAAGGTGGTAGGAAACCATGCAGTGATCAATGTTACCTTCTGGTATTCTTCTTGTTCTTGGTTGTTCTAATTAACTTGTGCAATGATACTATTTTTATTAAAATTAGCAATATTGAATTACTTTTATTCCCTTTTATTCTTTCATGTGATTTGAATAGCTATTAATATGGGTCAGTAAACATTAATGAAACCTAACAAGAATTAATAATTGTTTTTTAGTAAATGTGACTTCCAATAAACATATTATAAATATATGTATTTATATATTATCATTATTATAGAATTTGAGGACTTTCTATTATTATCATTATCAGATACTTTTATTTGTATGTGTAAAGGCAATAAATATTTTTGCTGTAGTATTATTTGTCAAAATGTTATTTATCATATGTCAGACGTTTAAATATTATAAAGCAAAACAAAATTATCCCTTCCTAAATAGATTTTTGGATGCGTTCTTAATAAAAAGTAATTTTTTAACTTGAATTGTCATAAATTCTTCGATAATAAGTGTTTTCTATCCATTTAAGAAAATTAGATGTTCAGATATACTTGCAAAAGCACCACCTTATCTACTTCTGTTACATGTTTGATGAAAAAACAATGTGCAAGGCTGTGAATTGATCTCCCTTTCATTTTCTCATGGTTAAAGGATGCCGGGATTTCGTTTAAAAAATTCAGCTCATTGATCTTTTCAGGATAAAGGAATTACACCAATGGAAGAGGACACGACAATATTGCCTCCTAATGAGACTCAGAGTTCTTGTGAATTGAAGAGAACCTCAGATGATACAATTATCAAAATGGGCAATCATTACAGTGAACTAAATTTGGATGCTAGTGACAATGAAAATCACACAACATCTGGTGCATCTTTGGGAAGTCTTGGTGAACATGCTTCAAAGAAATTACCAGTTTCTGGTAGCTTTGACAATAGTGAGCGGTACAAAAGAGATATGAATGGACGAGAAGATCTTACAAAAGAGATAGAATTTAATGAGATGTCCATTTCAAAGGAAGTGCAAACTGATGAGATGATAAGTGACTCAGATTGGACATCTCTAGAGAGAGAGTTATATTTTAAGGGAGTAGAAATGTTTGGAAAAAATAGGTATGGGGTTTTCTCACTCTTAAAAAACACTTGGATCATGTTAATCCTAAAATCATGAACAATGAGACATTTTCTAAACATGTTTTCCTTAATATATTTAACAAATTATGGTTGTTATCTGTTTGTTTTTGCTTATGTTGTGCTTCTCACGCTTTGCAGTTGCCTTATAGCCGGTACCTTATTTCCTGGCTTGAAGACTTGCTTGCAAGTAGCTAGGTATATGTTTGGTGGTGGAGAGTCAATGATCCATCGATCCACAACAAATTCAATCATGGATAGAAATGAAAAGATCAATGCAGAGTGGACAGTGAGAGTTACAAGCATTTGTTTCCTTATCTTTTGTGTTTTCTTCTACTTAATCATTTTTCTGGAGATTAGGGGGTTGTTTGATGATGATGGAAAATTTATTCTTCCACCAATGTTATGTAAAATAATTATAGTACCATTTATTGCGTAAACAAATTTTAATGGTAAACACTATTAATGTATTTTGAAATGTCTTGCACTTGCTCAAATAGCAAGATAAACATCAACTTCAGTAGTTGATTTTTTTTTAATTATAATTATTTAGGGGCTTTTGTATTTTGTGTTTCCTAGTAGGGGAGGGCGTTTTCTTGTATCACACTTGTCAAACTGAACTTCATAATCGCTGAATGTTCTGTTTTTTGAACTTTGAACATAATTTTGTGATGTTTTGTACTTTAATCTTGGTACTTTGCTAGGACCTAGAAATGTCATCAAGATCAAGATCACAACGGAAAAAGTCAAAACCTAGGAAGTTCAACTATTCCCGAAAGTCTGCCGGTCTGCCCCCTAGATGGAGAAAAATTGCTTATGGGCAAAACCTGAGCAATAAGCAATATACTCCTTGTGGATGTCAAGGAATATGTGGAAAGAAATGCTCTTGTCTTTTTAATGGAACTTGCTGTGAAAAATATTGTGGGTATGTGAATTTTCATTTAGTTATGTCCTCTAATCCTTCTTTCTATTAAAGAAATAGAGCAACAGTTGCACCGTATTTTAATTTTCTCATGACCGTGTGTTGCCCAATTTAAATTACTTAGTTAACAATCTTTATGGGGTATCTATATTGAATATTCAATTGCAACAAGTATATTTTTGTATTTGTCATGGCCATATGTTGGCCTTTTTAAAGTACTTTGTTAACAATCTTTTTGAGGTATCTAATTTAAAGATTCATGTCCAACAAGGGTGATCTTTATTTAATATGTTTTTTCCTAAGTATTTTAACTCAAAAGGAAAGAAACAAGATTATTCTTGGAGTGCTACAAGAGACATGTGGACAGAAAGCTATTACAAAAATCCATGCTTAGCAAACCATGAAAATGCGTTCTCAACATAAACTTTTTTTTTTCTTTCTATTTTTAGGTGTTCGAAGATATGCACAAATCGATTCAGAGGATGTCATTGTACTAAGAGTCAATGCAGAAGTCGATTATGTCCGTGCTTTGCAGCCAATCGTGAATGCGACCCAGATGTCTGTCGAAATTGTTGGGTTAGGTAATATCATTTTTTTTTTATCTCTAACTTGATTTTACTTGCCTATTTGTTTCTTTAATATATTTCCTACATTTTACTTTACGTTGTTGAGAAAGACATAACTAAGGTAAATAGTTTGATCCTAATAATTGGGTAGCATATGTTAATTCAAGAACGTGAATCATATTTTGCATATTTTTTAGAGGCCAAAAAATACAGTAGTAATTTTGTCTATTGAACATTTGCATATGTATTCGGGCAAAATTAACCTATCTTAAGTAAACTGTCAAATAAATGTACATTATTATATTAAAAAAATTGAACTATTTAAAATAAAAATTGAACTGAACCATAAAATGGTTCAATTTTAAAAAATTGAATCCCTAAAATTGTAGTTCAGTTAATTGCTAACTTAAAACTACTTAGTTGATAAAACACATAATAGTACATAGGCACATAGGCCGAAGGTTGGAATAGACAAATTTAGAATTGTAGTTTTGTTTATAAACTTAAAACTACTTTGTTGTTGAAACATATAGTAGCACATGAGCCGAAGGTCGAGATGAGAGAGTCGGACCAAAGGTTGTGATGGGTTGGCTCGGACCAAAGGTTGAGATGGACTAGGTAGGGCCACAATCCAATTTGACCAAATTCGGCCACGATCCAAATTTGATCAAATTCGACCATGATTGAAATTTGGTCGAATACGATATAGTCGATCACGATCAAAATTTGGTCAAATTTGATCAAGTCATTCCCGATCGAAATTCGGTCGAATTGACCGAGTTGATCCCGACCGAAATTCATTCGATTTTGACCAGGTCGATCCTACCTGAAATTCGAACGAATTTGGACAAGTCAACCTTAGTCGAAATTTGGCCAAAGTCAACAATTTGGTTAAATTGGGCTGAGTCGGTCCCGACCAAATTCGGCCAAGTCGGCTATGATCGAATTTGGTCAAGTCGTCTCTAACCAAAATTTGGTTGAATATGGTCGAGTGAGCCACTACCAAAATTTGGTCAATTTAGACTAAGTCGACCGAGAACAAAATTTGGTTGAATTTGGCCGAATTCAGTCGAGTCAAACCCAACCAAAAATTGGACAACTTTTGCCAAGTTGAACTCGGCTTAAATTAGGTCGAGTCAGTCCCGGTTGAAATTTGGCTCAATTCGACTGAGTCGGCCACAACCGGAATTTAGTTGAATTTGACTCAATTGACCCGACAAAAATTCGACAGAATCGATCAAATTTGGTGGAGTCAACCGAATATGGTCGAGTGAGCTGAATTTGACCATTGAATGTTAATTTTTTCTCCTTTTCAAGGTTTTGTAATAAATTCAATACAATTCCAAAATAGTTCATAAATAATTTGGTTCAAAAATATTGTAGTTTCAGATAAAAAATAATGTAGTTTGAAAATAGATTAAGGTACATAGCAGTTAAATTAATTCATATTACAATTTAATGAAATTCAATGCAATATAGTTTGGTAGAAAAAAATAATTTAGTACAATTCATATAAACTAATTTTCACTTCAATTGAGATAAACTACTTTTGAGTTCAGTGTAATAAGTGCAATTCATTTTGTCTATGTATCTTGGTTTCAGAAGATATTCATTTGTTTAAATACTATCAATTAAATTCATAATAGTTGTATTAACCACTTCAAACTTTGAGTCGATGGAGTTGATTTGCATTTTCCAAGATTATAAATGTGATATTTTTTGTACAGTTGCGGCGATGGTTCATTAGGGGAGCCACCTCGACGTGGAGACAGTAAATGCGGAAATATGAATATTCTTTTAGGACGAAAAGAGAGGGTTAGTAAAGACTTATTCTCTTTTAAATTTTGGTTTAAAAAAATATTTTTTCTAAACAATTTCACATTACTCAACAACCAAAATCCATGAAATTTAAAACATTATTTTAGAAACCAAAAAATAGAAACAGTTGAGAGATTCAATCTTCCACTTAATTCCTCACTTTTGCTTTGTGCCTTGCGTCATTCTCCTCCAATTGGTTGATTAAACTTTTTAGTTGAATTATTTTGAAAACTAAGTTGTTTTTGAAAATTAGAAATAAAAAACTTTATAATTACTTTATTATTTAAATTATTTGTATTTCATTCATGATTAAAGTGATATATATTTGAGTATCTTACATTATGTTCCTGATATCTATTAGATTCTTTTGGCGAAGTCAGATGTCGTAGGATGGGGAGCCTTCGCAAAGGTTGACATTTTTTTAACCTTTTTTTTTTAAATACTGTGATAGCATGCTTTCCTAACTAATTGATAATGCATTTCAGAATCCAATTAAGAAAAATGTTTGCCTAGGAGAGTACAAGGGTGAATTAATCCCTCCTAAAGAAGCAGAAAAGCGTGGGAAACTCTATGATCGTATCAACACTTCCTTCCTTTTTAACCTCAATAATCAGGCAAGTATTGGCCCTTTCGTATTTGATAATAACATCACTTTCTTTCATATAAACAAAATTTTCTCTTGACCTTGTTCTAATGCTTTTTATATGGACTTGAGCATTCTTGTAATGTCTATAAGGTTGTTTGAATGATTATCTAAAACCTGGTAGTTGTTAGTTTGTTTATATATATATATATATATATATATATATATATATATATATATATATATATATATATATATATATATATATTTGGAACATTGTTCCAATCCATATATAAATATAAATATAAATTCATAATTTAATGTATTTATATATTAAAAAGTCTTATCCTATATTTATTTATGAAGATATACTCCAATTATAAATACAAGCAACTCAATTACAGAGTTAAATCTTGTTGTAGTATGACCAATGTAATTTATTGTGCATATTTGGAACATTGTTCCAATCCATATATAAATATAAATATAAAGTCATAATTTAATGTATTTATATATTAAAAAGTCTTATTCTATATTTATCTATGAAGACATACTCCAATTATAAATACAAGCAACTCAATTACAGAGTTAAATCTTGTTGTAGTATGACCAATGTAATCTATTGTGCATATTTGGAACATTGTTCCAATCCATATATAAATATAAATTCATAATTTAATGTATTTATATATTAAAAAGTCTTATCCTATATTTATCTATGAAGACATACTCCAATTATAAATACAAGCAACTCAATTACAGAGTTAAATCTTGTTGTAGTATGGCCAATGTAATCTATTGTGCCTTGACAGTCCAACCTAAATTTTTACACAAATATTTTGTGTAAAGTTTCTTCATAAAATAATCTGCAAAATTATGTTTTGCATCATGGTCTGTCAACGAAAGTCTGTGGATACATTTCAGCTCCTGCAGGTATCTGTGTATACATTGGTTTACCAACATTCCTCCTTAGATAGTTTCCACCACAACCAATTACCAATGTTTGTAATTTTTATTTCTTTATAAGCCTATCGCACTATGCATCCACCGGTTTTTACCTCAAAAGAAAACACAAAGTTGTAGCCTTAGAGTCATAGTGAGCAAAAACTCTGACACTAATAGGTAGAGTGGAAATATAGAACCATGCATGTATTATATCTAAAAATCAAATAATACTTTGCATGCCTACATTCACATTAATCCCATTCTACCTAGACATAATAAAGGATTAAGACACCAATTAGAGTAAGTAAATTGTGCTTTTGGAAATTTAGTAATTATCCATCCTCATGTTTTCAGTTGTGTAACGAGAAACACTTCTATAATGTCGACCGTTCCACACCTCTAAAAATAATGTTATTTCTTTGTCTCAAAATAACCCACACTAATGCCATCCACATACATTTTTGTGCATTATTCTGTTTACAGTCTAAACCAAAAAGAGAAAAATGATTAAAGTGTTGTCTTGGCATGAAATGATACACATTGCTAACTCCCACCCATTTGTTGCACATATTTCACACTCCCATGGCCACATCACAAGTAAAGAATGAATGGCTACTGGATTCTTCAACTAACCTACACATAATGCATAATCTATTAGTTATATTTATTCTCCTTCTACCCAAATTATCTTTTGTAACCTCTTTGTTTAAGATAGTGTTATTGAATTTCAGCCATAACGATGCCATGGCAGAAATCAATAAAGTTTCCTAGCCTGTTGCCATAACAAGGCGGAGGCGAATCGAGTTTTCTGTGACGGTCCATGGTGGCCACTTTTGGCATGGCAACTGGTGGTGGTGGAACGATCATGCGGAAAAATTGGCTTGAAAAAAAAAAGGCTGAAACTTGAACAAAAGAGAAGAGAAGATGGATAGATGGGAGCATGCAGCAGTGACATGGGAGAAAGTGGCAGGCAAAGAAGGGATAAACCCTAATTGCATCCTTTGGTTTATGAGAGTTTTAAAAATTGGGCTTGGCCCTCTAAAATTTTGTTTGATCTAACCTTACCTAGTGCTATTGTCTTATTTTATTCTTCCACCCTAAGTTACTATAGCAGTAAATTTTCTTTAACTTAAAACATATTCTCTCTTACCCTAAGTTACTACAATAATAAACATCCTTTAACCTTTCCCTTTTCAACGATACTACATCTAGAATCAACTCTTGTAACTGCCCGACATTGCGCTAATCTCGCTATCGATCGCCAGCCACTGCCACTGCCAATTCTTTCTTTTTTTCTACTTCTCTATTTTTACTATAGTTATTTTGCAAAGAAAAAAATACTTATCTTCCAGCAAAAATAATGGCTAATGATCAAAATACTTCAATATCATTACTTTTACATCAAAATTATGTGTGGTATTATATTTTCTTTACCACAATATTTCTGTCATAATCCGTTTTGATTTCTGTTATAGCTTATAAAGATTTGTTGAGTTGTTGATATGTTCCACTATCTGATATCAATAACATTAGTTTAAGATAACTTTCTAAGCAAAATGTTGAGCAGAAGGAAGAGTCTTAACTTTCCAGAATTTATCAAACTCTATTGTTTCTTTGAAAATAGTGGCCTCTAACAATTTTCTACAAGCTGAACTAAGAGTAAATCTTTGTGAATCCTTGTCTACCCAGACCCAACAATCATCAATCTCCCTTATGAGAGTTTTAGTACCCAATTGTTGCTTCAAAATGGTTAATTGGTTTACCTCCCACTCAAACCATTGTCTCTTCCACTTCAAGTTCCATTTCCCAATTGTTATTTCGCTAATTACCCATCCTTCCAAATGTAGTTTGTTTATTTGTTGAGTTAGCGTATAATCTTTAATATGTTTCGCATAGTGGCTCGTGTCCCAACCACCTATCAATCCAAAGTCTAATACTATTACCATTTCCTATCTTCCATTCCACATTATTTTCAAAACACTTCCCCACCCTTCTTGTTGCCCTCCTAAGATCTCTGCACCAACATGAATCAAGCTTACTATCTAGTAGTTGTTATTTAATTTGTGTTATGGTAGATCACAATACTATGTAAGAGGACGGGTATTGCTTATTGTAAGATTTTTTCCTGCACATCGCTCATCAATTACTACTTGTATTTTGATAGTGGGTTATTGATGCACATCGCCTAGGAGACAAATTAAAATTTGCGAACCATTCATCAAAACCCAACTGCTATGCAAAGGTTAGTTCCAATACCCACTTTTGTGAACATATGAAACTTACTCATTGATGTCAACATATTCAACTTCTTCATGGAACTATCAAAATGATTGGACCATTGGATTGGTTTCATAGGTGATGCTTGTTGGAGGAGAACATCGAGTGGGAATATATGCCAAGGAAAACATTGAAGCTGGTGATGAGATTTTTTATGACTATTGGTATGATTTAGAATGTGCACCATCATGGGCTCTTCCACCAGAACACAATGCTTCCAAAAAAGATGACTTAGGCATTTCTCATAGCAAGGCAAAGAAACGTTAGTCTCTCAAAAACGAAATTTTGATCTCCTATGTGAAATAGTCAAGGCCAGATATCATTTGGATAGTAGTTCCAAATGTTAATATACATGAAATTAGCCTAAACATTGTGAGTATGAGCCTCTTTTTGTTTTAGACATAGTTATATTTCTATTTATTCAATACTAAATTTGGATATTTACATTAGTAATGCTATTAAATTGCAACAAAAAAATGTTATTTCAATCCATATGATTTTTTTTATCATTCATTGTTTTTTAATTAAAATAAATTGTTTCTTTATAATTTATGGAAATATCTTTTTGAGATTTGTTTGTGTCGAGTGAGTTTGTTCTTACTTAATCGTTCTCTCTTTTGACAATATAAAATACTTTCTCTTATCTAAATTTTATCCAATCTTATCTCAAATACTCTAAGAATCTCTTTCATTATTAAAATGTTATCAGTTCATTAAAACTTTTTTATTGGTGAAATATTCTGAAATTACTTTTATTCAATAAGTAATCTTGAACTCTAATTATTTAGTTAAGAGGATGTTTTTTTATTGATAAAGATCTGAGCATAAATTTTGATTTAAATTATTTTTTATTTTCTTGTATGTTGAAGATTTTAATTCATTATAGATAAGACGAGTTTATAGGATATAAGTGATACAAACCTCATTTCATAAACTGGTTTTATAGGGTTAAGTTAAGCTTAAGGTGTATTAGTTTGAACAAATTTACTATTGAAAGGGAATATCGCAGACGGATATGCGTAGATCCTTCACGTTTCAATCTACGGATTTGAGAAAGAATAGGAGCGATAATTTATGGGATGACCTTCGTCTTGAATCTCGCTGAGGGGGGAAGGGATTTATGGTGGTTTAGCGTGATTTTAAATTGTTATCCCTACATGACCTTGGTATCTTCACGTCCAACCACAATTGTACATGCCTTGACGAAAAACTTTCTACGTTTGTATGATTTGTTGGAGTGTGTATGTAGAGGTGTTGTTGTTCGTGAAGGCTGTCGCTTGCGGTGGTTGGTTGGTGGTTCTACATTCACTCACTCTTCCTTAAATTTATCCTCTCAAAGAAATACACCCTTAGGGTGTTAGGGTATGTTCTATTGTGAAGATGAATTTGAGAGAGAAAGAGTTGATGAATTTGAGTGTCAAAAGTGTAGACCTTGCGTAGGGAGTGTCAAATTCATTCACTCACTCTTCCTCAAATTTATCCTCTCAAAGAAATACACCCTTAAGGTGTTAAGGTGTGTTCTATTGTGAAGATGAATTTGAGAGAGAGAGAGAGAGTAGATGAATTTGAGTGTCAAAAGTGTTGACCTTGCGTAGGGAGGTTCCCCAAGCAATGCCTTGTTTAGGTCTGGATTGATTGCTGCTCCAAAACGTCCATTTCTGGTTGCGTATCACACACCACCATAGATCACAACATTGCAAATGAACCACCTCCATGAGCTCCGCCACAAATCAACTCCACCACTTTCTCGAGTACACCACAGCGTGAGCTCCATGAACGATCCTAACCACACACAAACACATTGTCAACCACCTAATGTGCGTTGCTCAGCAGCTCCTCATAGCAGCAACCTTGCCCTGTAACACATAAACACGCCTTTTTGTGAAGCATAACATTGTAATCGGTCCCATCAATAAGAAAACTAATTTTCACACAAACATGGCTTCTTGGAATCGGTTCTACCCCACCTAGAATTGATTCTCTTTTTCTTTGTAAAGTCACAGGGTTCCATCTCTCATGTCAGACATGTCTTCAGGAATCTCGCAAAGGGTTCTGGCTAAAAAAACAAACCCAAAAAGCGTGACACACAAGAGTGGTGCATGCATGTGAAATAAAGTGTGATCTTAACGAAGGTAGTTTGGTCATTAATAATAACAATAACAATAATATATTAATTTTATTATAATGACAAAAGAAAAATCTTATATTTTAATTTATATATCATTATTAGTCAAATCACTCAGAAATTTCATACCTAATTCCACTCATTTAGACCTCCAAATTTCTTAAAAAAAAAACACACAAAAAGTACTTTCAAATCCTTTCAAATTCATTCACTCATTCTCCCTCAAATGTATCCTCTCAAAGAAATACACCCTTAGGGTGTTAAGGTGTGTTCTATTGTGAAGATGAATTTGAGAGAGTGTGGATAAATTTGAGTGTCAAAAATGTAGACCTTGCGTAGGGAAGTTCCCCAAGCAACGCCTTGTTTAGGTCTGTATTGATTGTTGCACCAAAACGTCCATTTCTGGCTGCATATCACACACCACCATAGATCACAACATTGCAAATGAACCACCTCCATGAGCTTGCCACAAATCAGCTCCACCGCTTCCTCGAGTACACCACAGCGTCAGCTCCATGAATGATCCTAACCACACACGAACACATTGTCAACCACCTAATGTGCGTTGTTTAGCAGCTCCTCGTAGCAGCAACCTTGCCCTGTATTACATAAATGTTAAAAAGCATTTTTGTAAAGCATAACATTGTAATCGGTCCCATCAGTAAAAAAACTAATTTTCACACAAACACGGCTTATTGGAATTGATTCTCTTTTTCTTTGTCAAATCATAGAGTTCCACCTCTCATGTTAAGCATGTTTTCAGGAATCTCACAATGGGTTCTGGCTAGAAAAACAAACCCAAAAAGTGACACAGAATAGTGGTACATGCTCGTGAAATAAAGTGTGATCTTAAGGAGAGTGGTTTGTTTGGTTATTATAGTATTATCACTCTCCAATTAACCCATCTCAAACCATATTAAAAAACTGGTGCATTTCAAAATTCACTAATTCTCTCATCCTCAAATCACTAAAAACGAACATGAACCACAACCACAAATTCAAACCTCAATCCTTATGAACAGGAAATCACCCAAGATACCACAACATTAAATTTTACTCTTTTTTTTTTTAATTTGTATGTCTTTGAAAATGTATATAAAAGAGTATAATACATATATTTATAGGATTGTGATAATTTAATAATTATCATATTCTATATCACTATCTAACAATACAAAATATTCTTATTTTATTTTTATTAACATCTTATCATTGAAAAGAAATATAAAATGCACTAATATGAACAGATGAAAAGTAGGTATTAGATCATTTACCCAATATTTACTTTTTTTTAATTCAAATCATTTATCTTTTTACTTTCTTTTTCTTTCTTTTTTGTTTTACTTCTCATTTTAAATACTCAATCTAATCAAATGCAAAAGATAGAAAACCTGCTTATTACTTACCTAACCACTGCAGGATAAATTTATAGATGTTTTTTTGTTATTTATTATTAATTGGAAGTAGATTTATTGTTTTTATTATTAGATAACAATAACATTAGCCGCAAAATATTACCCCTATTCCACTAGCACTAACAATTTAAGGGTGTTTATTCTTCCCCTCCCTCTTCCTTCTTGATTCCTCTATTGCTCAAAGGCACACCACAGAACCATGAACGCTTCAAGGATGCTGCTATTGTCGCCACTATCGAGCTGCAACGTAGTACGCGGGAAGCTTTTTCCAGAGTCAATTAGGAGGCGCAGTTGTTGTTCTCCTCCACCGCTGAAAATAGTGAGCATGGCGAACGAAGGCAGCGATGCCAGCAGCAACGGCAGCATCATTGAAAAAGCAGCCATTGGAGGTGGATTGGTCTCAACTCCAGTAATCGCTTGGTCTCTCTACACTCTTAAAACAACCGGTTGCGGTTTGCCCCCCGGTCCAAGTGGCTCGATCGGTGCCCTGGAAGGAGTGAGCTACTTAGTCGTTGTGGGCATAGTGGGTTGGTCACTCTACACTAAAGCCAAAACTGGTTCTGGACTTCCCAACGGTCCTTTTGGTTTATTGGGTGCCGTCGAAGGCCTTTCCTTTTTGCTGTTGCTGTCCATTGTGGTTGTCTTCGGGTTGCAGTACCTTGACAAGGGTTTCATCCCTGGTCCTCTCCCCGCAGATCAGTGCTTTGGCTAGGTTCTGCAGTAACTATGTCATTGTGCAACATGAACCACTACAATGTTATCTTCTACTTGTGGATATGCACGTAACATGTGTCTTAGAATGTCCTAATATGGGTGTGTATTCTCCTTTGAAGAGTTCAAAGTATAAAATGGAAAGGATTATGATATTTTCCTTTTAATTGTTTGTGTTTCTTTTTTATTTGTAGACTACGTCACCCTTATACTCCCTTGTCACCCTTATACTCCCTTGTTCACAACCACATAAAATAGGAAAAAAAAAAAGTTTAAGTGGATGGAGATGGTTTTGAACAGAAAATTGATTTGTTTTGTTTCCTTTTACACTAAATTGTGTGTTTGATTTGTTCTGTGTATAGCGAAAGGAAAATGTAAACAATGGATTGAGCAAAGAACGAAATTGATCCATATTTCATAATTATTTTCTTTTTCAAAGAAGTTACTAGTTCTTGTGTTTTGGGTTAAACTACTAGGCTAAGATTCTTTCGTTATATTTTCATGTACATAAATTTAGTCTTCAAACTTTTAAAAAACACAACTTTAGTTTCTCTTTTCACTGTCTAGAGTTGATAACTTGAACACACTCCAACTCTTTTTCACTGTCTAGAGTTGATAACTTGAACATACTCCACCGCATTCTGGGACACTTTCGCTGAAGAGTTTCCTCCTTCAATATCTTGTTAAAAGCTGTGTTCAAACATATCTAAAGTATTATCTCAAAGGGAGGATAAATATGGAAAAAGGAAGGGTTAACATTGCTAATCTGCTATAAATGGGATTGTGAGATAGTTGCTTTTAGTTTAGTATATAAATTATATGATGAGTTACTTCTTATACTGAAAATAAAGCCTATTAAAGTTTAAGATGTTATTTTTAGGAGAATATAGAAGTGCTTTTGGTAAGCTATTTGAAGGTAAAATGTGGTATGAGTGAGCAGAATCCTATAAGGAAATAATGGCCGAAGATGGGATAACAGAAGGAAAACCAGCCAAAAATGGTCAAAGCTATAACTGATTCAAACTAAGCAAGAGGTGGCAGAGAGAAATGTATTGATTGAGAAAAACATAGGTCCTCCTTTGTAGGAGACCATTGAGGGATAACAGCAAAACCTCCTTTTGTATTATGGACTTTTTAGCATGCAACACGTTTCCCTTTTTCTTTCTGTTGAGAACCCCTGTTTTCTTCCAATCAGGTACATTTTCTCCATGAGAAACAAAACACATCTCCCCACGACACTTCAATCCCATAATCTAGGAACACAAATTCCATTAGTAATTCAAGATAGAAACAACAATAAACATAGTAGTAACCTGGTTTTGACTTTTGTGTAGGTTAATTGATCATTTCGCCTTCATCTACGTACATGTAACTATAACACGCATTCACATTTTCACCATAACTCATTGATCACCCCCACCACTTGTTCTTTTCAGGGGTCCAACCGTTTGTAGGTGGTGTTTCCGGCGACGTGCTCTTCTCGATACAAACCTTTGGCCGGAAACCAGAATTACGTGCTTCATGTGAATTTTGAGATACAGTAACAATGTCTTCCCCTCCTCAAGACAGTTCTTCAGATAATAATGAAAAACCTGATGATTCTACCCCAGATAACAGCACTCCGGACAACAGCACCCCCGATGACGCTGACAACTCATCTTCACCACCTTCAAATTCATCACCGCCACCATCATCATCACCACCACCTTCATCGCCACCTCCATCTCCGCCACAATCATCATCATCTCCATCTCCGCCACCCCCATCAGAAAAGTCCTCTCCTTCCCCTCCAACATCAACCAATCTAACCCCGCCATCACCCAATACTTCCCCACAGACACCTTCTCGACCCACTTCATCACACTCTCCTCCCACCTTTAAATCACCAACTCCTCCACACAAATCATTGCAACCTCCACCCGCTTCAAAAAATAGTGGCAGCGGCAGTAGTGGTAAACATGGAAAAAGCGAGAGCAGTAATCGTGGCAGCCAAGATAACAGTAAAGCCATAGTTGGATCAGTGCTTGGGGTGGGAAGCGTGCTTCTTGTTTTGGTCATCGTCTGCGTTATCTGTTCCAGGAAGAAGAAAAAGAAGAGAATGTACTATTATGGAGAGCAATCACTCGGAAAAGGTAACCAACCAAAACGGTTACTATTTCTTGCTTCGCTTTTTTGCATATCATACGCAGCACCATGTTATACACTTGTATATACTAATGTTGATTTCTGAAGTTGATATAACTAATGGTTTCTACAGGGAATAATAATTATTACAATAGTGGTGGGCAACACCCGGGTTATTACGGAGGTCCACACGGGGACCATGTTGTGAGGATGCAAAATGGAATGGGTATGGGTCCCGGTGGTGGTGGTGGTGGTGGAGGTGGGTGGGGTGCACCTCCTCCGATGATGCATAGTGCTGATATGAGCTCGAACTACTCGACGGGACCACCCCCTTTGCCTCCTCCGTCGCCAACCCTTGCTCTAGGCCTCAAAGGTGGCACCTTTACTTATGAGGAACTAGCTGCTGCCACCAATGGATTCGCTGAGTCAAAATTGATAGGACAGGGTGGGTTCGGTTATGTCCACATGGGTGTGTTGCCTAATGGAAAGGAAGTGGCAGTTAAGAGTCTAAAAGCAGGAAGTGGACAGGGAGAACGAGAGTTCCAAGCTGAGATTGACATCATTAGTCGTGTCCATCATCGCCATCTTGTGTCACTCGTTGGATACTCTATTTCTGGTGGCCAGAGAATGTTGGTCTATGAATTTATTCCCAATAATACCTTGGAATATCACCTTCATGGTAACTACTACATATATGCATTCTTGCAAAAAGCACTGAGTGAATACTAGTATTTAGATCTGACTCTTGTAATGCTCTGGTGCGGATTACTTGTGACATTTTTCTGACTTCTTTTGCTGTGACCACCTGCAACCAAAGTTACTAATGTGTTCTATGGTGATATGCAGGAAAGGGAAGGCCTACAATGGATTGGCCTACCAGAATGCGAATTGCAATAGGAGCAGCCAAAGGACTCGCTTATCTTCATGAAGATTGTAAGAGAGTCACTTCCCTTCTTTTTTTTATTCATTTTATTCTGTATTTACATTTTTTTTTTTAATTTTTGCTGTATTTTCATACGCACTTCAGGTCATCCTCGTATAATCCATCGTGATATTAAAGCAGCGAATGTCCTCATTGATGATAGCTTCGAAGCAAAGGTTCGGCATAATTACATATTTTATCTATTTCATTGGTTTACATACACATATTTACCTACTTCATTATCATCACACATGTTACGAATGTTATGTTGTTGAAGCTAATTGAGTTTGGCAACAACGCATTTCATTCAGGTTGCTGATTTTGGATTGGCTAAGTTGACCACCGATAATAATACTCATGTATCGACTCGAGTCATGGGAACTTTCGGGTAATTTTTCATAACCACATGGTTTCATTGCCTGTAGAAACTTCAATAAAGAAATGTTTTTTGCTCACGATATGCATGCTGACACAGGTACCTAGCCCCAGAATATGCATCAAGTGGAAAATTGACAGAGAAATCTGACGTTTTCTCATTTGGGGTGATGCTATTGGAACTCATAACTGGGAGGCGACCTGTGGATCACACAAGTGCCATGGACGACAGCTTAGTAGATTGGGTTGGTATCATCTTCATCTAAGGCTCCATCATTTGTCCTATAACATGTTTTTTTTTTTTTTTTCTCGTTGAACTAGTTGAACTAATTTCAACTTTTGGGAACCTATGAACCTAGGCTCGACCACTACTGAATCGTGGATTGGAAGAGGATGGCAATTTTGGAGAGTTGGTTGATCCATTCTTGGAGGGAAACTACAATCCTCAAGAATTGACTAGGATGGCAGCTTGTGCTGCTTCTAGCATTAAACATTCCTCCAAGAAACGTCCAAAAATGAGCCAGGTATATATATGATTCATACAGAGGTCATATCATCACTATTGATTAATGCCATAAGAGTATTTATGATGGTGTGTGAGTAAACAAAACATAATAAGGCGAGTTTATAGTATATAACTAGGTATAAATCTCATCTTATAAGTTTTATAGAGTTGAGTTATACTTAAAGTACACTTCTTAACATTATAAGAGTCATGGGTTAACGAAATTTGATGTTTATTGGGTCTATTGTTGTTCTAGCCAAAAGGTAAAATCCGATCAGCCAGAACATCCAAATAGTCATTTCCCTTTTTCCTATTTCCTATGGTCTTTTTATCCTCTTTTCTGACCTCGGTTCTAGCCTTGGTTTTTGCTGTCTTTAATATTTCTTAACACCCAAATTACTCTCATCCTCCTGTCATTACCCTCATGATTATTAATGAGGTTGGCTGTTTTTCTATCCCTTTTATCAATGAGGTCGGCCGTTTTTCTATCCTTTTTATGGGTGAGGTTGGTAGTTTTCCTATCCCTTTATTAATGAAGTTGGCCGTTTTCGTATCTCAATTGGCCTTGGGCCTAACACCATAATTATCGGACTACTCACTAATTTCTAGTTCCATGCACAAGATGTATAAATTTTGGCCTGAGGGAGTATGTTGAAAGTTGACTAAAGATAAGACGAGTTTATAATATATAAGTAGATAAAAACCTCACTTTACAAAACCGATTTTGTTGGATTGAGTTAGGACAAAAGTCCACTTCTAAACACCTTTTATAGTGACCGACTTAATTCATGTTCCATTAAATATAATTTATTAACTTATGAGTTTACGTGCAGATTGTAAGAATATTGGAAGGAGATGTGTCGCTGGATGATTTGAAAGATGGGGTGAAGGTACCGCAGAGTAATGCTTTTAATTCTTCATCCGGGTCAGATCAGTATGATACAATGCAGTACAATGCAGACATTGAAAAGTTTAGAAAGGCAGTGTTTTCTAGCCAGGAATATGGCATGACCAGTGGTGGCTCTAGTAGTGAAGTGAGCCAGAAACAACGGCTTTAGATTGCGGAAGTGATGAGATTACTCACCAATTGCAGTATTGGTTGCTGATATTATCCCGAAAGGAAAGGGAAAAAAACGAAGTGACCAGTTACTGCATTTTATTGTTTCATTGGCATGGGAAGTGAGGTCTCAATTTGTAGACAACTGAACTGAGCTTGGTGCCTTCAACCGTTTCAGGGTGCGTTTGATGAGGCCTAAGGTCAATGTAATGTTATGTGGCTTGCATCTTTTGTTCAATGTTTTATGTCCTTTGATGTAAGAGCACGTGTACGGAATGGAGTCTTGAACATAAATATAACCCTATCATTCATGCAATGTTTCTTGTATTTGTTTCACCCAGGTCGTCGTGGTGACAGTAGGTCTTTCAAGTACTTCATTCTTTTCTTTTATTTTTTCTTCTCTTTCTTTCAGGAAGGTATAGTAGGCCTTAAAAATATATTATATTGTTGTTTCTGATAGAAGAAATATTCAATTTCATTTATCAAATTTTGATGTGTAGGTCTCTCAATGTTTTTAAATGGGTCTAGGAAATTTTGTTCATGTAATTCTTTCAGGAGGTTGAACTTTCAAAACAAGTTCACATCTGGATTTCAGAAATATTTCACACTCACTCTTGTATATAACTCCTATGACACTTAAATGCATGTAAATGAGTTCTTGAGTAATTTATCCATTTGTATTTAAATCTTTCTCTTAATTTTGTATTGGTGTATAATTAAAAACAAAACACTGAAGCATTGACAAATCCTAGAAAATGGACGACTAAAATGAGAACCCAAGTTCTGATAGTTCAACATGAGAAAAGGATAAAGAACCTACTAAGTTCAATTTCTTTTAAGCTCACCATAGATAGTAGGGAGTAGCCAACTTTAAAAATGCTATCATAGGATAGTGGATAAGAAGATGATTGTTATATTGAATGATTAAAATTTAAGTTAAATATTTATATTACATGTTAAATAATTTATGATGGAGATGTATAAGCTTGAAAGTAGAATGTCGGGTACAATATGTAATAACCACAAATCATCACATCTACTATTATGACTCTCACGTTTCAATAAGTAATTTAGATCCAAAAATGCTTTAAATAATAAATGGATGGATGATTTTTGTTAACATTCATGTAAACTTATATACCAAAATTTCAACAAGATTTATTTGTATAAAAGAAACACATTCTACGTCGATAAAAATAAGAACTAAATGTTAATTGACACATTTTACAGGCTTTATATAGCCAATGTTGAAACTTTTTACTTTTCAACTGAGTAATATCTCTTCATTATTGGTTCATCGATCAATGTAGAATGTCCAAAATAACTGTATTAAAGGTTTATATTGGAGTAATGATATAACTTAGATACAAAATAATAAATTATTGAACTACCATTTACATATATTTATATCTCATGTTACGGTAAAAATAATATCGGACAATGATATTTTGACTCATATATTTTGACTTATATTTTTTACTCTTTTGATTTAGTGTGAATCATTTATTAATGTACCACTATCTTCTCTTTTGAAAGAATTAATGGTTTACATTAGGTCACGTTAGAAAGTAGAGTATAAGAGTAGACAAAATGGAGTCAAAATATAATTTTCTCATATTTAGATTTAAACAACTTCAAAACTTATTTACATAGAAAAATTTTAGGAATCTATTTGACAATTTTGAATTTTTAAGATTAAGTTGAATATTTACTCATGTTTATATCATTGAATATGAAGAGTTTACTTAAGTGATGTTTCAATCTACATTTTACATAATTGAATATCATTCAAAAACAAATCACGTAGAGTTGTAAAGTTGTTTGATTTTATATTTTGTTATATATATATATATATATATATATATATATATATATATATATATATATATATATATATATATATATATAAAGTAAAATAACAAGTTGTTAGGACTTTGGCAAGTGTACTAAGTCACGCAAGTAGTAACTGGTAAGATCGGGATATCGTTTCCCAAGAGACTCGTGTATACTAAATACTTGCGTAATTAGTGACTAATTTAAACTAATGAATAAATTCATAATTTGGATTTTTGTATGAAATTAAATTTTGCATAAATAATTAAAATTGAACTTTGGAAGTTAAAGACACTTAGTGAATGGAAAAGATTAGAAATGAAATGATTTGATATTGCCAGGGTTAGAATTCACCAACTATGCTCTCATGCAACTACAATGCTCTCATGCAACTACAATTTAACATCCTCTTCATTAATATGCTAATGTCAACCCACAATTTTACTCAAACCCTAATTCCTTAATGGATTGAGCCTAAATTTTCCTATTAAAAGTCAATTCTTTGAACTCTTAATAAGAATTTTGCTTTATGCACTAAGGTTTAAGACAACCAATGGGTCAAGCCTCATTCCTAGGTACAAGCTCCATTGAGTTTTCTTATTCCAAATCTAGGTTTCAAAAGATATTTCCACACCCAATGAACCAAAAATCATGCAAGAGATGGCTAAATCAATGCAAGCTTTAAGTGAAGAA
>Ga0214543_1001364_pt1 | contig 46804 bp, 17 predicted proteins | sample CNSS2metaG_FD_160094 | JGI IMG/M metagenome (GOLD analysis project Ga0214543, IMG submission 160094) | Root nodule microbial communities from cowpea collected in UCLA plant growth center, Los Angeles, California, USA - CNSS2 | ecosystem: Host-associated > Plants > Roots > Nodule | place: USA...
ATATATATATATTTACTTGTAGACATGGACTATACATAATAAACTTATTTATATGAAAATCAAATTTTCTCAATTTCACATAATTCATTTTTACTTTATGTTAACATAGAAAGCATTTGTATAAAAATGAAAAAGAAAAAAATACGAATCCTTCACTTTTGAAAATGTTAATGTGATGTTAAAAAATATGCAGTCAGATAATTATCATAAGACGGGGTGTTTCAACATACGATGTCCAGGTTTTGTTCAAATTCATAAAGGATCATATCTTGGTTCACGTCTACGATATATATCATCCTATGGTGGACCATTTTTTAGTTTTGATATTTCTATTAGTCAGGTGATGTTGTTGGTATAAATTTTCATGTAATATTTTATTATAGATAGAAGTGGAGAATTATTCTTGACACAAATTTGTGTACTTACATTTTCAGGATCCATCAACCAAAAACTGGTGGATAGTTGCTGGTGGGATTTATATCGGATATTATCCAGCAAAATTGTTCTCCAATTTGGGTTCAGCAAATAAAGTAGGATTGGGCGGTAGGACATTCACTCCTCGTGGTTCTCATAGTCCTCCGATGGAATCTGGACATTTTCCTGATAAAAATTTTTTTCATGCAAGTTACTTTAAGTTGATCTTTATTCAAAATGCTTCAAGAAGAAATTATGGACCTGAAAAATATCAAATAGAAAATTACATCGACAAACCTAAATGTTTTGGTCTCAACTATTACAGCAATCTTTATAAAATTTATGGATATGCTCTCCAATTTGGAGGACCTGGTGGTAATTGTGGCAATTGATTAATTAATATATCATAATAATAATAATAATAATAATTTTGATAATTTATATTTCTACCATTCTTTTAGTCATTAATTTTACTAAATTCATAATTAAAAAAACAAATTGTTTGAGATGAACAGGTTGCATATACAATATCTACATTGTAGAATATGAAGAAATGAAATATTGCACACAAGTGTCAATGCGTAGCACACGGTGTAAAGTTGTTTCTAAACAAAAGAACAAAAAATGAATTAAATGGTATGATTTTAAACGAGAGAATTCAAGTGCTTAAATTTATGGCTTATCTTCCTTTTCTATTTATAGCTACAAAGGCTTTAAATCTTATATCTAAAGCTTTGAAAAGATAAGAAAAGAACAAAAGATATAATCCCTTTATCTTTTGTTAAACAAATTTTTGAATAATTATTCCATATGGACCTTTGAGCAATAATAGATATAATAATTTTTCTTCTACATATGTTTTCCTTATTAATTTGTATGTATCAAAGAAGTCGATCTGTAGGTCTTTTAGAGGTTGAGGTGTTAGTCTAAGGATGTACAATAAAGTTAGCTCATCACCATGCGCTTGACATGATTGTCGTATGTACAAGCCTAGGCATCGAGGTTCAGTGATTTGTATATCTCTTGGAGGTCAATTTTTAGGTCTCCTACAGGAGCGACTCAAGAGTTTGGGAAGCCTAAAGCAAAGTTAGAAAATGAGGTCTTTCATTTAAAATTTATTTTTCGAACTTTTTTTATGAAAAATTATTATTAAATTGTCATAATTAATTCCGTTTAACATTTTTTTTTCAATAGCTAATAAGGCTAATCCATTTAATCTTTTTTGAGACATTGTTGATCTTAACTAAGTTTTTATTATTTTTAGCTTTGAGAATCTCCTGTCATCGGAATTGTTAACATTATTCTATAAGCTATATGTGCATTTGGAAAAGAATCTATTCCTTTTATATAATTAAGAATATCAACTGGTTAATCATTTTTCAAACCTATAATTTCTCTTAAGATATTTAACTCTGAAAATAAATCAAATCCATCAATATCCAACAAATTATCATGTTTTGAAGACTTTTCAAGGTTTAAGCATTTTTATTTCAAAAATGTACACTAGTAAATTTAATTTTTTAACTCTAAATAAAAAAAAACATAAATATCTTCATATGTTTGAAATTGTTCAAATCTACTTTGAGGTGTGGTAATTTTTTTATCTACAATTTACAAAAGGTAATCAATTCTAAATCATTTTTGAAGAGATTTTACAATTTCATTCTCAATGTTTTCATCAAATTGTTTCTTTTTGCAACTAATACGTTTTTCACGAAACTTAAGTTTTTCTCAACTCGATAATAAGTCTTTTTTCTACAAAAAACCCTATTTTGAATTATACTCTAATTAATTTATTATTGTTAGGAATTCAAGTGTGAGTCTAAGTTCCACATTGAGTAAAAATGAGAAAGTTAGGGATCATATAAGGATCAAGGCTCATAAACTCATTGCTGTAAGATTTTGGGTTAAGAGTAGTGTAAATCCCTTATGTGGTTGGACTCAGGTCCTTGTATCGAAAGTCTTCCTAACAAGGGTTTCAGGTAAGCGTGTCCCATTAAATATGAACGGCGGTACGAGAAGGTGTACTCGTGGTTGAGGATGCTTCCGCTGGAGGGGGAGTGTACCAATGTGGTTGAAGGCACTCACACTTGAGAGGAAGATTGTTAAGAATCCAAGTGTGTTGTATCTCCCCAATGAAACCTCCTCCTCTATAAACCTAACAATTATCTACCAAAAGACCAACTCTTAATCTAATTAATATTTTCGAAACTCGTAAATCAAAAAGTACCGAAAGACAGAACTGGACAAAAGAAACGTATTTCTAATTTTAATACAAATCCAAAACAGAATAAAAACAACAACAATACAAATAGAAAGAAAAAACATACTAACCATAAATGAGGATAAAAAAATTGGTACACACGAATAATATGAGAGTCAAGAAATGTAACAAGCAAGACAATATGAGATTCAAAAATAGAAGAAGAGAAAGGAAGAAGAGGCAAGAGAAGTCATATAGAGATAATAAAGATAAAAGAAGAAAATAGAGTCTAAACTGATTATAAGATAATAAAGATAACTAATCATTCTCTTTTTCATAATAAAATTTAGTCTCAATTTTCGTCAAGTTTTGTCAAATCAATCCTAATTTTGTTTTTGTGCTCAAATAGGTCTCAATATTCGTTAATTTTATTCAATTTGGTTCTTTTTTGCTAACATCGTTTAAATCATTAACATCCATAAACAGTGACGGTCACGTGTCACTTCGTAGTTTATTTTATTTTTTTAATTTTTATATCTTTTTTAAATGTCCACGAGTCAACTCAGCCGCGTATCACATGTCAAAGTCAATGTTTTATATTCAATTTGGTATTTATATGTGTTATTTTTGTTCAATTTAGTCCCAATTTTTTTAACATGAACTAATTTTGTCCTTCTCCAAATTGCGAACAAATTTAATTTTTATATTGAAATTCACATTTTTATTAAATATATTAAAATTCACATTATTATAATTTTCATATAAAAATTAAATTTGATGCAAATTTTGAGAGGGTCAAAATTGTTACTAAATTGAACAAAAATAACAAATATAAGGACTAAATTGAATATAAAACATTGACTCTGACCTAACACGTTAGATTGACACGTAGATATTAAAAAGAATGAAAATAAAAAACTAAAAAAATTTATTAAAAATTATAAAAATAAATAAATAAATAAACACGAAGTGACACATGCAATCATTATTCATTATCATCAATGATTTAAACGGTGTTAGCAAAAACAAACCAAATTAAACAAAATTGATGAAAATATAGACCTATTTGAGCATAACAACAAAATTAGGACTGATGCAACAAAACTTGACAAAAATTTAGACAAAAAAGATATTTTAACCATAAAACTATAATATACTAAATAAAGGTTTTAAATTATTAATTATCATTTTTAATACTAATAAAAACTAAAAAGCACTAATAATAATTTAATTAAATTTTATTCTTATACATACACTAATATTTAATTTAGTAGAACTATATTAATAATAAATTTTTTTAGACTTTTTTGTTTTAAACATAATTTTATAATTAATATAATAAAAATATATTAGTAAAAAAAATTGAAGCATTTTTTCTTAAATCTAATTTTATAATTAATTGAATAAAAAAATATTAGTGGTAAATAAAAAGTAGATGCCTTCTTTATCTAGAGGCCTAAAGTGAGTATCTTTAACATAATAAAGTTTATCAGTTTGAAATCAATAAACTAAAAGCCTATTAACTACCGACTAGATAATTTTGACAAAGAAGTGCATAATTTTTTTTTCTACTGAAATTTGTTTAGATTTAAATTATTTTTATAATTCTAAATTTATAATTTAGAATAAATTTGTATATTTTTAATTAAATTCTTATTAAAGTTTTTTATGTTGAATATTCAAAATTTTTATATTTTTCTATTGAGATTCAGTCATTTATATTTTTTAAGAAGATGATATGACTGTTATTTCTATAAAAATTTAATATTTCATACGTTATTTCCTACCCTTAAATAATATAATAAATATACCAATTAATATTATTAAATGTTCATCTTTACATTTAATATATTTATTCATAACAACAAATGCACTGCTCTGTATCATCTTTATGCAACTTCAAATACATGAGTGTAAGCAAACTATTAGCAAAAAAATTGACAGAATCGTGAAGAGATGATTAATACATTGATCTTTGTTTTGTGTTTGGTGACCATGAATGCTAGTCCTGTAGTTCATGCTATTGAAAATACATTCAAAGAAGATTTGGAGCTAGAGCGACAACTAAAGCTCATTAACAAACCTTCTGTCAAAACTATTCATGTATTTTTATAGTATTCTAATAAATTAACTTACATTTTCCTTTGCATCAATTCATTCTATTGACTAATAATTTATTTTTTTTATCCGAATCGTATTCTGGAATTTATAGACAAAGCACGGAGGCATTGTTGATTGTATTGATATTAATAAACAACCTGCCTTTGATCATCCTTTGCTTAGAAATCATAAACTCCAGGTATATATAAATTTTCTTAATTAGTTTTAAATATGGAAATTATCAATATTTCTTTCAATGCACTTGTAATTTCAATCTCTATTTTTGTTGTTTAATTGCAGAAAAAACCCAACTTTAAAAGACCAATTGGAAAAACAAGTGTGAAAAAATGGTCTGGACCCAAATTTCAACTTGATAAACACCATTGTCCTACAGGAACTGTTCCTATTCTTAGAACAACAAAAGAAGATCTCGTTCGAGAAAAAAATTTATTAAATATTAGTATTTTCGTCCGAGATAATCCTGGTGTTCATGTATGTTGTCTCCTTCAACTGAATCCCAAAATTTCAAGATTTATTTCTATAAATTACGTCATGTTTAACATCTACTTAAACCTATTGAACTTTGTAGTTTGCAGAGGTAGCTGTCTCATCAAAATTTGGTCCATATTTCAGCGTTTCAGGAACTAATAGTATTTATAATCCATACGTCACTAAGGGTCAAATGTCCCTTTCTCATATATGGGTTCAAAATGGACCAATAAATACTAATAACAAAATTAGTTTTGGATGGCATGTGAGTTTTAATTTATGAAATTATATTTTTGTTTACAAAAATATTATGTAATCTTTATTAGTGTAATAATACAGAAAAAATATTTATCTAATATCAAGCTTTGGTTTAGGTGTCTCCGGAATTGTACGGTGACCATGATACTCACGTGTACTCATCATGGACGGTAACTTTCTTTTTTATATATATTGTAGACATGGACTACATAATAAACTTACTTATTTGAAAGTCAAATGTTCCCAATTTCACATAATTCATTTTTACTTTATGTTAACAACATTTGTATAAAAATGAAAAAGAAAAAGAAAAATAAATCCTTCACTTTTGAAAACGTTAAATGTGATGTTAAAAAATATGCAGTCGGATAATTATCATAGGACGGGATGCTTCAACATACGATGTCCAGGTTTCATTCAAACTCATAGAAGATCATATCTTGGTTCACGTGAACCAAATATATCATCCTATGGTGGACCAATTTTTAATTTTGATATTTCTATTAGTCAGGTGATGTTTTTTGTATAAACTTTCAAGTAACATTTCATTATAGATGGAGGTGGAGAATTATTCTTGACACAAATTTGTGTACTTACATTTTCAGGATCCATCGACCAAAAACTGGTGGATAGGTGCAAATGGGATTTATATCGGATATTATCCAGCAAAATTGTTCTCCAATTTGGGTTCAGCAAATAAAGTAGGATTGGGAGGTAGGACATTAACACCCCGTGGTTACAATAGTCCTCCAATGGGATCCGGACATTTTCCTGATGGACATTTTTTTCATGCAAGTTTCTTTGAGTTGATCTTTATTCAAAATACTTCAAGAAGAAATTATGGACCTGAAAAATATCAAATAGAAAAATACATTGACAAACCTAAATGTTTTGGTCTCAACTATTACGGCAACCTTCATCAAACCTTTGGATGTGCTCTCCAATTTGGAGGACCTGGTGGTAATTATGGTGATTGATTAGTTAATATATCATAATAATAATTTTGATAATTTATGTTTCTATAATTCTTTTAGTCAATAATTTTACTAAATTCATAATTAAAAAAATAAATTGTTTGAGATGAACATGTTGCATATACAATATCTACATTCTACATTGTATTGTAGAATATGAAGAAATGAAATATTGCACACAAGTGTCAATGTGTAGCACACGTGTAAAGTTGTTTCTAAACAAAAGACAAAAAATGAATTAACTGGTATGATTTTAAACGAGAAAATTCAAGTGCTTAAATTTATGGCTTATTTTCCTTTTCTATTTATAGCTACAAAGGCTTTAAATCTTATATCTAAACTGTTGAAAAGATAAGAAAAGAACAAAAGATATATTCCCTTTATCATTCTAAGAATGCAATATAGGGTAAACCTTAGTATCAATTCGTACTAATGATAATATGTAAATGCAAATGCTTGTAACAATTTCTGTTGGGGGAATTTAACTAACTAGAAACACTAAAATACTAAAACTACTATGTAATGCATGCCTTAAAGCTAGAAACTACAAAATCTAACACAAAATGATTAGGAACCAAAAACGAACTCAAATGAACAACAAAATGTGAAATCAAAATTTATGAACCTAGGTTTACTCAAAATAACGAGAAAACCATAAATAACTACCTAAGCATTGGATTTTTGGATTTCATTCAAAACGCAAAATTAAAGACTGAAATGTATTCAGGGCCATTCAATTAACTAAACTTAGGTAAACGCAACTCAAAGAAAACAAAATTAAATGTTGAAAGAAAAATCACAATGACAAAAGATCACGAACTCGTGAACTTGAGGTTTTAACTCAGAATCACTTCTAATTAACCAGGTTTAACACTGAAACTTTGGTGTTTTTTGGTCTTTTGGACACACTAAGTTATTGGAATGATTTCATAACCAAAAACCTAGTAGATTATGGGATAAATTCTAATTAAATCACGAATTCATGAAGGACTTGGGTGGACAAATCAAATGAAACAACAGTAACATGTGAAAAATTGATGCAAAATTGAAATTGAACAAGTAGAGGAAGAATTAAACGGTGGACAATCATTATTACACAAGTAAGAACAAGATACCATAAATACAATGCAAATCTTGGAGGCCTTAAACCTTCCTCTCACCAAGGAAGAAAGCAGAAAAACCATGTGTGTATGTTTCAATGCTCTCTTATTTTATGAGATGGTATATACATACTTATAAGTTTGCGTTCAGAATGGACAATTTACCTACTCAAAAATGGTGGGAAATGACCTCAAAAGAGAAGAAACACGATTAGGTTTATATTGATAATGCACGTTCTTCTCTGGGTTCAAGCATTTGTGCCTTAGTGAGTGACCAGTTGTTCTTTTCAAAATTTAGGAGACAACTTCTTCATATTTTTCATTTCATCAAAAGATTGAGAAAAAATAATCAAAAAATTTATTATTATCAGCAAACTACTTATCATCGGTCACAATATCAAGAATAAACATAAAATTTCAATGGTTGACCAAGTACTTGATGAAGTATACATTTTTTTGCTTGTTATTTAATCGACAATATATTAAGACACTACAATGACAGTTGTTGATTGCCATTTTTTTCATTTTAATGTATGTCAAAAATCGACTTGCATTTATTGAATTCGTTTGTATTTTTAATGGTCAAAATGTAAAAACTTAAGTAAAAAAAGAAGGAATAAAACCAACAACAATTGCAAGCAGTTAGCTCCTGATATTTGCTATAAAAACAGGTTAGAAATGATCGGTTAAATAGTTCAATTTAATTTTTATTTGCAACTTATAACCAATACTCACTTATGATTTTGTTATTTTAAACAAAATTTAACCTAAAGAATATTGGTAATCTCGTGTTTTCTTAAGCTGACAGTTATTATTGAGACACAAATTTTACTGAAATATATATGATGTAATAAAAGAATATAAATGCATTTCAAAGAACACAGAAGTCCGTTATCTTTGAAATAGTGATTTAAACCTAGTTTATAAAGTTGTAGTTAATTTATTTTTTTCATCCCAAAGTACTGTTTCCTACATCCTATTAAATTTCTTTCGGCACCCTATTATTTTCGAAATTTATTTTCTGAAATATAATAAACAATTCCGAAAATTTTTTTCCGGAAAACAATCATCCCCACCCCATCCAAAATCTTTTGATCAGGTGAGGGAGAAATTTGATGGAGGTGTAGGAAGCAACAGCCCAAAGTGAATAGAGTGATCCATTATCTACGCGTATACGGTCCAAAATACTGGACCATAGCTAGAGAGTAATTTTGCAAGATAAATTCTAAATAAATATTATATGTACTTTTAATTAATTTAACGATCAAGTGGGAAAACTCTATAAATAATAAAAATTAACAGATAAAAAATATATATAAAATAACATTTTTTTTAATATTTATATATAAATAAAATTAAAATACGTGTGTTCCTGATTTTTAATGTTAGATTCATAAAAACTTAATTGTGCTAAATAAAAAATATAAATCTAACTAAAATTTTCAAATTAATAAAGGAAAAAGAAAAGCATTTTAGTAATTTTTTTTAATATAAAATATGTATATGTACTGATGAACAAAAGGTGGGGACACTCCTAGTTCCAAGACCTTTCACCGTTGACTACAGTGCAATTCTTTGAAACAATTGTTGTCATTACTCATTACTAGGAATCTGGATTTTTTTATATTAACCGAGGCTTCAAATTTTGCTCTAGTCTAGGATGCCAATTTCTCCATGCTCTGTACCCCAGGAATCTTCTAAACCAGAGTTCTACCACAAGTCATCTCTTCCCCGCACAACACTCAGAAATCTTCCTCCATCAGTAATTTCTTGTAATTACCAAAATCTCATTATTTCTTTTTCCATCACTTTGTGTGAAAGAAAGAAAAAAAGAAATATTCTACATGTCTAAAGAGCATAGTTCAACAAGGTTCATCTAGTGTTATTGGTCAGAAGGGACTAAGTCAAATTTACAGTTTGTTAGTGTAGTTACCATATATTAAAAAAAATTATATGATCAAATCTCAATAATTTGATTATGTTTTAAATATCCTTTCATATCATATATCAATAAAAGTATACGATTAATCTTATTATCATATATGTGATAAGTTTTTATTATCTTTTATTTTACAACAAATTTCATAGGTTTCATAGACTCTCAAATATATATGTAGTATTTCTTTAGGAAGTACAATCACATTATCATAATTACTCAACAAATTCTCTTCCACCGACATGAACTTAACCGGTTGACTCCATGACAAAGGAAACTTCAACCTCTGAGTACCAGAATTCAAAAAAAAAAATTAGTTTGATTACATCCTAAATATCCTTTCACACAATATAACAACATAATATATGGTTAATTTGGTTAAATAAAGTCGGCTACAACTTTGTTAAAGGGTTAAGTATAGTTGTAACTAGTTCATTCTACCTACCAATCAAACTTTTGGTCTTGGGAGAACTTGTATACCTATTCGGCGCAACAAGATCCAATTACCATTATTAGCCGTAAGTGTGTATTAATGTTATTGTTGTTCTAATTATCATGTTTGTGGTAAGTTTTTATTGTCTTTTATTTTATAAGAGATTTTATAGGACCCAAAAAACCTATAAATATACGTTGTATTTTTTCATGGAGTACAATAACATTCTCATATACCTATTTGGATCATAAAATTCTTATGAAATACAATAATATTTGAGGGTCGGAGAATCTTTTGCAAGTAGTAAATGTTTTTTTATGGACAATAAAGGATTCGATTTTAACCCTGAGGAGGAGTCGAGCCTCTATTGGGATCTTATCATCTCTCCAAAGGTCAATGTTCCTAATTTCGATGTATATTAATACTTTTCATCACTTTGCTTAAAAAAATTTGACGTTTGCAGGTTGTGTGCTAGAGTTATGTCTTCACACTCTTGAAACTACTTCCCGATTGTTGGTCCAATTACAGCCATATCCCCTTTGTGATAAGTGGTTTCTCTAAATTTTCATGATGTGTTTTTCTATTTTTAACAGTGTTATACTCTTTATTCACTTTTTGTTATGACAATGAATTGAATTTTGGTGGTTAGTGGCCATGACATGTTGAACTTGATGATGACTTTACTCATTTCTTTACTCTGCTACAGGATGAAAAGTGAAAGCAGTTGAACAGAAATCACATCTATTATACCTTACGATGGAAAGCACAAGAATAAAGAACATAACAACGTAAAGTACTAAACTAACTGTATGAAAGAGAGCATCAAGGTTATCAATTTATAAATGAAGTTTCAGCGTAGACTAGCCCATTAATCAATTATCATGTTTTGATGGTTGAAGTTAGATATAAGCGCAATACAGAATTGAATGTGTAGAAGGCACAATAATGAAGTAGAGTGGCTCCTTAAAGTGCACCATCATCGACAGTGGTAGGTGCTGCCCATTAGCCCATAACTGTAGCACACTGAAGACGACGTTTTCATAGATTAAGTAATAAAGTGAAGCCACGGTAACCCATGTTGCATAAAGCTTGAACCGATGACACCTCTTATCATCGTAATACGAATCATTGTCCTTTTGCAGCAAACTGTTTACCCATTTGTTTATATTCACAACGCGAATAAGCTACTAAACTATGTGCCCTTTGTGTAGCGTAGTGGTCCAAATTCAATGAAAAAGAATGATAATAACAACAATAATAACAATCTAGAAGATCCAAATTGCTGATATTATTAAGTCATAACTGCTTCTCTGTGTGTTTGTTTTTTTGCCTGTGACTTTGTACTGTTTTTTTCCTAGTCCAGCACTATGCTATAAGCTCAAATGTGTTTGGCAGGATTGTGAGAACATGGAGTAGTACATCCTCCAAAAAAGCCAATTTCAACGCATATATTTTTAGGTGGATCGTTGAATCTCTGTGTCGTATTCTTAATCTTGGCACAATGGATAACGACCTGGTTCTACTACCCTTTTTAATTTGGACTTAAATCTGGTTAACAGTGGCAAGATAAGTCGTTTTATGTGTTTGACCACACCATAATCAAGAAATTAACTTTTATCAACATGAATAAAGTATTATTCAACGACCAACGTCATCCCATTATTGTGTGTGTGTGGAAACAACGTTTAATTAGATCATTTCCACTATAAGAAAATGCTTTCCGGCTGCAGCCACTTCTGCATTTTACCTTAGGTTTGACCAATGACTTTAAAATTTCAATTTGGAATATATGGATCACGTGATTGCTTTTCTAGTCACGTGAGCTCTTGTTGATTAGGATACTATACTACTACTATACTACTATACTCTATATAGTCCAAAGTCTAACCTAATCCCAAAATAATGGCATCCCATGTATCTGATCCTACCGAGAAAAAAAACTACTGTGTGCAACTATGCATGACCTATTTTGAATTTATGAAGATCTCAGATTTTCCTGTTTCCATGAAGAACTTTGAAACAATACAAAACACCTTATAGAAAACGACTTCTACTGTTAATGAACTTTTTATCTACACTATACATTAGTATTAATTAGAAGAGTTTGTTTCTGCTAAACACCTTTTCAACAGATGAATGTTGTGAACTTGTTGCACCTTTTGTTTAAAATGAAAGAAAATTTTTCTTATTATGATATATCTTTGGTTGGGGAGAGGATAGAATGGTCGTGCATGTCAGGTTTAGGCATGTGAAGGTTGGACCTACAGTGTGGAAATTTTGCAAGTGCCAACTTAGAGGTATTAGGAAAACTGATATATCAGAATATATGAAGAAAATTAAATAGATTTGAGGTTGACCCAATATCACTGTGTTTGGTACTTGTCATGATATCCACTGGATACCTAACTTCCTGAGTTCCATTACAAAGTTTTCAGAGGATAATAACTATACATATATATATATATATATAGAGAGAGAGAGAGAGAGAGAGAGGCATATTCAATATTTAACTGGGTATTATAAAAATAAAATCAGAAAATTTTCTAAATATAATGTTCTTTATGAATGATTAAATAAACTTAACTTAGACGGTCCTGTTGAAGATGTAGCAAAATATATTTTGGGATTTGGTTTGTTATTAGTGCATGAACAAAGTCAAATTGTCCTTTTGCAGTGACAAGCCATTCTTCTCTAGCATGCTGCATAAGCAGCAGTAGCTAGTTGTAGCATATTGTGCAGCTAATATATAGCACCTAATCATCAAATTCTTTTGGTTGTGGTTCGAGTAGCTTAAGCAAGTTAAGTCCAGGGTCGTGTTTTTGTTAGCAAAGTTGCATAATAATGGATAAAAACATAAAATAAAAAAATTTTCTAAGTGTAAAAACACTTCCCTTAAATATTTATCCATAGTGTACGCGGAAACCTTCCAAGATACAATAAGATCATCTCAGATATATCTTAAGAATATAAAAATTAGCACGATTAATTCTTTTAAAGAATAAGTAACCCAGGATATAAGAGAAGAAAGAAAAGGAAGAAAATAAGAAAAGGAGAGACGAGAAATGTTATCTTTTAGAAGAGGATTTAAGCTCCTATTTATAGGTGATAAATGGATTTTAAAAAATCCATACTCTGTAATTGAAGTCTAGTATGAAAAATAATATCCCATAAATATGGATGTGGAATCAACTTGTAGAGGAGATCTCGCTAAAACGGCATATACCATCCTAAAAAGGAGAGAGACTTGCTAACTTTGCAAGAACTGTAATACTATTATTTTTGCAATATTACTATAAATATATAACAGTTTTTGCATTAAGTCTGCAAGATGCACAACAAATTTGGTACTATGATTACAAATATCATTTTTACAAGCTCTTGTGATGCCTATATTTTGTTTAATCAATCTTAGAATATATATATATATATATATATATATATATATATATATATATATATATATATATAATCTTTTAAAAAATGATAATATGATTCTCATTTTTTGATTCTGATCCTTTAATTATTGTTATGAGTTAGTGTAAATCATTAATTCCTTAAAAAATAAATATAATAGTACATTGATCAATAACTCACATTAAATCACGTTAGGAAATAAAATATAAGAGTTAAAAATATGGAAGTCATTGTCCATTTTTGTACTGTTAATTTGCTTTCGTTTTCGCAGTTGCACTTCTCTTTAACATAAGATTTTAATTAGTTGTTGCCACTAAAATTATCAAATTAAAAAGGTTTTAATGAAGTGGTGACGATTCCTTTATAAAAAATGTTTACCAAATATTAAAAACTATAAATAATAGAAATTATATGATTAAGAGGTTCCTTCTTAAGTCATGAATACACCGGTGACACAACATATTCTAGGAATATTAAACCACATACAATAGAATACAGGTTGCTCACTTGCTATTTTTAAGTTAAAGTTAGGACATATTTGTAAGAAATTTTTTGTCAAGGATTTTAGAGAAAAAAAAATCAAATGAATAAGTTCTTATGAATTAAAATTATTCTGTGCATGAATTTAAAACAATTAAAGAAGTTATTGAAAGAATGTGTGCATAGAAAGCGGAATCGAATCGATCAATTTAAACAAAGTTATATATAAAAAAATCAGCTCTTGTCGATTTTCAGTTTTCAACATCCTAATTAGAAGTCAAAAGAGTGCGTTAATCTATCGGGGAGTGTGAATTTTGGACACCATTATAATATAATTGTAGTGTTGGAAATCGAAAAGGCTCTTTAAATGTATCAAAGATCTATATCTTTTAGAAACTTTTATGAACTTGGTGAATTAAGTTCTTGAGTTTTATTTTTATCATCTGTTATCTTTTTTTATTGGTGATATTCTAGTTGATTTCAAGAATATAAAATGGATGAACAACGCTTACATCAATTGTAAAAGTTTTGGTTAGATAGTGCGACATTTTTCTAAGGCCACATTTGGGTCTAAATATGGGATAAATATTAATCAAAGAAAGGTCAAAGAAAAATAGAATTGGCCTAAACCTTCCGCAATTAAAAAAAAAACATGTATTTATATTTATCTCAATATTATAACTTTAAGATAATAATAAAATATGTATTAAAAATGTTTGAAAGTGTGGTGATGAAGAAAACGAAATGTAAAAAGAGGAAAATGGAAGGCGTGTTGGTGTATTGTAGTGTGGTCAGGCTTTTTATGGAAGCAGCAGCAACAGCAGCGGATATTTTTTTTATTTTTTTTATTGTGAAAGTGAAAGTGAAGCAATTCCCCAGCAGAACACTGCATTCTCTTCTTTTCATGCAACCAACCAAATCTATTTTGGCGCCAATTCTCTCCCCAAATAAATATCTTTCTTCTTTAATATTAGTTCACTCAATTCAAAATAGGTTATATATATAAATAATAAATGTAGTAGAATTAAAATATGTAATTGTTATTGCGTATTTGTCCATTATTTCTCCATTATTACTGACAATGTCATGTTAAAATCATCATAATAGTTTAATAAACATAAATATATAGATGAACAAATTAAAAAAGTAATATCATTTAACATGATAGAAAACATTATCAATATAACACACTTATAATAAATTATTACTAAATTACTTTCCATCAAAATGGAAAATCATCAATCACATCCCAATGAAAAACAATAAATAATCACATTGAACACTTTTAGAATATTTGTATTAAACATATTATAATAGAAAAAATTAATATAATTCTTTTACATCAAAGTAGTTATTTGTATTTATTATAAATAATGTCATACAAAAATCTAAATTCACCTTAATCATATATTCATATCATTACATAATCGATAAAACGTAAACTGTTATTTTCATGGATCAGTTTTGCGTCTAACTACACAAGATTTATAACTATAATACCCTCTCATATTGCTACTTCTATAGAATGTATTATGCCAACACAATAATATCACAAATTAGACTTAATAAATTTTAGCTCACTAATTTTTGTAAATGACTGGTCAACTTAATCCGACTTACCTTTCGGACTATATAATCTTAAGCAAAGTAACTTAATATTCACGACAAATATTAATTATTCTCTTATATATTTTACAATTTATGTTATGTTTGATTCTAATAATGTTCTCTTATAGGCAAATAAAAGAGTCGTTTCGTTAAAAAGAGAAGATCGACATAGAAAGTTACACAAACAAAGAAAAAAATATCATATATGCCTTGTTTTTATCCCAAGGAGTTAATTTTTTTTGTTAATCTTTTATTGTGTAAACGGTATGCATGCAAACAAAGATTGTATAACTCATTTGCAATGTTATATCTCATGCATTTAAATTACAACTTATTATAAAATAATGTTATAATTCTAAATTCTAAATTTTTTATTTCACATACAACAACATAATTTTATATTATACGTGATCAGTGTTCTTTATATCTAATTTATTAGACGTGACTTTTTTAATTATAAGAATACTAACATTTAAAAACTCGTTTAATATGAATTAAGAAATCAGAAAAAGTTAGAAAAGCAAAGAAATATTAGTAAATAAACAACGATGGCCTATCTTAGATAATTCCTTGTGCAATTAGAATCCATCATGTTTGTTATTTTTAACTTTCACAAAATATTTGATGTGTACTTTTTTTAACCTACTTATATATAGCTGTGAGCTAAACATGCCTCTAACGGAAATAATGTACACAACAAATAGTTCTTAAGATTTGAAAGTTTAAATTGATCGTTATGAATTGAGGTGAAAAAAGATAAATGAAACTGCGTTTAAATTGAATCTAGCAAAAAAATGTTACTTATATGTATTATAAATGAAGTGAAAACGTAAAAGAATACACTAAAATACGGAAAAAAAATATATTAAAAAATATGTTTGGATATAAACGTAATTTTGAATAGATTTAAAATGTGATTATTAAATTTATTTCAAATGACACTTTTTTAAGTATGCTGATTTTACATTGAGTCGAGAAATAGAGTAAATAAAGAAGTTATTTAATATATATGTATAATAATAAAATAATGTGATGAAATTGGGCGGGAAATGGAATAAAGGAAAATGAAGGTTGGGTTGAAATCCGAGGAAGATGCATCGATGCCCACGTAACGTACGACTTGTCCACGTCAGCAATAGCTTGATTCACGGGATTTCTGTGACTACGCAGAAATTAGCTGCAATGAATGCAGGTACCACACCTTTCTTTTCTATTTAATTCTTTTTTATTTTTAAAACCATAACACGTAACTGTCACCTCTTTAATCTCATCACTGTGACATCTCATTTAAACATTCTTTTTTGCACATCTCTAATCAAACATTCAACATATAATTTTATTCTGCTCAACACTATCATATCATTCAAACAATAACGTATCTCATCGAAAAATATAAACCTATTTTTGTTCATATCAGATTTTTTCACCTTTTGTTAGGTGGTATTAAGTTTACCTAATTAATGTAATATATTAATGACACTAACACTTCATTTAAGTGATCAAGAAGCCGTTTTAACACTTCATAAAACCAAATAAAACATTCAGGACAAAATAATATATTAATGAAAAACAAACTCTTAATCAAAGTGTTTGATTTTGTAAAATAATTTAAGTCAAAATATCAAACTTTATTAATGTGTATAATATCAAACTTCTCTCTTAAACACATTAATTAATTCAGCACCAATTTAGACATTAATTTTTTTTGACAGTCAAAAATTTGGCAACAAGTATTAGAGATCAATTCACAAACACATTATATCTTTTTATTCATAATCTAAAATATTTTATAAATTAGTAATTTTTATTTTATAAATTACTATCTAAATTAAACAATATAAAGATTACTTTTTTCTCTAAAATTAGTTACAATTTAGACACTTTTTTACAAAAAAACTTATAAAGTACTCAAAAAATAACATAGAAATCATTAACACTCAATTTCATTCATTTAATACACATTAATATAATTTTTACTTCTACATGATTTGTATATTGAACTAGACTCAATAACTCTACATTTGTTATGCAGGTCTCGATAGATTTTGGCATGTAATATCTAAGTTTTATACAGTTTTATAATAGGAATTATGTTCATTTTATTTAAAAGGGTTAGCTCACTATATCAAGCGAAAAAAGTTGTCTCACAAACAAAATCTCTTATAAAATCCTCCATTGACTTGCACTATTCAAGTATCTTCCTTTAAGTGAGATAAAATACTCATTCGCATATGGTAATTCCCTATAGAATCTTTATACAATATATCACAAGATACATGAGTGAACTACTTTTCCCCTATAAATTAATTTAACTTTCATCACAACATAATTACAAATATGATACAAGTTTCTCATCACATACCATTAGTCACAATATAACAACGTACATGATTTACAATTCATATCACACTCATACATCATTCACAATATAGCAATATACATACTTTACATCTCATGTCACACTTATCCATCATACATAATATAACAACATACATGTTTTACATTTCATATCAAACTCGTTTTTTCCATTAATGAAAACCCAATTGCACCTACTATTACAAATTTTATCTTTTATTCCAAGGTCAAATCAGAATCACAAATAAATACCTAACAACCAGCCTTCACATGAAAATATTAATGTCTTCACAATTGAGAAACTAAGTAAGAAAAACCTAAAAAAATTAAAACAATTATGAGTGCCTAATTGATCTATCTACATACCTCAAATCAAATATTCCAATGGTCAAAGTCAAGAGTCACGTCTATTAGACTAGTTATCCATATTTCAATTCAATCTAACATTTAACAAAACGAAAATCCCAACTTTTTCAATACGACTATGGACAATTAAACACAATGGCTCTTAGTGAGAGAATGGCTCACACAACAAGAGAAGCCTTTTGTGTCACTTTGCCAAGCTCAAAACTTGACACTCCCCAACAAGAGGTTAACTCGTCCCGCGAGAAAGTCATTCATGCGTCTCTCAATCAAATTAAATTTTGTCACTCTCTCAGCAAGCAGTTGAATTGTCCAACTAGTCTACATAAATTAAACACAAAATTTTGCAAAGCACGTAGTGTTGATATCCACAATCGAGTGATTTTTCTTCTATATACAAGTCAAACAAAATCTAACTTAGTAAAATTACTCATTGGAAGCTAACAGTACCATTCCACTATGCTAACCCCAAAACCATATCTCATTAATCAAAATAACAACTTTAAACCCCAATTTTCTCATTCAACAATGTTTTCCCCAAATCAATAATGGAATACACGAATTCAACAATCAATACATAATGTATGAAGCAATCAATTAAAATAGTATAATCAAACATGCAAAAATTATTGTTAGCTCCTCATTGTCTAAGTCTAATTGTCATTTTATTCAATTGTTCTTTAAAATTCCATTTCTTACAAGATGATTTTGTTTTTCAGTCTGATTGGTAGGTATGTAGAGATTCTTACTATGAACAATCTTACAATTTTTTATTTTCAAAAGGATAAAAATCAAAATAAAAAAAATTAGAGAGTGTAGAGAAAAAGTTTAGAAAGAAAATTTATTATTAATTACTTTTATGTTGAAATATATGATTTTAAACGATAAATTTTGATATGCAAATTTAATGAGTTTTTATGTGATTGATAATGCTTTGATGAGATGCAAAATTTGAATTGTATGATGTAAACAGTGTATCGAGTGAAATGGAATATAAATCGGTTGAAACATATGTGAATATGTATTATAATGTAGACATAGTTATTTTAAAAGATGGATTATGATTTTAAGATACTTAAGATCATGTATTAAGTTTAAAATTAGATGGAATTTAACTTTACATATTAATTCAATCACGTAAAGTAAAATACCGATGGCGAGAGTGGAAATAGATTTCATTGACCTAGTATAAATTAATTATGATATGAGATTCATCACATTAATGAATATGTTCTTACTATACAGTTTTTTTGTTGTACCGTAATTTTTTTTTTGTAAAAATAGTATAACAACTTAAAATCTTTTAATTAATGTTATGTTCAATTGCAAAATAAATATTACAAAATAAATATTAACAAATCCAAAAACAAGTAAGAAAAACTTAGTTTTCTTATTTATCTAACGTAATTAAGAAAGAAAATGAAAACTTAGTCAGAGTCTCCTATTAAAAAAATAATAATATTTTAATTCATTTTTTTAAATTTATTTTTAATCTATCACTTCAATTATTTTTAGATTATCACATTACATTATTACAAAAATCAAAATAAATAATCTAAAAGTGATACAAATAATAAATTAAAAATAAGTTAAAAAATAAATTAAAATATTATTATCTATATTAAAATATGTATCTTTCCAATCTAAAGATGAAACCGAAGAGATAGTTTGAACTAAACAAAATGTTGACCGTTGTTCTTCGGACATTACTGTTATGAATATTATTTTAATATATATATATATATATATATATATATATATATATATATATATATATATATATATATATTCTTAACACAAGTTACTTTATTATTTTGTATGATTCATAATTAATTGTGTACACCAGAATGTAAGTATGCAATGTACCCAAACGATTTATTATGTGATCCATAATGAATTATTGGACTATATATGAATTTTTTGCAAACTATTCATAACGAACATAATCCATTACAAAATTTACCATAACTAATCATGCATTTATTTTACTGTAAAATTGATCAAACTTCATTTTTCGCAATAGATTTTTTGTTTTGAAAACTGAAATAAAAACAAATACGCAATCAAAGTACATGATTTATATTTCTTAACATTTTTTTTCTAACAAAATAAATGAGTATATAAACTTTTCATTCCTTTATTATTTTTTATGGATCTTGCTAACCAGTGTCCTAAGGACACTGGTTAAGGGTAATTAATATACATTGAATCTACAAAAATACATAAATAAGTGTAATATTAAATAAAACTTGATCTAATAACTATTAATGCAACTTTATTTTTTTAAAAGACAAAAATGCCCATATATATTGTACATGTGTATTTAATATTTTATTTAATGTTCACAAATAAAATTTAAAAACTAATTAAATAATAAAATAACTATATTTTAATGTTGATAAAAATTAAATACAAGAAAATTTAAATTAACAAAAAACCAACAAAAAAATAGTGTTAAACATCTAAAACTTAAAAGAAAAATAACATAAGAAAGTATAAATTAACAAAAAAACCAACAAAAGAAATATTGTCAAACATCTAAAAATTTTACAAAAAAGAATAATTAAAGTGTCAATTTAAGACTTAATTGATTTTTTTTTCTTTTTAGTAGAAACTTTAAAATTTTTAAAAATTTGTTTTGTAACAATAAGTTATTGTCTACACATTTAAAAGGGTATTTTTATTTTTATAAAACTTATTATGTATATTTATATTATTTTAATTACTGTATTTAATTATTTTAACTTTCAATATAAAAATGACATTTATTATTCTTTAACCGGTGTTCTTAGGACACTGGTCAGCATTCTCTCCTTTTTTTCATTATATTGAAGTTACTTGAAATCAGTTTTCTTTTATTGAATCGGTCTCTGACATTATCGAGATCGAAGATTAATCTAATCCACGAAGTGAAAAAAGAGTGTGGGAGGAAAAAGAGAACGACAGAGAGGGTATTATTGGAGGTTGCGGCGTATTCGTGCCGTGTATTAGGTTAGCATGTTCATAAATCACGAGGTGAGCATGCGTAGTAAGTAGCATGGGGCCTTTATGTTATGAGTAAGCAAAGAAGATAAAGTGATTATTATTGAAGTTTGCATGTCAGTGAAGTGGTAACAAAGCACAGGATAAGGATGTTTTTTCTGATTTTTTTTTTCACCATCTAACAGGGTTTCAGCTTCTTACTTGGCAGTGACAGTAGCAACCAATAAAGAGGTGTAAGTAATAATCAGTAATAATGCATTGTAATGAGTCAAATGTGACAATGATTATGTCTCTTCTTTTCCTTGTAACTAGAGTGGGCTAATTAAAGCAACAGTCAAAGATCACGCCGCATAGCCCACTTTGTGTTTAAGTAATCACGCTTTCGTTACATAACCTTCATAATAACAACATTAGACCACCAATCACAAAGATTTATTAACGGAATAATAATATTTTAATCTAATTTTTATTTATTTTTAATTTATTAATTCAATTACTTTCATATAATTATATTATTATAAAAATATAAAATAAGTGATTCGAAGGTGATGAGAATGATAATTTAAAAGTAAAATAAAAATGTTAAAGTATAATTATTTAGCGTGATATTTGAACTGAAATAGATAATTTTATAAAATAATATAATTTTTTTTTATTTTTTGACTTCATAAATTAGTGACTTACTAAAATTAATTTTTTGTTTGGTTATTTCAGATTGATAGATAGTTTTTATTAGGATATTTTGAATAAAATGACACATTTATCTTTTATAATGTGTAATATGCAAATTCTTTAAACTACTTTCTTTTGTACATTGTATTTTGTTTATAAATAGGTTGATGTATCCCAAACACATTCACATTTATATATTCTTATACGTAAACAAACTATTAGAGTAATTAATATAATTACATTTATTGCAAAACTTATGCTACTCTAGTTTGAATTTTCACATATAATTTCTTTTAAGAAATACGTCATATATACATTTTTAACAACTTCACTTTTTCATGTATCAGCTTCATTCATGAACAAATGTACAACTTTTCTTTTGATACACTAGATAAATCTTTTCCCCTTCTTTTCACTTTCATAAGGTGTTTACAATTTTTTCTTTATGAATCATGACTACATTATGTACATTATCTCAATTTCAATTTTATTACTTTTGTTATCAATCAATAAATAATATTCTATGACTATAAAATTTGTTTCCATCAATAACCATTTTAAATATTAATCATTTTATACATAATGCATCAATTTGTTTATTATTTGTTACATATCACAAAAAATTTTAATAAAATTTATTTAGAATTATTTTTTTTTCAACGAATTATTTCCACTATAAAAGAAAAGATAAAAATCATTTCACTAAATCCTTTGTTAAAAAAACTTTCAATATAAAAATCATATTGCATTCATATGAGCCGATAATCAAAAGAATAAATAATACAAAACATACATGAACCCAACTCACAAAAATAATTAACATTACCTTTCAACTCATAACCTTAAAACAATAAGTTTATAGTATTTTACCTTGTACAAAGTTCAACTTTTTTTTTATTTTTACTTAGTGCAAAATCTAAAATTATACTTGGATTCTCAAGAGACATTGCTCTATCCATTTGAGTCTATCTATTTGAGTGATCAACTTGGGGAAGAAGGTAGAGTTATTAACTCTCACTAATTTAAATTTAATTAAAATGTAAATAAAATGATACAACTTAATGATAATTTTATATTATATTTAAAAATAAAAGGATACAGTTTTTAGAATGGTAGTTTTATATTACATCGTCTAAACGATGTAATAATAATATAATTTAAATAATGAATACCTATAAATTATAAATTATGTTTTACTTACTGTTTTTAATTAAGTAATCATGTAAAAATATGATTATTTTAATTAATTTAATTTAAACGGATTAATTAATTAGTTAAGTATTAGAAGTATTAACATAGTTAAGTGTAATTCTAAGGTAATTATGAATAATTACCTCAACCCACTTTTTACAAGTTAAAAGCAGAACGGCAGGGTAAAATTGTAGCTGAACAATCCATTTTATCGTCCTTAAAATTAGTCAAATTTTCCTGATTTTATTTTATCACGGTCAATTATTAATGCAGGAATATATTAATTTTTGATATCATATTCCAATTGTTTAGGGAGATAGTGTAAATTAACATATAAGATTGAAAATGACATATACGAGAAAAATTAATGTTGGACATGTTTTAGTTCTTATGATTTGTAATTTACCTAACAAAAAGCTATAATTAGTGGGCATTTTTATAAACCAGAGGATTCATACAATTGTTTTAGCAAGATAAATCAAATAACTTTATATGGATGTATCTATTTAAAGAATTTAAAATGCATTTTTGAAGAAAGAAAAAAACTTTTCCAAACAATTCAATATATTTTAGAAGTGTTAGTTTTGGTAAAAAATCCCAAGCAAACACGCTCTGAGTATAAATATAATACATGGTTTCATACCCATTTATTTTGAACGGAGAGTCATTGTTCCCTATTAAAAATCTATTTTATTTATCTCAACATTATTTTTAAATGGTTGCACAAACTAATAGACTGTTTGGTTTTGTTTGGTTTGAATTTATTTCAAGATATTTCTATTTCTCTTTGTTTTGTTTTTAAAATATATAAACCAAAAAACATATACAGTATTATTGTTTTCGAACATTTATAATAACTATTTGAAGAAAACAATTGGGTAGGACGATGGCATAGTTTAGTTTCTTTTGGCCCACTAATTTAATCGTGCCTTCGAAGAGAAGGAAGAGTTTTAATTGTGAATCTATTTGTGTCGGAAGCAAAAATTCGGATGTGTTTTTTTTCACATGTGACCGTGTGGATGTGTTTCCCTTATAAATATGAAACTATGACGGTGGAAAATATCACAAAAATTATCCACTAAAACAATACATTGATTCAATTTGTAAAATTATTCATGAATATACTTGTAAAGGTTCAATTTGTAAGGTTTTGATTTATATTTCATATATAGACAAGTTAGTCTTTTTGTTAATAATTTTTTAAGCTTGGAGTTTATTCCAATCAGAAGGAACCTTCAAACCCCACTTCAACTAAACCTTTTAAATAAATTAATGATGATTTTGCACATATTTTATAACTAAAAGTTAATTAATCTTTTTATACAATTCAGGCACCATCTTCTTATACCAATACTATTGATTTAAATAGAAAATGCATTATTTTCACATTCAAGTTGCTAATCACACCACATATGGTAAATATAGTTTTGAACTTCTCATTCATGGCAAATGTTGTCATTTAAAACTGTAATTTTTGAACTTGAAAATGACCTAACATGCAAAAACCAAGATAGAGTTATGCACCCTCTCTAGCATCGGAAACATATATTTATTGATTAGTTTTGTAAATTTAATGTTTCTTATACTAGATATAGATTTAAGTTCACTAACTCCTTTAAATACACTTTCAACTTTATTTTTTGATAAAATATTCCGTTGTTTTAGTTTCGTTTCATAACCTAAACAAATTTAATTTCTTAATAGTTATTACTAAACTTAATTTTAATGTTGAAATCATACAAAGAAAAAGAACAATAATATATATTTTGCTAATATATGTATTTGCCATTCGATCTTTTCAAGAACTTGTCAAGTCATATCTATTAGTAACCACAACTAAACCATCAATTTCAGTAACTTTTTTTTCTCATAACTTTCATGAAACAACACTCAATGTTTTACTATTCAGTATCCGTTTATTTAATTTAACACAATCCTCACACTTTTTTTAGCGTAATCTCTGGTCATGCTATAAGATTTTGAAGCTTTCCAAAACATAGTATGGATTTGTTTGTTTTGTATTGGAGACGTAAAGATTAAACAGAAATGTGTAACTCGCATATAAACTTTATGTTATAACAAATTAACCTCCTCGGTACTCTACTCTCATGGAATTGCACAACAGATACATTTTCGAAGCAAACATTTAATTTGAAAAATATAAAAACTGTGGAGGAAAGGAACATTACGGAAAAGACCCCATCGTTATCCGAATTTACACTCTCAAGGTCAGCATCAACGGTGACCAAAATAAAATAAATAAATAAATAAAATTGAAAAAAAAATGGTCAAAAACTCAGAAGCCTAAGAATTTAAATTTTGAAGTGAGTATTGGGAAAGTCCAAAATTTTCCAAAAGAAGGTAGGGACAAAAAAAAAAGAGAGGAATTAGGTGAGTGAAATGGAAGTGGAGGAGTCGAAAAATTTGAAATTTGATTTGAAAAAAGATAAGAAAGGGTAAAAAGAGAGATTTTGAATGATGCCATGTGTTGTGGCGCTTAATTAATTTGAAAGATTATTTGAAGTTTAGGAGAAATGGGAGGTGAGTGGCAGCATGCAAGGACAAATGTCCCCAACCACTGGGCCACTCTTCCAGTTGTTTACACTGCAATTCTCAATTCTCAATTTTCTCTCTCTTTCATTTTCATACGCACCAATATTTTTATTTTCAAGTGTCTAAAAGGGACCCTGAAACCTTAATAAAAGCAACTTGTCTTCTTACATTCTATTATCCTCCAACGCATCACAACACAACACAACACTCTCTTTTACTTTCTCTCTCTCTTTTTTTTTTTTTTTTTTTTTTCCAGTGGGTGTCCCACCCTGTACACACAGCTGGGTCATTATTAAATCTTCCTCAACCAGCAACTTCAGCTTCCTCGTTCCCCTTCATTACCCTCGTAACTCGTAACGGCTTCATACCGCTTTTTTTACTTTTTCTTCTCTCAAGCGTCTTTCCTTCTTCCAACCTTTGCTTCACTCCTTCACTCTCTCACCCATGGATGAAGCTGAGTTTGACGCCGCGTTTGGCTTCCCGTCCGAGTTTCCCTACGAGTTTCACTCGCCCGGGGGCGAACCGGTCGAGTCCGGTTCGACCGGGACTGAGAGCAGCGACGAGGAGGACTTCTTCGCCGGGTTGACTCGCCGACTCAGTCATGCATCGCTCTATGACACCAAGAAGGAACAACTGCTCACTGTTCCAATCTGCAACGGTGACAAGGCTGAGGTAAATGATGGCCGGAACGTGCGGTTTTGTTTTGTTTTGTTGTTTTTTTCTTTCCGGTGGACTGACGGTGTTTTTTGTTTTTCTGGGGGTTTTTGCAGAGTCAGAAAATGAAGGCTCGGGGTTTGGCTGGGTCGCCTCAGTCTATACTGAGTGGTATCGGAAGCTGGTCTGGTCGGAGTGGCGGTTCCGGCGACGGGAGTCCGAACGGGTCTTCTCGTGTTCCGTCGCCAACGACGACGCCGTTTAAGGCGACGAATGATGCGTGGGATGTGCTGTACGCAGCCGCAGGGCAAGTTGCGAGGTTGAGGATGAACGATGAAGTCTCTTCGAAGTTTGAGTTTCAGAACGGGGGAGTTTTTGGGGGTGTTTCTCCGGCAGTGGTGGCGGAGAATGCGTTTTTCGTGAACCATGGCGGTCCACAGGTGAGTTATTTACAAACGCGTTCAAGTTGTTTGTAAAAATGCGTATAAGAACTTGCATGTTGAAATCGGGTGTTTACTCTTTGTTTTCCTTGCGTAGGCTCGGTACCCGCAGGTGAGACCGGAGCAGATGCTGAAGCAGCAGTGTGGTTCGGTTTGGGGAAGGCAAGAGAAGGTTGCCTGGGTGACCCAGCAGCACCAGCCACAAGTTCAGAACAGAGTCCGTGATTTGCGTGAGTTTGGGTGTGACTATGAAGCTATGAACTGCACACGCGCTTTGCCTCATTCTGCATGGCACCGTCCTCTTCAAGTGAAGCCACAGAATCAGCCGGTGTCGCATTTCGGAACCGGGTCTCGACCCGGTTTGCAAGCTGGATCTGGCGGTGTTAACAAAAGGGGTTGTGCTGGAACAGGGGTTTTCCTGCCTCGTCAGTATGGGGCCCCTCCCCCTGAATCTCGCAAGAAAACAGGTAATTTACTTAACCCCCTTGACTAAGCACTGTTTCTGCTGATTTAGCGGTTTTCTGATTGTTGTTTTTGTTTTGTAACAGGTTGTGCTGCTCCGGTTTTGGTCCCAGCTAAGGTTATCCATGCTTTGAACCTCAACATTGATGACATCAATGCCGCTAGCCAACAACGTTTTTCTGGTGCATTCGGGGCGGACTATGGTAAGTGGGTTTTCAAGTTAAGCAAAACATTTTGGAGTAAACTTGAGTTCTTCCCCTGCTAACCTGTTTGAGTTCGGGGTTCTTGTAGATGCTTTGTTAGCAAAGAGAAACGCTCTGATTCTGCAACAGAAGTTCAACATGCGGCGAGAGGATGCAGCCAACCATGAACTTCGCTTGCCTCAGGAATGGACGTACTGACTAATCTGATAGTTCAAACAAAGATTCAATTTCCAAAAGTTTAATTCGGCGAAGAAAGCAAGCTAGTGAAAAATTCGTAGGGAAGTTTATTAGTTTAAATTTTATAATATAAAGATGAGATTCAAGAATGTGTTTTGGGTAGTTTAGTGGCAATAAACATCCGGTTTTTGTGAGAGATGCAGCTTTGGGATCTGTTAGTTGAAGAAACAGTGAAAGATAGCAGTTTTAGGGGACGGGTTTTATCTCTGATTAAGAATATATTTATTATTTTGTAATAAGTGGGGTTGTTTTTCTTCCATGTTAAAATTAATGTTGTGGAAGAAGGGTAAAGAGCTTGGTGCGTTAGAAGAGGGTTCATGTCTAGCTGGCAGAAAAAGTGTTGGAAGATTGCCCATAACTCTTTGTGAAAGCTCTTACTCCTTATAGAATAGTATGTAATAAGGTATACTATATGTAGTAAAGGCAACTGTTGTGTAATTCCATTATCCTCCATATCTCTATCATCCTCCTGTTCAGAGTTTGCATTTTAAGCCTTTCTTGATTTTCTTATAGAATTTGTGCTGCCACTGTGCATGGGTTCATCAATATGTTTGACTGGTATTAATTTTTGAGTATTGCTAATGCCAGTAGTTATTTTCTTTTAAAAGTAAAGTTGTGAAAAAGCAAAAAAATTAATTAAAAAAGGATACTAGAGTACTGGTTAATGATACTGTGTGGGACATATTGGAATTGAAATAGGAAAGATATTTTCACTAGAAAGTAAATTTGAAAGGTCATTATCAAGTAAATGGAGGGAAGAAGAGCAGAAGGAAAGGAAGATGAAGGTGTAAGCATTGGGACAGGGGATGCTGGTTGAAGATGGGAGGGTACCTCTGATGGGTCCCTCTCTGAATCCAGTGTTAGGACCCTCTCGTCTCGGTTACTACCCTCTTCATATGCATTCCCGCCCCTTTTTATTTATTTTATTATTATTTTTATCCAAAAACCGATCTAAAGAGTTGTCATTTTGAAATTCGTGATTTGATTTGGGACATTTCTTTTCTGATTTTGACCTGGTCAAACTTTTCATTATTATATATATATCTCTCCTTTTCAAATTTTATGCTTATTTGAAGCAAATAATTGTTTCTATAGTTCTTATTTAATGTTAATTTATATCTGATTTAAAATACTAATATGCCCACTTTCCTATCTATAGCACAATTTTAATGATTATTTTATTAAGCTAGATCCATTGATCATAATTATTATCATTGTTTTTAATGTATGGTTATTTAACACTTTTTCCACAACATGATCATCTAAGCATTATTGTTGCTTAACGGAGTATCAAAATAATCTGGCCTTGTACGGGTAACGGGATATTGATTTTCATTAGGAAATGCGAATCTTAATGAATTTATGTATACTCACACGACAGGGTAGCATAGATCGCTACCCTCCTTTCCATGATTCTCTTAAGAACAGACACATCAACATATTTTACCGAAAATGAAAAAATAAACAATTTAAATGTATACAAAACATACGATGAAAATGAAATTTTTAAAAATCATTTTTATTATCAGTAAAACCAGTAAACAAATCATTTATAAACCTATCTCAAGAAAACCAAACCACAATCATATGTAATAAGTGCTTTGTTTCATCAAATAAGCGTAGAATGATGATTATATTCATTTACGATCAATAAAAAATAAAACTGATAAGAGTGACCTTATGAGTGTGTTTTGTAATAAAAGAAACAATTAATGAATAACAGTTAAAGGATTTATGGACGGCACGTTATATAGCATTAAGAACACATCAGCTTAATAAATTATGCAGTTAACTAGTTGTTGTACTTGCTTGTTTAAGAATCAATAGAAGCCTTCAACAAATACTTTTTTTTTTCCATCACAATTTTCTCCACATGTCTCCTTTGGTGCAGAGGGAAAACGCACATCTATTTTGTTTTTCTTATTTTCTTATTGCAAGTGCCCTTTTGAAATTTCACGTATTATTAACATTATTATTTTCCAGATCAGCTTACAAATTTGAAACAGACACAGAAAGCAAATAAATATTTTGGATGGTAAAATAAGTTTTTAACATTTTTTATGGGCTTAGTGAACATAGTTTTGAACACGTAATCTAGTTTTGATACCAATTGTTAGGATCAAGTGCTTATCACTAAATCAAAATCATAGTTCTTAGTTAAGAAGCAATTCTTTTTACTTAAGAGTGCAATAACCCAAACATCACGATTATAACTCAACCCACTTGGTCTTCTCTTAGCAATTGTTTAATATGGAATCCCACTTAGATTGTGACTTTGTCCACCTAACCTCTGTCACCGGCCAATTGTATAACCCGCAACATAGTATAGTCCAGCCGAAAAAAGAAGTGTGGTAATTGTAATTAAAACGAAGAAGATGAAGAAAAGGGTAATTATGCGTGACATGATCCTACGTAAAAATGTGTAAGATTTTGTTATATTAATCGAAGTGGTTGACTGGTGGTGAGGTAGTGGAATACAGCTATAAAGTTTGTGACAGAGAATACTAACATGGCAGATGAGATGGGTCTTGGAATAGGGATAAACCTCAGGCTGAAAGACCCAATCGCAACCTTTGTGAGCATGTGGGGTAACACACACACTAGGGTTCATCTTCACTCATTTGGTTTTTGCAACTTATGCAAGCAAGCACATAAAATAAAACAACCCTCTATGTTTCAATCTACTCTTAGTCACGTGTGGCTACCTATGTAGCTAGATCAAACGATGTAATCCAAAACCCAAAATCATTCTTTCACTTACTTTGCCACTAAGTATCATAAACATGGCAACATTTCATTTCACTGTGAATGTGAATGGATTTTTACTTTGAGATTGTTGTAATAATAATAATAATGGTTTGGGAAGCATAATAGGTCATTTTGGTGCATCGTGGGTGGCTGAAATTCAAAAGGGAATAAACATAGCTGTCTTTTCAGAGATGAGTGAGTTGGTGACAGTTCATAGATAGCATGGTTTTTATTTGCTTAATTGACGCTCTAAGTTGTTGTCTTTTACCATATGAGAGGGTTTATAGGAGTAAGAAACGTAGGATTGTGAAGTGGTTAGTACTAGAAATGGTGCAAGTAAAAGGCAGAGATTGAGGTCGGTGGCGGTTGTTGCGTCTTATTAATTGGTTTTGTTTTGTTTGGTTACTTACTCACTTCTTAATCAACACCCAATAAGGATGTTAGATTTGTCCCTATGGAGCAACAAAACAAACAACCACACTTCTGTCTCCATTCAAATTCAATTATTGCCATTTAAGCCTATTGTTAAAGGATTATCTACTATGCCATGCTCCCAATTAATCAATTCAATCATGTGTCTTGTGTTGGTTATGTTTTTTTTTAACCTAGTTGTCCTTTTTGTGTGATACAAATTGAGTGATTCAAATTCTCTATTGGTTACTAAAAATACATTATATTAACACTTAAATTTTGTTTTTCCGAATAAGTTTCATATTATTTGAGAGTCGAAGTTTTAAATACATCTTTCTTTCTTTATTTTTTATGGTATTTTTAAAGATAAAATTGTGATAGAACTTTATACTCTAAAACAAACAATACTTTAAAAATACAGTCGTTGTTTCTATCGATCCTCTTGATATTGGATTGAAACACTTTTCATATATATTTTAAAAGGACAACAGATAAACAATATTGATGATGAAATTGCAGCTTGCACGCCCTCATATGGGTTTCTTGATTTGATTTGGTTTTGTTGGTGGTGGAATAGGCCCTTCTCTTTAAAGAAAGAAAGATAAGTATTGATGAAAGGTTTTGTGCGTATTCATTCACTATTATGGACTTGTCTTTGCCACCAAGATACCGAGCAAAGCCTGCAAAATAATTTAAAGTAACGTGCAAGAGGAGATGGGTTGTCAACACGTGGAGGGTCACTGATAATATCATGTTTGATGTGATCATTCTTTTGCCCTTTCTTTTTTTTTTTCTTCTGTCTTTTGACGAATGGGTTTCCCTTCTGCCCTTGCTTGATTTCTGGCCCATATCTAGCCGTAAATCACGTTTCTTATGGGCCCACGGTCCATCTATTTTTTAACACTTTTCTTCATTCCATCTACAACCATTATAACTTGCACTTGCCTTTTGGCATGTTAAATCACAAGGTAGTTAGTTTCACTTATTTATTAACATACTCCAAAATGTTGCTAATATTTAATTATGGTGTAATGTGTGAATGCTTAATGCTTGTTGTGTATTGTGGGTGAATTATGGTGACACGCTAAAAGTACAAAGGGTGTTGAGCGTTTGAGTAACAATACTAAGTGAGTGTACGGAGTTTGATGAAGCTAGGTACAGTGTTGGCGTCATTTATATGCTATTCTTCAAGCCCCACACCGCGCACGTTCTTTTGCGTTCATTCATTTTGTTAATACGAAAACAGTAACATCGTTTACAATTCATAATCCACTCTCCATGGCGTGCACATAAGTCAATCATTTTGCAGCTACCATTTTGTTTGAGAGGGAAATTCGCCGTTTGTGATCAGGTTTTCATTTTCACTTTTTTTTTTCTTAGTTATTTAATTAAAGCAATTGGTTTCTGAAGCTATTGTCAATGATGTAGATATGTGGATTATGGAGGCAACTATATTTTGAATTATAATAAAGGGAATTAAGATGGATGAATATTTTTATTATATCTATGGACCTTTTTTCTTTTTCTTTTTCTTCCTTATTACCGGTTTTATTGCTTTAAAATAATTTTAACCTTTTAATTAAAGAGTTAGTTCTCAGAATTTTGAATTTGCGGATTAATAGTGTAGTGACTTTTAACTTTTCAATACTATTGGTAATTATTTTTTATAATAAATAAATTGCATCACATCAATATCAAATTTTTTAGATTTGAGTAACTAAAATAGATTCGAAATAAAGAATCAAAACAGAAGTTACTTCGAATTTTAAACACTAAAAATATCTTTAGAAATTTTATTATTTTTATCGTGGATTGCTTTATGATAATGGTACTTTTATTTTTAATCCCACCTTTTTCTGACAGATTAGTCGCATTCTTTATATTTAATAGATCATAAGCATGTGTGGAGTACGCAGAAAACTGTAGATCAGGGTAAAAGCTGCCATAATTTTCAAGAATGGTCGATGTAAAAAGATTTTGAAGAATTAAAAATTATTCTATATATATTTTTTAAAACAATTATTATAAATAGTTAATTATTACTATCACTATTGCAAATAATAATAACAATAAATAATAAAAAAATACTGTCAATGTGAAGGACACAAAATTATGAACGATCATCATAAAGAACTTTTGACCTTAAATAATATCATAAGCACACCTGCAATTGATTGCATGCTTAATTTTAAGACTTACAATTAATCCAATTTCATGCTACTTCTGATACAAATATGATGATAAAGCAGCTGCTCAAAACAAGAAAAAATTGAATAGGTAATGCATTTTGTACCCATGTGCGAATAGTGTGGGTTGACATAGTTTGATACATGCACCGAAAAATTGACTTGTGATTCTCTAGACTAAACTTGGCTTGCAAACAAATCTAAGCGTGATGGTTCTTACTTTTCTTCTTTCTTGTAGCAAAGCTGCTCGGTCCAATTTCTATTGACATTCTTTTTGTCCTGCAGAAAATAGAAAATTCAACATATATATTGTGTCAGTCTAGGAAACTAGACACTGCTAGTAAAATCTTACTTAAAAAATTCAGAAACTGTATCGTTTCCAATATTTCACACTGAAAAAAATTACCTTGATGACAACTCTTCTGACTCCTTGCAATCCTCAGCAGCATCACCATCACCATCTGTGAGAATAAAAAAATCCTCTGCTCAATCATAGCTTATCATACTCCAAAAATTAAGGAAAAACATGACAGATCAAACAAGAAACAACTAATGGCATGGGCATGTACTCATGTCCAATGGTGTCAAACTCGGCTATCATAAAAACTTGAAGGATAAAAATGGTGTAAAAGATTAGTAACTCGATGATGCAAAAATCAACAAGATCCTAAAATGCTTCCTAAAACTTCAAAATTATATTTATATAAATGCATATGCATAAAAAGTAATATAGATAAGAAAAACTAATAGCTCATACTTGTCATAATAACTACGAACGGAAAATAGAGTATTTTTTCATGTAACGGAGGATTATAAACCCAAACAGGTCAACACACTCCAAACACCTAATTCTGCTATTATGCAAGAAGCCGAAACCTGATTAGGAACATAATTAGAAACTTCTTCCCGAAGCTCTCAAGGTAAAGTGGACTCCACTGAATTATTTCCCTAGGCTAACTTCAACCGGAATGTTGCAGCTCAAGAAGTTTATGGGCCAAAAGAGCCACTGGTCCACAAGGTACATGAGACACCTAAGGTATGCAAGGTGTAATGTGCACAAAAGAAAGCGAAATCCTCAAGCAGAGGTGGCATGAGTAAGTGGAGAAATTGTTACAAAACAGAGTTGGCAAGAGTAGTGAGGAGGTTGTTAGCCGTGGGAGAATACTTTAATTATAAGTCTCATGAGACAGGGGAGACAGGGTGATGAACTGATTTTCTGTTAAGAAAAGCTATGCTTTGGGCAAGTGGAGGTTTCCTCCATTTGTAGTTTCCTTTATGTACATGAATCTTGACATAATCAAACTGTGCCATTACGCTAGAGACCGTCCAAATTAGCAAACTCAATAACTTCAAGAAATTACCATAGAGGTTCGTGGTACCCGTGTGGTTGTGTGCGTTAAATTTCAGCTCTTAGATTATCACCCTGGTAGTCGGTGAACAGATTATGTTAAAGGAAAACCATAAACATGATTAAGGGAAATTTGGCCATTATTAGGCCGTCCCTAATCGAAGAACATTGAAGAACACTATAAATAGAGGTCAAAAGTATGGTGGTTGGTATATTAAATACATATTTAAGACTGATTTAATCCGCTTAACCATTTGACATTGAACTGACTTGAGCGTCAGAGTATCTTTAGCCAGTACAATTGATCAGTCTTGAACGAACATGACACCTTGGCATTGAGGAACATCACGAGTAATGACAGATAAGTTGTGTAGGAGAACGCTCGCCCCCTTTAACCCGAAACATTTTGACACCCAATGTGGGGTCGAGAGATTACCTTAAAACCCATATGATGACTACAAGGAACATGACGAGCAACGTCACTGGAGAAGAGATACACAGCGATGAGATGGAAGTGAGGGAAATGATGAGAAGGATGCAAAAACAGATGGAGGACATGCAAAACAAATACAAAAAAGATTTGAGGGAACTCCGAGTGGAGAATGAGGCAAGAAAAGAGCAGGCAAAATTCAGTGCCATCAACCCTAAGTATGTTTGCGATGCAAACCCTAGAGCGACCGATCGTTACCGTTCGTGAAGAATCTATCAAGGAGCCACATGGACAAGCCATAATTGTTCATGCGAGTACTAGAGCAAGCTAGGGTTATAACCCAACAATTGCGCCTATCGACCCGTTCGCGGTGTGTCCCTTCAACCAAGAGATCTTTCAAAACCCCTCTCCCCGAGCGGTGGAAGTTGCCGAAAGTAAAGAAGAACGACAGAATCACTAATCTGGACCATCATGTCAATCTTTAGGAATCAAATGATGTTCTATGCTGCAAGTGACGCCATTTGGTGTCGAGTTTTTTCTACTTCTCTAACAGGAGACGCATTGGAATGGTTCTTCGACCTCCCATCACACAACATTGATTGTTTTTGTACCCTGAAAGCTAAATTCAGAGCCCAATTTGTTGCTAGTCGAACAGTCGCGCTCACCTTAATGGCCTTCGTCAACATCCGACAAGGCAAAGACAAATCATTGCGAAACTTCATGGAACGCTTTAACAACGTCTCTATGAAGACCAAAAACTTGTTACCAGAGGTAGCCATGCACCACTTGGTTACCTTGGTGAAAGCCGAGCCTTTTGCTGATAAGCTCAGCAAGAAACCGGCCAAGAGGACGAACTAAGGGAGAGAACCGCTCAGTTCATGCACATGGAGGATATAAAGGACTTTCGCAATCAGATCCGAGCGGAACCCCCTGGAACAGAGAATCACAAGGTGGAGGACAAGAAACCGTGTGGAATAGCGAATGGGTCCATGTAAAAGAGGAGGAGTGTGCACGGTCTATGAAAACCAACAAATTGCGCACGAATGTTATTCTACTAGATTGAAAATGATGCCCTAACTAGTAGCATAACCCGAACTACATTGGCCAACAAATATGGACGACCACATAGAGCAAGAAGGAGAAACTAATGACCTACAAGTAGGAAAAAATCAAGGGTAGGTGACCAAAATCAGCACTGATATGAACCCGCAGAGCGAACAAGTACCAATAGCCGTGATCGAAGAAGACAAAGACCTCTTCATGCGGGCCTTAGCGGATATGTGAGGCATACACCCGGGCGTCATGTTCCACAAACTAGCCATATTTAGAAAAGCCTGACCGCTTGCCCAGAAGAAGAGTTGGCTCGAAGAGAGACGAAAAGCCCGACCGGTGGTGGAGGTTAAAAAACTGAAAAAAGTCGGTTTCGTTCGAAAAATCAAATATACTACATGGTTGGCAATGTAGTTCTGGTTAAAAAGCCAAAAGGTCAATGGAGGATGTGCACCAACTTCACGGATCTGAACAAGGCTTGTCCTAAAGACGCATATCCACTCCCCAGTATCAACCGCCTGGTGGATGGAGCGTTTGGTCACAACATGCTCAGTTTTGTGGAAATCATGACAATTGTTGCTATTTTGAGACCATTGGAAATTGTTCAAATGCTGCAATACTATCTTGAGACCATTGGAGATCCCTTTTATTAGCAAATCAGTGACAAGTCTTGCTATTTTTCCATAATTGCTAATGAACCTCCTATAGTAACATGTGAGCCCTAAAAATCTTTTTAAAGACTTGACACACTCAAGAATATATTGTTGTAGAATTGCTTTCATTTTCTATGGACCCATGGCTATTCCCTCCATGCACAGAAATTACATGCCCTATGTAACTCTGTTTGAGCAAACTCACTTCTCCAAATTTGCATAGGATATGTGTTGTTGTAATGTACTAAGAACCTTTTTTTTCTCAAATCCACCGATTGTTCTTTCCATGATTAACTATGGATTAGTATATCATAAACCTTTTGAGGTAGGGCTATAAAGTTACATTTATATACCACATTGGAATGTAGTTGGGGCATAGGTTAGCCCAATAGGCATGACTAGAGAGATTAATAATGTCTTTGATTAGTTCAAAAATGCAGTCTAAGGAATGTTTGGCTTGTGCATATCAATCTTGTGAGATCCAACTTTTGAATCCAACGTAAAAAAAATTGGGCCCCATGTAACTCATCTAGCAGTTCCTCAAAATGACTTCCTCAATGACGGGACTAAGGGGATTTGTTAGCTATAGTAGCCTTATTTCAAGCCATTAAGACAAATCCTCCAACTTCCATTCTTTTTCTTCACTGGCAAGGCAGGACTGGAATAAGGACTATAGTTGGGCCTAATAATTCCTGAACTCAACATTTCTTTCTCTAGCTAGTCAATTTCATTCTTTTGAAGGTGTGGGTACGTATAGGGCACATTTAGAGGACTTACCCCATATTTTATGGGAATTCTGTGATCCACTGACCTGTTTGGTGGCAGTCTTTATGGTTCAGCAAAAGCAGCAGAGAATTCCTCAATAATGTATTATAACTCTCTTCATTCCCAGCCTCCGGCGGATTATTATTTCTTTCCTTCAAGGACCTGTGTTCCCTGGTTTCTATCCCCCATATATTGATACTGCCTCTATCTGTGTCCCCTTCATCAGAGCTTGTGGAGTAATAAAAGCTTTTTACAGCTGGGGATCACCTCTAATTTCCACAACCTGACCTTGTTCAACAAAGTTCATTGTCAAAGTCCTCCAATTTACTTTTACATTTGCTAGAGTGGTTGACCATGACACACCTAAAACAAAATCCACTCTAAATTCAAATATGAAATACTCCTCAATATGAGCATACTCACCGAACAGAAACTTAATATTTTGCAGAGTCCTGCTGTTTGTTTTTTATGCCCATATCCTAATTTTACTCTAAATGGTGGAGTTTGCTCCACCTGTAAACCCAAACTGCCCACCAACTTAGAAGAAAAAAATTTGTGGCTAGCTCCACTATCTATCAGCACCAAAACAGGTTGCTACCACAAATTTTAAATCCAGCAGGTCAAACCAATTGTTAGGATTCTCAGGATCAAGAAAAGAAAAACTAAAGGAAAAGGTTCACTCGTGAATTTATTCCTGAACCAATAGCAAAACAGATTACAAAAGGGAATTGTATCCTTTCACACCAGATAACTTGACTCCACAAACTAATATTCCAAGATGATCCCGTTAAAACAAACAGAAGTCTACTTGTAAACATTTTATAACAAAAAAGGTGAACAGATATAACTGTCACCCAACCTCTAAAAACAAAGCTTAATTCGTACTCTTAAACTGCTTCCTGTAATAACCTCGTCAAACCTTCTCCTGAACTGGAACATTGTGTTGTCTAAGAACCCATTTGTTGGCTATGGAAACCTAATAAGCATTGACCTGCTGGATCTTCATTTGTAAAGGTAAAGTGGATCCATGATTCCAAGAATCTTGCACTAAAACTTACTCCACAAATAATCCATACAACATGCAATCCCTCTGCATGTTAGCATGTGAACCCCAACCCCTTCCCAAAACTGGTAGCATTGAAAGAATTGATGAGTTTATTCACAGTTTTGACAACACTGTTCAAACCATTATTTAGGCATTATCTTCAGTATGAAGACAAGTTATAAATCAGCCAAGCGCTTGTTTCAGAATAATTTCGAATCAGTAACTCATGACAAGCATTAAAATTTAAAATCGATCAGGCTATCCCAATTAAGTCCAGCAGAAGGAAATTAACTCAATCAAAAATCAATTCTACCAACTTTGAAACAAAAAACTCTATGTTATTAACTGTCTAAGTTCATTTGACATTAAATGTAGAGTGACATGAGGGGTATACATACCGATTACATTCCCATCTTCAATTTCCTGCACTGACTCAGACTCAGACTCGGAACCCCATCGATCTCCTCCATCATCATGGTCCCACCGATCACCAACAGGAGGCATCCAGAAGTCTTCATCTTCTGTGTCATTATCCTCAACTTCTGTGTCACTATTCTCAACGGGAGACTTCGTAACTTCTGATCTAATCTCTTCAATTGTCGTGTCCTTATTCTTTTTCTTCTTCATTCTATCCTTTTCTCCAGGATTTGCACTTTTCGACTCCAGTAAGTTCTCCTCATCAATCCCTTTGTTCTTATTCTTCTTCTTCTTCTTCTTTTTATCCTTTCCTCCACCTTCTGCACTTTCTGACTCCTGTAAACTCTCTTCAACTTCCATTCCTTGGCACGATAACTTCTCTTCTTCCTCTCTCTCTGTTCACACAAAAAAAAATGTATCAGTAAACAAAGCTCCCAATATCTATACTCAATCACAGATCACAGAATCTGCAAATACTAGCAGGAAAACTTAGTCTCGCTTCATTATTGAAGCCCTGGCATCACTCCTAATCCAATATTGAGTGAAATAAAAGACATAACATCATTGACCTAATTTATTGAGAAATCTTTTCCCACTCATATGCTTCCAGATATGTTCCTCTGACTTATTCACGTTGTCCCCAGTCAGCTTACATATCAACTTTGAACTGAAAAAGAGGAACAAAAACAACTACGTCAGTAACATACTCCACAGACACAGAAAATGGGGACAGAAAAATATGTAACAGTTGAAAATTGTCACATTTTCATGTACAGACTGTGTTGCTACTTCATACAAACAGATTTCACACAAACTCAGTCGAAAATTCACAATTTTTAAAACAATATTTGATGACAGACATATGTTGAAGTTTTTAAGAGCTTTGTCAGCAAGGTTTCGATATTATTCTGTTAAACCTAATCGAACAACGTAACATTGGTTCGACAGACACACGTGAAGGCCTGAAGGCAGAGAGTAACAAAAATCAGGGAAAAAAAAAAAGTGGGAAAGAAAAGGAGAAAGGGAAATTGTAGTTTACCGACAGAGAGGGTCTTGTTTGAACATGTTGAGAGGGGCTTTGCGGTTCGTCAAGGCGAAATCGATGAGACCCAAACGACATTTTTTGCTCTGAGAGTAGGACGCTATGTCCTTAGAAAGGACCTCGTGCCCAGTTTCAACGCACCTGAAACGGGCGTTTCCCAACTCTGTGAAAGTGGGCGAGCCTAGCAAGTTGGTCCCTTCCTTCTTTCCACTGTCTTCGCTGGTTGCCATTGCCTCACTCTGTCCTTGCAGGATCCTCTGGAAATTGTGGTATTGTGTTACCAGACAGGGTTTTAGGTTGAAAAATTGGAAGACCTAATTGCACTTTAGACCTTTGATTTATCAATATCATTATATAGAGAACTTCATACTTTGTATACATATCTTTTTCTAATTCTATCTTTTTATAAGTAAATTTTTTTCTAAATTAAGATAATCATTTTGTTGATTTTATCTTTTAAATATTTTATATATTTAATCTTTTTTAATTTAATTATTTTTTAAATTAAATAACTGTTTACAATACAAAAGTTATCTAAGAATTAAATAAAAATATTTTTTATTAAAAAACACAAACATACGTGAATATGTTTCCTATTATAATTTTCTTAGTAGCAGGTAGCATTCAATCTTTTCATCTTTTCATTATAATAATAATAATAATGATAATTAAATATTAAAATAATGGTAGTTATAATTATTGTCTAATTGATTAAAAGATTAAAAGATGAGGAATATAAATCCCCGTACTTTGTCTATTCCGTTATAGTAATAAAAATATATTAAAAGTTAATTATTATATTAAAATTAATTACAAATATATCTATACTTTCTATTGATAGTATAAAAAAAATATAAATTAAAAGTAATTGTAATTCATTTTATTCACTTTTAGAATGTCATAATTCTAAGAGTAATAGGATAATATGTAATTTTCTATCAAAATAAAAAAGGAAAACTATAGTAACATATTTATATGAAAATAGTTATAAAAACATATATTTTTTCTTTAAGAAATTATGATTATAATTTACAATAGAAGAAATACTTTCAATTTTTATCATAAGTTTCTATATAATGAAAATAAAATATTGGTAAATAAATATAAAAATACAAATGGTAAAGGGGGTAAATTAATGTACTCTAAAATAAAAGTTGCAAAATTCAATCCCATCATTATTAGTTAGATATTAAATACCAAAAGGAAAATTAGTAGCTTTTGTTGTGTTGCATATGTTAATGTTTATAACAAGTCTGAAAATGAAATCTTAAATTTATCCATAAATATTATTTCTTTAAATTTTTATTCATTCTTTGCAACAAATAAATATGGTCATAAAATCAGGAAATATAAGCTTAATGAATCTAATTGGTCTCATTCAAAATATCTTGGTTAAAGTCTTAATTTATCAAATTATTTATTTTAGTTTATGAATAAATTAATTTTAATTCATGGCAATTTTTTAAGGATTGTGCTCATTGAATAAGGTTGATCATCTCCATTGTGCACATCTGTAGCTGATAATTTTTGGCATGTCCGAAAGAGCTTTTGGGCCGAAGTTGCATACCAGCCCAATCCAGGTAACACCTGAGAAATTGAATTACATAAATTGCATATTTGGATTCTCATCTACTTGAGACTGCTTTTTCTAAAGAATGCATAATCTATATCCACTCTTACGATATTGGTATGACATGTATATCTGTTGATTTGGAAAATAATAAAATATATATTATTTGATATACAACCATTATTGAATAATGTATAATAAATATATTATTGTTATTTTATAAATTTAAATTAAAATAATATATATTAAAATTATTAAAATAAAAAATTATAAATTATTATCATTATTAAAATATTATTATTTTATAGATTAAATATTACATTAAAAAAATATCAAATGTATATACGTGTCTCATATTAAAATATCTAATTTCTTACGTTTTGACATTAACATGTGTAATTAACATCAAACCAAAAACTCTCACAAAGAAAAGAAAATAAAAGAAGAAAGATAATATTTAATTCCTCCAATTTTTAATTTCACAATTTTTCCCTTAATCTTTTTCGCAAATTTGTTTCATGCTGTTTTAGCTGTTTAACTTTGATTTTATACATTTCACGTGACAAAAGTATAAAATATGTTCTTTACAGAGCATTATTTTCAAATAAATTCAGGAAACTATAATCAATAAATCAAATTATGTTAAAAATAAAAAGCATGACATTTTAGAAACTACATCTCTACATAATGTTAGTACACTTATTTTTTAACTAGAATTTTCAAAACCAGGATACACATTTATTAAATAAGATACAAGATTTACTAAATCTCATGGTATTCAACTGAAAAAGAAAAAAGTGTTAAAAGACGGTGTTGATAATAATTTTAATTGCATAATAATCTATAGTTAAATAGAATTAGAAGATTCTTAACAGCATATTTTAAATTGTTTTGAAATTAACATGGTTTTGTAATAGAAAGACGTAGAAGGTTAAGAGAAGCACGTTTCTGATCCATCACCATCTGAATAGAAAATTCTGGAAAATCCTCAGCACTTCTCTTGAAACTTATATATAGCTTTCGCTTTTCATTCCCAGTATCAGACACAGTTGATTTGAAGAAGAGATTCAGTCAGCAACAACTTTTGATCAAAAGGAGAAGAGATAAAGATAGCAATAACGATGTCTCTAATCCCTAGCTTCTTCGGTGGTAAACGAAGCAACGTCTTCGACGACCCTTTCTCTCTGGATATATGGGACCCTTTTGAGGGGTTTCCCCTTTCAGCTACTCTGGCCAACCTCACTTCCTCCGGTGATGAAAGCAGCGCCATAGCCAACACTCGCGTGGACTGGAAGGAGACGCCGCAGGCTCACGTGTTCAACGTGGACCTTCCCGGGTTGAAGAAGGAGGAGGTGAAGGTGGAGGTGGAAGATGGGAAGGTGCTGCAGATCAGTGGAGAGAGAAGCAGAGAGAAGGAAGAGAAAGATGATAGATGGCACCGCGTTGAACGAAGAACTGGGAAATTCATTAGAAGGTTCTGGCTTCCCGAGAATGCTAAAGTAGATCAGGTTAAGGCTGCTATGGAGAATGGGGTGCTCACTGTTACTGTTCCTAAAGAGGAAGAGAAGAAGCCTGAGGTCAAATCGGTTAAAATTTCTGGTTAATTAGGTCTTATGGTTCAGATCTCACAACCATTTCACTTTTCAAAAAACTGTGTTCCGTTGTTTCGTGTGTTTCCGTGTTGTTTATATTTGTGTCATGTTCTGTAATGCGGTGGTTATGGGAAGTTTGGGTGTTGTAATTAACTTGTAAAGGCTTCTGTTGAATGCATGGATAAACAGTTATAATCTTAATAAGCAGAAAGTTCATGTATTCTCTGTCACTCGACCATGGCTGTTGTTGCTTTTTCTTCTGTTTTTTTATGCTTGAAGATTTGATTTGGTGGAGGAGGCTCTAATAGAAGCTGATAATCAATATTTGTTCCGATCCGATTCAAGGTCTTCTGGCATAGTTAACAATAAGGATCGTGTTTTGAGGTTTTTTTTTTTTTGAACATGTCACAGTTTTATAAATAACGTTAATGTTCTGATTCAAGTTCGTGTAATAGCAATATTGTTAAGAACAACGATGATATTTCTAAGATATTGTTCTTTTCAAATGTTAAATTTTGTTATAATTTTATTTTTAAAAATCGCTTCAGAAAAGTAAGGAAAAGAAATAATATTTAAACTTGACTTCGATTTCGAATTAAATACACTGGTAAAATATTTAATTGATGTTTAATTGGTAAGAGATTTTTCTCAACCACCATCGTTGGAAGTGAAGATGGTTAGACTTTGTTCGTCGTCGGAGAATGCCGAACACGTGTCTTAAACAAGTAGCTGGTCCAATTTTGATATTTTCACGAGTCAATAGCAATTTTAGAGTCCTTTCAATTATTTGATTTGAAATTATTTGTTCTTTTCCTGTTAATTATCACAGTCTAAATCAAACTCATCAATAGTTTTTTTACATATCTAGGACCACAAAAAGAAGGTTTTTACACGTGTTATAATTACATAATTTTAAAAAAAATAACTGAAAAAGAAAATAAAAAGGGTATTCGTGACATATATTTCTCATTATTGTAAAGCCTATTTTTGATTTTGGAAGAATTAGTTTTTCAAAATCGTGCTATAATAAAATGGTAGCCTTTAAATCCTAATATATTTTTTTTCATTCATGTGTCTTCATTATTATGTATTGTTTTCTTTTCTGAAATTTTTTCTTTATTAGAAACATTTTTTTATCGTACCTTTTTATTTATTAAACTTTCTTATTAAATATTTATTTGAGAAGCAACTTTTAAATCACATGAACTAAACCAATATATTATTTCCATGTTTATTCACATCTTCCTCTTCTTCACATTTCTTTCTCTTCTTTACATTAAGTTGTGTAGTGCGAAAACTAGAGAAAAAAAAAACTTGCCGATGAACTTTCAATCTTTAGTATTACTTTTTTACTTATATGTGAAAATATTATAATATTATTAGTATCATGTTTGTATATTATTTTATCTCTGAAAGAAGAACATTAATATACATATAATGTTTATTTGTGTGAGAATCTTTTTATATATTCACGTTTACTTGTTATGTTGGTTGATTTATTTAATGATTTAGATTTTCCTAAGTGAAGTTAATAAGTTAATTTTTATTCAAGTATATTGGATTTTGATTTGACTTTTTAAGTGTGAAAAATCTTATACTACTACTGATGTTAGTAACAATGAAGAGTTCAAACATATTTGTCTTAATCTTTATATGAAAGAAAATTATTATTAAATTTTGATAATTTTCTTCTAAATTAGAATGTCATCTTTTAAGTAGTTTTATAATATAGAAAAATAAATAAATGTAAAAAATAGATGAATGGAAAAGTAGGTAGTCAATTAAGAGATGTCACCTCATAAAAAAAGGTTGTCAAAATTTAATTTTTAAAAGATTATTTTCTTTATATAAATGAGCATAACAAGTAATATTGAGTCTTTTCTTTCTAAATTGAAAATGTAACCAAATTTATAAAATATGTGGAAGAGTAGTTCTTTGCTCGAATATTAATTAGCACTTTAACTATCATTAAGTTTCATTATGTTTGATGATTTTTGTACTATGCATAAACACTTAATTAATATGACAAACATTGTCATTATGAAATATGTGGAAGAGTAGTTCATTGCTCGAATATTAATGAGTACCTTAACCATCATTAAGTTTGATGGTTTTTTACAATGCACAAACACTTAATTAATATGACAAACATTGTCATAAAACTTGAGTTCCTTCAATAGTAATAAATAATATTTTTCTTGTATAGTTCATTATAGACCCGTTAAAGGTGGTATGTTTTAAGTGAACTATAATACTATGAAAATATTATGAAAGACAAGTAAACTGTACATAATTTAAAAATGAATTTAAAAATATATTGTTTCAGGAGAAACCAAACTTAAAACTTAAAAAGTTATCTCTATACAAAATGAGAGAGTAGGAAAGAAAGCTAATAAGAAAAAATTACTAAAGATTGTTTAAGTTTGTACTTTATCTATTTTATTTTAGTGGTACATTTTACCTTTTTCATGTTTCTTATAACTTTTTTTCTAATTATTTAATTTTTCACATAATAAAAAGAGTGACTTCTTAAATTCAGAGTCTAAGGAGTTTGATTTCCTCTTAACATATTGTGAAATTCATACACATTTTATTTATCTTCCATGATATTATAGTTTATTTGAACATACCATACTCAACATACTCAAGCAATAATATAATGAATTCAAAATGAACCATACAAGAAAATTATCATCTATTACTTGAGGCAATAATATAATGAATTCAAAATGAACCATACAATAAAATTATCATCTATTACTTGAGGCTTGTTGTTGTGATGTTTGTCATCCTAATAAGGTCTTTGTGCATAGTACGAGAATCATCATTAAAGTATTCATTAATATTTAAGTAAGGGACTAGTCAAATTTCATAAATTTTCAATTAAAAAAAACAGTCTTAATGTTAATTGCTATGTTCATTTATAGAAACATCAGAATAAATCTATTTGACTTTTCCCAAATCCTACAATAAACCTTCTCTTATTGCTACTAGCATTAATAATAACAGTAATAACAGTCAATTTTTGAAAGTCAAATTAAGATCCAAGACAAAAGTGAAATTGGACATAAAAAATCTTTAAAATAACTCAACCATTTCTTAAGTGAGCTTATTTTTTCAATGAGGATGAAGCCAGACTTGTTGTACCTACATAAACAGTTACAAAACATTTATTATAGTGTAAAATTCCAACTTCCTCCAACTGTCTACGATTGTTCAGACATCAATTTCAGTTCTACCAGCTTTTATCTTATTCCCACGAGCCAAAACGAGCCAAAGCTTCTTTTCTTCACTACTTACTACCAAAACCTGACAAATAAATTTCAGATATAATGTTATCCTTAAAGTGAGCTTCATCATAAATATCTATTATTAAGAGTACTGATATCTAACCGGCTCTGCCAGATTTATATTCTCATAAGTTTCCGAACCTATGTACAGAATTTTATCTTTCTGTCTTTATTTTTCCCTTGCTTGTAAACTTATGAGAGAATATCTAACCGGCTCTGCCAGATTTATATTCTCATAAGTTTCCGACCCCCCCTTTTTCTATCCTGGTATCAGAGCGAGAAATCCTTGGATACCTTTTGAATATTTATGTGATGGAAGTGGCTTGTATTCGCTAGGATACCCTTTATAGATCGGGCAGGTTATGGCCAGAAGAGCCAACAGAGCCATAAGTCCCATTTGATCTGCCTCTGAGGGTTGAGGAATACTTTGCATATTGCGACACTCTTTACATACATATTTTCTTGATTATATGTGTTTAAAAAGTGTAAAAAAAAAAAAAAGTTTTTGAGCCTTATGATTACCTATATTCTTTTATAAGTATTACTCTATAGTGTATTCCGTAGATTCCTGCCTCTTATCTCTTACTACTGCTTTTCCTCTTTGACTATACTGCTTCTATACTGCTTTTCTGTTTTGCCTACACTGCTTTCTTATTTTTCTGTTTTAATGGATAACATACAGCCATTTCTAGGCTCCGATTACAAATCAGCTCTAACTGCTGTTGAAAAAATTACA
>Ga0214543_1001365_pt1 | contig 46788 bp, 22 predicted proteins | sample CNSS2metaG_FD_160094 | JGI IMG/M metagenome (GOLD analysis project Ga0214543, IMG submission 160094) | Root nodule microbial communities from cowpea collected in UCLA plant growth center, Los Angeles, California, USA - CNSS2 | ecosystem: Host-associated > Plants > Roots > Nodule | place: USA...
TAATTAAGTTTTCTATTTGGTAAAGAAACAAAGGAATAGACATGATTAGGCATAGTAAAATTAATTGAGACTGTACTTTGATTAAAAGTGAGGATGCCAACAAATGAATTGAGTCTTTACATTGATTGATTTGTAAATCAACAACAATAATTAATTTAACAATAATCTCTAGATAACCAATGAAGAATCTTATTTAGAAAAAGCAGTGGAATTGACCTATTTACTATTACTGTGTTTACAATCTTCCATGTCATTTTCTTATACTGAAGTTGCTAAAGTAGTGGTAATTTGATCGCCTAACGACAGCGATATCAACCACTCAAGCAAATTTGTGTTTCGTGATAATTCACATTAGTATAGGGTTACATTATCACTCCCATGCTCATACATATTATTAAAAATTAATAATAAAACAACAACACATAATTGACATACATATAACTCGAACCCAAGTCCTTTCACATAATAAAGTACTCTCAACCACTTGAGCTAGTACTTTTCCACACCACATAAAACAATATTTAATGCCATAAAGGCTCCTACCACCAGCATTTATTAATTAATTAATTAATTTTCACGGGTCTTACACTTACACTTTTCATTTGAATTTTTAGGTAATTTTTTACTTTGTTGTCAAACCGCCAATGGTGGTCACTAATCAATGCTTGTTTTAATATATAATAGTGTTAATGAGAAGTTATTTGCGCCACTAGAGCTAAGAGATTGAAGAGTATTGGAATGATTGATAGCGTACCTGGAATGAAGGCCCTAAATATAAACATTGTCGAGGATGCTATTGTGAGACTCACTAGGGAGATTGGGCCTGAGAGGATTGTGATTGGTATGGAAGTTGCAGAATTTGATTGTGTCCCAAAAATGGTATGTTAACCTTATAATTTTGGTTTCTTTAATTATCAAATTTTTTTGATAAGGTTGTGGACTAGAGTTGTATTATATATATAGTGATGTAGGATTATCTTGTTCCTTTTTAAGATTATTAAATATGGTGATGATTGATTAAGAAAGTCAAGTGAAATCCCCACTGGACATGAAGATAACAAGTTATCTAGATGTGAAGGTTCCTTTCACAAGGCTCTAGAGAAGAGAAGAGTGGATTGATTCAAAATAGAAACAAAAATGGAAACAAATAAAGTAAGGTGAAAATCGAACCAAATAAGTGGAAGAAAACATAAAAATGGAAAAGCAAAGGAATGGAAAAGATGGAAGGATCATGCTACTACAAGGCTAGGCTAGAAGCTATGGAAACCTTGAAGATGAGTGGTGGATGCCGCCACTTGCCAAGGCAAGATAAGGCTTGAAAGAAAATTCACTACCTAAGGAGGAAAGTTTCTCATAAAAAGGTTGATACACAAAGGTGTTTAATTTCTCCAAAATGTTCAACCCCTCTACAAGTGTTAGAGATCTCCTTAAATAGAAGAGTCTAGGGCTCTCTTAGCAAAACAACAAAGTATGAGGATAACATAATAAACCTAGTATTTCTAGAAGGTAGGTCAACATAGGTGCACATGGGGTGCTTATAGAATGTGTTCTCGGCTAAGCCATCTAGGTGGCAAGATTTTACGGCCAAGGCTTCCAAAAGGCTCTTCTAGATGCTTCTAGAAGTCTTGGTGTCCAAGGCATGTGGGATGTCCCCTTTCTAAATGTTTCTAGAAGGTCTTGCTCCTTCTCTTTCCTCCTAGATACACCAAGTGTCACCTCATGTGGCCCCACCTTTCATATTTCTACAAAAGCAATTAAGTGTCATTAGTAAGTTGGTTAAGGTTAAGCTAATCTTGGGTCAACAAGTCAATCCTAAAGTCAAGGTCAACAGGTCAACTTAAAATAGTCAACCAAAACCAACTTCATGGAATTAAAACTAGAATGGTGCAAAATAAAGATAAAGAGGATGACGTCTTCCCTTTTGACATGCTTCTAGTGACTTTCCTAGGGTCACATCTTCATCAAGTAGTGACAAGGACATTGATTGTTTGGCCAGGACCTATAATGAGGACATTGGTGGTGAAAGGCGTGGTGTAAACAACATCAGTAGCAACCACAATCATCCTATGGTTGGTAATTGCAAGGAAAAATTCTTGATTGAGTGCATTGTTGATGATTCTCAAGAGAATTGTCTCTCCAGCATCTCCTGGTACATGTTAGTACGTTCTTTCATTTTTACCGTGTCACATTTTGATTTCAATCAACGTGGATGGCTATTGCATATAATTCCTAATTTATGGATGAAAATGTTAAATATCATGTATGATATTCATGCTTTTGATGATCTTCTGCTTTTCTTTTATTGTACTCCTAACCTCTATCATTGTTTTACTAGGCTGGCCTTGCTTTTGGGGATCTAAAGTTAATTAAGGAACTATATGATTTTAAGACATTATCTAATGAATATCAGTCTGAGGGCTTTCAGCATGGGCCAATGACCTAGCCCAATTTAGTTTTCATGTTTTTAAATAGATTAATAAATGTACGGTTGTAGTATTTTTGTGTTGTTATTAGCAAATGTTTGGGTTTGTATTTAGGCCTAAGATCTTTCCTTTATTTTTCATTGTAATTTTCTGTTGGGGTCGAGAAGTCCAATTGTCTCAAGCTACCAGCCAAATCCACGTTTCTAGGCTTGCCTCCTGCACATTTTTAGGCAATGAGAGTGAAGCTAGCGTCCAAATGCAGCGTAACCTATCGTTCAGCTCAAGCATGAAGCTTTTACATTGGGCCGCAAGCATCCCAATTCAACATCTACGTGGAGACCTTACTGCAATGCATAAAGCAAGCACACGTCTTAACATTGGGCCTGCAACCAACAACCCAATTTCCACCAAACCTAAGAGTGAATTTCATTTTCAATATGACATTGAAGCATCCAACCCTTTTGCTTAAGGTTTGTTCATGCATTCCTTTCCTCTTCACGTGTTCCACCAATTTGTGTTGCTAGGTTTAGTCAGGTTACTTCCTATGATCTTTTGTTAGGGTTAGATTTCATTAGAACTTCATCTCTTTTCACACAGCTATCTTTGTCTTTATAAAAGGCAGGCCATGGTTTGTAAGGTCTTCAGCTTTGATGAATGAGAGTGTGGTTTTATCCCCTTTTATCATAGCTCATCTTCTAGAGAGGTATTCACCTCCTTAAGGTTCTGATTTAGTGTGGATCTAAAAGTTCCCACTAGAACTAGAGAGAATCGATCTCTCATCGATCAAGTCGATCTTCTCCGAAGGATCGAGAACCAACGACCTTGCGTGGAATTTATTCGAGGTTTAGCAAAGTTGACCTCACATTATCAGTACTTTTCCTCATTGGATTTGTTTCCATAGTTTCAACACTTAAGAGAAAGAGAATATACTAATGAAGTTATGCGGACCTAGCTTGGATTATACATTTTTTTCAAAAGATAGGTTAAAGAAAGATATCAATGAGAAATAGTGTATTGTTATTAACTTAACAGTAGCATGTACTCCATTTTATTTTCTGTGGTGGAGCCTAAGTTTTTTATGTTCCCATTTTAATTTTTGGTTGTGTGGGGAGAGCAAGGGTAAACATAGTTGAGTGAGTGGTGTATAATCGATTGAGCTACAATTACGAGGCTTTGTTGGAGCATTAAATTACACATACTAACATTGACATCATTGAGAAGGATGAAGTGTTTGTTTAGCGATGTTGTATGCATGCTTGCTTGGGACCATATAGGATCAAGAAGGTTGCGGTGTTTGTTTTATCTATTAGTGTTGCTTTTTCAATTTGTAGAGAATTTCAACCATTAATATTGTTATCTAATTTGATGCTCTATCTCCTATGAATTGTGTCTGCCTTAAGACAAATGGAGATGTTATATGGTCCAACATTTACTACTTTGATTGCAAGAGAATCTTCATCTCTTGCTTCCATAGTTGGGTCAGGAAAAGCTCATTTATAGTGAGTATGTTGTGGGTTCTGCACAACCTCTTCACTAGGGTAGTTTGAATCTATTTCAATCAAACAATTGAAGTTAGTCAAACTAAGAAATGGTGCAAGATCATTATATTGAATAAAAAAAACACTTAACAAACTCATGGTAGTGAAGGCAAGCAATGATAGATAGTAGGCCAAGTAAGAACCAAGAGTAACCATTGTCAGGGAGGGGGATAGTCTTCATTAGTGCCGAAGAATTTGTCAAATGTAGTTACTTGAGTTATGTGACATTTGGTCTATAGTGAAACTATTTATTTGAAAGACATTTGTTTTGGCCTTTATTTAACGAGTTAACAATCTAATAAATAGTTTATGATTATTAGTCTAGCCATAGAAGATTTGGTGCACCCACTAGCACAATCAATTGTGGAATAAATGAATTCTAGATTATGTGGTTTAGATATATCACTTATAATATTTTCTTTATTTCCATTAACAATCTTTTTAAAAGAAAATGACCTTTAACACAATTAGATCAACTCTTAATCTATTAGCATTTAAGCAAAATTAAACAGCAATAATACTATCTTATATTCAACTATTGAAACAAATTAAAATTATCTTATATAACTATAAATAATTACAATAAATTACCACTTTATAAGATGTGTATATAATATGAATTTTATGGATCTTTTAAAATTGTAAATTAATACTAAATATTAAATATTGTTGCGGCTATAATAAACAAAGCAATAAAATAAAATATAATACATATATTTTATATAATGTATTTGAGATTAAAAATATAATTAACATTAATTTTTAACTTAAAAGTACAATAATGTGATATGAACATAAAGGCTTACCACAATCTGTTTTTCACTAAACAAACATGGGTAACAACATTATATTGTATATGGTTAAAAAACTATAGTAAAAAAAGTATATTGGAAGTGATATGAACATAAAGGCTTACTAGAGCCTATTTTTCAAAAAAAAAAAAACACCGGTGACAACATTATATTGTATATGGTTAAGAAACTATATTAAAAAGTATATCGGAAAAGTTAACATTTTTGCATTGTTTTAAAATATTATAAATGTGTTAGTCTTTAAACAGTTGAAATATCAATGTTTTCAGAATGATATAATTTTTTTACAAAATTTAAGAAAGTTAATACATTTTTTATGCCTTTTTCTTAATAGTGACTTTTTATGTGGAGATGATGTGATGTTGTTTATATAATAAACATTTCACTGTGTGAATAGATTATCTTTTCGAGACTTGACAAAAATTTGTGGTCTAAGAGAGTATTATATGATAACAAGTTAAATAATTATAACCAGAAAGCAATTTACTCTTTTATTTCAAATTTGGTTGATTGCAAAAATATTGGTGCATTCTACTTTTACTTTTATGATTTCTTGTCGTTCATATTGTCAAAATGATAAAGCTGTATTTGGTTATTTTTATTTTAAATTTTTATAAATTTAACCTTTTCAAAGTAATAATTATTTTATTTTGAAACGAGGATTTACAATATTTAAAGGATTAAAACATTAATTATTGCAATTAATTTATATGATCAGTTTCTAAATTTTTTTCATTAATTAACCAATTAATTCAATTAATTATTTTTAATTTTCTAAGGTGGATTGATTGTTTTTTATTTCATACGTTTGAAATCCTTTAAATTTATATATTTGTAATTAATAATTACATATTTAATTTGTAAAGATTTTTTATCAATTAGTTTACTTTATTAATTAGTTCAAATTTCTTTAACTCTGAAGGAAGATTTTGAGTTTATACATTTTTATTTGTCAAGGAGCTTGCTTTGGTTTTTCTGCGCGAGGTGTTGTCTAAGCAATGTGTTTCCTTTTGAGCGAGCCACATTCTCCCTCAAGCGAGGAGGGCTCGCCTAAGCGAGAGGGCGCAGGAAGCCACTGTTCCCCTTTTCGAGCCCTCGCCTAGGCGAAGGGGGCTCGCCTGAGCGAGACCCCTCAGCCTGAGCGAGGAGCTGGACGAGGCAATGTGATGTTTGATCGTCTTGCTTGACCTTGAATGGGTAATGCTTGTTTAGATTTAAGTATTGTGTTGAAAGTATGAGACAAATGAGTATGCATGAGTGGTGTGATTCATAATGTGTGAATAATGGGTTGGGTATAAGCTTAGCATGGGATATTAATGAGATGGTTGGTATTAAAGTGGCATGGTAATGAGATGACTTGAAATTCTATATTCATGGATGGAGTATGATGGGTGGAATGAGTTTGAGCTGGAACATGAAAGGTATTGGCTTTAAAGGTTGGCATGACAAATATATACTTGCATGATGATTATTACTTGGCTGTGTGAATATGTTTGGTCCGTGTTAATGCATAATTTCTTGGAGTCTCTAGGTGAGACTTTCAGGGTCGCGCTTTAGTGGTCGGGACGTAATTCCATGGCCCTTGTTAGTGGGTGTCCATGGTGGCGCCCCATCTATATAACTTTGTAAGGATTCAAGGTAAGGATTGCATCCTGACACTCTAAGGAGTCAGTTAGTCTCACTTAGAGCGGACTGACTCTTGTGGTGAAAGTAGCAGGAGGCCTAAAACTCATTAAGGGCTAACCTTGTGTGTGAGGGAATTGATTCAATGTAACACTTGTAACACATAGCTCGGGTGTGAGCAGAGGTATTCACCACAAGTACGAGCATCCGCTGAATCTGACCAGGTTATATGTATCCGGATGAGTCGAGTCGAGTCTTAGTGTAATGTTTGGAAGGTCATAACATGTTGGGTGATGTATGTATATTGGACTGTGAAAGTATATCTGATTGTATGATAAAAATCTTTTTGGCTCTAGCTTACCTTTTGCTTTTTTGATTGTCTTGTGTGTGGTTCTTCTCTTTTGCGATGATCATCAATTTATTTATGTGAGCAGAAGCGAGAGGTTCTCGCGGTCAACAGGGGAATGGTGACTTCGCTGCGTAGCCCACCTGGGTTGAATCCTAATTTATGGTCTTTCTTTTAGGGACACGGACCATGTAGCATCCGTCCTTTAAATTTCCAATTTGGTTACTATAGAATATTTGTAACTGTTCCTTTTTGTCTCCGTTACACGTGTTGGTTATTTGTATGGAGTTACTTTTAAACTCTGGGACTGCGCTAAGATATTATTGCAGTGTGACGCTTCCTTTAATTACATTATTAATTAAATGGGGTGTTACATATTACACCATATATCTACATTTTACTATAACAACGACATGTACATACCTAGTTATAGTTAATTAAATCAATAATATATTTAAATAATAAAATTAATCATTATATATAATTAAACCAATAATAATAATCATTCAAATAATTAATTTATATATAATAATAAAATCTATTTTAAAAATTACAAAATATAAAATAAAATAAAAAACACGACCCGTGTATGCAGGGGTCTCTACTAGTTATATATAAATGATTTAAAATTGTTTCTATAAATTTTATTTAATGATTGAAAATATAATAAAATGAATAATACAATATATTTTGTATGAAAATAAATTTAAATTATAAGATGAAAAGTAATTTATTTATATCGAGACTTTTTTTTGTAATAGTAATTTTAGAAGTAATAAATTTTTATTGTAACCATAATAAATTATTATTTGAATTACTAATTTTTACTATGTTGTTTTTCATTAATAAAGAGAATGAATATAAGTGAAAGGGTAATTTGGTATATTTGGGAGTGTCACCCTCTAATCTGACTATGGGTAGTGAGATTGAATTTGTAGTGAATTCTCCTAATCATCCATTCCAATCACCTTGTATCACTTTCAAAAGAATACACTATTCATTCGCTAATTATGGCTTCCTATTATTTGTGAATAGTATATCTATCCAAATAAAAACAATGTTAAAATTAATATTTAATGTTATATATACATATATATATATATATATATATTAATTAATTAAAAGGTTGAAGTATCTAAATATTTTTTTTATTTATTCAATCTTGCTGATAAAAAAACAATACAAATAAAATTTCCTTTTATATTTTAGAAGGTGTTTTTAATTTATAGTTAACAAGTTATTATTTTCTGATCAGGTATACAACTACACAAAAATATACTGACATGGTTACGACATTAGAATTGTTTTTAAAATATCTCAAAAGCAATATTATAAAGAAATACTCTACCTTTATAATTAAAATTTTTAATTGAAAATTTTCATTACCAGTACCTTTCCAGTTAAAATATTTAACAAATAATTTCATCATATTGGAAGCACAACTTTTTTTTTTGTATAATGATGAAAATAAGGTTTAGATTGTGTGCGAATTATCCAAATTTTCTACCACTGACCTGAATGAATTTGCAATTAAGAATTTGTAACTGTTTACTATTATATATAAATTACATGAAATATTTAAACCAAATGTTACCAAAACATTTTATGGATATTAGACGAAGATTAAAACATCATAGAAAAGTATTTTGATATTCGTTTAAATTTATCCAAGTAAATTATTTCATCACATAAGAATTGAAATTTTAGACGAGGATTAAAATTTGATAGAAAAGTATTTCGTCACACACACAAATAAAATCATATATGTATTAAAGTCTATACAAAATTGCATAATATATGGATATGTGTGTGCACATTTGAGGTGTAATTTTAGTTGTTTATTTCATACTTCTTACAGATTTTATTTAAAATTATATTCTAACATTTCAAAATATTTTACTTAATCATATTTGTTATAGAATAAAATTAATAATAGATAGAAGATGTAAAGGAATAATAGAGAGCGAGAGAATGAGGAACAATTCTCTGTGTCTTATTACTGATAGGAAAAGTACTATTCATAGATACAACATACATGCAACCCATAGAGGATACTAGTTAATGCAAATATTTACATAAAAAGTAATGAATCATATGAGTATCAATCATAACAATTGTATGAGTAATGCATCAAATTAATGGATAACCATTAATTTAATTCATAACACTCATCTTTAGGTGTCTATTGATAAGAGGATGTGTTTCGTTGAAACTTTACCAGGAAAAATCCTTTGGGATAAAAAACCTAGTGAAGGAAAAAGAGTACAACATTTTGTATTCTTTAATACAATGTTGTTTATCACATATTTTATTTTTCCTCTCATGTAAACTTACATCATTAAGATGACGAAGTCCAAAGCTGTGAGTCATTTGCTCAAAAGTTCTTCTTGGCAAAGACTTTATAAATAAACCTGCTAGATTTTCACATGAATGAATCTTTTGGATATTTGTATCATCCTTTCAATTGAACAATACATTATTGTCTTCATATATGGTTATTGATTCCATCTTTGTCGGGGATAACCACCAGTTTCTTAACCAAACACATTCACAACTTACCTCATGTAATAATAAAAATTTTGTATGATTAGACGATGTTGCTATTGTGGTCTGTTTCTTATATCATCATGAAATCATTGTGCTATCATATGTGAACAAATATCTTGTTTGTGATCAACCATTGTGGCATTGTGAGGATATGTAAAATAACATGCATATGCATAACCTATTAGGTCTAATTTTGGATCATTTGAATAAAATAAACTCATATTCGTAGTACCCTTACGGTAACGAAGTATATATTTTACTCCAATCCATTTTCTTGTTGAAGAACTATATCTTGCTTAACAAATTTACAACAAATGCAATATTAGGTCGAGTATAATTAGTAAGATACATTAGTGTTTCAATGACACTAAGATATGGTACTTTTGGACCAAGAAGTTCTTTGACATTCTCTTGAGGTCTATAAAAGAGCCTTATCAATATTCACAATCATTGAAGTGCATAATGGACGTGATTTTTCCATATAGAACCTTTTAAGCACTTTCATTATATAAGCTTCTTGATGTATAAAAACACCTTTGTATAAATACTCATTTTGTAATTTCAAACAAAAATTTTGCATTTTCAAGATCATTCATCTCAATAAGACAGTTATACCACAAACGTCTTGATTGCTTTAATCAATAAAATGACATGTTCAATTTTATTGAATAACCCTCCTTAGAATTTGCCTTATTGGACAAATTAAATAATTTAGGGATTTTCATATTAATATCATTCTCAAGAGAATCGCCATACAAATAGGTTGTAACATCATCATTAAATATAAATGTAGACCTTGTTGTGCAACTAGGATAATCAAATATTGCAATATCCAATACCAATGAATATGTCTTTTCACAAATAAATAATAGGTTTTGTAAAAAACCTTGAGCAACCAATTATGCTTTGTATCTAACAATTTCACCATTCTTAATTTGATTTTGCTCAAAAATTGATATGTACCCAACGGGTTGCACACCGTTAGGTGTGCAAACTATAAGTTAAAAAACTTTTCATTTAACAAGCAAATCTAATTATGCTTCTTTGCATATTTTCATTTTGACAACCATTTCTTTGTCGACAATCTTCAATATTATTGGTTATGTATCCTTATTGTCATTCATAATATTTATTGCTATATTATATGTAAAAGTTTCGTCAATGTTGACTTCAATTTGGTTCCATATTATATGATTCATGACATAATTTATTGAGATCTCATCATTTTCAACGATTTCAGGTACCTGAAGTTCTTTTGGACCCGAATCATTAATTATGTCAACTGAATCTTTTGAGATTTTCACCTTTCCGACTAGGTCATATAACATTTTAGCTTATTTCTCACTCGAGAGTTTTTATCTTTTGAACCAATAGGCTTACCATGCTTCAAGCGTATCTTCGGAACCAACAGACCTATCACGCTTCAGGCCTGTTATGAATTAATATCAAATATATTCAGAGCATTAGTAGCCAGTATATATGATTTGATTACCTTTTCTATCAGTAAGAACATTTGGTAATTGATTGACTAATTTTGCAAATGAATTATCCTTTGAACTTCCAATTCACATTCTTTTGTACGAGGATCAAGATAAAATAAGGATAATCCATTCCAACCAATATCATTTTCCAATTGTTTTCTTTCTCCCCTTAATGTTGGAAAAACTTATTTGTCAAAGTGACAATCGAAAAGTCAAAAGTCTCATGTTGGTAGTTCAAGATATTTTATTATTTAGGGAGAAACATATCCAACATATATTCTCAATTGTCTCTAACGACCCATCATAGTCCCTTTTAGTGGGGAAATTGGAACATATACACCACACCTAAAAATTCTTACATGAGAAATATTAGGTTACTGATAAAAAACAATTGCATAATAGAGTATTTGTGATAACTTGTTGGCTTGATATTGGAAGATTAGCTCTCATAAGTAATGGTCTTACAACCAATTTTAGATGTTTTAGTAATGATTCCGTAAGTCTATTCTAAGTATGAATATGTGCTACTAAATGTCAACTTCAATTCCAATTGATATACAATATTTATTAAAACCATGAGATGTAAATTCATCAGCATTATCAAGACGAATTTTTTTAATTGGATAATATGGGAACTGTGCTATTAACTTGATCAATTATGCTAATAACTTAGCTAATGTCTGATTGTGAGTTGATACTAAACAAATATACGACCATTTAGTTGATGCATAAATCGAAACCATGAAATGATCCACATGGTGGTGTATTGGACCACAAATATCACCATGTATTCGTTTTGAAATGAGATCGACTCATTTCTAATTTTTCTTGTGATGATTTTATTATCAACTTTCCTATGTGAACGTACAATACATGAGAACTCATTAGTCTGAAGAAATCTTTTGACTCTTAAGTGTGTATCCACATGAGTTTTTCAACTCTCTTTTTTCGCATCATAATAACTAATCATGCCAAGCAAGGAATTCATTTTGATTTGTAAACTTCTAGTTTACCATGATATGCATTTTAATTGTACTAATATATGTGTAGTACAAACTATCTAACTGATTATGTCAAACAAGGCATTCATTTTGATTTGTAAACTTCTGGTTTACGATGACAAACATCTCAATTGTACTAATATATGTGTAAACCATAAGAGGAGTTTGATAATTTCTCCAATACACATTCAATCGTAGAGTTATAAAGATATTTCATATCTTTTTCATTGTTTGTCTCAATATGATATTCATTTAGACAAATATCCTTGAAACTTAATAAGTTTCTATTCAACTTCTTGGTATAAGTATAATAGCTCTTTTAGAGCATTCAAATATATTTGTAGTACTATAAATAATACTAACATTGATGTCTCACATTACCAAATAAGAGAAAAATTTATTACTCTTGAGAATTGTATAAGTTATTGCACTATCAATAAGACACATATCCTCATCATTGGTACTAGTGTCAACATTCATTATTCATATAAACATAAATATCTGTTAGAAAATGATTACTCAAATAATACTATTAATAATAAAAATATGAAATAATATAATAATAATAATAATTAGAGCAATAATAATTATTAAATCAATAATAATACTAAGACAATATATAAAACAATGAATATTAATCAGAGATTAACTATTATAATAACAATAATAAATAAAAGATAAAAGGTAAGGAGTAGAAATATCCTGGGTTGAGGCACGCATAGCGTTATGCTTAAAGAGAAACGCACCTCCTGTACAGGACTAAACAAATACACAATCATATGTGTTTCGAATCATATGTGTTTCTCTCCCAAGATACAACAACCCGTCAGATCGATCGAGTGCAGCGAAGGATCTCCGAACCTTATGAACACCACTGTCTTAAAGATAATACAAAGAAGAAAAGAATAACACTTTTAAGGAAGACTATAGTGTTTGTTGTCTCTGTTGTTGTTGTTGTTTTCTTCCCATGCACCTAGGTGGTATTTATAGGTAACAAAAGGAGACAAAGGAGTAAATTGTAATAAAAAATATAGTCGTTAATCATAAAACACATTAACCCATCAATTAAAGGTCTATAAAAACATGAGTAACAGTAGAATTTTTATTTTAATTATTTATTTTTTAAATTATATTAAAATATTTCTAACAATCCCCCACATAATTTATAAAAAAATAAAACAAAAATATATTATCTTTTAAAACAAAATATTGTAGTTAAGTGTAAGGAACCTTCCAGGTCTGACCCTTACACCTAGTGCTTATAAACTTCCACCCGAGAAAATGCAGAGACTTAATTGCCTTGAACTACATCCCCTATGACCGGGTTTTAGTAAATAACACATACAATATTGGTGTTCATTATAGGTTCTAATCAGTGGGTGCACGTTACGGCCTTGTGCATTTATCTTGTTTCATGAGTGTCACTTAGAGACTTGCCCATGTCTCACAATAGCGACCCCACCATCACATTCACTAGGTAAACCCTCAAAGGGTGGTTTGTGACTCACACCCCTACAATAATTGTCATTGGGTTTATTAAGAGGTATTTTATAAAATAATGCGCATACCTCAACCATTGGGTTTATTAAAAGGTATTTCATAAAATACACATAATAATGCACATACCTCAACCTTGTTATTGTCACAATTTATAGTACACCTCGTCATAGGAATGAGACATAAAATTTAATCAAATAATTTGGTGTACTTTAGTCAACAACAACTTCGTTGTTACCCATTGAACTTTATTCCATGGGATCGCCATTCATGTGGAGATGGGTGTCCATTGTTGCAACTAATTTATGGGCTATAGTCTCATTCCCCTCGATGACTTAAATTCTTGTTGTTGATGCATCAACCTTTTGATAAACAGATCTACAATATTTCTTTCTGACCTGACAAAGTCAAGAGAGACAAAACCATGAGTAATTTAAATTCTAATATATTTGTCTCTCATTCTCATATGTCAATTTCATTGACATTTTTACTAAAAACTTTAAATATAATAATTTGATTGTCAGGATGCAATGGAAAAAGGAATAATTTATGCTTGCATAGTAGATCATGACAACAACTTCTTAACATATTTTCATGATACGACACCTTCATCCAAGGTTAAACATAACCATAACCAATAGGTGATCTTGTGTCACTAGAATCAATATCCAATTTACATTAAAATATCATTCAATCATCTCAAGAAATTGGACATTTTCCATAACTAGAAAAAACACAAATAATATTACATTAGATGGCAAAATAATGAGGTATATATTCATTCACTTTATAATATATAACCAATATTGTTTTTATTAACAGGTATGTTACCATTGCAAGATACCACTTTGAAATATTTTAAATGTGGTTCTTTTTTCTTTCATAACTCATAACAAGTTTTATCACAATCTTTTATGTTCAAAATATGGTAAGCACAATATAAAATTTCACTAATATAATGTTAGACAAGCTAGAACTTGTAGAATAACATTTACCATATCAAAGCATTTTTTTTCTTTCTTTCACTGCACCATTATATTAACACCATACACTATATAAAGATGTTACATAATGAATTATACCATGAATTTTACATAAAAACACTCATTTATAAAGACATGTATCATCACTTCTCTATTTAATTAATTTTGCACCTCAAAATTTTATAATTTGAATGGTCTCTAACCAATTTCTCAACTTCTCAACAATTGTAATAATAGCATGTCATATACCATAACTTTCAACATATGTGATAACCAAAGAATGACTGCTAAATATTTTATTACAAGATAAATGTACTTAACTCAAACAAATCATCACAAATATATCATTTACCAACCAAAACGCATGTTTTGAATTAATAATCTTATTGCAATTGGAAACCACTTGATAACTTTGTTGAACAAAAAGGAAGTTTCTGGAAGACAAGTTTAGTTTTTACTTGACCATCCCTTCAATTTATGATACGAAGATTTCTTCTTTTATCAGCATCTACATGATCTTAAACATGATATCAATTAAAATAATTCATTTTAATTTCATGTCATAAACAATAATTTTGAATTCATAAATTTGATAAAGATTATCTTTATTATCAGTCACTTTTTTTTCATATAAATATCAAGCTATTTTTTTTTCTCTTTGCAAATGCAAAGTTTAGTTCAAGTGTTTTCCATAACACAATAGTAGTTTTAGTAACACAAATTATTTTATAATTATTTTCATACAAATACTTAAAATATATACATGATATAGAACATCTTTATCAATGGTAAGAATATTAAAGCATAAATTAATATAACAACATAAGCATGAGCTATAGACATCACAAAAATTTATTCAATGAGCATGAATTTTATTTATCCATAATTCCATTTATTGTTACCAATAGAAATAGAAACAATTATACACCTCACTTTTTAGGCTTAGTTGAAACTGATTTAAATATAACCATAAGAAACACATTAGTTCACAATATGTGTTTTGCAGTCTTCAACTTTATATTGCTTTTAATTTTAGAATTGAATACAAATGAGTAATCAAAAAAAAGAAATAACAAGAACTTAGTTTTCTCTCTAAGAATGTTAGAAAATGATTACTCAAATAATACTATTAATAATAAAAATATGAAATAATAATATAATAATAATAATTAGAGCAATAATAATAATTATTAAATCAATAATAATACTAAGACAATATATAAAACAATGAATATTAATCAGAGATTAACTATTATAATAACAATAATAAATAAAAGATAAAAGGTAAGGAGTAGAAATATCCTGGGTTGAGGCACGCATACGCTGTGCTTAGAGAGAAAACACTCCTCATGCACATGGCTAAACAAATACACAATCATATGTGTTTCAAATCATATGCGTTTCTCTCCCAAGATACAACAACCCGTCAGATCGATGGAGTGCAGCGAAGGATCTCCGAACCTTATGAACACCACTGTCTTAAAGATAATACAGAGAAGAAAATAATAACACTTTTAAGGAAGACTATAGTGTTTGTTGTCTCTGTTGTTGTTGTTTTCTTCCCCATGCACCTAGGTGGTATTTATAGGTAGCAAAAGGAGACAAAGGAGTAAATTGTAATAAAAAAATATAGTCGTTAATCATAAAACACATTAACCCATCAATTAAAGGTCTATAAAAACATGAGTAACAGTAGAATTTTTTTTTAATTATTTATTTTTTAAATTATATTAAAATATTTCTAACAATATAAATATGAGAAAATCTTTATTTTTTTGTCTTTTAACACTTTAATAACCAATGAGGTGATCAATGGTTCCATTTAGCTTAACAAAGAAAATAATAATTTGACTTTTGAGAATGGAGCAGAACCATTTTGGACAGGTTTCATGATTTTCTATCAAAAGCTAATTGCTCTGTTCAACCATACAAAGACATGAAATAAATCCAAAGTATTTGTGAAATCTCTTTTCATAATATTGTAGTCATAGAAGCAAATTAATTGCTCATATGCTTTATTTCTTTCTTTAATAATATCACTAAGACCAACCCATTGAATCTAAATGTATTTTAACATTTAATGTTCAATATAAGCAAGTCTTCCTCGTAATATCAAGTGTCACAAATTTAAAATTAAATTTGTAAAGTTTGACATGCTTAGAATTAGCATATAAAATGATACATCATAATAATAATTATCATTATAATAAAAATAATAATAATCAGACAGAACTAAAGATTGATAAAGTCAAACCATTCTTATGACAAAAATAACAATACAAAATAAAATTGTAAATGAAGAAATGATTAGGAAAAATCTGGATTAAGACAAGCAAAACATTATCCTTAAAAAGAAAAAATTTCCACTAACACTCACTTGGTCAGAGCATGTGCTGATAACATGTTATCAAATAAAACTAATAATAGAAAAAAAAAGTAAAGGAAGAATAATAAGTGATAGGATGAGGAGCAACTTACTTTTTTGTATATTTTATTGCAGATCGAAAGAGTCCTAAATATATATACAACATGTAACACATCATCTTAAAGATACAAATACTTGATGCAAATATTTAGGTGAGTAGTGAATGATATCAATATTAATCATACCAATTATATATAAATCAAATAAATGGATAACACTAATTCATAATTATTAATTTATATATATTATATTTCTTACTATTTTAGCCCTGAAATATATTATTTTCGATGCTAACTTTTAGTTGTTTAATTAAATGCGTCTCCAAAAATTTTGTAGATTATATATATATATATATATATATATATATATATATATAAATATATATATATATATATATATATATAGAATTAGTTTGTAAGATTTCCTTAGATAAACCGAGGGAATTCCAAAACCATAAACCCTGAAACGGAACTAGTAAGGACATTGTTTGGAACCGTTGAAGAGCACAATGATGTGTACCCTCGAACCCGACGTCGTTGCCGTCCGCGGCTACGAGCTACGCCTCATTCGCTGTACCCTCAGCCCTTCACAGCCGTCGGATCTCCGCCACGATGGAGAATCCTTGGATGGTCTCATCAACGACCTCTTGAACTCCGTCGAGCGCGGCAGCTACGTTGAAGCACTCACCTCCGGACCCTCATCCACTGTCTTCCAACTAGGCGGCCATGACTCGCTTCCACTCGACGACGCTGACCGGTTCTACTCAGAGTTGGTCCACCGCGCTGAGTCCTTCATCACAGACGCCGCCTCCAACGGCGCCGAGCAGCGTCGCAGGGCAATGATTGTTATGTGCCTCGCGGTTGCCGCTTTTCTAGGGTTCACTCAAGCAAACTTCACAGGGTAAAATTTCAATCGCCACTTTCTCTTTACTTTTTTTTTTGAATTAGAGAATGAAACCGTTTCCACTCTAGGCCTTTGAAAGGAACAGAGCTACCGAAATGTCCTTTAGGTTTGGATGGTAGTGATGAATGGGAAAATTGGGCGCGGAATCAGCTTATGTCTGCTGGTTCTGACTTGCTTGGGAAGTTCTCGAATCTTCAGGTACTCGCGTCATGCATTTCACGCCTAACAACATGACTCAGCTCAAGTTGATAATTCGTAACGTGTTGTTGCTTTTCTTTTTCTAGTATATAGTTTTTTCCAAGATGTTGCTTATGCGGATGAAGGATTTACGCGTTGAGATTGGAAGCCTGTCATGGTGGATTGCGAGGGTTTTGCTTCTTCAACAGAGAGTTTTGAATGAGCGCTCTTCGTCCTTGTCTGACCTCTTGCATGTCTACATGAGTGAAGCTTTGCAACAATTCGGCACTTCGGAGCTAGTTCGGAGTTACTGGGAGGATAGTTTACGCAGTAGCGAGAGCTTGGATATTGTCTCCATGCTTCAATTAGAGGCCGGCATTATAGAATATAGATATGGACGAGTTGACTCTTGCAGGTTAGTTGCTATGAACAGTGAACCGTGAATCTTTGATGATATGCTTCAAAATGTTTCCTATCAAAAGGTGATATAGGTTCTTAACATTTATGAAAAATGTTAATGATGATTGTGTAATGTTTAAAGTGCAGTTGGATGGACTATGTTCTTCTTGCTGGGAAAATAGCAATATCCAAATAACAATATTTACAGTACTCTGATATTAATTTTGGTGGTTCCTTTACTTTTCCGGTTTATCAATGTGTTACATAATCTAAAAAGTGGATTTGAAACCTACTGAAACTTGTTCATGGGGAAAGGGAGAGTTGGTTGCGGTGCAAATTGTATTTACCTTTTCATGTGTTCGGTGTGCTTGCATTGCATAAACTGGCACATCTTTTGTTCTTACATTTATTTATCTTCAATAAAAAGAAATCTATTGATATAAAGTTGGGGTGACATGTTCACTAGCCTTCTTTATTTGGTGGGTTGGGGGACTGGATGAGAGAAGCTTGATTTACCAAAATTCCATGTTGTTTCTACTTTATTTTATGATTTTTGATAGTTTTTATAGGAAACAATGAAAAGTTCATTTCATAATTTCCTACACAATATATTTAAACACAGGAAATTAAATGAAATAAGGTGATCCTTTTGTAATTCAAAACAGAATGGGTAATAAAAGAAAGTAGGAACACTATCTGAAGTCAAACAGGTCCCAAATATGTTCTAAGGTATTTCTGGAGAATACTGTCTATATGTTGAAATATCACTTTTGATTCTCCTGTGGTATCTTCCTATTGTGAAGTTTATTGGTCTTTCAGGATGCATTTTGAGTTAGCTGAGATGGCTGCTGGGCTTCAGCTTTCGGTCACTGGGGTACTGGGTTTCCGTTCTGTACATCAGGTAACTGTAGTAAATGCATGATATATAGCATTTGTCATGATACTTAGATTTTAATATGTAACTTTTGGACATAGGCAGAGCCTAAGGCGCAGATGGTACTTGTTACGAACACAAGTACATCAAATGTGGATAGCTTAACAGGTACGGGTATTCAAACATGTGATTCCAGCAATGGTGAAGGTAACTGGAATTTGCATCAGTTTGAAACCTCTGAGGCATCTGACATACTTAGAATTCCAAAGTTGTTAGAAAATGATGACTCTAGAACTAAGTCACAAGGCGTGGAAAATGGTGCCCATGTTACTCCAAGTTTGACAGCAACACAACAAGCTGTAATTCTGGCATACTGTCTTCTAATAGAGAAGAGCTCCCGACATGATGAATTGCAACGTAGGTTACCTAAATTTTATACATTCATACATGATATTATGTCTATCTTTTGCATGATTGGATACATGAATCCCCTTTTTAATCTTCCAATTTTAAAACTACTTCTGCTATGGGATTACATTGACTTCTAGCCTATCATGTCATTCTGCTAAGCTCAGAGAAGTGAAAAAAGTGTGGAAACTGGATCAATTCTATATAAATTTCGGTTTACCTTGTTTTAACTACCTTTCTTCTAGCTTACTGTTGTAACTGTGCAATTGTTTTTCAATTTATTTTTCTAAATTCATTCATACCCAGGGGTGTTTGTTTTATGGTACCATTTTTTTATTCCTAGGAATCATATTTGGTTGGTATTTAATAATTTTAAAATGGATTTGAATTCATTTAATTTTGAAATTGAAAAAAAAAAGAACAACAGAAAGAAGTTAGTCGAAATAGGTAGTTATTGTAGACAATAACATCCATTCTCATGGAATATCAGATATCCACAATTTAAAATGTGAAGGGGTCATTTTCCTTGGAATAACGATATTAGGTATATATTTTTAGAATCATGAAACAGACATAGGAATATTTATTCCCATCTTCATGTCCTGGAAGTGAAAAAAGATGAGTGAAACAAACGCTCCTTTCCCCTATCCTTTTACTTAGAGCTAAGCTAATTTCGTCTGGTATTGTATTCTAAAATCCACTTATTCTCCTAAAAGGAGGAAAACACAAATTGTTTACAATCTAGCTAATAGTTCATTCAATTGTTGGCTCGTCACTTGATTTCAGGATGGGATATGGCACCTTACATCGAGGCAATTGATTCCCAACATTCTTTTTACTTCATTGTAAGTATACAAAAATCTATGACATATATTTGTTTAAAAATATTAGGCTTTTGTGTACAACATTGACAATTTTGTTAATGCATAAGGTGTTTATTTTTCTTATAGTTTGCTTGAATTGGGAATTTTAAGAGGGTAATTCATTTTAAAATGAATTTAAAATGCTTTATGACAAAATACGCTGTTTGGGATTGAAATTTCAAAGGAAATTGAAATTCTAGAATTTCATGAGAATAATTGGACTAAAATTAAAGAATTTCAAATTTTCCCTAAGAAAAAAGAATTTGAAATTCTTCATACTCTCAAATTCATGTTTCTCCTCTTATCATATTCTCTCATGAGCTCGATTTTGGTATCATGATCTCAATACTGTACTTCGATAAATGTTGGCAACAATATCTTTCAAACTAAAGATGATTGCGTTTATTTTTGGCCGACATCATCTAGGTTCTTTTGTTGTTGATGTTAAGCTAGGGCTATTTTCCAACCAATGTTAGTAGAATTTTCTTGATCAATATTAACAATGTTTTTTGATTGACATCAAACAATTTATTTTCTTATTCAGTGAACCAAGGTTATTGTCTTGGCCTACTTTGGGAGGACTACTTTTTGGTTGATTATATTACGGTTTTTCTATCGTTGTTAATGAGTTTTTTTTTCTTTACATTGTTAGGATTATTTTGTTGTCAATCATTATTATTTTTCACTTGATATTAATTAGGATTTTCTTGGCCAATGTCGGGTATACTACTTTTTGGCAAATGTGAACTATAAGTTTTCAATTGATTTGTGTTGTGATTAATTTTTTGTTGATGCCTCTAGGCTAATGTCAACTGGAGAACTTTTCAGCCGACATTGATAAAAAGGTTGTCAAAAAGAAAATTTTCAACCAACAACATGTAGAAACAACCCCGAATGATGTGATCCTAAATAATTGTAGTTGATATCAGCTGAAACAATCTTGACCGATGTCAATTGAAAAAAGGTTTTTCCAATGTCAATTGAAACTTTTTTGATGAACTTTGACTGAAAAATAACATCAACCAATATCAACTAAAAAAGATCACCAATATTGATATTTTTGGATTATTAACAATTCTTTGATATTTAAATAATTTTTTGCATTTGATGGTACTTGAAATACTTTAGTCAAATGAGAAAATTAAAATTAATAAATTTGAATTGCCTTATCCAGATGAAACATTTTGAAAATGAAACAATTTGAAATGGTATAAATTCAAATTCAATATATTTGAATGTTTTAGAAATTGTAAATTTTCCTGTCTAAGTGAAGTGTTAGTTTTCTGCTTGTATAGTTTGTTAACGATGACATGCATATGATGCTTTTCACTTTCCTGGTTTAGATACGGTGTTTATGTGATACTTTACGTATTCGGTGGGAGTCATCTCGGAGCCGAACTAAGGAGCGTGCCTTATTGATGATGGATAACTTGGTATGTGCCATATTTTGGTTAGCATGTTAACTTGGGAATTATAAAAGTATATTGTTTGACACTTTATTTTCTTAGATGTCTATTGCAATGAAAGGTTGTTGATTTTTTGTGACAAAAAATGGTCATTAAACTTTCCACTTACACACTCAAGAGAGGGAATAAGCTACCAGGTTCATTTAATTATTTTCTATACATTGTGATTTATGTCAACCTAAATTGGAATTTGGGTTACAATCAGTGAGTTTTAGATACCTCGACGAGTTTAAGGTCTTTGGGGGTATGCAAAATTACGTGAATAAAGCGGGCTCAGCATACACAAGATATTAAATAATTAAAATATTAGTTACAATCTATAGTGTCTGGTTCAACCTACATATTAAAGTCTGACATACCCTTAGGAAGGTAGCTTCAATAAAAATATAGGAGTGATGTGCCAAAGAACACTCAAGAAAGATGGTTTTGATTGTATGAGAAGTTAACTTATCTTTACTTGGAGCAAGGTTGGTCACACACAAGACAAGTGGCATCAAAGGCACAAGAATCTTATAGACATTCCTTAGATACAAAAGGGAAATGGGGGGCTTGGTTACTTAAAAGAGAGTGTGACAATACTTGACAGATCAGAATAATCTGCTTTGAAAATAACATTAAACATTATTATAAACCATAAAATGAAGTTAGAAATATTTATAACCGAATAATTGCTTACTTGGACCCAAATATTTCAAAGAACAAGTTCAACCTTATTTGAGCAGAGGATTTTGAACCCAATTGAGAACCAATCAATGTGGGCCTCTTCATGAGGGAGTCGTAGCAAACAATCAATGGTAGGGTCATGAACTTCTTTTCATGTGGAATCAGCAAATGGTGGTACTTGAGCTGAGGATTTTGAACCCAATTGAGAACCAATCTATGTGGGCCTCTTCATGAGGGAGTCATAGCAAACAATCAATGGTAGGGTCATGAATTTCTTTTCATGTGGAATCATCAGATGATGATATCCAAGAATTAGGATTGGCTAATTTTGTGTCAACAACTGCAGTAAGATAGGGCACAAGAATGGAGGTCCTGGACCTAGACCACGAAGGTGGGAACATGCTTTGATAATCTTGAAAAGTTCAAGAGACTTGGTGGATTAGTGAATGTGGAGTAAATTGCACTTTACTAATACACACAGACACAATATATATAAAATAATAAAATAATTGATTACAATGTGCAATTTACAAAAATATTTAATGGCAAGAAAACATCTCCAGGTAGGGAATATGGTAAATCTGATAACTTTAAATCAAACCAATTCAAACCAGGAAATTCGGCTTAGTCCGGATCAAATTGAAAAAAATGTTAGTTTGATAAATGTGGTTTGGATCTAGATTTTGATGACCCAGATCAATCTAATAAATTCAATTACATAATATATTTTATTTTATTTGTATATTTTATCAACCTTTCTGGGGTGTTTAATACTACAAAAAATCAGTTTTTTTTTGTGTTAATTTTTTTTACAGTGGCTAAATTATTAAATTACTTCTATTAGATCATATAATGTGGTAAACAATTTAAGTTTTTTATAAAAATACAAAGTTTTTCTGGTAAAAAATTTATATTTCCGGTAGATTTAGAGTTTTGATGTTTGATAGCCCTTGTCAATTTATTAGATTTCATTCTTCATAATCTTACACTTTGTACACACTTGACATCAAATTTGCTATTGCGTTTTTTTTTTAACTATGATTTTAGTAATAAAATGTGTGACTTCGATAAAATCCGTTCGTTGTTAGAATGGTTTTGAGACCCAAAATAAATAACCCTAATAAAATTAATTGATTTGGATGAAAAATGTCGCAAACTTGAACAGACCCGGCTGGTATTTACCAATGTTATTCCTAGAATACTTAGGACTGTAAAATCTTAGATTTGCCTGAAAACCCTTTGTAGATTTTATTTTTCTTCCTAAAGCTACGACTACCATCTTTTCTTGTTTGTTCTACAATATAAGATTTAAGTGGTAAAGAGAGAAACACAAAGAGAGGAAGAACAGAACATGGAGGATAGAGAGAGATGAGAAACAGAGAGATCAGAGAACTGCTGACTTCACTTCTATTATTGTTCCAGTCTCGGTCTAAATATACAATTACCATGCTTTATAGGCAGCTACCCAACAACTATATAATTCTACTGACAGTAGCTGATTGACTAACTGATTTTATTTTGCTATATATATTTATACAACATTGTACTACATATTCCATTTCGTAAAGGGTGTACTTGGATAAACAACTTAATTAAGCACTTATTCAATAAACTCTTACCACATAAATTCTTAAAATGAGTTCATGATATAAATTTGATGAATTTCATAAACCGAAATAAGTTCCACGTAAGCTCTTTCAAATGTCAATCTCTTTTATTGGTGTACGCTTTCAATTTGAGAGAGACTAATACATAACTTATATAATATTTACACCTAACAAGCATCTATCACTGACCGAAAGATTCCATAAGGTTTATTATGTCTAATATTATCTATTCATCACAGTTTTTTATATCTGCGTTACAATGAGTGAGTTGTTTGTTTTGATTTACTTATTGTATCTGATAAAAATATACTACATCTTTTGCAGGTTAAACGTATACATGATTCTTCTCCATCAATAGTTGAAAGAATTCCTTTCAGTTGTGCTGTTTATATGCCTAGTATTCCTGCATTAAGGAAGTAAAAACACCTGCTCTGTAGTCGACTTTTGTATTTTAGCTTCCTAAAAATCTGATGGCTCTTTAACTTTCTTATTACTTTGTTTTTATTTCAATTTCAGGGAATATGGTTTACTTTTGGTGCGATGCGGTTTGATAGGGGAGGCAATGAAGGAGTTTGAAGATTTAGAATTATGGGATAATCTTATATACTGCTACAGGTATAATAGAAGTAAAATGGATAAAGCCGTGATTTTTCTCTCCTCTCATTATTCATCTTTCATTAACAATGATGTTCATTGATATTTGATTTGCAAAATAGTCTGTTGGAGAAGAAAGCAAGTGCTGTTGAACTTATACGGAAATGTCTCTCAGAAAGACCAAATGATCCCAGGTTATGGTATGTTACTTTGGCTTGCTTATTTTGTTTTCTTATAATAGGTTGTGATCACTTTTGAACAACAGCTACTCTGACCATTTATCCAACAAGTAGTGCAGCATATTTGTACAGAGTCAATTAAAATTTATCATGTTACAATGATGTATGGTCTAAAAGTGCTTTATTAGAATTGTTGATTATTATTACAAAATTTTATCATAGAAGAAATTGGGAACTTTGCAGTGATAGGAGGGTAAGGTAAATTAAGGACTGCTCTCCTTTGGTTTGGCCAAATTTCACTGTCACCTTGTTGATTTAAAAAATCTGTTTACTTCTTAAAACAGAGTCCTGGAAAAGAAGTCTGTCAACCATATGAGCAATATTTAAATAGCTCTAGCTCAGCCAGGGAGAACTCAGGATTCATATCAGGAGCAGAAAACAAAATATATTAAACACTAATTTCCTAAACATGAGAATTTCAGTAAAGAAATAAAGGAAAGGCAACTCTCGTAAAGGATAAGAGGATTTGATCTACCTAACACATTCTCATGCATTCCTTAAATTTAGAAATTGATTTCCAGCAGCTCATAACCCTGTTAAGTTAGCACATACGAAATTTCTTTTATATTAATATTATGCGTCATGATCAAGAAGACAGCTTTGCTTTATTATATAATTTCTCTTGTTACTTTATATATTTTCAAGCCTGCTGTGTAGGATTGGAAACCTCCAGGTTACTTACCATAAACATATTTCGGGTCTGTTAAGATGTTTGAAAAAAATGTGTTTTAAGATTGTATAATGAAGTGATTTATTCTATAAATTATGTAAATCAGAAACCTTTTTCTTTGTTTGGTTACGATTACAGGAAATATTTTTAATTTAAAATTTAGTTATAATTTTAGCTCTTTTCCAAAAGCCTAAGTTGTTTTTAAAACTAAGCAGAAATCTAAGCGTTTTAAGGTTTATGTTTGTTTTTTCAAAAGCATAAACAAAACACTAAGTGATGGCACACTAAAAAATATTTTTTTTCCATCAAAAATCTTAATCAAACGGGCTCTTAAACAGAAAACTATTGTCACTGTAGTGAATTTAACGATTGATCTGTCTTGTCTTTTTTCTACGCTGATAAACATATTAATTCCAGCTGATGTAAATAGTTTAATCAAACACTGAAAATAGATGCTAAATCTTCAGGTCTATGATCTTTTAAAATAGAAGTTATATGTTTCAAAAAGGTTTGTGAAGCCAACTTGAAGTTCTAAGTGCTATGATCTTTTAACTGTTGCCCATGAGTTAAGGTTTATATTCATGTATAGCATCTGTAAAACAGACAAATAATGAGGCAGATATTAGGCCTTAAATGCAACCTTACAACTATGCCTACTTGCTAGTTGTCTATATTTCAGCGTGTAAACTTCTGCCCATATTTGAATGTTCGTGTATATTTTTCATTAAATGTTCAGAGTTGCCATATAGGAACTAGAGAGGTATGAGAGAAAGAAAATTTTTATTCAATTGATTAATTTGAAAATTTCATTAGCTTCTATATATAGAGAACTCTTACCCTACAGTAACAATTACATAGAGATCTCCAGAATCTTCTAACAACTTCTAGTAGTACACTTAATATCATACTAATAACACTCCCCTCAAGCTAGTGAATAGATATCTATCATTTCCAACTTTATGTGAGATCATGAAATCGTCCGGTGGAAAGACCTTTGGTAAACACATATGTTAATTGAAGCTCAAATGGGACATAACAAGTATAGTGATTATGCTAACCAGTAAGGGACATTTATTTGGAACCCGTTTCACCTCAAGAAGGTGCCTATTTTTTCTTTTAACAATGCCATTTTATTGTGGTGTATCCATACATGTGAGGTCCCTAAACTTCCTTTATGAGGAAAATCCATTTAACACATGTATAGTCATCAATAAAAGTGACAAACCATTTAACACTAGATATACTAGAGTTTGTTGCAGGTCCCCAGAATGAACTAAATCAAAAGGATTGACAATATTTGTATTACTAGGACGATATATGGCATAATGGTGTTTTACAAGTTGACATACATCTTATTTAAATGACTCAACATGCTCTTTGGAAAATAAGTAAGGGAATCATAGACTTTAGAACAAAGGATGAATGTCCTAGATGATGGTTGGGAAGCCAAATTTGAGAAGATGCAAAAGTAGTGCAAGACTAAAAGCAAGAGGTACCCATTTGTGTACTGATACTATCATTAGTTCCCAAGTTGTCACAGTAATACCGCCCTTCTTCTTCCTTAACCACTCCAACCATCCTCCTCATGGCAAGCTACTGAAAAACACAATGAGTGGGAAAAGTTACATAAAAACTTAGGTCATGAGTAAGTATTTTAATAGAAATAAGACTATTAGAAAGATTTGGAATATAAAGGACATTTTTAAAGGTTGAGGGATGGCAAAGAGAAACATTACCACATCCAGTTATCGGGATACAAGTCTCATTAGCAAGAGTAATGTTGTTACCAGAAATAGAAACATGATGTTCAAAGAGAAGGATGAGGAGTCATATGGTCTGTTGCACTAGAGTCTAGAAATGTTAAAAGAGGAATTGGAGTTCTCACTAGTCATGGTTATAGAGAAAATACCAAAATGTTGCTTATTAATAGACTCCATGAGAGATTTTAGATGTTCAATTTTAGCACTTAGTGCATGTATTCCTTTTTCAATTTAAGAGGATGAAGGAATCTTTCTAGAATTTTCAGAATCTAAAGTTAGAAGATCAAAATTGCTTAGTGGAGTTGCGATGCTAAAATAAATAATAGGGATTCCTTAGCCCCTTCCTAAATAAAACAAAATAATAACACAAAAAACTCCAATGATGGTAGCGACGACGACAATGATGACAACAATAGTGATAGCTTTGGTTAAAGATCTAATGAAAGTTTCAGCAACAACTCTAGCAAAAGATCCAGCAACTGCTCCAATGGTAGCTCTGGTGACAACTCCTGAGGAATCTCTAGCGGATGTCACACAACGGCTCTAGCGGGTGGTAGCGGTTGGGGCTAATAGTGACAGAACCACAAGTTGGTTGCATTTCAAGCAGCTCCAATTGTTAAAGGAAATGGGTGCACTCTAGACAACCTTAAAAAGAAATATAACTAGCATTGTAAAGAAGAAATGCAGATGTAGGGCTCCCAATATCGAGAGAGCTCTGATACCAACTTGAAAAGGATTAATATGAATGAACGAAGAATTTTATTCAATTGATTAATTTGAAAGAGTACATCGGTCTCTATATACAGAGAACTCTAACCCTATAATAGTAATAAAGAGATTTTTAGAATCTTCTAACAACTTCTAAGAGCTTATAGTAGTACACTTAATATCCTACTAACAACATAAGAGATAAACTTTATATGAAGTACTGTGCTTGTGCGTATATATAAATAATGTATACGAAAACATAGTTGAATTTATGATGGTCATATTGACACAACTTGCAAGTGAGTTATTTTGCTAACTAATTAAAGCACAAAGGGATGAAGTGTCATTGTTAAACCACAAGGTGTAGCAAAGTAAAATTGAGAGGAGACCATGAATTATGCCAGGATAAAACAAAATAAAGCATGAGACAGGAAAAAGCTATAGTTAGACTCCCAGTCTCTGCCTGTCCTTTCAGAATTTACAATTATCTTATTGTGATTGTGATAAGAACATCCATGAGAAGCTACAAACGTAATCCCATCATATACTATGTAGGCAAAGGAACTAGCTTATGAGTACTGGCATTCTGATCCAGCCAAATATTCTTGAGAATTGAACTAACTGCCATAATCATAGCTGATATGAATAAATACATTGATGTTAAGTAAAATATGGTTCCCAGGACTCTGACTTTTCACATCGATCATCAAGCTTTTAAAAAATAAAAAACTAACATTTTGAATGAAGTTGAAATCACTAAAGGCGTACCAAGAGCATAAAAATTGCTGATTGTGTTTTTCAAGAATAAAATCATGACTTAAATATCATTGCTTGCTGTCTCTTCTTCTCCCATACAATATTGATACCAATTGATTTAAGAATGTTTATTGGTATAAGAAAAATTATTTATATTTTAGTTTGTGTGTGCTATTACTTGCTGATGGGCTACACATACAATTGATTTTGAATATCAATGGAAGTATGGCTAAGAATGTCTAACTGCCTATGGATTATACACTACAATTTTGTACACATTTATTCCTGCAGAATCTTATGTACTCTGTCACTTAGTAGATAGAAAATCAGCAACGATGGATTGGTGGATGATATGCTAACTTACAGTATATATCCAATGTAAAAATGAAATAGTAAGATTATAGAAGATTTTTCTCATAATCTTGATAAAATTCTCTAGGTGCTCCCTGGGTGACACTACTGCTAATGATGCATACTATGAAAAAGCACTGGAAGTTTCAAATAATAGGTCTGCTAGAGCGAAGGTGTGGCAGTGTACACATACATGCTTGTCTTCTACTTATTTACTTGTATCATAGTTCAAAAAAGTTGTTTACATTTTTCTTTCTTACTTGATCTATTTTTCTCTGATTGGCAGTGTTCTCTAGCTCGCAGTGCATACTGCAGAGGAGACTATGTGACATCTAAAATTTTGTGGTATGTGATGCATCTTGATACTAAGCATTAACTTCTGTCATCATTGTCTTTGCCATTAATGTGTATAAAATATTTGTTGTTTCAACTGTAACGTTTTTATTTTGAACGGTCTGCTAAATATTTATTTTTTGTTCAAATTCAGGGAGTCTGCAATGTCAATGAACTCTATGTATCCTGATGGTTGGTTTTCATTTGGGGCTGCTGCATTGAAGGTAATTGTGTGAGGGACCACTATACTATATTATTATTTATTTGCTTTTGCACTGTTAGATTTGCAATTATTTTATCTAGAAAAAGGGACAAATTCTCCGAGTAGGGAAAGTCTGAATTCCCATAATGAAAGTGACTATTGTTACTGTTGATGTGGCAGCAAGTCTAACATCCTGGCAAGTGTACCAATTGATGTAGTAAAGTTGATAAATCAAATTGATATATAAATAACCTAACTACAATCCTAGCATTTCCACAAGCATGGTAAATAATTTTTTATAGTTTTCTTTCAAAGAACTTGCTAGGATATAAAACGGTTGATGATAATATAATGGGATCACCGGGTTGGATTTTATGAACTCCACTCAATAGCCATTAAGACTACAATACAGTTTCTATCACAACTCTTTCATCAACACTCTTAATTTACTTAAATCCTAATTCCTTATTGATATAAGCCTAAACCTTAAGTAAAAACACTAATCCCTTGGTTCTTTTTGACATAAGGTTTGCATAAAGAGTAAGTGCTATACGGATGACCAAGGCACCAAATATTATTCCTAATAACAAACCCCCTGGTTGTTCCACCAATTGTTTTCAAAACATTTTTTAATGGAATGAAACTTAAAGAAGCATAGATGATCAAACCATGCAAACATGAATTAGAAAGGAAGAACATGAGCATGAGACAAAAATATATATTGAAATATAAAGAAAGTTACAGAGTCAAGGTTCATTATATACAACCCCAATGAATGGGAGACTAGCTACTGCGAGATATTGGAAGTACAAAAAATGAGCATTAAAATGTAAAGCTTGAAGTCCCTTGAATGCAATCCACATCCAAACCGTGTACCCACAGCTCCCAACAATACCAAAAGTTCCTTCCCCCATAGCAAAATCTCCCTTTTGTCATGTGTCTGTAGAGTGAATTTTTGCTCAGTGAATTTGCTGTCTTACCGAGTGAGTTTTCAAGGGTTTTCATTCCATGAAATCATTGTCTCGCTAAGTGAATCCAAAAGCTAAAGCTGTTATTATTTTCACATTAGTCTCTCTGAGAGAACCAATTCTCCGAAGTGAGGTTTCTCATAAATGACTTCCCCTTCTTAGATATTCAAGCTTTCATTTCTCTATAAAAGATGTAAAAAAGCGAGTAGTAACTTATTGAACTATGAACATTAGTAATTTGACTATCATAATGTAATAGTTCACTGAAGTTGAGGATAATTCATTGCATAAGTGGGAATAAAGAGGTTAGAAAAGTATGATAACATAAGTAATCACTACAGTTATGAAGTAACTATACTGATATTAACTTTGGTGAATTGAACAGGTAGCATGAATGCTTAATAGGATAGGGTTAAAGTTCAAATAGCTACTTTCTGAAGTGACTTACGCTATTATGCATAGGTTACCACATGTGCAGCTGTGCACAATTGGGTATGCAGTTATGTATGGCATCACCTGATTGAATTTGTATGGTTAGGCAATGGATCACCACCAGTACCTATTTTTGACGATAGATAATGTAGATTAGTCCCTCTGTTTTGTTTTTCTCATTTTTTCTTTCTGCATTATGTCAACTGACGGGAAAGTTTTACAGGCTCAGGATAAAGAAAAGGCCCTGGATGCATTTACTCGTGCTGTTCAACTTGATCCTGAAAATGGTGAAGCTTGGAATAATATTGCAGGCTTGTAAGGAGTTCTTTCTTCTAATAAGAAAATAGGAAATAACTTATTTTAAGTGTATAAACCATTTTTTGTTACAAACCCTAACATTTAATTATATTATATTTCTGTTTTGATTCCATCTGTATTCAGTACGAAGGGCAAGTCATCCCATTGCTTAAATTTCGCCCTGTCCATTCCTTGTTAGCTTTAAATATTAGATCCCTAGGTAGTAGTATTTACTGCATAACCATTGAGGTGTCTCGTGTCAAAGAAGTATCTTCATACCTTTGTATAAACTGGATCAAAATTGCCTTCATTCAGTTTGACATTCTAATGATAGATTTTAGAAGCTGTCACATTTTTTTATCTTAACTTTTGTAAGAAAAATTAGTGAACCAGTCACTTTTTTTCTTATGTTTTACCTAACATGCAGGCATATGATCAAGAAAAAGAACAAGGAGGCCTTCATTGCATTTAAAGAAGCCTTGAAATTCAAGTACTGTATTTATCTCTTAGATTAAACTTCCTTTGCATAATCATCAATACATGAATATGCTCGTACACATACAGCAATGTACTGGTTCATAATCATTTGGAGAAACATTGAAATTCAAGTTTAGTATGAATCCTTCTATTAGACTTCCTTTGCATCCAGGGGTGGAGCCAAAAGTCAATTTTTAGGATGACCAACTTAAAGTATCATAAAAATATAAATTTTGATATTCATTATAATATGTAAGAAATTTAGTATATTTTCTAATGCACGCAAGAAAAATATATATAATTATATTGTGTATATGAGATACTAACCAACAAGTGCAAGTAGTTCAGAGGTGCAATAATCATTGGCCTAGAAAAAAACTAGAGAAATAGTAGCATCAATTAACAAAAGTAGGATCCCTTATCTTAAAAAAGGAGACGACACATGTAAACAAAAGGTCACCAATAAGCCACTTATCTTTCATTGCCAATAAGATGTATCCACATTATTTTTTATACACTCCCTCTGCCCCTGTTTTCATCACCCCGGCAAGATGCATACATGGATGCAATATATCATCTATTGTCTCAACGATTTCAAATTTATTCTCTTTGACAATGATATTTGGTAACACAGGCGAAACAGCTGGCAAATGTGGGAGAACTACGGCTTTGTTGCTGTTGACATTGGCAATATCAGTCAGGTATCTGCAGTTTTTGGTTTCTCCTCCTTTATTGGTCAATATAAGTGCAATACATATGGATCTTATGTGGCTTGAAGTAATAGAATGATGAAATACGTTTTTTGCTTTTGCAGTTTTATTCTCTATCCTGCATGCTATATCTTGTTGTCGGCTTCCTTAGGCTATGTTTAAATTGATGGAAAGAATGAATGCATTAATTACCTTGTCTGTATTTTGTGAAAAATGCATGAAGTAACTATTCAGATTTTATTCCATTCCACTCATCAGTAGATATCCTAGATGGTTACTTCTTTAAGCTTTAAAGAAAGTGATTTCAAGATTGTGTAGAAATGTATTATTTTGTATGTTTTATGAAATACTACCAGTTTCTCAAAGTCTTAATGACCCAGTATTGTTTGAAATTTCATCTTATTGCCTATAATAAGTCCATCAGTGAAATGATGTATTGTTCTTTTCTTAATACCTAGCAAAATGAATATAATTGATGAAAACATTTGAGCATCTAGCAGCAATTGCTGATTTTTTAGAAACTCAATTTCTTTTTGTATCCACATTTAACATAATAAACGTGCTTCCTTTAAAACTTAGCATTCGAAATGATTTTACTTAAATATTACAAATATATAATTTCAGTTCTAAATTTTTATGTAATTTCATGTTCAACGTTATTGACTTCATTCATATGGGTTATACAAAGATACATAGGGCGTCATAAAGCTCATAAATTCAATGAATTTATGTGACAGGCTGAGCTTATGACAGGCTGATGTCTAATTTCATGTTCAAAGATAGTGACTTCATTCATATGGGTAGGGATGTCAACGGATGGGTAGGGTACAAGTAATAGCTCTCCGTATTCTATTCGCTTGATAAATATCTGTTCTGTATATGTCTCTATATCCGTGCAGATATCAATTGTGTGGGTCTCATGTTTTTTTAATATCCATAAATATTAAAAAAAGTATGTAGGTACCTGTATTTACAAAAAAATTCTAAAAATATTTAACAAAATATTTAACAAAATATTTTAATCATAAATTCAAATAAAATATAATACATTATTACGTAAGTTTCAAATAAAGTCTAAATAAATTCAAATTCATACAAGTCCAAATAAGATTACAAAAATAAATATTAGATGACATTCAACACAATAGAAATAATAGAAGTTCTTTAATTAGGTCATAATCTTCTCTACTAATATATATATATATATATATATATATATATATATAAAGGATACTTTGGTAAATTAGAATTTCATAGCTACAAATATCTAGGGGTATGAATACTATGATATTTGTATCCCTCATGTTAATATGAGGGTATAAAAATGCCTACCTCAATAATGGGTATCCATTTATAATATTCATTTCCTATTCATTGTGGGTTTTATACATATTGGTCATACAAACATACAAAAGGCTTCATAAAGGTCGAAAGTTCGACGAACTTATGTTGATAGGCTTGGCTTATGAAAATGACTTATGACCCTTCTATAAATTTCTTTAGCTTCCTAAGCTTTAGCCAAACACCTTTAGTTTTCGGAGTTGGTGCATATATGATAAGCTCAAATAAGCTGTGGAAACTCTTCCATTTGTCCCCATCATGTCGAAAGCCCAAGCTGGTATATATATAATGGACAGAAATAAATTTGAAGGCCTTTTTAAATTTTAAATTTTAACATGACTTAAAATTCAAGTGCGTTCTACCAAGAAATAACTCTCTGAGGCATAACTTCTTTTGGTCGTTCATTGATTACTTTGATAAATTTTGTTAGGCACTGGAAGCAGTACAGATGATTTTGCACATGACCAATAATAAGGTAGTAGATTCTGAATTATTGGAAAGAATCACAACGGAGGTTGAAAAGCGGGTTTCAATGAGCAATGTGCCTCCTTTGATAACTGAAAATGAGCCTAAAGCAGATCAATTCTGCGTTGTGGATTCCGGATCAGAATATCAAGAGCAAGTATCTGTTGCAGGAAAATCACGTGAAACTGAACAATTATTTTTATTACTTGGAAAAGTTTTACAGCAGGTACTCAATTTCTATTAAGAACATGTTTTCCTATATCCCTTGTACTTAATCAAGTGATTGATGAACAATCCCCTTCCACTGGTAACGTAGCTAAAGTGGTTTATGCATTAAACTGTAAATGGCATCCAGTGGCAGAATGAGAGTGCAATTGAGTATTGTCTGTTCTGCAAGTAAGGGCTAATATTTAATACTCTGGTGCAGATAGTTAAAAGTGGGAGCGGATGTGGACCTGATATCTGGGGCTTATATGCCAAATGGCACAGAATTAATGGAGATCTCACTATGTGTTCTGAAGCCCTATTAAAGCAAGTTAGGTCACTCCAGGTAAGTCTATTTTCTTATCATAAAATACTCCTCCATTCAAGATAACATTAATGACTCTTTTATTAATTATATTCTTATCCTCGACCTAATCTTTACACACACACACGTTAAATACAATGTAAAAATAAAAAAGGAAAATAGAAATATAACATCGCATGTGTATTGGCATTTTTATTTTAGAAATATAACCAGAAGAAAGAATAGAGTTAATTTGGATTATGTGTATGCACACAAGAATAAGATTTGTAAACCAATGTTTCACATCGAAGATCTCTGCAGTTACATTGGTACAACGATAAGATATGCAAATAAACATCGCATGCAGTGTTGTTGTTCGTTGATGTGATGTCTTGTACATTTGTAGCGATAATTTTCATATCCTATTCACGACTATGATTGATTGCATTCTTTCAGGGATCTGATACATGGAAGGACCGAGATCGCTTCAAAATGTTTGCAAAAGCATCTTTGGCGCTTTGCCAGGTGTACGTGGAAATTTCTTCATCTACTGGTAGTATTAAACAATTGTCTACGGCGGAGATGCACTTGAAGAATGTCATCAGACAGGTGAGATAAATTTTTGTTTGGTTAAGGGTTGAAAAAAAGACAAGAAACATTACGCTCTTCTTTTTCTCGTATTAATCTATCTTGTTTGTCTTACTTACCCTTCCCGTAAAATTTTTTATTATTTGTTTTCTTGTATGTTCAGGCTGAGAGCTTTTCTGATACGGACGAGTTCAGGGAGCTTCAAGCTTGCTACGATGAATTGAAAATTAAACTCCAATCCAACTCAATGCGTGGCTAAAATCTTGTTGGAAGGTATCGTTTCATTTATCATGCAAGTTCTAATCCAAAGATTTGACCTGACGTCATCTTTATTGGAGCTGATAGCTTTTTAATTTTATATTAATTCTTTAATGAAAGCGCAATTTTTCTTATCCCCTCACCGCATGGCCAAATTACGTAATTTACATGGAATTGCTGTTTGCTGTTTCAATGATTTGATTTGGTTTGGTTATTTAGAATTATGATAAACATACATTATAGATTATACTTTTTATAAAGACACCTCGTAAATGATTTGTCTTTTGTTCATATCTCGTAACGGGTACAATTTAATTTTAACTAAAATTATAATAATTTAATTATCACTTGTTTAAGGAGTTCGTGACATAATCAAAAGTAAATATAAATTTTTTGTTGCATCGATAAAGACAGCACACTTAAATATTTTACAAAAGTGTCAATTATTTTGTTAACTTTGATCAACTTTTAAATTATAAAATATATATATATATATATATATATATATCTTTTATTAATTTAAATTAATTTTTAATCAATTTAATATAAGGTAAAATTAGGTTTGTATTTGTATAATATTCTCCAGATATTAAATAGGTTCAAAAGAAAATGTCTTATTTAAAAAAATTTAAATATCATTTTAGACTTGTGATTTAATCATATTTTTGGAGTTTTCTTTAGTTTATAGCAATGAATGAATGAATTTCATGAAAAATGATCTTAACAATTAGTATTGATTGTGTACATTTTAATCAAAATTATTTTAAATTATGGAATTCATGTTGTGAAACTTTATCCATATCCACTATGCATATTAGTATTTAAACAATATTTAAAATTTTGAAAGATACAACAATTCAAAGTTTTTTAGGATAACGTATTTAATTTATTTGATATTTTTAACAAGAATACAAATAGTATTTACTTATTAAACATTGTATATAACATAGAATGTAAATTTAATTAATATCGATTGAATCAGTTACATCTCTGAAAAGGCTGGGGGAGAGAATCTAGCTGTCTTCCACGTTAGGAAACCGATTGAAGAGCAAATGAATGAATGGTTATCCATTTTTCCTTGTCTTTTCCTCAACCGCTAACTCCGACTACTGCCGTCTCTCCACTCGTCAACAACACAAGAATTTAGACACAACGCAATTAAGCGTTGTCATTTACATATACCCGCTGGTTATTATTTTAATAAAACAAATATACTCAATGTCGTTGGGGGAACACATCCACAAGAAATGTTCATAAATCCAACTTTATCAAAATTTATATTTCAGAGAATAATTTTCTTGAGATACAAGTTAGTCGATTCTTCTTTATCTCTCAAAGGTTTCCACAGAGATTTGTAAATACCGACACGGGTATATCCAAAGGAGAGCAAAGGTAAAACAATAATATATTTTAATTAACAGCAATATTGTAGAATTTTATATATTAATATAGCAATTTGTTCCCAAATAAGTACAGGTTCTCTAACAAGATAGCTGCAGGTAATACGTTAAATGCGGGTAAAGCCTACCTAAAAGACCTATATACTAAAGGAACTCATAATCTTACCCAATACGTCCAGAGAACAACCAATTTCATTTCCACTGAAGACCTACCTTAAGTCATAACCAAGTATACTCTGTAAAAGGCCAGTCAGACATATCAACAATTTGCAGCTCAGCCTCTTCTGTGAACTTAGTGGTTGGCACAGATTTTCAGGATCAGATTGTTAATGCTGTACAATATCTAAACTCTACCAGTTTTCAGAGTAACAAACAAAAACATGAACGAAACGCTGGTTATAATCCTATCCTACCCTCCATACTTTCCAGTCATGCCCTACTTCATTGCCAGCATACCATATACAGTATTTGACACCTCCATCAGCTGCTGTTCCATTTTTTCTTTCCATTTGTATAAATCCATAAGCATTTCCTGTCAAAAAACAAAAATATTCAACACACTGTGCTATAATAAATACAAGTTCTCAAGCTCTGACCTGTACACACTGTCACCATCACCTGAAACATAATCAATGAGTTGTCAAGGTCTGACTTCGAATTAATAGTTGTAGAAGAATCGGGGGTCACATTGGGTTGATCTTCTAGTTTAACAGGTTCCAGCTCCAGCATATCGCTATTATTTTGAAGGAAAAAATGAGGGACACTAGAACAAAAGTACTAATAAATATTTTCCCTCCTTGGGTACCAATAAAAGATTGACTTACCTCTTCTTAGTCAGCTCCTCATTGGGTGGCTGTGTTGGTATGGCTGTGTTGAAATCTTCAGGTATAACCTCTGGTGGGACATTAAGTAGTTCTGGATTCCCAATCCAAGTTGCAAATGCATCTTCTTGAATATTGTCTAGGTTAGTGCTTTCTATCCAATCTTTCCACCTTTCTGAAGGAGGACTAAAAGTGGTGCACTCCCTAGATGCTTGAAGATCATTCAATTTATTGGTTATTTCCGCAAGTTGTTGCTCAACTTTAGTTTTCCAAATCATCAATTCACCATACTTCCCCTGTCAATATATGAACTAGAGTGAGCCAGTGGTCACATCTTCAGCATCATCATAAACAGCAAAACCCTTACCTCACTAGATGAGATCTTGGGCTTAGTTAAAACCTAAATTATCATGCATACTATTCACCATGAGATCCCATTACATAATTTCCTCTTGGGCTCTATCTAAACACTTACGTAAGCTAGGAGACATGAAACTATCAAATCTTAAAAGGATGACAAAGTTATGGTAATATACTTCCTAGATACCTGCACACCCTTCAAAGAATTAATGATTTCAGTAAGGCGATGGTCAGTCATAGCTTTCCACTTAACAAAATCCTTGTAGTTCTCCTGCCATGGCAACTCAACACTAAACATTACAGTACATTAAAAGACAGCAAACCATGAGATTAATAAAATATTCAACATTCACCTCCATCGTATTAATATCCTTTTTTTCTTCCTTCATGGAAATGAGCTCATGCATATCTCTGCAATACAAGTAAAAGCGTTAAAGTAAATAAAATAGCATTCATACAAGATTATTCAGATATTCAGCTTCCAAGCCCAATACTTCTTCATTTGCGCCAATTCTATTTTAAGCTGTTTCAATTCACCAGAAGTATCAGTATTCTGAGAGGGTGCACCGCCTGCCCTATATGTAGATGGTGGTATCCAGTAAGGGTCCTGCACACCAGCCTCCTGGCGCACCTTGTCCAAGTCAGCACTCTCTAACCAATACTCCATGATTCCATTGGTGTTGAACCATCTTCGGAATCGCTCGGTACCTCCAGGTGCCACTTTACCGTCAATGTGTTTCAGTAAGTGGTCTAAAAGTCCGGTATCACCAATGTGTTTGCGAGCAGCCAATCTTAGTGCAGGTCGGGTTATTGGGTTTTCAAATGTCGCCCCTTCAGTCTTTAGTACCTCCCACATGTTTTGCTCAGCCAACTGATACCTACATTACATGATATTACATTTATACATCACAGAAAGAAGGAAGATAACAAAAGAAAAAAGAATATTACATTTTCTTTACCTCTCAGCTGACCATCTATCCCTACTTTCATTCTTCTTCTTTTTAAGCTTGCTACTGCTTTGCTTCCCACATGATTCTCCTTTCACCTCTTTAAGCTGACTAAGGCTAAGGCGTTTCCTTTTCTTAATTTCTGGCACAAAGGAAGGTTCAGCTTTCATGATTTTTTCTTCTTCATCGTTTGATTCCTCTCCCTTGGAAGTATCAGAAGGAGTTCCATCCTCCTCATGCTGACTAACGAACATCACTCGATGATGAGCACCCCACGATTCCATTCTTCAGCTCAGTCCTATTTCTCCTCAATATTGCTGTACACTTCAGAAGAAGCACATATGAATCTTGAGTGCAATCACACGCGGTAGATACACATAACAAATTTAAGGAAACAATCCAAATGCTTGGTGAGTACTTCTTTGGATGATAAATGTAAATTTAATTAAAAATTACACATTATATGGCATCAAGATTAACAAGTTCAAAACAATTCGTACAACATTAAACTGCTCTTTCATATATAATTAAGAGCAGTAAAGCCACAGACAACAATCCTACATTCCATCCATGGCTATGGTTTCACGGAAAGCCTCTCTTCTTTCACTGAAAGAAAGTTTTCCTTCATCCAGGCTACTCCAGAACACAAGAAAATGAACTTAGCCCAGTGGGAATAAGCAAGAGCTAATATGGACTGTACTGCAGCACAAAGTTATGCAATCTAAAATGACCTGGATAAATTATTAATTTTCAAAAACTATTGAACCTGACCAGACATATCGGAGCAATTTCCCCTCAAGATTTTTCTTGCTAATGAACCATTAAATCCACCAATGTGAATATTACCCAGTGATTCTTGAACTGCCAATACAAGTCATGTTCACAATCAAAGTTCATTATAAGGAAGCAAGTACGAAACTAAAACATACCCAATAGTCCAATAGTTCATAACTGTAAAGAATACCACTACAAATTCTATTTAAAGGTCACTTTAAAACATTGAACACACGCAAGTACCTAATAAGCCATTCAGACTGTTACATTACGTAACATGAGCTAAAACACAGTTAACAAACCCTAAAATCAAGATCCCTCACTCTAATCACAGTCACCAAGTAACCCTAGCAAGGATACGGGTCACCGAAACCAAAACTAAAAACTAAATGTTTAACATCACAAAAAACATTGACATCACAAGCAAATCTGAGAACGCAAAACCCACATAAACCCTCAAGAAAATAAGGAAAAATCAGCTCGATTCCAGAAGAATGCGATGAGATTAGGGCAACCGAAAACCAAAAACCCCAATTCAGAAGAAATACTAGGAAAAACCTAAGAACAGCAGGTGCAAAACGCTAATTGAAAGGTAAAAGATGAAAAAAAAAGGAGAAGAAACCAGAGAAACGTACCAATGGGTGCATAAACACGAAAGGTTGAAAGCGCCAAAAAGAGAGAATGTGTGAGGAAATGAAAAGAAAGGGAAGAAAAAACCCAAACCAAACCCGTGCTAGCCGCTTCAAATAACGTTATTTTACTCTTTGTTCTGTAGTGTGTGCTTTTTAACCTTTTTACTCTCTCTATCTCTCTTTATGTTACCAAACTAAACCCTAACCGCCAAAACCCTCAAATCATTAATCACTAATTATTATTAAATTATTGTTTTTAATAATAATTCTGGGTCCCACTCTTGGGCCTATTGGTCTTCAACAATGCCCTGCATTTTCCTTGGAAATCTTCCCACCTCTTCCACACTTCTCTCACTTGGAATCTGTTAACCGTATTTCATTAACAACAAAAATAATTTTTATACCAGAAAAATTTATTTGCAAGGATTTTAAATTAATGGAATATCTAAGAAACTGAATTATAAATAATAACTAGTATTGTTTATATAAATAGTTAATAACTAATAAACAAGCTAAATTGAGGGTATTTATGTGAAGAATGATCTCAGTTTATGTTAGAAAAAATTTAACTCAAGAACCATTCGCATAATGTATACTTATTTGTGTTTTTCTGTGGTTATTCATTCACTGAAAGTCAAGGTATCATCTCAAATTAGGGTAGATTCCCCGTTTAGTTCAGTTTTTCAACAAATAATTACTGGAATCTCATGTAAAAAAATCGAATATAGTTAAGTTCAATTTTATGAATTATGGTTTTTATTACTATAATTTTTTTATAAAATCGATTGAAAATTTTTGTACAAAATAACTGCATAACATATTTTACAAAAAAATATATTTTAAAATAGTTAAAAAGAAAATCGTAGAACACTTTTTCAGTGTTAGACATTTTACCGTTAAAAAGATTTAAATAGGAAGATATTTTTTTAAGATTTTGATTTGTATAACTATTATCATACTCATAATTCAATTTTTCTCGTATACATTTATAAATAAATTGCATAATGCAAGCAAGATCCACTTTTGTTTAAAATAAATGGGCTCAACTTTAATGAGTAAAGGTCCATATAGTCTACTTGTTATTTCCAGAACTTTCATTTCTAGCCACTCACTTCTATATCGTCTCAATTTCTAAAAATAGTTCATCTTCTTCCTCCCAGTTCTGAAGTAGGAACTATGCTAAGACAACTGAGAAACTTTTCGTCCATGTTAGCGGAAACTCGTTTTTCTCCATATAAGTTGAGCAAAACCTTCATCTCTTTTCCCTTTTCGCATTTGTTTTGTAGTTTTGACCTGATTTTGTTTGTGGTCATGGTCTCTCTATTCCTTTCTTGTTCTTGGTTGCCAGCTCCTTAAGTAGTTGTCGTGTTGTGGTGCTCTACTGTTGGAGCTTGTTTTGTTGAGTTAATCTTTGTCCAGGTAAGGGAAGCTAGAACTCCATCTTTTTCTTTGAAATATAATGTACTTATTTTCGTTCTAGAAATATAAAGAACGTGGGGTGTAAAGAGACGACAAATCTCTAGTGGGAGGCTAAGATGGAGTAGAGTTTACGAGTCATTCAAGTAAAATGATGTTTCCTAAGTAGAGGGAAAGTAATTTGTGGATAAGAATGAAGTGGCATAAATGTTTCATACTAGGTTCAATAGTCAAAAGGAGATGATTGGTCTTTTAAGTTGATAGTAGGATGTTTCAAGGAAAAATAGTTCACATGAGTAGAACTAATGACCTTGGGCTGAGATAAAGGAATTTAAGTGTTGGAAGAAGAAGCGTACGTTAAGTTTGATCTTGTGGGAAGGACAAAAGCTAATGGAGGCAAAGTACACTAGAAAATGAAAGGAGAAGAAAAGTCTGAAGTGGTTGAAACGATGTCTGTGATAGTCGGTGCTGGAGCGGTTAGCGCAGATGATCAAATTCAAAGATACAAGGTATAAAAGTGGTGCTTGGGATATGGGTTTGGTTTTGTTTGGAATTGTATACTTCTTGGTGTCACCAGTATGGTAATGGAGTCATGGTTGCTTGCAAGAGGGAGTTGGAGTTGAGATGGTGGCTTGCTACAGTTGCAGTCAAGTGAAGTTTACTAGGGTGTGTCATGTGTTCATGGTGATCAAAGGATTTAAAGTCATAGCCAACTTGAATTATTTCTTTTGCGAGGTTGGGACTAGGGGTGGCAATGCGGGCCGACCTGCCCCGCATAAGGCCCGCACACCGCGGGCCGGCCCGTCCCGCCCCGCACATTTTATGCGGGCCGCATACTCTGGCCCACCCCGCATATACGTTGGCCCGCGGCGCGGGCCAGCCCGCTTTTTTTATTTTTTATTTATTATTTTTTTTTTATGATAAAACTTTCAATGTTTAAAAATTGGGAAACTTTAAGAAGTTCACAAAATTAAGTAAAGACTTTGGGAAATTAGATGATAAATTGATAATTCAACATTTTCATCTTATTCATACTATGACATACACAATGTATTCTTTAAATTTTAGCACATTAAAAGTTACATAATACTTGTCTTTTCCAGTTATACAAGAATTTGAAATGTTAATGCAAGAGTCCATAAAAGAAGTAATTAATATACACAAGTGCAAGTTTTTTTTTTAATTTTATGCAGCCTTGCGGGCCGGCCCGCGCGGGCCTATACGGGCCAAGCCCGCATGGGCCTGCGGGCTCACTATCCTGGCCCGCCCCGCGTTTTTTCTGCGGGCCTATGGGCGGGACCCGCGGGCCAGGCCCTAATTGCCATCCCTAGTTGGGACATAATCTCAAGGGTGAATTAGTTATTTTCTTAATCTCATTCTTAGGAGATGTGATCCCCAACGAATTAGTGTCCTTTGATTCAAAGAGATAAGTCAGTGGTGGCGCATTGAGTATCGATAAAGCTAAACGGTGGGGGCAGAATGTCATGTGAATAAAAAATTATCTGCTAAAGGCAAGCAAAAAATTGACGCAAAGGATCTCAGTGGTAGAATAATTTATAGACGTATTCTAAAGTAGATATTAGAATTTTTGCTTTGGAATGGTGAAGTAAGAGAACTAAATGAAAGGGTTGTTGGAAACATAATGGTATAGACTCAGTATAATCACTAGAATACCTACACGTTTGGTGGATCTTGAAAGAGAAGTTGTGGTGTGTCAAACCATTCAATGAATAGTATTCAATGAATAGTATTGACCATGGTTAGAGTGACTAGTAGGACATACAGTTTTAAAAAGGGTGGATACGATGTTGAGAAAATGGAATGCTAAGACTATCAAAAAGGGAGTTTAAAGAGTTTTGCAAGTTTTATAGAGGTTTTGAGGAAGGTTTCTCAATGTTGATTGCTTCTTGGTATGGCAGACCTTGTGTATGGATTAGAGTAGCGCAACGGGATGGTGGCAAAGTGATGCTTATGAATGGTAAGAGGTGCGTGAGAAGAAGTATCTTACTCATGACCTAGTGGTTACTACGAAGACCAGTTCTTTAAAAACATCAAAGGTTTCGTTCTTGTGAGTATCAATTAAGAGTGTTCAATGATCATTCAGAGTTGAAAGTGTAGAGTTGCACAAAGGAAGTTGGGCAAGAGAAATAAGAGGTGGTTGAGTTATTGTTTCAAGTTAGGATGCCAACCTAGAAGTAAAGAAGTAAGAGTAGGTGCTTAGCTAGAGAAAGGAACTTAAGATCTAGGCTTGACAAGGTAAGAGTAAGAGTTGGTGGAGAAGTATAAATGTTTGAGTTAGGAAGAGAATGTGTGAGGAGATTTCATTAGTCTAGTCAACTAACACGGACGAGTGAGTTTCTCAAAAAATTTGGAAAAAAGGCAAATCGGCCAATCTTAGTTTGACGTGTATCGTAAAGTTGCTTAATACATACCAAACTAGAGATTTGAAGTTAAGGAAAGTTATGGTTCTGAGGTTTTTGTGGAAGGATGGTTACAAGTTAAGGGATCAAAAAATGAAGATAAGATGCCAAAATGAATATAGTGGTTGAAATAGTTGAAAGTTTTAAATTGGAAATGGAATAACTTGGTAGTGAACTTTGTTACCTTGGTTGAAGCTAGCAAAGGAAGCAAGATGTTATGAGTGTAGTTATGCATAAAAGTGGTCAAGAGTGTTGATGGTGGGGTAGTAGGCCAGAAGTCAAATTTGGTCAAGTTAGTGGAGTGATGCTTAAAGGAGAGAACAAGGTGATGTGAAGTGATAACTAACATGTTTTAGTTTGAGACCTGAAGTTATCTGAGATTTTGGTAAAGCCCTACAAGAGGTAGTGGAGAGCATATGGAAGGTGAGTCAGTATATCAGATACAAGTTGGTTGGTCAAGTATGAAGGAACATTCCAGTTTTAAGGTTGGAGGTTGGAAGTTGCTTTGAGAGTAGTGACTAAACCAATATACACTATTGAACACATATCGCTTAGCATAGAGGCAAAGTTTCCAGTGACTATAGGTGTTGGAGTCGTTATATCAGTCATGTCTAGGTGGTGGTTGTCAGAGAAAAAAACAAAAACATAGTTTTCTTTCTACCTTATGAGTGAATTTTCGAGGTCGAAATTTTTTATTGTTGGGAAAATTGTAAGACCCAATTTTGTTTTAAGTAAATGGGCTCAACTTTAATGAGTAAGGGTCCATAGTTAGCCCACTTGCTACCTCCAAAACCCCCATTTCCAGCCATTCACTTTCATATCGTCTTATTTTCCAAAAATAGTTCACCTTCTTCCTACCAGTTCGGAAGTAAGAGCTATGCTAGGGCATTTGAGAAACTCTCCTTCCCTGCTAGCGAAAACTCATTTTTCTCCATGTAAGTTGAGCAAAACCTCCATCTCTTTTTCCTTTTCGCATCTGTTTCGCAGTTTTGGCCTGATTCTATTTATGGTCATGGCCTCATTGTTCCTTTCTTGTTCTTGGTTGCCAGCTCCTTAAGTAGTTGTCGTGTCGTGGTGCTCTACTGTTGGAGCTCATTTTGCTAAGTTAATCTCTGTCTAGGTAAGGAAAGCTAGAACTCTTTCTTTTTCTTTGAAATATAGTGTACTTATTTTTGTTCTAGAATGTGCTGAATATGTTTGATTGATGATTGCATTGAATAGGGATGAATTTCCTCTTTGGGTATCTATGGGTTAGAGAATTTTAGGTAGTTTAGAATGCAATTGGAATGAGAGATATTGATTATTACAATTGTTTAGTTTGGTATCATCTATAAACCACTTTGAAATGAGTTTGAGAAGATAAAAGTGCAAGATACCAAATTGTGCAGTGGAACAAGTCAAAATCTCACGACCAAGAAGCATATGGTGTGGCGCTACCCATTTTCCTACACTGCACACTTTTCGTAAAATGAAGGTTCCTACTTCTTTAACCGTTGGATCGAGCTGAAATTTTAACAACTAATCCTTAACACATAGTTCTTGACTTTGACCGGTCAGATCTTGAATCAGAGCTCTGTAGTGAGAGCGGTTTTTATCGCAAGGTCCCTGTTGGTTGTTGACAACATTGACCTTCGTTGCTTGTTTGGTGCATAACTTTCTCTATAGTTATTCAATTAAGTTGGTTCTTGTTGCATTTGGTTCTTGATTCAATCATCTTTAATTTAAATATAAATACAAAATTTTTGGAGCTTTACACAAGTTGTAGTTTTATTTCTAAAATCCCAAATCGTTTGCATAATATGTTGTTTAGTTGGATTGGATAAAAATTATAAGAATTAGTTATTTTTCAAGAGAGACATATGTTATATGGTTTTTAGTATGTGTTTTCAAATGCTTGTGTGAGAATATAGGAGATCCTATTTGATTTAATTAGTAGTGTGTTCATTGATGTAAGGAGTCAGTACTGAAGAGGTTTATCCTGATAGTCTAATGTTCATTCAAGACTCATGTAGAGTGGAATGAGTCATGTGGTGAGAGGGGCAGGAGGTCCTATCTTTAAGAACAATCCCAAGGTTCTTTTGACGGTTAAGGGGACTAACCTTGTGTGGTATGGAGAAACCCATTAACAATGACTCTACAAGTAGTAGAGGTCACCACAAGTGCCAAAACCACCAAGAATCATACATCAATGTCTAGATCCAGATAATTAAGTCTAGAGTGTCATTTTGTGTGATGGGTTAGTTGATATTGCTTAGCTTGGTAAAATTGTTGTGTTGTTCTACAATTCTTTTGAGTGTTATATATATATATATATATATATATATA
>Ga0214543_1001367_pt1 | contig 46770 bp, 26 predicted proteins | sample CNSS2metaG_FD_160094 | JGI IMG/M metagenome (GOLD analysis project Ga0214543, IMG submission 160094) | Root nodule microbial communities from cowpea collected in UCLA plant growth center, Los Angeles, California, USA - CNSS2 | ecosystem: Host-associated > Plants > Roots > Nodule | place: USA...
CTATGGCTCCGGGTGATAACCGAGGCCAAAATGTGTACCTTTTGGCCTCGCCCCAATATGCCTCGGTTCCAGACCCGAGGCAAAATGTGGAAAACAACCGGGGCAGAAAGCCCTTACTGCACTAGTGTAAACAACTCAGCAAACTAAAATATTTAATCCATCGTACACTTTTTCTTATTGGTCCATTGTCCAATCTCATAGTCCTCTCCACATTGTTATCCTTAAAATAAATACATTAAAAAATATTTAAAATAGCACATTGAAGTATCTTCAACTAAATATATTTATCGTTTATTAATGATGTAATACTGTAAGTTATCATAATGATTATAATTATAATTTTAATCTATCTTAATTCAAAATTTTAGGTCCTACCCACTTATATAAATTTTATTAATCATATAACTTCTAATATGAAATTTCTAACATGAATTTCTTTTGCACAAAATTGGTGCTATTATAATGTGCATATTCTTTTTATCAATGACGATTGATAACAAAGTTTCAAACAATAAGAGTAACACTAATTAACCAACACATTATTTGTCGAAATAGAATTGAGAATAAACTCTCTGCATAACAAGTCAGAATGATGCCAATAAAATATTATTGAGAATAAAAAACTCATAAATATAATAACTTAGGTTCTTAAAAAGCAATTAAAAAAACTAACACTTTCTGATTCAAGTGATAAGGAAATCGATTCTTAAATTGAATTCAGCAAACGGTTGAAGTAAATGTGTGGAAACCAAGATTTATTCAAATTTATTAGTAATAAAGCGTGATGGGTTTTGTGAATATTAAACGTGTACGACAAAAAGAGAGAAAAGATTAGTGATTTTGTGATGAAGAATATAGTGTGCATCACCTTAATTGATAATAGCATTTGATTATGCTACCAAATCAGCTAGCAGACAAAATCGACAATTTAATTAAGGTTTGATCTTGTTGGTCTCACTTTTTGGAAAAAAAAGCATGATAATTAATTATGTCACAAAATCATTTTTGGGTAGAATCATGTCCAGACAAGCTAATCATATGATCTACGTTTCTACTTTTCATCCATTGCACCTAAACTTTAGGAACCAAATATCCCACATTTCAAGTTTCATTACTTTAAATGATGTTAATTTAATAGTAACATTATTGATTAATTTGTTCAAAATCCGCTAGCAAACAAAGTACGATGAATATATCTTATCGAGATATTATTATTATGATTATTGTTTTATTAAAATATATATTTTTAATATATTTATGGATATAATGATGACCATATTTATACACATTATTTTGATTAAGATACATATTAGTTCTTCTTCAATACGTATCTTGAAAAATTAAGAAACAATCAACAATTTTTCACTCTCTTACATAGGTTGAATATCGTTTTATGACGACATGTGAGTTAAAAGGGCTTAAACAGTTGCTTGATGATATAGGAGATACTGATTCTAAAGGGGTGTGATTGTATTGTGATAACCAATCATCATTACATATAATTCAAAATTTGGGTTTTCATGAAAGAACAAAAGATATTGAAATTTATTGTCATTTTGTTTGTAATTAAGTAATAACTAACATTATTTGACCCTAAACCTTCATATGTTCCTACCAAGGTACAACTAACAAACATTTTTATAAATGCCTTAAAAAATTCAATGAGACATGAATTTTCTTACCGTAAAACTTATCACATATCTTTTGATTTCTTTTTTTCTTTTTTTACCAAAATATAATATGATGAAATATTAAATCCTCTTTTAAGAACAAAGCTAAAACTTAATTGAACCTTGTATTATATGATTTTAGTGTTCATAGTTTGAATTATATCAATTAAATTTTTTTATATATATGATTTTGGTTCTCAGTTTCCAATTGTGTTTTTCTTATCAACAAAAATATATAGATATAAAAGCATGTTGCAACTCAAGTACAAATCAATATATTATATAAAGAAAACTCATTAAAACTAAGAATTAGAAGCAATGAAACCCCTTCAAAAAAAATTTCCCTTACAAGTTGTGATATTGTAGTGCCTTTATATGTATTTCTATCAACTAAAATCTGCTTTTAGAATTAGTCTTAAATCTGTGCCTTGAGGAAATAAATAATTTTAAGAATATATATATATATATATATATATATATATATATATATATATATATATATATATATATGTTAGAAGATGAAAAAACATGTAAGAAATAAACAATCTAATAATACAAATATTAGAGGATCCAAAGAGATATATTAGAATGAGACTACCTTGAAAGAGTTGATATTAAATATTCTTGAAATTTTTTATTAAAGAATTAGAATCTAACAATTTAAATTATAGTGAATTAGAAAATAAAATGTGTATTTGAAGAAGATGGTGGGTTTTTTTTTTTTTATATATATTTTGGGATCTATTTAAACTGTAATTTGTAAAAATGGGTCGGTAGATTTTTTTTTTTTTGCAAAATTAGGTTAAGTCGTTAGGGCAGAGGACGAAATTACAGTTGAAGTCGTCCTCCACCCTACCGGTTTCTTTTTTTTTTTTTTCAAAAAATGAAACCGTGTTGTAAGAGGCCGGTTTCTATTTACTGTAAAAAGTGAAGTCGTCTTCGTACATGACGACTTCACTTTTAATTTTCTTTTTATATATTTTTTTACCGTTGCATTTCTTTTGCTGTCTCATTCACTTGCCAAATGTTCTTGCAATCACAAAGCAAGAACAAGATCATCGCGTACCTTGCAGCGGTTTCAATTTCTCTGCACCTTTTACTGTCATGGCTTCTAACTGTTCAGTTCAAGTTTGGCCTCAACGGTGCACTCACATCAACAATTCTGGCATATTGGATTCCAAACTTGGGCCAGCTTGTATTTATCATGACCAAGTGTCCTAACACATGGAAAAGTTTCTCATTCATGGCCTTCAAAGATCTGTCATCAACCTTTCCCTCTCTATTAAAAAAAATATATAAAAAAAATTAAAAGTGAAGTCGTCATGTGTGAGGATGACTTCACTTTTTACGTAAATAGAAACCGGTCTTCCATAATACGGTTTTGCTTTTTGAAAAAAAAAAGAAACCGGTAGGGTGGAGGACGACTTCACCTGTAATGTCGTCCTCCGCCCTAACGACTTAATCCAATTTTACAAAAAAAATTCAACCGACCCATTTTTACAAATTACAGTTTAAATAGACTCCAAAATACAAAAAAGCCAAGATGGTGTGAAGGAGGAGATAGCTTTGGAATGGGTGTGAATGAATGATCATTGTGTGGGCCATGTACGATAATCTTTCCACGGTTTCAGTGTGTTGACCAAATTTTTTATCATTCACAGTTTCATTTTTACTACAAAAAGAAGCAAAAGATTGTATTGGGAAACTCCTTTTAATGGGATCTCAATTCCATTCTCACTCCTTTCTTTCTTCTCTTTTCTTTTTTTTCCTTTTATTTTTCATTTTTGTTTTTATTTCTTTCTCTTGGTAAAATCAAATTTATACATGCATCATGATTCTATATTTAATTATTTTAATCACATTCCTTTTTATCTGGTCATAATCACGACTTCAAATGAGATATTAATATGGTCTTCATATATTATAAAATATCTTTATAAATTTTAGTTAAAGACATTTTTTTCTAATATTCACATCCTAGAAACACGAACTAGGCTATTTTGTACTCTGTCACGTAAGTTTATAATTTTAAATAAAAAATTTAATTTATAACTACCCTATCTTTTTAACTTGGCCGATAAAAGTGCAGAAATAAATTATGGAGGTGTAGTAAGAAGCGTTCCAGCTCTGAACTCGCCTCAAAATGGGTTGGCCCAATCTCAAATGTCATGAGAATTTGATCACAAAAAGAGAAAGTGCATACATGTCAAATTTAGAAAATAACTATTTATATTCACAACCCAGTGGCGCAAACGCAATTACCATGACGTATGTATATACATTCTCTAAATATATAAAATAAAATTATATTTATTAAAAATAAAGTAAAATATATCAAAAATTAATAAATAATTATTAATAAATTTAAAAGAAACTAAAAATAAAAATAAACGATTTAAAAAAATTTATAAAAATAACAATTAATTTTTAAATATTTAATAAATAATTATATTTTAAAAAATAAAATTGAAATTTTAAAATGTGAACGCAAAAATTAAATCGTATTTATATATTTTTATAAATTAGAGTTATTATAAATTAGAGGAGATGTTTATCGAAGTGTTTGAATAAAGTATCCAGTTACTGAAAAAATAGTTGATATGAAAACTATTTAAAAAAGAATTGAAAATTACTTCATTGAACAATGGCTGTTTATCAATAAAAAAAATGTATTTTTGGTCAAAAGAGAACAAACGATACAGAAAGATAACAAAAGAGAGAAAAAGCGAAAACAAAGATCGAATATAAACTATTTGAAAATTTGTAAAATCTATTCTATTAGCCAAAATTGATTATAAATTGTTTAAGAATAATATAATAGGGTGAGATTCACATTTTACATTTTTCAATATGGTAAATACTTTATGTTTGAAATAATTTTTTATTTTGAGGTAAAATATTTAATTAGAATTTTCTTTAAAAATCATTATTCATCTTGAAAAGTAGTTTATATGCAAATATAAACTAAGTAAATTATTCAATTGATAAGGGGTCCCATTTGCTTTGGCTCATGTTGACTTTTGACTGCTTCCTCTCACGAAAAACAAAGCACAAAAAACTTTTTTTTTTCTTTAATTTGGGAAATTTTGACAAATCAATTTTCATTGCACATCAAATGGGTATATACTATATAAATAATTAAAAATACTCACAAAAAACCATTATGCAATTAAGTTAATTTCTAAGCCACAATAATTTATTGAAAACTAAGTAAGAGGGTAGGGTGAGAAATTACTTTTGAAGATATAATCATATATAGTCATCATTTTGATGTTGGAATATTACTTTTATTATCCTTTAGGTTTGTCCATGCACCATAATGTATGGGGGCAGAACCAAGATTAAAGGTAAAGTTACAACAATAATAACTATCAAGTATCCCTTCTCATATACATTTTTTTTTTCTCACAATTCCAATTAAAATAAAACGGCAAATCTTGCTACATGGACATTATTTTTGCTTAAAGACAACACAAAAAGTTTTTTTTTTTTTTAATAAATGTTATTTGTACGGATAGAACATAAATAAGCATTTAAAATAAATGGTTAAATATGTTTTTATCCCTCAAGTTTCAGTGAAATTTGGAATTAATCCCTCTTCAAAACTTTCAACCAATTTAGTCTTTCATCTTTAAAAAAGCGTGAATCTAGTCCTTTTAACCAAATTTTGTTAAGTTTATCTCACATTTCAAACGCAATTCATGATAATATTTGAATTGTTTACACCGTTTGATACATTTTTGCTTTAATGTTAACTAAAATATTATCATAAATACATTTAAAATGTCAAATAAACTTAACAAAATTTGATAAAAATAATTAAATCCACGCATTTCTAAATATGAAAAACTAAATTGGTATAAAATTTAAAAATAAACTATTTTCAAAATTTACTGAAAGGACAAAAACATATTTAATTCTAAAATAAAAACCGAGATGTAAAAAATGTAATAATTAATCTTCTCAAAACTTTACAAATGATGGGGCATGCCATGAGACCCTTATTCTTTTTATGTCATTTTCAAATTAAAATATGAAGATATATAATCATATATACTTAGAAAAAGGTGAGAAAAATAGGGAAATGAGAAAAGCAAAATTGGACCATTCAGGTATTCAATAATTACTTGCACTCATTAAGCACATTATTCTACTCAACTATTGCACGTGTAAACGTTTTAGGTTTATATATATATATATATATATATATATATATATATATATATATATATTTCTTTTCTCTTTTTTCTATATACAATCTCATTAGGAAGGGACCCATTAAGCATGTCTACAACACAGTTTTACTATCTGCAAGTCCCTTTGATTTTTTTTTTCTGATTTTGATTATATTTGACACCATTTTTATTTCTGTTACTCATATTTCTGATATTTAAGATCATGATTCCACAGTGAGAATCATGTACCTTGATATCATGAAAATATTGAAATAAACAATTAACTTATAGTTGATGTAAAAATCTATTATATATATTGAATATAAAGAGATATATATATATATATATATATATATATATATATATATATATATATAGAATTAGTGTGGCAGAAACTGTGAATGAAGGGTTGATAAATATAAAATAAGAGAATAGTGGAAATGAAAGAGCACAGTAACCTTGCATGCAAGCAATATGCAACTCAATGTTGGAAAACCTTAACGACAAAGAGAGCTTCCAACTTCCACACAGTAAGTTCTAAAGTCAAGATAGCAATGAATACCCTTTTTCTCTTCTTCTTCTTCTTCTTCTTCTTCTATTCTCTCCATTAATATGAATCTTTCATTCACACAGTTACAATTATGCAGAAAATCCATGGTAGCTGCTATGTATGATATGTAGAATGATGCAGAAGGTGTGGGGAATGTTGCCTTGGCTCGAGAGATGATGATGATGTATGTGATGTGCTGTGTCCATGTCATGTCATGTCATGCATGCATTCAATGGCAATGATTGTGAGTGTTTCTCGGACCAGGCTTCATTCCCCTCACTCCCTCGTCTCTTCTTCTTCTCATTCTTTTCTTCATGCACTAACTGCACATTGCATGCATATATATATATATATATATATATATATATATATATATATATATATATATATGCTCATTCTCTCTTCTTATTCCAAGATTCTCATAGTCTCTATTATGTATAAAATTATTGTAAACTTTATTATGTGCGTGATTATTTGAAGTACATTGAAAACACATGAAAGTTTGTCATGTTGTAATTATGTTTGCAGAAGAAAAAGGGTATTGTATTGTTTCCTAAACAAATTGGAACACAGGTATATATGATACTATATATAGTTTTTGTTATTGAGCTCATTTCACTGTGCAAGTCATGCTATATTAGTTATTTTTTCATCGCTATATTAATCATCCTATCTATTTCTTACCATAGTTATCTCTTTTTAACTAGTGATTTCATATGTATCTGAATTATATATACATCCAGATTATACACAGCATGCATAGTTGTGATTAGATTCGGTTTTGGAGTTAAAGTTTAGGGTTTTGTCCTATTAAAAAAAATTATATTTCTGGTCAATTTTGTTTTCATTTTTTTTAGAAAATACTTACAAATTTTATTGTGAAAAAAAATTTGTAAGAAATTGCTATGCAAAATATTTTGTATAAAACATTTTTCACAACAAATTTTGTAGAAAATACTTACAAATTTTATAATTTTGTAAAAAATTATTACCCACAAAAACAATTATCTGCCAATTAAATTTTATAGAAAAATTAATAGAAAAAAGTCTTTTCTTATAATTTTTTTAACAAATTTTTAAGAGAAATATAATTTAATATAAAAATTTCTAATAATTAGTTTTAAAAACCTGCAAAATGAATAAGATGAATAAAAAAATCTGTGATATAAATTATGTATTTCCAGCCCATTTTATAAAATAATAATTATTTTAAAAAGTAAAATAATATTATTTTTAAACGTAATTTATATTTTTTCATATAAAATCAATACACCCAAATTTTAGATTTAAGTTCAATAATTTGACTTCTAATCGAAGATAATTTGATTATGAGATTTCTAAAATTGATTTAAAGAGTTTTTCGTAATATTTTATTTTTAAATTATTTTAAAGGGAACTAGAATGGTATATTTATTCAAAAAAGAAAATTATAACCTTTAAAAAAATTAAATCAGTTGATTGATAAAAAATTTAAATAATTGACCCATTTGATAACTCTAAATTTATACACTAGTTCAAACTACGTTCCAAGATAAATACCTAGTCCTTATGAAATGAAAGCAATATCTTCTAGCATTTATATTTAAAATACTCTTGTGACCTTATTAATATTTATTTACTGTTAGAATTAAAGAGTAATTAATAATTTAATACGTGATTTATTTATAAATATACATTAACTAAATTAGAATTTTAAAATATGAAAGATGGATTCCTTGCAAGGTATTTTTAATTAACAGTATAACTGGAAATATTATTACAATTCTATTTAAAAATATGATTAACTATACTTTAACATCTAAACAAATCAAATTAAAAATAAAAATAAAGCATAAGTGTTGAATGAGATAACAATTTCTCACATTTACATCAAAATATAACTGTTCTGCGTTGTTATTAATAAGCATTTTTCACATGTTTTTATTCGTCTTTCTATATATATATATATATATATATATATATATATATATATATATATAAAATAACAAATTTCTTTTTTTTTTTTTTTTTTTTCACATTTCTATATTATCAAACAACAAACCATTCCATTTTATTGTTTACAAATTTATCTTATTTTTTCAACTTCTTTCTTTATTATTTCCATTTTTCTACCTTCAAACCTAAATTGTCCCACAATTTGTTGTAAAATGACAAATTGATAATAAGTAGTTAACTCACTTTGTGGGTTGAATTTGACCCACCAAAATCATACAAAATAGAATTAATGAAAATAATCTCCCTTAGTTTTTTAAATTCCTATAATTTACTGAGTAATGTAGATTTACTAAATATTAATGTTGGTTGATGACTACAAATGTTTCATGAGGAAAATCCTTCTAAAAAGTAATAAAAAAATATAAAGTCTTGAATAGTGAACTAATATGTAAAGTAATAAAGTCAACTCAATTGAGACAAGTTAGAATCATAATAAAATTAGGGTAACTTAATTAATAAGTGTTACGTTGGATGAATTCAACCATATAATTTGTAACGTATTTTTTTTTTTACTTAACTAAATTAACCTACTTTTTCTTATCGGCAAAATAAAATTAACCTACTTTATTATTTATATATAATATTACTAAGTTACTAATTTCTTAAAATAAATAGTATTATTATTATTTTTTTTAATTTTATAATCTAAAATTCAAGTTATAACAAATAAACTTATATAAGAAACTCCGCCACAGAATCGCAATTAATACATTCCGATCTTAACCCATAAGAAAAGCAAGGTATCGAAAACAAACAATCTGAACACATAAATTGCAGAGGAAGGAGCAAGAAAGAACACGTGAAGCAGAAGAAGACATGGCGTTGCAGTGGTTGATACTCACATACGTGGTCGCGGCTGAGGCTGCGGTGGCCATTGTGCTAACGCTTCCGACACCCAAACTTCTCAGGAACCGTTTGGCTTCTCTCGTTTCCCTCATTCTTCAACCCGCGCTTTTCATCGTCCCCTTTGCGGGGTTCCACCTCCTAGGTACGCTTTTCCTTCTTTTCTTCAAATGGGTCTCTTTAATTTCATCTTCCAACAACTGGGTTTGTAGCAAAATCTTTATTTTTCACTTATTGATTCATGGGTTGGTGGTTGCCAATTGTTGCAGTTGCTCTTTATTTTGGGGTTTGTAGATGATCACCCTTTTGGGTGTTTCTTGGGTGGTGAAAATTTTGAATCTTTTTCACTTCTCTCTTTGGGGTAGATTGTGTTGTCGAGAGTTAGATTTGGAGCTAGCATAAGGGTCTCTTCCCTCGTAACTTGAAAAATCAAGATTTGAAATCCTCTTTGGAAGGTTTTTTGCAAATTAAGTCAAATCCTGCCTCTAACATGATTGTCTTCAAAGGACAATACCAATAGGAAACAAAAATAATTGGGAGCTTGAAAATGGCTTAGATTATTTTTTTTTTTTTAGTGTTGGTTGTGTGCTCTTAGTTTATATGTTTCGTTGGAGATCCATTGGATAATTGTGTGGGATCTAGTGTTGGTTTTCGTGATTTTGGATCTGTGGTTGTTTTGTAGATATATACTGGAAGAATGAGCATCGGTTGATGTGTACCTCTGAAGTTTGCACTGCTGCGGAGAGGGATCGATATGAGAAATCTGTAAGTATTTCTTGTGGATGTTAAGATTGATTAATTGGGGAGTTTATGTTTTGCTTTGTAAATTGTAGTCACTGAGTTTTTTATACTTTACATAAACTTGTGATTGTTTTGGTTGATACCGACAAGGATCATTTCATAATTTGAGATATATTAGTTTCAAATTCAGAGCAATCTAGTGAATATTGGATGGAAATATAACTTTATAAGCTATTGGTGATGAAAGGTTTTGTTCCATGATTTACATTGTTTGCGAAGTCTGAATTGTAGTTTAAAGGATTTATTTGACTTTCAGCTGCTTATCATCGATCGCTTCAAATGATTTTACGAGTCTGAATGTTGCAAAATTAAAAGCAGAACGTGTCGAAAATCAATTGTTGAGGATAACTGGAAACCTCTATATGGATTCTACTATCATTATTTTCAGTTTTACTTTGTCCTTGTACCTCATTACTTTCTTATCTATTTCTTTTATCCTCTCCAATCTTCATCTCATTTTTTTTTCTTCTATTTAAAATTTCTAGTCCTTTTGGATTATGGCTTACTCCCAAACTTTCAGCATGTTCTTTGCAACATCTTTATATCATTGTTCTCATGGTTTTAGCTTTATTTATGTGAAGTTTTTTTCTCCGTGGACTATCCTTTGATAACCGAATGTCTCCAGCTGCATTTTTTATTGCCCTTCACTTTGCCTGAACACTTTAGGTTACACAGTTTTCAATGACCTTAACAATGCCATTTTAGGTTTAAGCTGTTGGTGGCTAATGCAAGAAGTTACACTCTTGTTTTTACTTTGCGTCCTTCCATTGTGATTTAATCTTTTTATTCAACTTTATCTTGTTAGCTGTATATAATTTTTTTGTTCTGTCACGTGTTTCCCTAGCCTAGTGGGCCAGAAACTGTCTTGTCACTGTGTACTTAACCTTGACATTATTTTCCTTCTTGAACAATCTTGATTTCTAAATCACCATTTTTAACCCCCGTAGCACATAAAGCATATTCCTCAGGTTCTTGCAGAATTTTTCTATAATTTGTTTTAATTGTGCAACCATTTTGCACTGATGGCGAACATATTTACTTACTATTTTGTTAAACTTTCGTGTACACTCATCAAGACAAAATGCTTTCTTCATTATTAATTTTCTTCTCGGAATATTGTTGATTGCTTTAGGGGTTCCCCCTTTACACCTTAGAAGTATGTTGCTTTAAATGAATGAACTTTTTTTATCTGAGTTGTAAAATATCAAAATATTGTGTTGCTATGCTAGTGAATTGTAAATACTCATTTTTGTTTATGCTACAAATGATGATTTTAGGGTTAGAAACTGAATGTATAAGCTAAGTTTTTTCCAGCATTTGGCTGTTATGATTTTTATTTAAAGCTGAGTTGCTGTTGCCTGGCCATATTTATTAACAAGTTCAAATGTATTTGGGTTTTGTGATTGCATGAACTATTAAAATATAGGAGCAATTTTGTCTAAGCAGCTTATAAGACTGAAAGGATAACTAAAACGTGTGTCAACATATTAAAGCACACTCAATGACACTTTTGGTTCATCATTCAAAGTCATGTTTAAGATAAAACGTTACCGTTTATGAAAGTAAACCAAATTAATGTTTTTATTCCAACCCCTTGGTACAGTCATCAATTGCAACAAACTGTCAATGGTATTAGAGTATTACATGATAGACTTTATCATTATAAAAATTATCAATGAATTAAAGTTTGCAAATTTTGAGTTGGACAAGATTTTTATTAGAAAGTTTGTACTTTCTAAAAATGAAATTATCAAACAGTTTTGTGATTTGAAAATTTCATTATTTTCTTTGAAGGGCTATTTTTGGTAATGTCTTAAAACTACACTAAACCAGTTGATTGAATTGGTACGACCATAAATTGGTTGTGTACTTGGTTTGAACATCAGAATTATCTTGTTCTACCAAAAAATTAATGCAATATTAGCTTGAAGAGTAGGTTTGATTTTTAAAACATTAATGCTAAGGATCTTATCAATAGTTATTAAACCCAGACTTCTTTAGTTAAAACATTAGATCAATAGGTCATTGGTTTACGTGATGACTAAAGATTCATTGGTCAATCCACATACGAACATTAATCAGCAAAACCTGAATATTGATTCATCTTTATATGATAACATAATTTTTAATTTAGATTTATTTCTTATTGATTTCTATAGTTAAAAAATATTTTCCTTTTAGTCCCTTTACTTAGAAAATTTCCTTTCAGTCCGTACACATCTTTTTTAAGTATGTGTTTAGGGACTAAAGGATATAAAAACTTAAAGGAAGTTTATGTAATCATAGGGACCAAAATGAGCAATTATAGTACGGTTCAAAATGCAATAGAGAAGATGAGGTATAGGTATATTAGCAATATATTTACCATGACATTTGCAAAGTAAATTAAATGAGTATAGATTCTGTATCACCATGTGAGCAATAACTTCTGTCCCCGTAATGCTATTTGTTATTGACTTTACTAGCACAGTCTAAAACTCTACTGTCATACCATCTTAAAGTTTCTTAAACAGCACTTTGAAAGGTTGTGAGATTGTGAACTGTGATGTGAGAAGATGAAGTTTAGTTCGATACCCTTGCATGTTTTACCTTTTAAGGGGAAAAAATGTTGTTTTGTTTTACTTGGACCAAAGTTTGTTTTCTATATTGTTTGAACTACACAACTCTTAGACTTAATATCTCTCACAGAGTAAAATACCTTCACATTGTTGACTTGACTCATTGACCATATTTTGTGGTGTTGCACAGATATACAAAGCTCAGAGGAATGTAATCCTGTGCATCACATCAATTCTTCTTTACTGGTAAAATAAGAATTTTACATTTAAATGGTTCTTTGGGAATGGAATTATGGAGTGATTGAATGCATGTGTATGTGGTGACAGGTCTATCAGCCGTATTTGCAAGTATCAGAAGGATGTGGAGAGTATGGAGGAAGTGGAGAAGAGATACAAGTCCCAGTAGATATTTGTAGTCATGGATAGTGGTGGAGTCTAGTAATAGTAGTGTCTATGGACATGCCAACATGATGTACTAAATTTTCAAATTCCAATCTTTCTTTATTATGCAGTTTGGGATGTGTTTTTGACTTCTATGTTGTTTAATGCTTTTTAGCCTATATCAGGGAAATATTTTTCTTTTAATGTTAAGAGTGTGTTTGGTTTCGGTGGGAAAATTTTGAGAATTGTTTTTGCCACTTCTCAAACTTTATTTTAGTAAAAGTAAAGATGTTCTGTTTTTGTTTGGTAAGATTGATTATGGCTTTAAGTGATAGAAGTAACACTTGGACTGGGTTAACCAAATTGCACTATATTTGGAATCTTTATATATTTTTTTTTTAATTTTTGGTAAAATTTAAGAATCACATGCTAAAGTTTGAAAACTTATTTAATCCTTTTATTGATCTGCACTTCTCATTTTTCAGCAAATTTAACGTTTCTCCTAAATTTTCATAGATAATGAATGTCAAAAAAGTAAATTTAAATGGACTTAACAGAGATTATTTTGAGTCTGACAGCAAAAGATTATGACAGCCAATTTGTTTCTAATATAAAACAATCAGAGTAATTAATGTTAACACTAAGACTATATTGTTTTAAAAAAATCTTAAACTAGTTCCTCTGATTTCAACGTTTTGGTTTAAAATATGTTCGAAATTCCATTCTAGAATATGAAAACTAGAATGCTTGAAGTTCATATTCACTCCTGATTTTGAGAACGAAACTGCAGTCCTAGAAAATAGTTCTGAGTCAATTAAACTCATAAAATCAAAAGGCAGGAAGCACGCGTGGTTGAAAAAGTTGAGACCAGAAAATCTGGTAAATGAAATTTCATACCATGACTTATTAAGCAGTGTTTGCACAACCTAAACGCCAAATTTTCAAACGTGTCGGTGCAAAATTTTCATTTGTGGACTTATCTTACGCCTGCAAACTCATTCAGCAGTAACATAACATTTATTTTATTCACTCACAACCACCTTTTATTTTCTCCAACAAGGACACAGCTTTCATCCTACGAAACATATTTAATACACTCACTTGTCTAAGTTTAATTTACAACGTTAACTTGATCGTTCATATTTAAATTTTGTGTTACACATAGTTTGTGTTTGTGTTTGTGTCTGTTCTGAGTGTGAATGCAGAGACATGTTCCCATTTTGCACCACACCAGATAGTTCAGTTCCACTGTTACATCACATGCTTCACATTCTCAATCTTCCCATTCCTACTGCATTTCAAATGGTAAAATCATTTCAAACTTAGTGCTATTCACACTAAACAAACACCTACTGCAAGTTTTTGAATTTGGATCCAGACATGTTCTATCACATGTTATCTCAAACTAACCGGTTTGAGTTGTACAAAAGAATGTTAGATAGATAACATATTAAAGGATTAAATGTTTTAATCATTGAAAAAAAATAATTTTGATTTTTTTAAAAAATAATTTTTTAACAACTAAATTTTGACGACTTTTTCTTACAATCTGAGATGACATCTTCTTAGTGACTTCCCAATTTCTCATTTTCTCATTTTTTTTTATATTCCAAAATTACTTAAAAGATTCCACCTCAAATTGTAAAAAAAAATTGTCAAAAATTTAGTTGTCAAAATATTTATTTATTTTTTCTGTCAATCTTGTCAACTTTGTTAAAGCTATACAGTCACTGTAAAAAAATAAAATAAACAAAATGAGCCTGATAATTTTTTTTCTTCAATTTTCATTACTTTGAAATAGTTATTTTCAGACTTGTTTTCTTAAAGAAGTAAAACTTGCATGCAACTAACTGATTAAGTATTTTTAATATTATTTTGAAAATAAAATTAAAGTTTATTTTACTAGTGAAATAATTTAAACTATAGTAATAAATAACTATACAGATAAGATAAAATTATATATTTAATAAAATAAATACAGTATAATTTTTTAAATTTTAACAATGCATTTATTAAAATTAAAAACATCATATTTACTGATTCTTTAAAACAGCATTAAAATACAGATAAAAATGAAATTATATTCCAAACTCAAACTCCTCTTATTAAAAGAAATTCAAAAAAACTAAATGCAGCAATAACTGCATCATTAGGAAAACCCTTGCATCTCTGGTCAATGTTAACCATTAACAACAACAATTGCTTCCTCATTATAAAATAGTTTTTCATATTTTATAATTTTTTACATAAATATTTTTATGAAATTTAATAAACCAATAAAAAAATGTAAAAAAATAAAACTCATCTCTTATAAACTTCTATAGAAATTTTACAAGAAAATATTTACTTTTAATGAGGAGAATTTCACCATAGAGAATCATTCTTCATAATTTAATTTAACTTTTGTCTTTGAATACAAAGTTGTCTGTAAAAGAAACACTAGAAGATTTGTGTTGCATGAGTTGCTTAAACAATGAGTTTACGTGTTTTTTGACTGAAAAACCAATACAAAATGATTGTGACTTTAATACATGTAATAATTATCCATCAATCTAGATGAAATGTAAAGGTTCGTAATATTTTTTGAAATTATTTAGTATCGATAACGTGTGAGTGATGCTAAAGTCAAAATATTCAAATTACACCAATTCCTAATTTTAAATAAAACTTCATGTATACTTTTCCTTCTCCATATTAGGAAATAAATTTCTGTTTGTGTTATATTTTATTCGGGTAAAAGGTATAATTTATTAAATATTTTTATAATCTAAATAAAATATAATATTATTAAAAATTCAATATTTAAAAAATTATTTAATATTAAATAATAGTAAAAAACTCCAATTTACATAACTTTAAAACATAGTAACACATAAATTAGTGATAAAACAGAGATAAAAATGGGACAAATATTTATATATTTATTTTTACATTAAATATTACTTATATTTATATTGATACTCATAAATGAAATTTCTATAAACATTAATTAATTATATATATATATATATATATATATATATATATATATATATATATATATTAAATCCATGTGTTTTCTGTAAAGGGTTTAATGAGTTCAAATATTACGTCAAACACAAATTTATTTGTCATTCTTCCTCCTGTGAAATAAATATTCATAAAAACTGATTTCGTAACGAAGTAATGTTTTATATTTATAATTTGTTATTCTAAATTGCTTTTCAAATGGAATGATTTATCTTTAAAGTTGAATATAAAGTTTTATGCGAATGTTTTTCGTCAAAACAATTTTTTTTATTATCAATTATAATTAAATTGAAGTTTAGTGGTAAAACTTCTACTTAAAAATAATCAAACATTTATATGTTTTTAGTTTATGTAAAATGAGTTATTTTTTATATTGTTTCTTGTAGTTTTTTTTTTATATTCCATTCTTATAAAATTTTAAATTAATGTTTTAAATTTTTATACAATATGTGGATTTTGGTTTTAGTAAAACATTTCTTTTCAATTAATTTCTCTAAAATTTAAATAAACATCTGTGGTCTCTAGTATTTACTTAAAATAGATAAAGCAAATTTATTTTAAAAATATAATTTTATAAAGTGTCATTATATTATGATACTAATACGTGTTACTCGAAATAACCATTTGTCTTTTTATTTAACTCTCTCTAATTTTTATTAAGACTAAAAGGGTATTTAAATGTATCTTAATAAAATTATTTTTTACTAGAAAATAAAACGTGAAACTAAAAACATTGTGAGTATATAATCACAATGTTTTTATATAGGATTAGTATATTGTGTTTCCTCTAATATATAAACATGTCTAACTCAAAAATTAAGATTAGTAGAAAACTTTTTTAAAAAGGAAAAACTAAATATAGAAAAGCTCTTATTGTGCTCTTCTCAAAAGATCAAAAGAGTTACTTAGAAAAATATATATTATAATTTATAACAACTCTTTTTTCTTTTCTTCAAAGCTCGTCAAATTGAATACCTAATTAGTTTCCAATTCATACTTCAAAAAGCTTTGATTCCACACTTCAACAATGTCTTTCTCTTAAATTGAAGAGACTCTTAACTTAGAATAACATTTGCCAACAAAAAGTTTTGAAGAAAAAACATCTAAAGCTTCAATTCAAAATATTTTAAAATAATTTCATACCACATAATCAAATAATTTCATACTCATGATCTTACCAAAGATTTCAAACTAAACCATGACCTAAAAAAAATACCTAAAGTTTTGGCTTTTGTTCTAGCTTTATATACCATAGCTACTACTCTAGTTTTACAATAATTTCTTCATTCAGGCACTGTTCCTTCCTTATCATCACCACCTAATCACATGTTATTTCAAAAGAAAGTTGTCACTCATTTTCTTTCCGAATGACACATTTCAAGCTCAAGTTAAAGAAATAATTAAATTATATGTCCAAAATTAAGGCGTATAATTATTAATGGTACAAGAATGAAATGAAGAACAAGAAAAAAAAAATGGTGTAAATAGATATATATTTCCTTTTGGTTAATTGATGAAACCATGTAGTGAAGTTGTTGAATATGATAGAACAAAGTAGAAGCCAAAGATTTTCTATTGAAAAAAAGTTGTTTAACATCGTTTGACGACCATTTGACAATTTGTATAAAGATAAAATAGTCTTAACAAAAATTAATTTTTATATTTTTAAAAAAAAAAAAAAGTAAACAATTATGAGAGACAGTGTCACATGATTGTAAAAAAAAAGAATGATATCAAAATACCAGTATCATTTTCTATTACATTTTTTTTACTATTATATTAAAATATTTTGAAGAAATGACACTGAAAAATTTAACAAAAATCCAAAATTCACAGCAAGATATGAATGAAATATGTCATTCTCACAATTATTGTGATATACAAAAAGAATAATTTGTATTTCCCTATCTACTTTTGGATTCTTGGAATCCCATGCCATGACACAGATTGTAGAGATGCAATCTTTAGGCAAAAAAAAATGTTACACATAATGATTAAAGACAAAACTTGTAATGAAGAAATAAGAAGCAGCCTAATGAAGTTAAAATGATCTCTTAACATTCTTGTAATCTGAGTCTATGCATTCCAATTCAGCCCTGTAAGGGTTCATCAACTTGAGAAGTTCTGTGGCTTTCTCCTTGGTTTCTTCACCACAACCAACCTGCAACACCAGCAAGAGCTTCTGAAAGGCACCAACTTGAAGGGCCTCAACAATGCTTCTTCCTTCATCTTTTTCTCCAAACTTGCACAATTTCCAAAGGGCAGAGACAGAATAGTCTGTGCTCAAAGGTGAAACTCTCAGAATTTTCTTCACCAGAAGAGGAACTGTTAGATCATTCCCACATGCTATGTTTCTTCCTTCTTCAGAGGTAAATAGAGAATCCAAAATGGCCAAAGCCTTCTCATACCTGCTCTTGTCTGAGTCAATGAGAATCTCAAGCAAAGAAGAAACCAAACCCAGTTCAACAAATGAAAATTTCATTTTCTCACTGGAATTTGAAGATGATGATGATGATGAGACCAAGTACCAAACCACCCTCAATGAGGCCTTTGTGATGGTTGGACTAATTTTCTTGTTGATGAACTCCACCAAGAGTTCATTCACCCCTTCAATCTGTGACAAGGCCTCAACATGCTGCACATCACCAAAGGAAAGAAGCTCTGATAATGCCACAATGGATTTCTCTTTCCCTGAGAGATCTTGGTGCTTCAAGAACCAAACCATGCACCTCAGAGAAGCCAGAGATCCCAGGCACTTGTGTGCCTCAAGTTGAAGTGGAAACATCCAATTCAGTGCTGACAAAATCTCCTCAAGAACCACCACGTTTCTCTCCACTGAGTCATTGGCAAATGCATCAAACGATGAAGCCAATGCCACAGGTGCCCCATTCTCCACTATGCACCTCTTGTTCCTCTCACTCTCCCCACCCCATTTCCTCATTTTCTGCACCAATTCAACACAGCCATATTGGTCCAAACGCCTTGCTGAGTTCTTCACCTGCATCAGAAGCTCAGCAACCTCAATTGGGCTGATTGGTATTCTTGGTGTTGGAATCCTCTCCACCCCGTGTTGCCTATTCTCCACACACCAATCTTGGATCATTATCCTGAGAGAATGGTTTGGAATCATGTCGAAGTTTCTCACAACCTGGTTGGTAACTGGACATGTGATGTTCCCTTCTTCGAACCACCTCTCCACATTCTCCCTGTCGTAGGTTATCCCAGTCGACAGCGTCACAGGATCCTTCATCATGTCGAGAGAAATTGGACACCTGAAGGAGTTCGGAACCACCAACTCCATCATCGGTTTCCCACCTTTTTTGTGCTTGCTGTTTCCCTTCCTCCTTCTCCATCCCAACACCATCTCTAGCAACCTGAATATAGAAGCCAAAACTGTTTCTGCAATTTGAATTGAGGTTTCTGGTGAAAGAATATTCAATGATCTTCAAAAGGGTTTGCTCGTGTAGTTATATATTACAGAGAATCACAGAGATATATGTCATGTCTCATGTGTGAGTTGTGATATATATGTATAAGAACAGGGTCGGGGTCCTTGGTTTCATACACAGGAATCAGTGTGTTCAAAGTTAGACCCAAGAAAATAGTATTCTAAGAGAGAAGCATTCAAACTGAATAGAGAGAGAGAAAGTTAATGTGTTGTTGCATATTAGGAAGAAGGAGTTAGGATTTGAATATTGACCATTGAAGATTTGAAGAAATTTTGAGAATAGACATAACCGTCAAAAGAGGAGAACGGGTAAAAGAAAAAAATGAAAACAGAAGAGAAGACCTAAGCAACACAATTTTTTGTTTTGGTTTAGACTCGGTGACACACGCTTTCTACTAGGACATTAGACAAACACAACACGGACGTTGTTACTCTGCTACGCGCCATTACCCTTTATGTTCTTCTAAAAATTCTATTTTTCTTTTGTGTCCTCAAATTTTGAAATTAAAGTTGAATCAGGCTCATTAAACTTGCATAGATTTTAAGTTTTGGCTTACAAAAAAGTCAAGAAAAGGAAAAGTTTGAAATTTATTAAAATACTCAGAAAATGTATTAAAAGTAATTACGCTACTTAAATATGTAATTAAGGAAATTGATTCTTTAAATGAGAGAAATATGTTGAATGCTGAGTAAAATTATTTCTTTAAACTGATTTTGGTATCTTAAAATAGACCAATTCTCAAAGAAATGTCAGAGTGGGCATTTCGCTGAGATTTTAATGTATAAAATAAAAACTATGTAATTATTAATACTTTGTAATAACAGAGGAAGAAGAATATTCCTTAAGAAGCTAATTTATTTAATAGAATTGATTAATTATATTGAAGATCTCTTCCTTGAACGTGTCGACCTTCAATCATGGGCTTTCATAATCTACTAATATTTTTTATTTAATTTAATTTATTAACTTGTTTTTTACCTGAACGCAAGATATTAGTAAAACGTGTGAAGATTATTTTGTTATTTTTTGTATGGTGTGATGCTTCGCAATTAACAAATAATTTATTATTTATAATGTTTAATTTGGGTATAACAGATTTATGGTAATTAAGATTAAAAAGAGAAAAAAAGAAAAGCGTGTGGATGTTTTTGCATAAAAATACGTAAAGTTGACTCTTGAAAGTAGAAAGTATAGATACAGTATTATCATATTATTATTTGATCATATTTTTTAAATGAAATTTTCATTATATTTTCTGATATTGAAAACATCTTGAGAACCAGGAAGGACATAATAGGTCAGATGAATTCATAAATTGATTTAATAAAATAAAATTTATCTCATTAACGCATTATAATATTGTTCATAACAATAATATATAAATAAATACAAATTTCAACTCAAAACCTATTTTATAGGATTTAATTAAACTTAAATTTTATTTTCTTAGAAAAAAATCATCCTAACAAAGTATTTAAAAATACACGCAAACTTCATCTCTATATCAGTTTTATGATAATTGTTTGGCAAACTTAGAACAGTTTTGAATTCATTAATAACGTTTAAATTTTTATATGGGAAATAATCAAAATTAAATTATATTTAGTTAGTTATTTAATTTAGTGTACTTTTATTTTAAAACGAATTTAGAAACTCGTTATATTTTAATTAATAGAAAATAAAAAGTTGATAAGTTAAATGCATTGGGTAATTTTAAAGTTAACTTTTTTTTTTATTAATCCTCATTTTCGGGTACCCCAAATAATAAATTAATTTAAACATATAATTAACGACAAAAATCATTTTATACCATTTTTTTTAAGTTTACTGATAAAAAAATCTCCTTTAAAAAGCCTAATAGATTCATCAGAGTCATAGAAATCTTTTTTAAAAATATATATATATTTTACTCAACATGTCAAAATGTAAAACTTATTCATATAATCAATTCCATCTATAATTAACCATGTAAATCAATATTTTACAACTGATATAATCACACACACTAGGTTAAATTTACCACGTATTTTTTAATAGAGGTTTTACTAGATTTTCGATCTTCTTAATTATTTTAATAATTTTCTTTTATTTTCTCCCCCCTTGAGTTTTAATGAACATGCTTCCTGACATAAGTGCCATTCTTTTCGGCCTGCAACTCATGGTTTTAATTGTAATGGAAACTTCTAAGGTTTTCTTAGTTAAAATATTCCGATTAATAAGATTACTTTATTACTCTCTCCGTTAATTTCTATATGTCTTTTAATATTGTTTTACAATAACTAAGAAATAAAATAATTATGATTATAAAGGTTAAATATGTTTTTTTTTCCTTTAACTTTCAGTGAATTTTGGAATTAGTTCATTTCGAAACTTTTAACCAATTTAATCATTTATCTTTCGAAATATGTGAATTTAGTCATTTTAATCAAATTTGATTAGGTTTATTTGATGTTCCGTACGTATTTTAAAATTGTAGTTGAGTTGTTTATACTGTTTGACACATTTTTGTTTTAATGTTAAATCAAATACCATTATGAAACGCACTTGAAATGTCAAATAAATTTAACAAAAAATTATTAAAAGGATTAAATCTACGTATATCGAATGATGAAAGAATAAATTGGTCCAAAATTTTGAAATATACTAATTCAAGAATTCATCGAGAGTGAAGAGACAAAAATATATTTAACCATTATTATATTAGCAAAATAGTTATTAAGTTTTTTATTTTGCTCATTTATTTCTCTCTCTCTCTCTCTCTATATATATATATATATATATATATATATATATATAACAAATACAAATTACTTGAAAAGCTAAGAACATAACAGGAAAAGTAATAATAAATATGATATTAAAATTCTAGGAAGACAAATAAAAATCATGGTACATAAATTATGCTGTGTAGGTAGTACATTTTTCTGGAAATTAATTAACTTAATGACTATGCTTAAATCAACAAAGATAAAAAGATCGACCATCGCAGCAAGCTGGAATTCTTCTGCAGAATTACAAAAAAATTGAAGATTTCGATGTTGTTTGAATAAATAATAAATATATTAGTAATCGGCAATTAAAAATACACATTATTAATAATTTTATATTCGAGAAGGTCCAAGTCCTACATAATATATATGAATCTAAGTCCTAGGAATTAGAAATGAGTTGGCATGGTAATAGGAGTCAATTTGTGACAAAAATAAATAGAAACGGTGATAATGGGGCATCAAATATATTTTAATTAATCTTAAATGAAACCTTAATCATACTTTTTTTTATTCATTTAATAACTAATTTCATTGTTGATTTTTTTTTTTTGAATTTTTTTCAATCTAGAAACTACCACGACAACATTCTATAAATTGAAGATCAAAGTGATAATTTATGATTTGTTTTATTTTATTTAAAAAAAAACTATTATTAGTTTGACCTTTTCTATGTATAAAATTTGTGATGGTGATTGAATAGGTGAAAGAAAAGAGACGTTGGTATTTACGAAAGTAATAAAACTCCATTGTTGACACCTTCAAACCCTTCGATTCAATTTCATTGCAAATCCTAAACCCTTCATCTTTGACTTCTTTGCGTGTGCAATCAGTCCATGACGCAATAAACAACATTCTATATATATATATTCTTATAACTTTCATCACATTTAATTATAATTATAAATTTTAATCAATCCTTTACACACGTACAGGGATGTCAACCCCGTATCCTACCCGTTGGATAAATATTTATCCCGTACCGTACTTATATTTGTCGGGTATCCATTATGTGGGTGTCTGCCTATTTTTTTCATATCCATAGGTATTTGCAAAATTATTTAAAAAATAAATATTTAATCATAAATTCAAATAAAATACATCATTGTCATAAATTTTAAATAATGTTCAAGTAAACTCAAGTTGATACAAGTCCAAATAATTGTAAAAGTAAATATAAAATGACATTCAACACAATCGAAATTTTTTAATTAGTGTTTTGATTAACAAACTCACTCTCTTCGATTGGTTCCTAAAAAATAAACAAAATAAGCAAATAATAAACCTCAATTGCCACATGCCAAGTATTCTTATTTTTATTCCATCATTTGACAACAAGCATACCATAAACGTCATTGTCTATATAAGGTTTGATGTATATGTCCAATTTCAAAGAAAAGAAAGAGAAAAATGTCAAGAGGTATAAGTTTAGCGGGTACGAGTATCCACGGGTACGGATACTATGATACCCGTACCTGCCCCGTTAACATGCGAGCATAAAAAATATCTGTACCCGCGGGTAGCGGGTATCCATTTTTAATATCCGTTTTATACCCGTTGAGGGTTTTTCCGCGGATACCCACATGTACGGATTTTTTTGACATCTCTAGACACGTACATATCAATTATAACATTTCAAACACAATTTCAATAAAATAAGGAATAAGGGTTAAATATTTTTTTATTCTTTAAGTTTCGTAAATTTTAGAATTAATTTTCTTTGAAATTTTATACTATTTCAGTCCTTTATTTTTAAAAATGCGTAGATTTAGTCCTTCTTACCAAATTTTGTCAAGTTTATTTGACATTTTAAACGCATTTTATGATAATTTTTGAATTAACATTAAAGTGAAAATGTCTTAAATGGTGTAAACAATTCAAATACTATCATGAAATACACTTGAAACGTCAGATAAACTTAACAAAATTTTGTTAAAAAGATTAAATTCAAATTCACGTATTTTAAAAAATAAAAGACTAAATTGATCGAAAATTTTAAAGAAGAATTAATTCTATATTTTACTGAAACTTGAGATAAAAAGTATAATGTTATTATAAAATGAAAAACATTAAAGTAAAGTTTGTAAATGTTGATTCAAACACACACAGTTATAAACACTTGACTCTGACATGGTGGTTTAAGTAGTAGTTGAGGAGACATGTTAGAGCCAATAATTTCTCAACTTTCTCAAGTAAAAGATGGTGCAGGGACATGAGACAACAATGTTATTGTCAACTTTGTACTATTTATAAGCTTTTACTTTGGACTTCAACAAAAATGTAGGTTACCAGTTTAAATTCCAAATCCAACACAACTAACCTAAATCACAGGCCTCACATTATACCTAACAGCAAAAACAGTTTAATTAATGCAGATTTTTCTGCTATGTTACATGCAAAGGTTAATAATTGTGAGAAAGATGAGTAAGCATATTAAAATTTAAGGTAGCGGTTTGACTAGGATATTGTACTATATTGAATTCTCTTGTGTTTATTATATATATGAGTGATGAGGAATTGAAAGTAAGCATGGGTGAGCCTAGTTAGGTATGAATATGGAGTCAGAAAAATACAATCACTCTTTCTGCCGGCGATAATGGAACCACCCTCTTCTTTAAAAACAATAAATGAATAAATTATTAATTAGTTTGATGAGTGACACTTAGATTCTGTACTGAAAAAATATAATTATTCATCTTTTTAGTTCTGTTTTGTGAAATATGGTAATTATATATAAGTTTAATTAGTTGGATGGTACCTACTTTTGTTTGGATGTGTCAATTTGGTACTTACTTGCTTTTAAAAGGATGTCAATTAAGTTCTAACTTTTGAAAAAATACCTTAATTAAGTAATTTTCAGCAAAAAATCATTTTAACGGTATTGATATTTAAAATGAATTACAAAATTAAGTATTGATATTTATATTAAAATTTAGTGATAAAAGTCATGAATTAAGTTAACAACTTTAGTAATTTTTGTCTGAAAGTGACTTGATTAAGACACTTTTTCAAAAGTTTAAACTAGATTGACACATATTTAAAAACACGGTTATCAAACTGATACATCTAAACGAAAGTGAGTATTATCCAACTAATTGATAACCGTTTTTAAAAACGTGTCAAGTCTCAATTTTTGAAAAAGTGTCTTGTTAAAAATGGATTTTAGATTTATTAATCGTTGTTGAATTTTGTTGCATGAAGATGAATAGGGTGAAATGGGTAAAGTTAGGCTTAATCTTAAATGGTATAAGTTAGGTTTGCAGAGTTAAAATATGAAATTGCATGCCTGAATGAGATAGATTTATTTTAGGTTTCGACCAACATCTTTAACAGTCTTTGACTTTAAAAAGTACATCTCTAAATTTATTTTATCATAAGATATTTCTATTTAGGTTGGTACACATGATTTAACAAATATAGTAAATATTATTAATTAATTTGAAAGAAAGATTTTCAATTTCGATTTAGATAAGAAATTAGCATCGTCTTTATCTCAAAATATTGACGCAACCAGTTTACAATTTAATTTATTTATTTATTTATTGCGTTTTATTGTCTCCTGGGTACGTTTCTCCTTACATTTAATGGAAGGTGACATTGTAGAAATTAAGGAATTTGAACTATTTTTACCCTAAGATTGATATAGTTTTATAATTTGAGTAGTTACACATACTAAAACAAATACTTTTCATATTTATGAAATAGATATTAGGAAATAATTAATCTCACAAGTGAGATTTCTGTTCATTTAAAAATATGAGTTATCTGTTATTAAATGAAGTGGACTTATTTTTAGAGATAAAAAAAACAAAAAAAGAAAAATTTTGTGACCTCCGCATAAAGGACCAATTATGACTATATATGCAATTAATTTTTTGTCCATTAACTAAATGCATTTTAGAATGAAGTAACAAGATTGTGATTGCAATCCATTATACAATTGTCTTCAAAAGCTCTTGGATCAGTTCTAAAGAGTCGATATTAATGCTGAAGCTATGTGATGAAAATTCAAGTGCAATGCTAAGGTGATAATCCATATTTTTGAATTTATAAATTTTTATAGCAATAAGTCGCCATTTGGTAGAAAGAAAAAATACAGGAAGTGAATGGGAAAAAGAAAAAAAAAAGAAAAAAATGAGTGGGAAAAAAGTTTAATCGGTAAGAAATGAGTAAAAAATATTGATTTTGTTTTTTTATTAAAATAAGAATTAAATTGTTTTAAGTAATTTTTATATTTTAGTTTTATAATTAAATCAAACAGTTGAGTAATCATCTTTATTTTTTTACATTTTCCGATCAAACGTGTTAAATTACTTTTTAGTAACGTTTAATGTTATATCTTTTAAGTTTTTTTTCTCGAAAAATAAAAATGTGTAACAATGAGATGATTTTATTATGATTTTCGTAAATAAATATTCAGGATTTTGAGATAAAAATCCATATTGAAAGATAATTATGAATATGTTGACATTTTGAACTTGTGACTTTTAGTAAAGAATAGTATTATATGTTTATATATTTAGAAATTGTATTTTATTTTAGCATCACTAGTGTGATTTTTATCATTCTCTAGTATCAATGTGTTTCCGGACCAATTTATCCCTCTGTGGTGAAAACAGAACAATTCATATTGGAAGCCCAAGACTTACAAAAAGAAGCATCCAACATTTTATTTGAGTATGGTTCAAAAGGAATATCCAATATGCAATATTGATTTTTGGGAGTCTTGAAAATAGTATAATAGTGACTAGATCACTTTTTAAAGATTACAATGTTCTTCGAGATTACAAATTTAGGATAAAAGAGACACATTTATTTAGGTGTGTATGACAATGTAACATGCCAATAGGCTTTTTTGTTTTTTATTTTATTTACGGTCCTAATAAATATTTTCTTTTTTCATAAAACGAGGAAGGCGTATATTTAATATAGGGCAAGTTTGACGAATCTAATTTTTTTTTGAAGAGAATTGAGTTGTATAATTTTTTATTTACCTGTGGTATATTTATGTCATATTTATAGTAATAAAAAAGAATTTCCATTAGATCGAACTCAGTTGGCTCTATGGTTATTCATTAACTAATCATAACAAGTCATTCATGCTTGCGGAGAAATCGTGACAGTTATTAAAAACACTACTTAATCGCTAAAGTTGAATCATAAATTCAATATGCTTAACTCATTTACTTTCCTAATAAATCAATCATAACTCAAGCAATCTTTGTAAGTTAAAAGAAGTTAGGTTTTTTGTAAATTATTTTTTTTAACACCGGGTAATAAATGGGTGGTTAAAAAATGGACGGTTAGAGAAAAAAAATAGCTCTTTTATGTTTTATTTTTATTTTTCAAATTAAGCTGAAGAATATTGTCAACATAAGCTGTACAGAGAACAAATCACCTCTGAATTTACAACCTCTCAATCAAATTAGCTTATTTATGAAGGGGCAAAAATCATTTGAAGCTGTTTGGGGAAGATCCTAAAAAACCAAAACAAAACAACATACTCTCCCACTCCCTGACCTTCACAAATGCAATGCATTGCTCCTAAAAATAAATTTTTTGGAAGAAGGGTTACCATTCACTCCTGTCTGACGAAGGGTGAAGAACTCATTTCTGTACTGTAAAAAGACTCTTCTGGGTTGATTTCATATACATCATCGTCTTTCTCATCGTCCCATTTGATGATTTCCCTTATGTATTTGAATGCCTCATCGACCGAGGTGCGGTCCCGACCACGAGTTTGCCCCACAAACAACTTCTGCCCAGTTAGGGAATAATAAAGCTCTTTGAACTTCACAGCCACATAGTAGTATGCTTGGTGGGCTAGGGCATGATTGTTGTGATGAGGTCTCACGGGGCAAAAGTCCCCAAACCACTCACAACTTGATAGAGGAACTTTATTTATCTTGTCTTCAAAGGCATCATATTTATTTAGGAGAAGCACAAATGGGGTATCTTTAAAACAAGGATGCTTCACCAGACTCTCGAAAAGATCTTTGCTTGCCAGTAGTTTGTTTCGAAGCTGACCGTTGCTACTGGGCCACATCTGGTCGTAGTCACTCAGGGCAACGCAAAATATGATTGCCCTCACATCTTCGAACATTTCCAACCATTTGCAACCATCACGCAGTCCCTTTGAATTTATGCGAATCAGTTGATATCTGAATCAATAACGGTGTCAAGAAGTCAAGTACATTTTCAGAAGATTCCGTAAAATAAGAGAAAAGGAGATTGAGGACAGTGATTTACTTGGTTAAGGGAGGAGGGCAATTGAGGTTTTCACTGTATATCTCAGACATTGGACTCCTATCATCAAATGAGAACTCCATGAATGCGAGACCGTTGCTCTGTGTGACTCCTTCCGCATATAATACATCCTTATCAGAAGGTTCATACTCATTGCTCGAAATTTCTATTGCCTGTGCAGGATCACATATAATTACACCTCTTGATAACAGAAGCACGGTACGGAAGTCCATACATTTCAAGATTATTTTTAAAATATTAGCCCGAAAAATATGAAAAATCAAAAGTACAAAAGCAAGACTAATAAAAATAGAAGGTAAAAGATGAATATGCACATCATAATATTTCTATTGCGTGTGCAAGATCTCATATGATAAGACATCTTGATAACAGAGCACACTAAAGTGAAAGACAAACATTTATTATATGAGCCAAATTTAGATAGGCAGGAAGGAGTTATGCTCCACAATTTAAATTTTAGACCATACTTTAAAAGTATTCTTTAGAAGGTTCGGTTCTCAATCTTCTATCCAATCAAACTTTAGCAACTATAAAGATGATGGATTGTGAATATCTTGCTGTAAGTTTTCCATGGTGGCAATATTATTATGCAGGTATTTAAATATGCATTGAGAGGTATCAATTCATGCATTGAGAGAATCGTAGATATTTTTTCATTGAAGTTGCACAAAAGTACATAATTACATGCTCATTAAATAGACATCTTGATATCCATAGAAATCTATAAAAATCTAGACATTAAATATTTACCTAAATCATAAATAAGTGAAATATCAACTAATAACATTTGCTACTCCACTCTCAATTTTTTGATAGTATAATATACGCTTTTAATAATTAATATGACAAGACAACCAGTATAGTTTCCATGACTTCTCTTCTGCTATGCAGTTTAATGTTCCATAGATATTTGTGATTATGTGATGGGAACAATTCCTATCCACCAAGGGAAATTATATTATCTAACAAGGTAGAGGAAAATACAAAAAACAGAAGAGAAAACATGATAGACACACCCTTCTAATCCAGGATTCTTTCTACAGCCGGAAAATGTTACATTCACCTCTTGCATATTTTTAAAGATTATTGACATATAAGGAAAAACAGTAGTTTGGGAAAGCAGTGACAATGTTGTCAGTTACTTTGAAGTAACTTCAGGATGGAATTGGAAAAATAATTTTGTTAAGGACAAACATAAATAACCATGTAAACATAATTACTAGTTCAGTGGCAAAGAAATATACAAAACAACACCACTAAATACTTATCAAGAAGAAGAAATAATAAAAAGGAAATATTAGAGTCATACCCGATCCAAGAAATATTTAGCAACATCAGGAAGATTATGCAATTCCTCTCTCCTCTTGTATGTTTCCTGAACAGCAGGATCTCTCCAGATCTCATCTACCATAGGAGCATACTCACGTGTTGCAGCAGGGAAGAAGGCCTCCAAATCTCCCGTTGCCATAATATCCAGTAACCAGTCAGAAAAGTGCTTGAATCTTTGATTGATTGAATAAATACAAGGCTTGTTTCCATCAGCTGCTGTTTCTGCTAAATTTAGTTTACAATTAGATTCACTCACAGAACTGTAGTTTTTCCACAGACATTACAAAAAAGGTTATCAAATTGTATCATCCACAAAGGAAAAAATTGATGCGGTATCAAAAATTACCACATCTAACTTGAAAATTGTTGCTTAAAAGGACAATTGATCCAATATACTATTCAAAACATAGTTGTATTGCCCTGTAGTTATTGCAAATAATGGGCAAGAAAAAGAACTCTCTCCAAGATATACTCCAAGAGGACTAGACGTTCTTCATTAAATGTTCCAATTGGACAACAATTTCACACAAACATGAAGAAAAAATGACAAATGAATTGATATAGTGAGCATTCGAAATGCAACAAAAGCACGAGGTACGTGAGTAAAAAATACAGAGCAAATGCATATGTTACAAACATTATGGAAATTTAAAACCATTAAGCATCACTGTATGATCATATAATATACATATATAGAAGAAAAAGAAATATATGCCACAAAATAGTAGAAAGCAAGTGGCACATCAACTTAAAGAGAAACAGTCCCATCAATCAATGAAAGAAATTATACCTTGTACTTGTCCAGATCCTTCACCTTCTAATGAAGTAGATTCTCGCTCTGCCAGAGCTTCCTCTTCAAACTGCTCTCGTCCTTCAAGTAGAATGCTAAGATACTTGTACATGTTGCTTTGAATCATAAGCTTGATATTTTGTAATTCTTCTGAAGAAAACTTGTTTCCATATAGAAACTTGGCCTGTTCCACAGGTGGGGAAAATGAAGTTCAGATAATTAGAAATGATAAAATGCAAAAAACAAAACAATCAGTAAAACACCATATTAACAGTTAACGCCAGGTTAATAGAAAAAATAATATGTATCAAAAAAGAAAAGGTGTTATAATCACAATAACAAGAATTAAAGCCTGTTCCAACTCAAAAGTGTCATAAGCATGTAAACTAAAATGATGCAATTTTCGAAAAATTATCTCCTGCCACATTTGCACTGAAAAAGTCATCCATAATGAGCATATGAGAAATCACTACAATAAAAATAAGGCAAGGTCGCGTTTCCATTATCCATAAGTTGTGCATACAGATTAAAATGCATATAACTTCTTGTTTAAATATACACCTAATTTCTTAGTACGTATGCGTTTTGCATAAATAGGTATTCATTGGTACATTATGTTATATGAATCTGACAAGCACACAGAACATGATACAAAAAATTAATGGTATATGCATGCATGTATCATCCATACTTAAGCAAATACATGGCTATACAACATATATTTGTGAGAGTGTGGATGAGCACGTGTTTATATCTAAACTCCTAAGAAAATAGTCAACTTATATCTACATTATTCAGTCTATCAGCCTCCATTGCACAATGAATCAAGAACATAAACTATGACTCTTCACTAAAGTCCTTTACCCATCAAAAAGGGAAAGCCAAATATATTTAATCCAAATCAGCCAGGCTAAAAGTTAATAAGCACAAAAGGTGTGAAAACATGCAACTATGAGAAAGAAGGTGAGAGAGCCAGAAGAAGTAAAAGATAGAGGAAACAAACATGCCTGTTTGAATAACGTGGCTGTTCCAGACCCTTCCATGCCAAACAACAAAAGTTTCTGAACTCTGCCTTGCTCCAAATATTCAGGCACAGATCTTGTTGAATAGTTAGTTGAATTATCCCTGACCCCAGGAGGATTAGCGGGAGGTACAGGCAATGAGAATAATGAACAAATGAAACGAGTGGACGCCTGCCTACCATAAACCAAACTAATATTGTATAAAAAACCAAATTAAGAAGAGATACACTTTCAAGCCTAAATTGAACAGAAGTGTATGCTATTATCAGATAAGAGAGAACCTTTCCCCATATGTTCCCCTTAATATTATTTTGCCCTTCTTCTTCATAAGATCCATCTTCATAAACCCAGAAATGGGTATCTCGTGGACATTGAACATTTGCTAACTGAAATGATAACCAACAAATCACAAATAAACCAATGAGATGATAAAGACATTACAAATTGAAACACGATAGCTTAATGGTATATGATTGGGTCAGTAGGGACAACAAAGAAAAAATTCAATATTTCTTTCACTTGAGATGGCCTAAATGCATTTAAAAGAGGGAGCAGAACTGTCTACTGAAAGGCCCTTGCAGCCTTCTTTGAAGACATGGTTCACATGATCAAGATTTATTTCGCGTGCTATGGCCTAAATGCATTTAAAAGAACTGTCTACTGAAAGGCCTTTGCAATCCTCCTTTCAAGACAAACTTCACACTATCTCAAGTTGTTTTGGCAAGCATGGTTTTTTAAAAGATAGAAAGGAGCGCAGAATAAGAAAGAGACACAAAAAGAAATTATAAGAGAGCAGGAAAATAAATAAGTTAGAGAAAACAGACATTTTAGGTACAATATGTGAAAACAGACATTTAAGGTACCATCATAAAAGCTACTATATAATTTTCCAGGGTTTCATAAGTTGTGTTAAAATTGATTGTTGATTGTCAACAAGTAGAAATTATGGTTGCACTAAAATCAGGTAAGCTTATATGCTTGAAATATTTTCTATTTTTAAAGGGAAATGCTAAGAAAAACAATTAATGTATGTCCAGGGTTAATATCTACTATCTCTAATATTACCCAGCAAAGAGAGTAATTTAAGTAATGCTTTTTTCTTCTTGATATCGATAGTAATTGGTAGGCATTAAAGTAAAATCCAAACACCTAAATTTTTAGAAACAGAAATGGCCATAAGTTGACTGATAATAGCACGGTCTGTATTCATTTTTGTTTTTCCTTAGTTAACCGAATGTGTATAAACTTGTCAAGCACTACAACAATCAATTAGGGTTGCCACGTGGTACTTCACACACAACCTTAGTTGAAGCCAAGACATAGAAAACATTGACGCTCAGCTAAAAAAGTTGGTATCTAGCATTCTGGCCTAGATTCTAGTACATTTACTAACTTCCATGTTCAATTATTTCATTCAGAACCAAATCCAAGCTAAATGAAAGCAAGAACCTGATTATTGATTTGATTACCTTCAACATTCTAAGCTCAATCTTTGTTATTTCACGGCCATTCATGTAGACTCTGGTATTCCCATTGCTCGCATCCGTCTGAAGCTTGCCTCCAATATTAAGCTTCGAACTTATTATCTTATCAGGCTTCTCTCCTTCCTGAAATCGATCCACCATATCCAAGTTCAGCAAAACAACAAACCAATCCAATAAAAGTAGCCTATACATATAACCAAAGACAAACACTAAAAGAAACACAAAAACACAACATATTGAAGCATTAAAGTTGTTAATAGTTTTCCATTTTCACCTTGCCCCAAAGTCCAGAGTCCTTATCATACCAATACCTCCCGGGCTTCAACTTCTGAGGAGGGATGGGGCAGCCCAGAATCTCAGCCAACTCCTCTTGCCTCAACTGCCGGCCATTCACAATAAGCTGCTCCGGCCGAAGCTGATTAGCAGGACATTCCTTTTCAGCCTTCATAATCTGATTAATCTCCAAAGAACTACACACTTTCGACAACATTCTAGAACACTTCCCCAAACTTGGCCTCTTCGATTCATCAATGGGCTTCCCAATGCAACTCACGCATTTTCTTCCCTCGGGCATAGACCCCATCGCTTTCAGCACACAGTTACTACAGTACCTTGAATCACACACCAAACACGCTTCCTTCTCCTTCAACCTGTTACTATTTCCACATCTGCTACAAATCCACCGCTTCGTATTCCGCGACGGCGACGCGCCCACCGGCGATCCCACCGGCTCCGTCGCAACCGACCTCGGCGACGGAAAATCGTCTCCGTCGTCCTCGGAGTCCCTCGGAGTATGAAACGTCACAGTCGTCGGACGCTTGCCCGCTCCGGGCCCGCCTCGAGGCACCGGAGCAGAATTCGGCGGAGACTGCTGCTCAGACGCCTCCGAGGCGGAGCTTGCTCCGTCTTCGTCGTTCACCTCGCCGGAATAATCGGATCGATAAACCACCTCGCCGCTGCGCGAATCGAACTGCGACTGAGACCTGGAGACTGACGACGACCTCCGGCTCTCCACCGGACTTCTCGGCGGCGGCGGCGGCGCGCGGTCGAAACCGCCGTTGCGGATTCGGCCGAACCGCGAGAACCGCGGATGCACCGGCATGGCGACCGGAATCGAGGCCGACGCGTTGTGATCGGAGACGATTGAAGCCGTCCGTATCGGTACGGCGACGGCGGACGCGGTGGCGCCGATTTCGAGCGGATCGACCTTGGGAACGTCGTATGGAACCGGTGGACCTTCGTACTCGACAGCGATGGAGTAGTCCAGGTGCTCCTCGTCCGGGAGCGGCGCACCGGCGGGGAGCATGCGGCGGAGGACATGCTCCCAGGATTTGTCCTCTTCAGTAGATTCCGACGCCATTTTAGGGTTTGCGAAGGGCTTTTGGAGGGCGAGAAAGTGCGGGAAATTTATAAAGAAAGTGCGAGAGTTCGAAGGAATCAACCTAAAGGTTCCATCGTCTTTTGGATCAGAGGAAGCGAAAGAAAGAGTTTGTGAGTGTTGAGTTGTCAGCTGCAGCAGTTAGCAGAAAGTAAACGGAGGCCTTTAACGCCAGACTCCGTCTCTCTTCACTGTATTCCGTTATATTTCACGTCATCGTGATTGCATATATGTTTTTTTCAATACATTTTTATGACATAGGCATGAGTTAACTTCGACTACTTAAAGATATTGGTTATTTTAATTTTACAATTTTAAAGCTTCGCATAAAAATCATTTCAACGTTAAATTTCTCAATGTTAGTGTTTAACTTAAATTTTCTAAGTATTAATATAATTATTTAAATTAAAAATTAATTTTTTTAAAAATTATTTTATTTTTAATCAAATAAAACAAATATATAATTTTCTTTCTTATTCTCTTTGGTGTGAATCTGTAACAAAACATAATATGCTTATGAGTCGTATTCTTTAAGTCAATAAAGTCTTTCTTATATTTTAAATTGTAAATGAATTTAAAGGTTCTCGCATCAATTATTGCCCAAGTTTTTACAGAGCCAGTGAAGTCATTTTTAACCGTAATTCGAATTAAAAAATAATTATAAAATATTGTTTAAACGACTTCATATTTAAGTATACACATAATTCAATCGTGTAAATTTTGGATTATAATCTTTATATTATTATTTCATTACGACCTATTTAGAAACTTAGTTAAATTTAAAATAACTTTAAATGTCTAAAGTACGAATTTAAACAAAAATTGATAAGATTAATCATGTTTTTTTATCGGCGATAAGATTAATCATATGATAATTTACTTCCACACTTTTCTAAATAATTTTAAAAACTAAATGAAAGTAGAAAATGTAATTCAAACTAAGGAACAAACGTTTTCTATTCTGACTAAAATTTAGCGGTTTTGTTGAAGCTATTTTATTAAAAGAATATGTAATCATATATTTTTTAAGATAAATATTTTAAAAGTCAAAAAACTCTTTTATCACGCGGAAACATATACGTTTATGTGTTCATATTTTCTATTAAAATAATATAATTTTCAAAACGTAAAAAAATTGCATTAATCGTTTAAAAATATATATAATTAAATGGAGAAGCTATGTAATTATTTTATCAAATAAATAAATTATTTTAATTTGTTAAAATTAATTTTTATTTTTAAGAAAACGTAAAAAAAAATGTATTGTACAATGATAGAGAAGTTTTTTCAATAAATAATTTATAAAAGTGACGCATAAGCCGTTTTTTATAGACTATATGTATAACTTAATTTCTTTTAATTAAATATTAGTATTTAAGATTCAGTTACTATTAGTATTTATTATTACAAGTATATATCAATAAATATTACATAAATATTAAACTCTAATAATTTATAATTTAATTTTTTTCAAATAAATTAATAAACGCATAATGATATTAAATACAAATACACGTTATAGATTAAAAAGAATTACACTAACACTATTAATATTAAATACCATTATTATTAATATTGGATGTGGCATAAATATATTATAATAATATTAATACTAAATGAATTATTAAATATGAATTCTTGAGTGAAACAAAAAGATACACATGGGCATCAATATATATCATATTTCATTTCATTAAATATTAAATATTATAGGCTTAAGTCCTGTGAAATCAAAATATATTATTTGTCTTAAATTTTAATATATTTTAGTTTCAAAACTTAAAAATTAATGTATATAATACTTTAGTTTAACAGCGTCAATTTACTTTTATTTGTTAAAATATATTTTAGACTGACATTCAAATTAAAATAATTAAATGATGAAAATAAATCAAATAAAATTTCTTTTAACATGTTAAATAATGCAAATGAGTTATATTAAAATTTGGGACCAATTCCAATTTTTGGATAAGACAATGTAAATAATATTATATCCAATTAAATACGTTTTGAAAGAGAGTTACAAATCAACTCTATTTTAGTTAAATACGTTAATTTTGAAATTGTATTTGAAATTCAGATTGAAAAATTTGTAATTATTCCAGATAGATCCTTAACAATCAGTTTAATGTGTGGAGATTTTAGATTAATAAAAGCTAGAAAAACAAGACAAAACTATATTTGCTTTGAAAAACAGATGAACCTTTTATTTTACAGAAAAAAAAGTAGGTGAGCCTAATAACATAAAAGCCTAAGAAAAGTAAAATGACACAATTCAAATCAGAGGAATTGAAAACATAATTAAACAAAGAGAACAATATATAATGACCAGAGGTTATACTTTTATGCTACATTACAAACAAGGAACCTTCTTCATAAATTTGGTGCAGTCTTGCGTTCTATGTAGGCGTCTGACATAACTTGGTCAAATACTAAGATACTAAGAAAATTATTCATATCAAACCATTAGACTGTTATTTGCTGCAGAAACAATAAATAATACTTATTTTATCTGTGACTTGGTCTCCTCACTAGTGTTTTTTTTTCTGTCGTTGTCAAATTACTTTTACCGTATTTTGATTTATATATCACAATGAGAGTAAAATGATTGAAAAGCAAAGAGATTGGTTCCTATACTTGATTCTGAGAAACAGAGAAGTTAGTCTTCTTAGCATGATTCATTGTTTTCATGAGGTTTTACACTAGTGGTATTCTGAAATCAATAGTACAAATGGATCTCAAACAACTTGACCATAGTTTAATCTTGAACATGCATAGAGAAAAGAAAATACTTCAGAAAAATTAAAATTTATTCTGATAATTTCTATGGATTAACTGTACTTTACTGCATAAATACAACAAGAAAATCCATAGCATTTTTCATGTTTCCATCTTTTCTGAATACATATTACATATTTCAAAATACTTATTTCATATGTAAATTGTAAAATAAGTTCATCACCCTTTTGGAAAACTCACCAAAACAAGTCCATGATCCTTTTGTTCTTTGGTAGTTTAATCCTTAAATTTTAATGCACAGCAGCCAATACATCTGTTTTCATTTGAAATGAGATCAGTAGTCAAATTTACAAAAATGGTTTTCATATTATGCTTAATAAAATATTCATCAGTGTAACAGTTCTTTTTCTAGGGAGCCTGCAATATTTTAGTAAAAGGAGACACTGTACAAAAGCTTCCTCCGATGCTTATTCTCAAAACCAGTAATAATTTCATCTATTGATTCCTCCCATGATTCAGCTTTTTCAATCTGTGCACAAAATACATACACAGTAAGCAATAAAACATTGAAAAGAAACAGAAAAAAGAAAAAGTCTTCTCCATTTCAAAATATATAAATTCATATACAGCACTTGAATTTTGCCATCAACAGAAAACATTGATGGATTGCATGAGATACAAACCTCCTGACATAGATCCAAAGTATGCTTAGCTCCCACAGCTGCTTCGTCGTGGTTATCTTTTACCTCCAAGTTGATTACCAGCACAGCTTTCAATAAAACTTGATCTCTGTTATGAAGATCTGCACATTGTTTAAGTTAGATAGCCATCAAACATAGGTACTAGAGAGCCATTAGACACAATATGGTCTTCAATTCAGAGACGTATCTATGCTAGAGTTTCCACATGTACACAACTAGACAGATACCACAACAATATATGCATGGAGGGACTGAGAAAACAATAGCTTCAGCCAAAACTATGAGATGTAGTTAAAAACTAAAATGTAAGAAAGAAACATCAAGTAATCAAGTATCGTTTCTGGGAAAACTATATAATCTGGCCACTCATTTTATGAGAGGCAAAACATACTTAATACAAAAATAACTAGAATGGCTAAAAACAACTTAAGATCAACCAACAACCATAAAAGACAATCTAAAAGAAACACAGAACATTAGTGCACTTCACAGTATTTGCAACTCTGCTGTTAATAAAAACAAGGAGGGAGGAAAATAAATTATGTTGCAACCTCCTTGCAAAAACTGGGGTTACAAACACCTGTCTTTTTGGTTCTCTTAATTAGTTAAAATCAAATGCCAAATCATGGCTGAGAAATATCTCTTGTGAACTTCCTTTTAACACCACTAGCAGACATGACATCCCAGCTTAAAACCCAAGTATCTTATTCAATTAGGCCTATCAACCAAGATAATGTGAAGCAGAAGACTGTTTGTATTGCTAGCAAAATAAAAATATATCTAGAAGTTACTCAAATTCAAATATCCTACAACACCATTTTATATTCACTAAAAACGGACCAATCAACAATCAGGAAACCGAATAAACAAATCAAGATGAATATTAACCTTCAATAACCATATCAAACACTTTTTCTTCAAATGTCAAAACCACGTCAAAGACGCCATCAACAGCATTTTCTTGCCACCGTTGAGGTGCCAACTTCACTGATGCATTTCTTTTAAGCATTGTCAAGATTCCATTTCGTTTATAGCTGTACTCTAGTCAAGGTGCCATCAATCCACCACACCACACAGAATGATAAACAAGAATGAAAGTGCAAAGTAAATGCATTACCCAACATGCATGTAATTCTAACAACAGATAGGCATGTAGATAACAAAAATTAATGCGATCATCAACTCAGTATCCCACTCTTTTCTTGTGTTTACAATGACAAAAATGAAACTTATACCTGTGACCTCATGCAAACTATCCAAACCACCACCACTTGAGCAAGCTTTGTGGGTTATCTCAGTATCTTACTCCATTAACCCAAACAACACACAATCAAATAAGAACTTAACAATACTAACCCCTTTGCTCTTTCAATCGATCCCTACACAAAAATTCCCACCACTTGGTATCACGGTGAATATTACTCCATCAAAACTATCACCACCTGGTGTAACAAATACAAAACAACTAATTCAAAAAAAAAATATTGAAAGTAACTGATTTTCTTTTGTTTTGTTCTATTTCCCCAAATAAACATAAGTTTAATTTCCATGTCTTGCCAGCAGAAAAAAAAAACACTTCATATTGCCGACCAATAAAAAACCATACAAGTAGAACTTCACCGAATATAATTATAAAAGTCAATATACTCATCATAAGTTCAATACAGAAAACCCTCTACACCCATCTGAATCAAACTCACACAACAAAAGAGCACAAATCCAAGTCTATGAACAAAATTGAATAGAACAAAACTTGTGAGAGGGAAATGTTGAAGCTGAAAAGATGGAATCTTTTTTTAGGGGAAGCAACCCCACGAGTTGGGATTTGATTTTGGGGTAAAGAGAGAGAAAGCGCAGAAAGAAAAAAACGAATAAAAAGAGAGAAAAGGATACAGTTCAGAGTCTTTTTTGCGTAGGTCATCGAACATATACTTGTAGGGGGTTCCGAATTCGTAGACATTGGGCTCCCGGAGCGAGGGACCCGGGAGCTTCACGTGGGCACCAGTGCCGTAAGAAGACACGTCGAAGCCCTGCTTCTTGAGCAGGGAATGAGCCTCCATGCTCCTGTTCTGGTTCGAAGAACACACCATCGCGTAACGAAACTTCATCTCTTCTGTTCTCTTTACTTTCGAGGTTTGTTTCCTTTCTTTGTTTGTTGCTGTTGATGCTCTGTTGAAACTGAGATGCTGAATTGAAGAGAAGAGGAGAACACGGAACAGAACAGAGCCACTGCAATGGAGTTAGGGCACATATGCAGGACAAAATTATTATCGTTTGGGATCTTTCGTTCAAGGGCTTGTGTGATTTTTTTAAAATTAAAAAGGCATTTTTTAATTAATAATATGATATATATTTTAATTGAGTTTAAAATTCCTTATATATTTGAAGAATTTTAATTGAATGTTTATTCATCTCTTTTAGTATAATTACTTCTAAAAAATTTAAAGTTTTTCAAATGGATTTTGTTATTAGATTTTTCATTTGATCAGATGGTGTGGTTATTAATTAGATGATTAAGGGTTATTAAAAAAAATATATATATATATATAATAAAATAAAATAAAGAACTCACGTAAATAAAACTCAAAATATCACTTCTAAAAATGTCCCTAATTATATCATCAAATAAGGTTCATATTCATGTGCATAAAACAAAGTGTAGTGTATTTTTTAATCAATAACAAAATAAATAATATAATAAAAATATTTCAATATAAAAAAAAAATACAATGTCACTTTAAAAACAACAAACAACAATTGAGAAATTTGCAGACATAATTGGCAAAACTTAAAAAAAAAAAAGTTAAATAGAAGTAAGGAATATATATAGAGAGAGAATAAATAATATTGAAAAACTGAAACCCAAAAAATTTAAAGCATGCAAAATGAAATAAAAGTTTTAAAAAACTAAATTGCAAGGAAAATAAAAAGCAAATAAGAGAAATGACAAGAAAATAAATGGATAAGACAGAAAAAAAAGTTGAAAAAAGATATGTAAAAGAACTTTTGGTAAACGATACACCAATAACAATTATTAAGTTTTATAATTTTAACTTTATTTGTAAACTCATATTTTTTTTCGTAATTATATGTATTAACTTATTATCTAAATATTTTATGTACGTGTAGTTGTGTAAACTTTATTTATGTTTTATTTTAATTTTAAAAATAGCAATACTAGATTTTACACTATTACCTGTCATCAAAACATTACAAAACTTATTATAATTTTAAAAGACTTCTAATAAAACTGTTCAGATGATCAATTTCAGTTCATTGATCACTTTAAACCAATTTAAGAAATTTTGTGTCTGTTTTTCAATTAAAAATTACAGAATAAATAGTGGTAAAATAAATTATGGACATATTTTAGTTTTTAATATAATAAAAAATGGGATTATTTATCATCACTTTGTTTGTATTGGATTCCATTTACATCCCTGCGTCTTTGTCAGAGGTAGGCATGGTCAAGCTTCATCTTCTTCATTTCTTTTTATATTTTATTTGTTATATTATATTCACCTTTATTCATAATTTTTTCTTCCTTCATTCAATAGCGTTCATCGCTTTCGCAGAGCTGTCAATGGAAGCGGCTGCGACTGCAACTGTCCTCACACCACCGTCCGCTCCACCTCGGCCTTCGGTTTTCCTCCGACGACCTTCCGCACTCGCCTTCCCTTCGAATCTTGCCTTCTCCACTAAGGTTTCAATCGATTATTTATTTATCTTTTTAATTTTTGGAGTATTATTTGTGGTAGCTAGAAATGTATGTTGTGGTTGATTAGAGTAGTTTAACATTTCAATTTATTTTTTTCTCCCTCAGCTTAGCTTGTTTAGGTGTTTTTCTTACATTGATGATGTTGTTGACTTGAATAAAATGTGTTGTCTTGGGGCTTCTGCTTGCTTTAGGGAAAGAGAAATTACGAGTAGTGTGTTTTTCTTATAAGAATGTGCTGTTTAGGTTTTGTTTGGACAAACTTATCCTGTGGCTGAAAAGTGAAAAGATAAATGAATTAAATTTATCTTGTGAGCTAAAATCAACTTACGTGCTTCATTCTTTATTATAAAATTAAACTTCTCTCTCATGAGCTAAAATCAATTTATTCAGTTCAACTTTTATTATAAAAATACTTCTAAGGCTAATTTTAACCTGGCATAACTTTATTTTAATTTACAAGAGAAGTTTAATTGTTTTTTCCTTCTTATTTTCTTCTCCATCAAGTACTAATCGAGAAAGTTTATTCTGATTGTTTCTTAATGGTTGGTTGTTTTTAACATGTTTTTATTGTATCGTGGATATATGATTCGGTTTTAAAAGGGGTTATACAGAGCACGCTTGTGTCTAATTTGAACTTGCACAAAGTATATTTGTAGTTTTTCTCTTGTTTGATTGTGAAATTATGACGTCTCTTCTCTAACCTTGTCATTTGTCAAGTGTTTTTGGTTTGCATGAATTAATGTGCTTTTGTCAAATATTTAATTTTATTACTATTTATTTTATTTTTGTTGCATATAAGAGGTTTTGGGGATTAGTTATTTGCGTTCTGAGTGTCCTTGGTGGTTGGCAGTTGAGCACTTCTGTATCTGTTTCCATCTCCAAGCAATGTCACGGGAGACTTAGAGTTGGACGTAAAAAGGGTTTTGTAGTTAGAGCTGCATCATCGATTCCAGAGTCATCTGAACCAAGTTCCAATGTTGCTCCACTTAAACTGGAGTCTCCAATCGGCCAGTTTCTCTCTCAGATTTTAATTAGTCATCCACATCTTGTGCCTGCTGCAGTAGAGCGGCAACTTGAGCAATTCCAAACTGATCTTGATGGTGATAATCAAAAGAGAGAGCCTTCAGCTTCGGGCACTGAATTAGTTCTGTACAGGTTTGCTTTACACTTATATCTGATACTCTTCTAAGTGTACTTTATGACCATATATTTCTGATAAATCTGGAAGATAGTTTCTTATTATTTAGTAAAATTTAAACAATAAGCAACCCATAATCCATCTATATACATAAATTTATAATTCCCCTCTCGTGCATTGGTTTGGCCCCCCTAACCGGTTGATGCTACATTTTACTCTATGGATAAACAAATATTTTCAAGTAAATTTACTTGTTTAGCTCTGTCCAAATGTCAGTAATTCACCCTTTGGAATTCAACATAAGAATCTTTGCTATCTGTGTCTTCTCCTTTCGAGCACCTGTGCATTGTTTTTTCTTTTTCAAGTAAATTACACAGTGTCATTCGGTTTGGTTAAAAGCCAATTTCTTAAGGATATTGTTCTCCATAAAATTCCTTTTAATAATTTCTTTCAATGCCCTTGGTTTTCCCTCTACCTCTCCTATGAGGCTTAAACTACCATGTGATGTACATCTCCTATAACTTTCTTTGCGCATGTCCAAAGTATTGAAAATAATTACTCTTGCCTGGAATTATTACTTTATTAGATTGGCAGGTTCATTTTTTGTTTTTTAAGATTATTTTGGTGGAGGGGCAGAGGACGTTTTAAGGAAGAATTAATCATTAATGCAAGAAATATTTTTGAAAATAAGGCATTTGTTTGCATAGAAGTGGCGTTCTTTTTTATCATGTGCGAAGTTTGAGTTTCGTGTATATATCATATCTAAACTAAATAATTCGAAGTAACTGTTTGGTGGAGAAATATTGTCTGTATCATCTCATAATAAGCGTAATGGTTTGATAGATTTGAATTTACTTGTGGAGCTGCTGAGGGTGCAATATTTCGTTGCTTTATTTTTAGATTTGATTGTGTTTACTTTGAATCCAGCATAACATTTTATATTAGCACAAGAAAATCAGTTTGTTGGAATGATGTTTCTTTGTTTAGTTGCTATTTTCTATTTGAAATTGTTTTAGTAATTATAAAGGACCGAGGTGTGTTTTTATCTGAATAAAAGGAAGGAGGTATTGACCACTGCACTGGCTTTTAAAATTTTCCAGGAGAATTGCTGAGGTTAAGGCTAAAGAAAGGAAAAAGGCTTTAGAAGAGATATTGTATGCATTGGTGGTGCAAAAGTTTATGGATGCCAACATTTCTCTGATTCCCTCCTTAACCCCAAACCAATCTGGTCGGGTTGATTCATGGCCAAGTGAAGATGGAAAATTGGAGGAGCTTCATTCACCTGAAGCCTACGAGATGATCCAAAACCACTTGGCTATCATTTTGGGCAACCGTTTAGAGGATTCAACATCTGTCGCTCAGATCAGCAAAATCAGAGTAGGACAGGTCTATGCAGCTTCAATAATGTATGGATACTTTCTTAATCGGGTTGTCCAAAGGTTCCAGCTGGAGAAGACAATGAAGATTCTTCCTAATATGGCGGAGGAAAATAGCATTCAACAAACTGTTATAGACGATTCCAGAGTCAGCAATGGAAAGGGCCCTTCTCATGTCACGTCTCATCCTGAAATTTCTACTTTGCCTGGTGGTGGCATCAGCTCAGGGGGATTTAGTAACGGTTCAAAAGTCTCCAGGTTGCGTACCTATGTGATGTCCTTTGATAGTGAGACATTACAGAGATACGCAACAATAAGATCTAAAGAGTCTGTCAGCATCATTGAGAAGCACACTGAAGCACTGTTTGGAAGACCTGAAATTGTTGTTACACCAGAAGGGGTAATCGATTCTTCGAAGGATGAGAACATCAAAATTAGCTTTGGTAGCTTGAGGAGACTCGTTCTAGAAGCTGTTACTTTCGGTTCTTTTCTGTGGGATGTTGAGAGCTACGTTGACGCTAGGTATCATTTTGTCCTGAACTGAGTTCTGCTCATTCCCATGCATCCCATGACAAATTCTATATGCACTGAAGTTCCAATGTTTTCCACCTGTTTCATCATAATGAGAGTTGATCTGATTTTCACTAATGGAAGGATACATTAGAATTTTCGCATTTGGTTATCCTTTGTTGTCGTGATTTGTATCGAAATAACCATGTAGACCTATCAAAATTCAAATTACGATTGGCTCTGGAACAGTTATAATAAGGATGGTTGATGTAAAGTGGCTGAGTTCAAGATTTATTTTAGTGAGATGTACATACATTTAATCAACTTTTAACGAATGGAAGGACACCCAATTCATGACCATGTTTGTTAAAGTTGCATGAATTTTATACTAACTCTTGTGTTTTTTTCTCCTGTTGTTATCTTATCAAGTAATTTTAACTTATATACTAACACTATTTTATTTTCTGAAAAATAAAATAAAATCATTCAGCACACAGGATAGAGGATTAGCCTGCAGGTAGCATTGACTGTAATAACACACTCTTCTATATCTTGAATAAACTACAAGATAAAAAGTATAATAATAATCATATTTAAATTATTGGCTAAAAATTGATATAAACAATTTTCCACATTTAAATGTACATACCAAGAATCCTTTTATAGCATCCATCAGGGGAACGAGATTTTGGTATTTCAGTCTTTAAGATTCATAACAAGCAACTTTTTTCCTGCCATACCTGATACGGAAACAAGAACTGCACAACTAAAATTAAGAAAAATTGCATCGCAAATAATTCTTTGAACTTCTATGAACAAGAAGCATCAAAAATAGAAGATGTGTTGGAAAACAGTTTCATATATACAAGAAACCTTGATTCAGTTTCGTATCGTAGCTGATTTTTTGCCGCATATCGTGATCTTCAAATGCCGCAAGGCTCGCATTAAATTCAATAATTCGAACTAAGGACTTGGGTGAGTTGGTTTTTCTTTTAAAACCTTCATTGAACTTAATTCGTGAATTTGGTTTAGCCAAGAAATTAGTTTGTATAATAATGTTTCATTTATATGTTGAGTTTTGATATTATATTTAATCAAAATTACGTTTTTACAATATTAACTAACTTAAGATATATAATATTATATTTAAAATATAATAAATTATTCAATTTGATCTTGGTTTGTAATTAAATTCGAACCACATCATCCTCATAAAAATATGAAAATCGCACCTCTCTTCCCTTCATTCATCACCTTCTTCCTATTGTATATATTTATTAAAAAAACATTTTAATTGTGAAATCTGAAATGTTTTATTTATTTTGTATTCTAAATTGTATGCAAAATATAAATTCGAATTATGTAATAAGAGAATAAATTTGGAATTTTGAAGTTTAGACGGGTGTTAAAATAGTCTATTTGGTAAGATCTTCCTTCTTTTATTTTATTGCACAAATGAAAGATATACTCTCCTTCGTCTCTCTGCTGGTTTGAAAAACTTTACATCTTTGCATCAAATATAAAGGATTAATATATTTTAGTCTTTGAAATGCAAAATTAAAATCCATCTCTCTCTCTGAAATTGAAACTTTGATATATTTTGGTCTTTAAACTTTAATTGATATAGTTTTTTTAAGTCAATTGTTAAATTTTATTGATGTGTCAACCGTGTTTTCCGGTTGACATTGAAACGAAAACAAGTTAAACTATGTAAATAACTCAAATGCGAGCATGAAATGTGTTTGACACGTAAAAGAAAAAGGTTAAAATACCTTTTTGGTCCCAATTTTCGTCAACTTTTTTGAATTAGGTCCCAATTTTCGCGGGGTGCTCAAATAGGTCCTAAATTTGGTCAATTTGATTCAATTAGGTCCTAATTGGGTAACGCCGTTTAAATTGATAACGTTTCACTGTACAGTTGGCTTTTCCTTGCTACGTGTCGAAATACTAATCCTACGTGTCAGTGTTTGCTTTATAATGAGATGGTTAATTACAAAGAAAAGAAAGTAAAATAAAAATAAAACATAACAAGCAGCGCGATAAATGCAAGTAGAAGGGGTTAACCCATCTTAAGGTCTTTGCTGAGGGAATTGGGGGTTTAGGTTACTGCGCTGGAATT
>Ga0214543_1001368_pt1 | contig 46758 bp, 25 predicted proteins | sample CNSS2metaG_FD_160094 | JGI IMG/M metagenome (GOLD analysis project Ga0214543, IMG submission 160094) | Root nodule microbial communities from cowpea collected in UCLA plant growth center, Los Angeles, California, USA - CNSS2 | ecosystem: Host-associated > Plants > Roots > Nodule | place: USA...
TAATTTTAACTAAACTTAGCTATGTTAAAAATATATAATAAAAATATCAATTTGAATACAAATATCAAATTTAATAAAAATATTTGTATAACATTTATATAAAATTAAATTTTGTTTCAATTTGAAGGAGGACAAAATTGCTAATTTTTACAAAATTTGGGACTAAATTGAGACAAATTAAAATAAAGGGACCAAATTGAGACTAACAAAATGACACGTGTCAGTATTACGCCACGTGTCACTGTCATTGCCACGTGGCACGATGACAACTTGACACGTGGCAATTTTTTGATTTTTTTAAAAAAATTCAAAAAAAAAATAAAAAATAAAAAAAAATTCAAAAAAAATTAATAAAAAAATTCAAAAAATCGAGGAACTGACACGTGGCACTCCTCTAACGGCGCGTCACCCTTAACTTAACGGCAAGGGCAAACGTGAGACGTTTTAACAAAAAAGGGGACCATTTTGAGACTTTTAAAAATATGGGTACCATTTTGAGATTTTGACTCCAAAATAGGGACCAAAGGCATAATTAAACCTTTAATGTTTATCAAAATTAGATTTTGTTTCCATCTTGATTCATCTTTTTACCAATAAAAAAATTATGACGAAATATTTTTATTGAACAAGTATTAGTTTTTTGTGTTGCGTATCATGTGAATGATTTTTGACCAAGTTGAAAAAAAGTTAGTGACTAATAAAGTTAAATTTGAGATAGAGGTTGGACCATTTAAAAAGAGATTGAGTTGTATAAGTTCAAGGATACATAACTGAAAGACAAACTTATGCTTTAACGGCCTTGAACCTGACCAACTCAATATTCTTTATGATAGTTCTCCTAAGGATCCAACATAATTTTAAGATGGTAATTTACAAAGTTTGACATAAATTTATATCAATCATTTAGAAAAATCAACATAAAATTGTGTCATCCATTGCAACGTTCGAGTTGTGTTAAACAAAAAAAAAAAAAACAAAATACATACATGAAAAGTTTTTTTTAGTTTACTTCGTTAATCTTTCATCTACCAAAACAAATTAAATTTAAGTGAATTTATGGTCCCATTCCTCCACTCAATAGTAAAACACATTCTAAGTATTTTGCATATTCTAATAAAATACATTATCTCATTTATATTATTTATATTTTTAAATATTCATCCACATTACATTGAAATATATTTAATGTAATTTAATAAATGTTATTCAACAGATAATTATTGCACTCTTCTATCATCAAATCTTTGAATACACCTACATTCTTTCTTGACCCATTATATGAATAGCGAACAAATAATATGTTAAGTTATCATTGACAACTCTTTCTTCTATAATACCTAATAAAACACAACTCTTTGATCTATTCCAGCTAATAAATGTCATGCAATATTCGAGAAAGCTAAAACTAATGAATAATAATCTTATTATCAACAAAAAAAATTTAAGCGACTTCTTAGAACAACTCAACGATAATATTTTATTAGGATTTTTTATTCAATATAAAAAATAACAAGAATTAATCATTTATTTTTCAAATGTTTTAATTATTGAAAATCACTAATGATGTTTAATAAATTTTTATTCTATTTAGGTTGTTTTTAAAACAAAATCATAAAACTTTCTTATTGAATGAGATTTTCAGTTTCATTGAGTGAAACTTATTCTAAAACAAACACACTTTTAAACATTTACAAAATCTACAAACTAACAAAAAAAAAACTAAAATCACATATAAGCCAAAATGAGAATTAAGCCTAACAAAAAACCCCACTTTGATCCATTATAGACCACAAAAATTAAGGTTTGAGTTGGCATGAAAGGATAAGATTTAGGAATATTTGCCTTTCATTTGATACCCTTCTTCAGGTAGGGTATAGCTATGTGTAAAATAGTAGTATAAGCAACCTTAGAATGAATTGCCAAATCAGCATCATTAAGATTATAAAATGACAGTGTTGGATGTTGTGGACCCTCTCAGAATTTTGAAGGGCCCCATTTACCATGACAAAGAACTCAACTTAAGGAGTGTGTGGACCTTTCACCAAGTTGGGGCTTTGTGACATTGATTTATGCAACTTTTAGTTTATAGTATTTAATATAAAGATTTGGAGATGTAGCATTGTCCCATCTGTGATTGTGTGTGTTCCCTCCCAAACAAATTGAAATGCAAAATGTTGCACCACAACCAGCCCTTTAAGTTTAGCCAATTTCCAAGGTCTACATTTTCCCTCCAATGGTCCCCCTTTACCATGTTTGAGTTTCTAAATCTTCATGATCATACCCAATGCCACACATTAAACCAGACTCCATAATTTTATCAACTTTTTAATACATTAATCATGATTATTTGGATAAAGTTTTGAATCTAAGTTTTGAACAGAGAAAGATTAGATTTTTATTTTATTTTATACAAATTTTCGTGTTCAGCCTTCCTAAACATAATGGTTTAGAAAGAAATAGTTTAACTCTAAATATAGACAGATAAAAGTTGCAGTTTTTTCTGTCACTAAGATTGCCGACCTTGCTGTGCAGTTGAGAAGTTGAAGTCCTAAATTTAGTACCACGTTGGATTTTCCGAATTATTGTTATTATTTTGTAAACAGAAAAGGAGAGTTAAGAGGGTGATACTGGAAATTGGGAAGTTCCAAGCAGTTATAGTCGACGATAATTAAGCAAAATATTTTGCCTCGAGTTCGTGACTATTCAACATCTGTGATTCTCTAAAGGTTTTAAATTTGGAAGGAAATAAAGACTGCTGCACAGTCACTGCTTCAGAGTGTGGAGAGTTCACTGGAGTTGATTCTGAAAGGGAAGAGAGATCCATAGATGCTGTCTTTGTCACTCTCTGGATTCTGAGCCTTTCCAGAAACCATTTCTCTGTTTTCTTTTGGATTAGGATTATACTCCTCTCTGATTGTACGTGAAGTTCCTAGTACAGAGATTAAGGTTGATGGAATGAGCAAAATATGAAAAAGTTCCGTTTTTGAAACATTTGCTGCACTGTTTATCTCCTGCTTTTTGATGGGTATGCAGCTTTTGAAGGTTTTTTGTTTTTATTATTTGTTTCTTCTTTTTATTTGGGGGTTGTATTGTACTTGATTTCGAGAACGGTGTTTGAGATTAAACCGACTTTTCTTTACTTTTCCAAAAAGAAAGGACCTTTAACCATCCATCTTCAAATGTCTGTTCCCGGTTTTTAATTTGCAAATGCTGGTCAGTTTTCTTGTAATCATTTGTTTTCTGCTATGACTTTGTAATTTTCGGTATGTGATTAATGCATGTGGGTATTTCTGAGCGTGTTTCGTGCTCATTTCCATATTAGGAGCAAGTTCCATTTCTGGGCTGCATTAACAATCCTTCCTTTTTCGGTGATGACAGAGAAAATTGAGGAAAATATAATGCACTGTGGAGTGTTTTTTCATTCCACGTATCTGTCACACTTCCTGTCTAGGTTATTTATAATTGATCCCTGGAACAGAGCCACTTTTTCGCGAAGGAGCATCGCCATTTTTGTTCAAGTTGGATTTGTTAAATCTAATGCTCCCAGTTTTTAAAGTTTTCTTCTTTTTTTTGTTTAGTTAATTCTTATGGTATGTTAGGTCCGCAATTTCGCTTTTGTGAAATCAGGACTCAGGTTTTTCTTTGCGACGTGGTTGAGTTTCTTTGTACTTGTTCTGTGAACAGTGTTCACTCAATTTTGTTTAAACGGTAATTTTTTCCCTTTGCAGTGACAATATAAGAGTTATGGATATTTCTCACTATACAAGGATTGTCTTTGATAAAATTCATAAATTTGAGCCAGAGCATGCTAGAAAGATAATTGGCTATCTCCTTCTACAAGACCATGGAGAACTAGAAATGGCAAAATTGGCTTCGTACCCTGACTATTTCATCCGTGAAGTTGCATTTCAGGCCAAAAGGGAGCTTCTAAGATTGTCTGCGAAGCCAGATATGCTTCCAATTTCACACATGGTCAACCCTCAACAAGGTTATAGCCATTTAGCAGTAATGTCTCCAAGAACTCCTACTACAACAAACTTTCAGGCTCCCCCTCTGTATTGGGATCCACAACCTGCTGGAAATATCAATGCAGACTTTATGGCAATGAATTACTTGGATTCTGTCATGGAGCTTCAGAAGCAGACACAACTGTGCAGTTTGGAGAATCGTGTAGATGCTGTAAAGACTGGAACTGTAGGGGTTGCCAATGATTACTATAGAGATGCTTCTGCTGCCAATTTGGGTGGAAAAGCTGGGAGAAGGTTTTCTGAATATCCAATGAAAGTTTGTCACTATTTCAACAAAGGATTCTGCAAGCATGGAAATAACTGCAGATTCTATCATGGTCAAGTTGCCCCTGAGAATTTATCTCAGATGTATGGAAATGATGCTAATAATGAGGATCATGTGATTTCTCCAGGGTCACTAGCACAGCTAGAGTCAGAAATTATTGAGCTTCTAAGATCAAGGGATGATGCAATATCGATTGCTTCTCTGCCAATGGCGTACTATGATAGATATAAGAAGGTACTGCAAGCAGATGGTTATTTAACTGAGAGCCAGAGACACGGTAAGTCTGGCTATAGTTTGACAAAGCTTCTTGCGCGACTGAAAAATAGTATTCGGCTAATAGTGAGGTAAAGTCTTAACTTTTTTGCATGTAATGTGTATTTAGTGTTTGATCTTTGTGATCCTTATTTGACTTTTTTTGTGGTTAAATTACAGACCTCATGGGCAGCATTCAGTGACTCTGGCAGAAGATGCTCCCACACAAATGCAGAAGGGAGAGTTTGCTCGAAATATCAGTGCTTCACGACAGATATATCTGACATTCCCGGCTGACAGCACTTTCACAGAGGATGATGTCTCAAACTATTTCAAGTATGTTACAATTTTTTGTTGTTGAAGTGCATGTTCACACTAGTCTACTTTTGCAGTTGATTATTTGCACTAATGAACTGACTTTTATATGTTTCATTTGTAGCACATTTGGGCTTGTTGCAGATGTTAGAATTCCAAACCAGCAGAGAAGGATGTTTGGATTTGTGACATTTGCTCATTCAGAAACTGTCAAAACTGTTTTGGATAAAGGGAATCCCCATTGTGTTCGGGGTTCTCGGGTTCTTGTGAAACCTTACCGGGAGAAAGCAAAGATTAATGAAAGGTGAATTCCTTGTGGCTTCCTTTCATTTTCTTATTTAATTGAGGTTTTTGCAGTATTCTGGCTTCAAATTCTCATTTATTCTTTCAACTGTAGTTATTTGAAGTTCATGTTTTAAGATCAAAGCTTATAGCTTTTGGTTTGAAATGACTACATAATTATTGTCTGTAGTTAGCAAAATTTGATGAAATTTTCTTCCTTGATGATTCCATTGTTCTTAGTTATTCCTCCTTGGTGATTACACAGCCTCATATTTATCACCCATAATTTGAGGACCTTTCAGTTCAGTGCCTTCGATGTCATCTGTTAGTTGAACATTTGAAATAACAAACTCAGTGATGATGTCTTCTGATAAGATCTTTTTTGCCTTGATGATGTATTGGTGATCTCTCAATGTTTGGTCCTCAAGTCAATCAGGATTGAACCTGATTGTCACAAACATGTCTCATTGATGCAACTTCCCAAACCTCAATTTTTTGATGATACATTTTTTTGTCAAATTAAGTTACAGGTGGCTATGGCCATGGTTTAGCATTATATACTTCATTCGATCCTGCAAAGACACTTATTTTTCATAGATATAACATGTATTATCACCATAGGAATCCCAAAAGTGATATCCTTTCAGTAGGAAGTGCCTGTTTAATCTGAAATACAGTATCCTGCCATCTTACAACTCTAGTGTGACTTTTGTTGTGATATAAGAGACCTTTTCTTAGAAGCTCTTTAATATGTTTCTGGATGCAAATTACTGCATCGTGTGTCCTTCACTGTAAAAGAGATCTGGTTGGTCACTTCACTCTAAGTCAAGGCATACCAAATTACTAAACCACAATAATGAATATGCCAAATCATGCATGGAAGGGGAATTGATTAAGAACATATAAGGATTTCAAATGCATTCTTTGAACTGTCAAATACTAGTTTTCTCTCTCTGTTTGTGTCGTTGCCTATTTTCTAAATGCAGAAGTAAGATGAACAGATGTAGTATCTTGAATCAGTATTTACATCTTAAGAAATCTTACATGCTACTTATATTCCTTTTTCCATAATACGTTTCACCTCATTTCAATTTAGATGCAGGAAGTACACTGATAGAATTGAGCATACGGTTTGTTATTCACCCCACTGTGTAGATACGGACTCTGAACTTAACTCCTCAAGTATGATGTCTTATTCAGAAGAGCATATAATTTCCCTTTGTAATTGATTTTCTCCTCCTTATTTAACGTTCTGATTTCTCCCTCTCCCCTCTTGTGGTAGAAGATTTTGTACAATCTAATGCATAATTATAATTTATTTAGCTCCAAGAAGTTTGGGGAATCATAGATCCTTTAGGAGGATGCTAATTCAAGAGCAAGAGCATGAACAGGCCCGGGAACATGAGAGGAGAAGCCTTGCACAAGCGCAGTTGTCCTCAAGATCTTTATCCAGCTCACCTCATTTTGGTTTCTCCTTGGATGAGACAAAAGTTTCAGATGGTGTGAAAGAATACATTACATGTTTGCTTATCAAGTTTCAGTATATTCTATCTATCGTATGACAGATTGATTGAAATAAATTATCATGCAGATCACTTCAATCTTCAGTCAACAGAAGAATCATTCAGTTTTCCACTGCATGCCAAATCCAAACATACAGACGACAATTTCTCTGATGAGGAAAGGTCTGCATTCATTTCTCTTTTCTATTACATTCTACTCTCTGCATGTTTTTTAATACATTAAGGTTTAATTTCACTCTACTATGGCCAATAATTTGTTGCTTGAATTTAATCAGGTATGCATCCATTTCTAAGATAGCTTTTGTTTTGTGAAGTAGAAAATGAGACTTGATGCAATTTATGTGTAGATGACATTATTTGTTTGCAAACATGCAGTTTGGCTGCAACCACATCTCCTGAAATATTTTGTTGACTAAGGATGATGTAATTTATGTTTTCAATTCTATCCAGCTATCAAGGACTCAACCTCCCAGACAGTCCATTCGCGTTTCCAATAGATAGTGAGATGTAAACAATCATAGTTTCAGATACATATACACGAAATATAGAGTTCAAATAGATCAAGGCCCGAGGTATCAGCTTTCTTTTGATACACAAGACAGTTCTTCCATTGAACTTTTTTCTCAACCAGTGCAGCAATTTAGTCAAAATTCCAGGTAGTACATACATGCTGAAGAAGACATTGCAAGAAGTTCCTCTTCACAAATGGAATTGGTGGCATTAACAAAAGTTAAAGGATACATGTAAGAAGGTTATAGCTTTTAACTACAGACAGGAGGCAGGTGGCAGAAGAAGCTTTGAATTTTAGAACATATAAGTATAGTTATGTTTTGTTTGATGAAGTCATTAGTGGATGAAAAGAACTATTTTCTGTTGTCCACAGTTTTTCTTAGCTTAAAGAAGCTTTGAATTTTAGAACATATAAGAAATATAGTTATGTTTTGTTTGATGAAGTCATTAGTGGATGAAAAGAACTAGATATTTTGTTGTCCACAGTTTTTCTTAGCTTAAGAACCTTAGAATCTGTCTATGACTAAGGGATGTATACTGTGAACAACTTCAATAAAGGTTTTTTATCCATCATATGAATATTGTGTTCTAGTTTTTTATTTGGCACTCTTTTGATTTTGATGTAAACTTGATGCTACTAAGTCCAACTCAAATGGTTTTATCTCTAACACTTAGGCTGTGAAACTTTGTTTTAGAATTTCAAATCTAATGCTAGTTATGTAATGCTGATAAATTTGGATAAAACAGGTTAAGTGGAAAGGGATTGTGGTAGGCAATAATTAATTCATCTACGGTTTTAAAGTTAAGGTCCTTATAATTTGTTCTAAAATTTTAGTGAAAAAAAAAGTACTAATCTTATTAAGAAAATATTTGTGCCATTTCATAAAGAGGTTAATACGCCAGAAATACATATATTTTTTTATGCTATTTCTTCCAAAAGCTCAGTACTTTCTGGTAGAATATAAAAAATAACATGTATTTATCTATATCTCGATATATTTCATAATCTAGAAATATCATTTTAGATTATATTTTAAATTACGTAATTCGAGATATAATTATTGGAATATGATTGTTTTAGATTATGTCAGAATATATTTTAGATAATTTTGAATTACTCTGAAAATGTAATATGTTTTAACGTTGATCCTTTGGTTATTTTTTATATTGAGGGTGAAAAAATAAATTAAGAGGTGCCAGCAAGGAAAAATCTTGAGTTCTTCTTCCAAAAGTAGGTTTTTTATATTCAATATTCAACATTGTCATGGTTTTTCGGGTTGAATTTTTCTCTTTGTCTGGTTGGTAGAAAGAAAATAAATATAAATAAAAAGATTAAAAGTAAAGAAAAATTGAAAGTATGTTCACATTCTTATTTAATATTTTAAAAGGATGAATTGACATTTTGATTGTGATTGTGGTGCCTTTGATACTCAATCATTGTGATTATTATTCAGTGATGTAAACCACTTTTGACCATCTAATCTATAAATGAATTAAACTTTGAACGCTTAATTAGATATTCTCTTGAAAACGATTTTGGACAATAAGATTTGAATATTTAGAAACTTCTAATTAGAAAATTTAACCAGTAGATTGGCCATTTTAATTAAATTGATTCTCTTGTAACTTGCAATTTGCTTCCGTTATAACCCTCATTTTTGTTTTTCCATCTCTCTGATGGTTGATAATCAAAGATGTTTGAGAAACAAATAAAATTGTTTGCTTTGCATTACAATTTTTCTATTACCTATCCGGCAAATCAATATATATATATATATATATATATATATATATATATATATATATATACAGGATAATGAACAAGCAGCGGAGAACCGAGTACATTACAGAAAAAATATGGAATTAGTCACCATGATAGAATAAAATGAGAAGTGCTAATATAATCTATGAATAATCTATTCCAACATTCTGCACTTAAAGAAAAAATACTGTTCTCTCACATGAACAATCTACCATTATTTGATTAAAAGATTTTCTATATATTCATTTTCCTACTAGTGAAAGATGATGGAAGTGATATATTACACTAACTGAAAATGTATAACATCTAATAAACCAGGTAGAAGGTATTACAAGAAATTGAGAGAATAAGAATGTTATTTTATCAACTCACATGTGATAAGAATTGCCGCAAGGTAACAAAAATTGTATAGTTCTGGTGATGGCAATGAGTCCTATTCATTTCAGATACACAAAAGAAGAAAACAGAAAAAAAAATATATCTACAAACACATGTCACTGAAGGTAAAAAGGAAACATGAGAGTAGCGGTGACAGAATCCAGAAGTTGAATCTTAAAGTTGATGCAGCTTTGTTCTTCAAATTATGCCCATATAAGTTTGCAATATTGTCCACGAGCACTTTGTAAACAACTGCTTGAATTAAACACGAACAGCAAGAATGAATTTCACACTAGTGTAGCAGCTTCTGCCGAAAATAAGACACTGATTCGAGTGTCATGAAATCATGTGCAGATGGTATGCCAGTAAGCTGAACAAACTCTAATGACTGACTGAGCTTTTCAGCCACGACACCAACCATCAATAACATTTTGTATCAACACGATACATGACAATAATATTTCAACAAATTCCTCTTCCAGTACTCATGCAAGTTGACTACTATACACTTGATTCTGTTCTGTCACATTTTTCTTTCATATTTCTCAGCAAACTTTTGAAGCAATAATCTCTGACGGAATGCCAAATATTTATCCAAACTTGTTCCAGCCCACTGTTCGCAAAAACATTCATCAGTTGGTACAAAAGATCCAAGGGGAAATGGTCCTTTTGGAGCTTTCTTTAGGGAAACTAAGAACCTATGACGTGGACGAATTCTCTGGTCCAAGGATAAACTAAGATACATTGGGTACTTGGTCAAGGACTGCACCTCGTTGTTAAGTTCATTTACCAAGTACAAATATTTGGGCTTTAGATTTTCCTCCAAGGACAGAGATAGCACCTGCAGACACAGTAGTCAGCATTGACAACAGGTACAAACTGTTCTTTACATATATAAGATATATCAATTCAAAAGATCCAAAATGAAAGAATGAATGGAAATTTGGAACAGTGAAACAGGATACGTTTCTTAAATTAATAACGAGGGAAATACATTAAAAAATTACCTGTGTAAGGCTCGTCAATACTTTCAAGATATCTGAATTTTTCATTCCTATGCTCCTTAAGAAATTTATTCTTGGAAGTAATCCATCATCTATGCTGTAATGGAGAAGTTGGGGATGTTTTGTCACCATCTTCACAATGCTATCCCTGGGTGCACCCAACTCCTTGGTAAGAAACATATAACGCATATTCCATGAAATGTCAATTCTTTGCACAAGAATTTGGGGACTCAGCTGAATGACCTTACCCAAATCTTTTTCCTTGATGCCTACTTCCTCAACTAAATATCTAACTGTAGGTTTTAATGAATTTTCAACACTGTAAGAAAACAAAGACGGAGCAGCAGCAATGATTTGCCCTATTCTAGAATTCGGTATGCCCAGGCCCCTCAAGAAAGCAACACGAGACTTCAAATTGTTCTCCACTGTATACTCAAGAATTTGTGGCTGCCTCAATAAGATTCTTCTTACATCTCTATGTTTAACACCAACACTCAATAAGTATTCTAACCTTTCCTGTGCGGAACCAACATTAATTTGAAGTGCTTGCATGTGCCTCTCATATATTTGGACAAAGTGTGACTCCTTCATTCCAAAGGTGCTCAAGTAATCAAGAAGTGGTAACCATTTCGAATCCAAAGGAATTTCTTCAGACAACCGCGGATACTTTTTGTTCTTTACATTTCTACTAACCTGCAATTTGGGAAAAGAAAAATGAGGCTCAAGAGCACAAGTACATTAATGACATGCTTTGACACTAAATAGCTCACCTTATCACCATTTGGTGCCTTTCCACTCTCATTTCGTTGCAAGGATGCCACTCTCTCACTTCTAGGCAATCTAATGCTTTGTTCGTTGTCCAAAGATCTCAAACCCCACTCCCACTCCTTCTCTTTATCCTTTCCTGCACAAACAAGGTTATGAACATCAAACTTTCCCCTTTAAACCACTCAATTAAATACTTTCAGTTATACATACCTTTAACTGTCTTCGACTTCAATCTCTTGTTCCTAACATCAAATTTAGCAGGCTCAGCAAATTCCTCCTGCACACATATTACACAATGAAAGGGAAAATTAATAACAAACAAACATCAATGGCAGATTTCAGCAGATAATCGAGCATTCCACAATTTTGTTACCTTTTGGACAAAGAAAACATTTCAAATGCATAATTAAAACCCATTGAATTTAAAGCATTATCTTTGACCACACAATGAAAGCAAACAACTCACATCAGAAAGCCAATCATCATCATCTTCGTCGTCCTCCTCCTCGTCCGTTTCTTCATCGTCTTCATCACTATCGTACATCGACAGTGCCCCTCCATACTTTGACTTCCTGTTGGTTTTGATAATTTTCGGATTTGAATGTGCTGCAAGTTTCACTAAACTCTTCAACCTTGCAGAATCCAATTTCCCTCTCTCCAAGTTCCGAAATTGGGACTGAAAACACGAAGGAGTCGAAAAGTATAGCAGGGGTTTATAGGGATAGAGAGACACAGAAGCAGCCATTGCTAAACAGAAACAGAAAAGAATATACTCCAAAACCCTAAGTTAGAATCTCTCTCTGCACTACCAGAGGTTTATCCTCTTTCTATCTTAAACGGTGTCGTTTTTACTTAAAACCATATCTGGAAACATGAGTCACACAAAATAACGCGTAGGTGGCGCGAGCCCGTGGGCTAAAAAAGCCCACGTGGCATTCTTTATAACGGTTGTGGTGTTGTGAACTGTGAAATGAATGAGCTTTTGGGAGAGTTAGTTAACTATGGAGGGAGCAGTTGCAGCGTATTCTTTGTCTCTGCTTTCATTGGGGAGTGTGAAAACAAGGAGCAGAGTGTCTCGGATCTCTGTCGTGTCTGGGAGACAAGGTTGTAATGTTTGGGTTAAGAATGGAAGAAGAAGAAGGGTAAGGGTGAGTGCTGTGAACGTGGAAGATATAACCACAGTACTTGATCCAGCTCCGGTGGAAGTCACCTGGCAAATTGTGGTCGGAGCTATAGGTACCTTCACTCACACAATCACAACCTTTTAAGTTTTCACTTTACTAGAACTGTTCTTATCTAAGGGACAAACAAATCTTAAAGGCAGATCCTTTTAGCTGTTTTGTGTTTTGTCCTTGTATTGATGGAAAGAGAATGGTGTTTTTGTTACGAATTTGGGTTTTGATTTTCTTTGGGTTTGAATTTTTCAGCTGGAGTTACCCCTTTTGTGGTGGCAGGGATCGAATTTCGAAAAAGAATTGTAAGTCACTCTTTTGGTTGAGTTTATGACTTGTTTGTAAGTGGTTAGGTATGTAACTGGTGTGTTTCAATGCATCATTGTTGGATGCTGTTACAGATAGCTCAACAAAGATGTGAGGAGTGTGGTGGGTCGGGGCTTGTTCTAAGGGAAAAGGAATACTTCCGTTGCCCAGAATGTGGTATGATTGCATTCACTTCTTCTCGTGTCTTGTACTCTGTTCAAGCAATTAAGTATGCAGGTGGGAGAATTTCAATGTATCTTTCTGAAATATTCCTGATTAAGTGGGATTTTTAATGTGTCCAGTAATTGAACATCGAACTCAAAATATTGAATGTGAGAAGATTTAAAATTCAATGTTTACTGTGACAACTACAATCTACTAGGATGTACATTGAATACCTGGGAATTGTGGAAATCCTTGCATTACCAAGCTAATTTGAATGTGCATTGTCAACCTGAGAATATTTTATTGTTAAAATAGAGATTTTTCATAGGTCCTTTTCCTTTTGGTCCACAATTTCATTCATTTTGGCTCTGAGGAGCTGTGACAGGTGATATAATGGTCAATTCTAGCATTTCTTCAGTAACTTCATTTCAGCAGTGTAACTTCAATATCTCGTAGAACCTTTTAGGCATAAGTTAAAAGTGCTTTTGAGAGTTTTTTTTTTTCATTAGAACTATAGAGTTTTTATTAGAAGTCTAGAGTTTTTTTTCAACAGATAAATTCTCAAAAACTCTTCGAGGTTGGTAAGGTATCCCAGCAGGTTCTTAAATGTTTAAGTTATCGGTATCACTTGTAACTTATGTTTCAAACCCTTTATTACTCTGAAAGTATCAGCAAAAAGTAAGAAATGGATTTCACAACCATAATGTTGATACTGAAATTTGGCAAATTGGTATCGTAAGTATGAACTGTAAGCTACATCAGGGGAGTATTTACATCCGTGTCCATGCTTCATAGAGTATGAACAACTTTATGCCTCGTTGCTTTGTTTTCCTAATTTTTTTTTACCATTTATGTATTGTTGATCTACCCTCAACCTACTGTATAATTCATTATCTTGCGGTTCTTAACATACTTTCTATTGCAGGTGGGTTCCTTCCTTGGCAATCCTGGAAAAGATTCTTTTCAGGCTAATTTCTACAGCGTTGTACAAAAAAACCATACTTCAACAGTGACAAATTTATTAAACAGAGATTCAATGTTTGTGAGAATACTCTATCATACACAAACATAAACAACATAGTAAAGCTATTTGTAATACCAACTACCATTTTCATTAGAAACATTGTAATTTCTTTCTGAGAGAAATGGTATTTGCTACCCTCTTGATATGCCCACCCAAGGAAAAAGAATTCTGCAGCAACGGAGACATGTTTGTGAAGTCTCAATATTTAGACGATTTGTGAAAGTGGTAGAAGCTTGGGTTTTTAGCTGTTTTTTTTTTTTCACTGTAGGTTGTTCTGATTGAATTGACTCCAATTTTTTCTTAATCTTCAAATGCATATGATGTAATCAGAATGAAGTGCGTTTAAGTTGATAGAGCCAGAATTTAAATCCCACAGTAACGAATTTACCAAGGGGTTGAATGGAGAGAATCACCTCCAATGATTTATGAGTGTTTATATAAAAAAATCTGATATCACATTCAATATAAAACTATTGATTAGGTGGAAGAGTTGAATCTAAAATTAAGAGAGAATCATTTCAGAAACTTAATAAGTGACACCTTTAATAAACAATTTAGACATTTGTACATATGTCTATGTGTTATACTTCATAAAGAACAACAAGCATCGATTAGTTTTTAAATTGTATAAAAATGTGTGGAAAAAGTCTATGTTTTTAAAGATCTTTCTGATGTGAAAAGGTGCTGATGTTGTTACAAGCTTTTTTGGAGCAGGTGTTTATTTGATCTCATCTCTTATCCAAATAATATACATCTTTTATACCAATCATGTCCAATTCGCTACTCATTGAAAAAAACAAGAATAGAAAAACAGTTTCCTCGGGTAAAGTCTCTCAAGGGAAGATTATCATTTTAAGGTTGATTCCTTTGTTCCATCCACAAATAATGTACCTCAGATTAAGGTGGTCAACATCTGTTTTCTTCAGTATTTATTCTGCTAAAAGGGCCAAGTGGACATTATAAAATCCTTCCTTATCAATACCAACTCCATCCGAAGATTCTTTTCAAATTACGCAGACTTCACTTGTGTCATTACTGATGTCAGATACGAGTAATTGTGAGTTGACCTTGGCTACCAAAAGTAGTCTACACGAATCTGTGACAAAATCTCCACTTCTTATCCTTCATCTACTCTTTTGGTCTATAGTCTTACATGATTGATAACTTTTTCAAGACTTTATCATATTGACTCTGAAGAGTGCATCACCATCTCTGTTCGTGGATCTTGCAGTAAGGTAAGACTTTAGTGACAAGATTAAAGGCCACGTTAATAGTTCTGGTTTTATGGTGATTATTCCTTGGCTTGGTGCTTGAGTTGGTACAGCCACTCTTTTGGACTTCAATGTTATCCCTCGATGGAAATTTTAATCGCATTGATGGACTTCAACTGCAAATTTTTGTAACTTTATTGGGTGCATTTTGTTGCTTTGCAAGGGGTGATGTGATGAACAAGGATTATTCTTTACTGTGCAACCAATTTGTGGCTCGAACTCCTCCAAATCACAGTTGAATATCACATCAATTGGCGTACACCAGTTGATCGCAATTGGTCAAGACTAATGAAAATTCTTCATTTTTTCTGCAATATTGGTCAACACAGAGATATTTTAAAGTCATTTGACTAATTCACAGAACACTGGTCAATCTTCAATTAACATGCATCAATCTTGCGATTATTGAGTAGCCGTAAAACAAAGTGAAAAAAAGAGGAAGAAATTCATAGCCATTAGAAAAGTATGACGTATGGCTGACAATAGATTCGTGTCATCCTATAGTAAGATTTACGACATGGACAATAGTTATGGTATTGAAAACGGAAAAGAACAGTGAAAACAGTTTAGTTAAAATCTCAAGTAAAATTCCAGAACTGGATAACATAAGAGATGGGTTTTCAAGAGTGAAAAGAAACAAAAGAAATGCAGCATTAATTCTGATGTGAAACGGATAAAGATACATTTATGCATGTCGGTGTGATTGCTCGTAAAAGTGGTTGAATTGAATCCAAAAACGAGGAGTTGGTGGTTAATTAAATGTCTAACTAGGTATCAACCATCGCAATGTGCGGATAATTTAATAGAATGAACCAATTTAGTTGACGAGATTAAGAGAGTGATTTCTGATCCTTAAATTTGAAGCATCAATGAGATTTATGTTATATACTAGTCCTTCTACCCGTGGAACGCACGGGATTTTTTTATATGTAATAATTATGGTAATAGCAATGGGTTTTTGGATATTTAATAATCTATATGATGATAATTTAATGTTTTAAAAAGATGTTGACGTGTATCAATGGAATAGATCAATTTAGAATGTAATTAAAGTTGTATGTCAAGTTAAGATTTGATTTCATTGAATATTGTCGTCAAGCACCAACAACAAAAATATGACTAATACACTACTTTGTTAATATAAGAATTAAAAAAGAATAAATTACATACCTAGAATGTATCCTTTGGTATTGAAGTTCATAAATTCCTTTTGTACATAATTTCCTTTTGTACACAATGACTTCTTTGTTCAACTTTTTCAGTACAATGATTTTCCTACATGGCAGAAAATAACATAAATCAATTGATATATATTTATAACAGTTTTGAAATGAAAAATAAAATTCGAAATGACATACCTATAATTGATTTCTTTTCAAAGAGTTTCAAAAATTTCTTTGTACACAACGTTTTTAGTTGTGTTTGTTACCTTTCCATCTTCATCCAATATAAGTATTTTCAATCCTCTTTTGGTTTTGACTCTAGAAATAGCAACATATAGTTGGCCATGTGTGAATATAGGTTGTGGAAGATAAAGGCCGACTCTAGAAAGTGTTTGTCCTTGACTTTTGTTAATCGTCATTGCAAAGCATAAAGATATCGGAAATTGTCTTCTTTAAAATTTAAAAGGCAACCTAAATAATAGATATAATTTTGGTTCCTAAATTGAAAAAAATAATAGATATAATTTTTCAAAGCCTAAAAATTAACTTTTCCACCTTGAATATGCCTTGACCTTAATGGTTTAAGAATGCAAAAGCGTGTGGGTCAATGCAATGCCATGTCGGTACAAACACGATTCAACAACCTTTACGACACGCACGCACACTTTGTTTTGCCCTTTTTAACTTTTACTTCTGAAACGCACAGAACACAAGAGAAATCGCCGACCAAACTTCATGTCGATCAAAATTAATCACTTCTATTGATGGGGAAGATGTTTGATTCATGAGAGAAACCGCAGAGCATATGTTTAGGGTTGCTTTAGTTACAAACTTTCTCCTAAAGTAATTTCATGTTTCAAATTGTTTTCATTAACACCCATCTCTAAGAATATAAATATAATAACTGTTATAATTATAATTATATATATATATATATTAATTTTATATTATTTTGTTTAAATTTAAGATATTGCTTATGATATTTAAATTTAGTATGTTACAAATTTAAAATCACTCGTTACATATGGGAAAAAAAAGGAGATGTGAGATAATAAAAGTTTAAAAGCTGTAAAAAAAAATGAAAAGTAGTGATGAGTGAGAGACAGAGAATAAACCTCCTTTAAATAAAATTATAGATAATTAAGTCTAAATTAAAAAAGTTTACACTGTCATGCACGTGCGTCAACATTTGGAACAGTGAACCCAAATAGAACACAACGGTTTCAGACTTCTTTGTTCTGCATTAATATTTTAACAGGTGAATATGTAAAGAAATATTAAAAAAATGTGAAATTTAATAAATTTTCAGAAGAATTGAAGAAGTAAAATAAGCTTAAGAGGAGATTAATAGAAATTACACGAATTTAACTAAGTTTATTGACTCCGAGTAAACGAAAATTTTGGGAGATAATATTTAAACGTGATTGAATACGTTAGTGTAGTGGCTTAAAAGTAATTGCACGCGCAAAAAAACAAGACTTTTTCGTTGTCTAAGTAAACGTTTTTTCTATAAAATATAGCACTCAACAACCTTGTATTTGGTCTTGCCTCCATTCTTGAATAAACAAAAAGCCCACATGCATGACAACCCCTGGTTACTTTTAGCTGCAGAAGTGCTTCGTCCTTGGATTTGTTCTCTGTTGTTTTGGCTTCAAAGTGCAGATCATGCTTTCCCTTTCAGTTAAGGTGATAATCTCTAAACGTATTTGCTGATCTTCTTTTGTATGATGATGTTGTGGGAGGAAAGTGATTTTTACATATTTTACCATACAAGTGTCTGTGATTGTTAAGTTGAAGTTGAAGGAGATGCAGCATCTTGTTTTATTTACCTGTGAAAAAAAAAAGCTACTTTTTCTTTTTATGGCAGTTTTGAGTTTCTGGAAATTGGTTGCTGATTAACTTTTTATATGGTATGTTTAATTGGGAGAAATCACTTTCAAGTTTGAGCTCTTTGTTTTTTTATACTGATGATTTTCGCTTTTTTGTCCTGCTTTTTTGTTTTCTTAAGGAAAAGTTTTGTGGAACACTTCGGATTTTGTTGAGTAACAGGGTGATTTTTCAGAATTTCTGTGTGTTTGTGTGTTTGAACTCTGAGTCTATTTGTATTTGGTTGCTTAAACGTTTTTTGGTTTATACTAGGAAGCCCCTATTCACCTTTCTATGTAATTGAGTTGAAGTTTTGAGCATGTTTCAAGTTTGAGTTCAAGAAAATACTAATAGATCTTCTGAGGAATTGTAAATCATGAATTGCTTATGGGAGGCCTTCTGAACAATTCTATTTTTGTACTTTTATAATGAAAAAGGAATAATGGGACAAAGAATGAAAAAAGCTCTTCCTTTTAAGTACCAGGTGTTCCAAGATTCATCATTTAATTAGGTTTATCAAGCTAATCTCCAATTCTGGATTGCATCAAATTTGAAAGACAAACAATAACACGGTGGACTGAGACTGCATTCTTGTGTTATATAGTTATAGTTCTCGTTATTTTGTTATCTAACTTTGTTGCTTTAATTGTTGTGTCACCATTTCTGCAGAATATAACAGATTTCGAGTTAGGTGCTTAAGTTCAGCTGGAATTTGAGTATAATGTGGACAACGATCACATAACTTAAATAGCACCAACAATTGTTGTTCCAAAAAGGAGAAAACAGAGAATTTTGGACTGTTTATATTAGAAAAACACATTGCTGTTGTGTTTTCTACGTATATTCAAAGAACCGGTTAATTTTCAAAAGCAAATGTCTCAGAAGCATAAAATGTCCTACGAGGCTGTCCAAAATCTTGGGTCATGCTGCTTCCTACAAAGTGAGAACCTAGACTACTATTCATCCTCTGATAACAGCAGCCATGCAACCTACCCTTCTGTTCGTACTTTAGAACAATATTGCACCCTGGAATCTTCTACAAAGAACAGTTTTCCTTCCCTAAATTCTCCATCTACTGTTAGCTTCTCACCTAACTATAGCCCACTCTCAAAGCTACAGCCAAAATCATATGTGTTGAGTTCACATAATTCTCTTGAAATTGCTAATGATTCACTGGAAAATGAATCTTGTTTGACGCATAATGACAATGAGCTGAGGCACAAGATAAGAGAGCTTGAAAGTGCTATGTTGGGACATGATGCAGATATTCTGGATATGTATGATACTGTGATTCCAGAGGAATCTCATTCATTTTTGCTGGAGGCAGAAAGGTGGAAGAAAATGATGGAGATGATATCTAGAGGGGATTTGAAGGAGATGCTTTGTGCATGTGCAATAGCAGTGGCAGGAAATGATATGGAGACAACCGAATGGTTGATGTCAGAGTTAAGAAAAATGGTCTCAGTTTCTGGCAATCCAATCCAACGATTGGGAGCATACATGTTGGAGGCTCTTGTTGCAAGATTGGCCTCTTCAGGAAGCACAATCTACAAAGCCTTGAAATGTAAAGAGCCTACTGGTAGGGAACTCCTTTCACACATGCACCTACTTTATGAAATTTGCCCATATCTCAAATTTGGTTACATGTCTGCAAATGGGGCTATTGCTGAAGTCATGAAGGGGGAAAGTGAAGTCCACATAATTGATTTTCAGATCAACCAGGGAATACAATGGGTGAGCCTAATCCAAGCTCTTGCTGGCAGATATGGAGGACCCCCCAAGATCAGAATAACAGGTTTTGATGACTCAACTTCAGCTTATGCCAGGGAAGGAGGTCTTGAAATTGTGGGAGAAAGGTTGTCAGCACTTGCACAATCATATAATGTACCCTTTGAGTTCCGTGCCTTAGAAGTTTCTCCCACTGAGGTTGATATTAAAGACCTTGAACTTCGACCTGGTGAAGCTATTGCAGTGAATTTTGCCATGATGCTGCACCATCTTCCAGATGAGAGTGTGGATGGTCAGAACCATCGTGGCCGGTTGTTGAGACTGGCAAAGTGTTTGTCTCCAAAGATCGTGACACTAGTTGAGCAAGAATCACATACCAGCAACCTCCCATTCTTCCCCCGTTTTGTTGAGACAATGAACTACTACTTGGCTATTTTCGAATCGATTGATGTTGCTCTTCCAAAGGAAAACAAAGAGAGGATTAACGTGGAACAGCATTGTTTGGCTCGAGAAGTTGTCAACTTAGTAGCATGTGAAGGGGCAGAAAGAGTGGAACGCCACGAGCTTCTCAAGAACTGGAGATCACGTTTCACCATGGCTGGATTCTCAACATATCCATTGAACTCCTTTATTACTAGTTCGATTAAAAATCTTCAGCAAAGCTACCAGGGACATTACACTCTAGAAGAGAGAGATGGAGCTCTATGTCTTGGTTGGATGAATCAAGTTCTTATTACTTCTTGTGCTTGGAGGTGAAGATCCAAAGGAACTGGTTCATATTTGTTATTGCAGACTTTTGTTAATTTATGTATCATCCTAATCCTAGCAGAATTCCTCATTTCAAAGTCAAATTACTCTGTAGTTTGTTAGAACACACTATATTTATGTCAATAATTCCAGTACCAGCAAACACGATACATAAAATTTAGATACCCTTACAATAATTCCAGTACTAACATGTATTCTGTATTTTTCTATGATACCCCTTACAAAGATAAAAAGAATAATGACAATTTACACCTACAAAACTTGTTAGCTGAAAATTATTACAAAACAAGGAAGAACAGAACTGGGATTTTTTACTACAAATTTTTCTAAGCTAAACTGCATTTCTCCTAACCCAGTTGAGCCAGGTCCTTCATATTCACCATCAACTTCATTTACTCGAGTTCCAGCAATTATCCTGCAAATTATTGCAGCCTTTTTCACGCTATGTACCCTGGCAGTTGCAATTCCTCTGTTACTCAATTCTTTGTCACTTGTGTTCGGGTGAATGTCTGCGTATTGTGTCTTGAAGTTAAATTGAATTATTTGGCAAAGATAACAAGATGGATCTTTACAAAGATCATGAACTCTCTTCGTAGATTTCCCATGGAAACATCTCATTGTAGTACCATAGAACCGCAACAGCTCATTCCCATCAACAGTGCTCCTTGGATGCCTTGGATATTGCTCAGAGGCCACCTTCTTCACATTTTCTCTATATTTTTCAAACCTTTCAAGGACTTCTTCTGAGTAGCTCACCCTGAGGACTGTTCTAACCTTTTTCAGTGGCTTTGATGTGTTGAGCCAAGCCTTTTGAAAGATCATTTCCACAATTTTTCTTGATGGGTCTCCAACACTCAGTTCTGCCAAAATTTTACAATGATGTGAAAGAGTTCACAGAATTTAACACACAGTGAAAAAAAAAAAGATAAAGGAAGTTTCAAGTATACCTCAACTGCTCCAATTAGTTTTCCTCTTAAAAAGTTACAAGCCTGTTACATTACAATGACTTCTGAAAAATCATAACTTTTATATTTCAAGCTTCTTTATAATGAAACACTTTGAGTTTTGAAGACATGAAAGCATGTTGTGTTGATGCAAATAGGAGCAGCATGCAACTTAGTAACTTACCATGAAGCCTTCCCAGTGTATTGCTTGGTCTTGAAACTACTAGGCTAGTTGGAGTTTGCATCAGAGGTCTATTATATGCATTCGTTCTCTCCCATTCTGAAACACAGCCACTTCCCTTGCTGCATTTCGTTTGCTGCTTGATTACATCGTTGATCTTGTTTCCACATTTGACATTATCCTTCAAGGAGACCCATAAGGCATGCATCTCGTTCTTTGCTCCTCTTCTTCTTTGTGCCGAGTGGAATATATGACCACAAAAAAAATGGTTTCTAGTGAACAAGTTTGTTGTCTCAGTAACATGCACAAAGTTGAGGAACAAAGAAAACAAAGAATATAACTTTTGTTCACTAAACTCATTTTTTTAAAATTTAACGGGAAAAAATATATAATCTTGCCGTTATAGGTACATTTGTTTTTATTTCTTGCATTACGTTAACCAAAATTAAAATTTATGTATAGAGATAAAAGATTATAACTTTGTCTCTATAATTATCTTTTATTTAGTTTTTATAGATTTTACCATGACCTTGTGTTACTTTTACAGTATTGTAACGGCAACAAAGACAGGGAATAACACTAAAAGAAAATTAAAACCGTCCTTTGGTACACATTCTGGATTAAATTCATTTGGTATTAAGACAAAAATGTTTTAACTTTTTCTTTCTCCTTCTGTCACTACGCGACACATATGTTGGATCTGTTTTCAAAATGTGAAAGAAATGTCTACTCTGGAATGTTTTTAAGAAATGCAGTACACCAGTGGACTCTCCTTAGTCATTTAATGTCTTTTTGTCAGTGTTGGCCCAGCTGTCCTTTGATTTAAATTTACTTACAATGTTAATATCAAAATGGGGACCGATTAAGTGATTTTTTCTAGTAATTTCTTAATTTTTATGTGTTGAATGATCAAATTTAATCTAAAAAGAAAATATAAAAGAAACCAGTTAAAAATTGTGCAAATTTACCCAAAAGTCACTGAATCTGTTCCATAATCAAATTTTACTAAAAGGTAAGATTAGCTACACCAGTTCAATCATGAAATATGTATCTAAAGTGTGATTTTTGAGGGCTTAACCTTACGTTTTGGCTATGTTACTTATACAAGACTTTTTGCAGTATCAGTTTTTCTCTGTAATTCTCTTTACCACGTTATTTTTCTTTTAAAATATACAAACTTTAAACTTATACATTAAATATAGTTTCTCTTTTGATTTATGAAAAAGAAAAAGCGATCCGCTCCAGTCTAAAGACAAAATAGAATATCTTCCGTTTGCATATGGTTCTGAAAAGTCGCTTCACATATCAAAGACACAATCATACAGAAACATGGTTGTCTTTTTTCTTTGGTATAAAGAGTCATGCCACTAGCACTGCCACTGCTTTTCTATTTACATGAAAAATAAAGCAAATAAGAGATCAAACTCTCTTATCTCTAATCTGGTGTTTATTTGTGTAAAATCTAGAACCATTTGAGCTGGCATAAGAAATCAATCATAATGCTATGAAGGGTTCAAAATGATGGTACGATAAGGATGCAGAATTGTGCTCATGGGTGGTTTCATCTGACTCTGAGGGGACAAGGATCAGTTCAGAATCTATACATCTTGGTTCCACAAATGGAGCAAGACGTGGCTGCATGATTCTTCAGTCCTGATTAAGCTAAGACAAATATATGAATTTAAGAAAGTTGTACTTTACTTGCACCGCAATTAAAGGCCAACGTGAACATGTCAGACTGGTTCAAAGATAAAGCCAAGAGAACCAATCGTCATCAAGGATGTACTACTCTATCAAGATGCCAAGGGTAGTTAGCATTATGCAAATCTCAGTTACTGATATATTTACTGTAAAATAGTGCTAAAACTCATCTTTCATCTGTTTTTCTCTTTGTAGAAACATTCTTGAATGCACCTAAAATTCTTCTAGCTATACTAATCACGCCTTGGCATGTGACAACTGAATACAATATAGCAGCTAAACTAATGACAATGCAATGTACTAGGAAATTTGCAAAAGGAAAAAGAAAAGAAAATCCTTTTTTTTTCTTTTCAGTTCTCTAGAAACAAACAAGCACTGCACACTCGGCAATGCTGGTCCCCCCCTCCAAGTTACAGTCTGAAAGGGACTGTGTCCTTTTCTGTGCTGAAACCAAGGGATTTCGCTTTATCAGTTGCCAAAGTGAGGATAAGGTATATATGTACGTAACTACGTATAATATAACATCCACCGAGTTTTTTGTCTGTGAATAGAGAGAATAGACACATCTATCTATGTAAAAATCTAATGGTTATCTATCTCACCTCACATCCTTGTCAATCACGCAAGAGGGTGTTTGAAACACGTTCAGAGATCAGAAAACCGTGACAACGATGAGAGAAATGCAAAAGCTAAAACTTGTAGCCCTCACTTTGATGTGAAAAACCAAATCCATGCTCCATTTCTAAACAAGTACAAAAATTATGCAAGTCTAATCTACAAAAAACAGTAAGAATATCCAACATTTACAGATCACGTGCAGTCCAACTTCATTATATCAGAACAGATCATCAATCACGGGGTATGTACGACTTGTAATCAGTGCAGTGGGGACTAGGGACCGAGTCTAACCAACGTGAAATACTGAACACGAGATACAATATTTAGCAAAAGGCTTTATGCACTTTTACAAGGTTTTGTGGGAGCAACTTTGATATCAGCCTCATATTTATACAGAAGAATTTGGATATGATTATAAATAATTATACAATTACAAAGATTTAAAAGTCAACATGATGGAGCTGCTACCAATTCTACATAACGGCAGCTCTCAAATAGTGATATAAACATAAAAGAACTATCTGCATTTTCTTACAGAAAATGAGATGTTACACCTTTGAAGCTATACCCGCCAAAAATTAAAAAAGAAAGTAAAATGTTACTCAGAACTTTTATTTTCATGTCTGATGTGTGATCAACTTCATGGACCCATTAGTATTCTTCCCATGCTCTGTGGGCAAGGATACGAGGCATGGTTTAAAGCCGGACCATCAGTCCTATTGTCTCTAGAACCATAGGGATTAGAGCTGTTATTTAGAACACCAAAGTATACTGGAGCTGAGGTAGTATGAACAAACTTGAAATTGGAATTACTTGTGTGAGTTTGAGTGTTCCCAAATTCAGAGTGCATTATTTTCCCTTGTGCATTTGATCTATGTTCAGCAGCTGAGCTAATTCCCATCCCAAGGTCAAGGCTAATGGTATCACTTTCTTCTAACTTAATTCTTGTCTGTCCAGCTGCTGCTACTGCCATGTCATGGCTGCTATTCTTTGCAGCTGGTACATCATGGTTGTGTTTACCCTCATATGTGGTTATCACTGCTTTTGGATCATGAGATGCCCTCTCCACATGTTTTCTGACAGGGCAACCCGCATTTGTGCATTTGTAATAACTCCTACATAAGCAGCATAGTAAGATACAAGATTAACAAGAAATATGTAGTTGAGTAGCAGATTTTAGCACTGCAGTTAGTATGAATCATAAACATGCAACAAGAATATCAAGGTGTACAAAGCAATATTTGATTTGACTTCCATGCTTTTAAAGCATTTCCTGAAGTAGCCACACAACACACTAATATAGAATACACTGTCCACATGTCCTCCAATCTTTTATGACTGAGTATAAAAGCCAGCAATGATATGAATATCTTCTTGTCCTTCCCCTCCCCGCACCCTAAATTTTCTCACAACTTGATATGGGTATACAAAAATAATGTCAGCTTCTTTCCTTTTGGATGTGACATCTACTCCTCAATACTCTCCTATAATTAATAGTCTACTGCCACTTTATTGCTCCAACATGCTTCACAGCAAAAATATTAGCAATTATGCTTCACAGCAAAAATATTAGCAATTATGCTATTAATTTTCAGTTTGTGTCATACCTATGCAAGTAATTTAATCACTCTAGTTCCTCATTCTCAACAACTTTATACTACAAAGGAGAAAAATAAGAAGCTTCTGGATGAATATTAAAAACAGCTTTCAAAGTCATCCAAGAGAAATTCCTCCTCCTAATAGTCTAGCAAGTTATTTTTCCATTGCTGTTCTTGAAACTGTAAAACATCATCTACCTCGCCCATAGATCCATCAAAGTATCCCATACCAAAATGTTCGTGTTTACGGGATTCATTTGTCTAGCTTACTTTTAATGAGAGCTTAATACCAATAATAAACTTTCTTCCTCGCTTTTGCAACTCTGTGTTTGTGTGTGTGTGTGTCCCTCGCATTTGCATGTCTGAATATAATGTAGTGAAAGATGCAGACTTTGTTTATGGACCAGGTAAGCTATAGCTGCAACAGGGGTCTCAAAGCGAGAGACTAGCTAACACCAATCATGATAAAAAAAAGATTGAAAAGTGAATATTCAAGTTACAAAAAACTATTATATCATGTTAATTCATCACTTCAATTATTGTCTACACAGCAAGTACAAGATCAAAAGCTTGACAATAGTAAAAAAAAATCATTTTGACAAATCACATACATTAAATTGGATTTATTAATTTAACTTCTATTCTGAGTGGGGACATACCTTGGGTTAGGATTGCCTCTCACCACCTTTTGGCCATACTTACGCCAGCGATACCCATCATCCAATATATCAACCTCACTCAAAGTTTGTACAACAACCCATGGCTCCCGGATAGGCTTAACTACAGGAGTGATGTCAACATTTCCAAGTTCCATTTTTCTACTCAACAAAAAAGAAAAAAACTCAGCAGCAGTATATGAGCACACATGCTGAAGAAATTCAGAGCTTCAACCAAATTGTCATACCTCCGCTTTGAGAAGGGATCATCATCATCAGCGTCATCACTAATCCTGTTTGACGCAAACCCGACACCCTCTAAACCATCATCGTTTGTTGCTACAGGTGATGGCTCAGAAGCACTGTTGGGCTCAGCAGCATGAGACAACTGACCATACATGGAGGATGCTTTGTCTACAAGAAAAAATTAGAAGAAAAAGAAAACCAGCTTATTTTCTCTGAAATAAGTAATAATAATATGTAAGCTATGATAAGCATCTGGCTGGTATTACCATCTAGGCCAGCCAAAGAAGAATCCTTATCGGATCTCTCTACTTGAATAGACATAACAGTACCAGTAGAGTATCGGCAGCTTGGTTGAGGTTTGGGGTGATCATGTGTTCCCTTGTAAATTATCTCAGTGATTTGACCATCATGAGAGCGTTCAAAAAGTTTTTTCACTTCACAGTTTGGATGTGTACATTTGTAATAACTGCGTGGAAATTCACTTCCTTTAACAAGTTTTTGCCCGTACTTTCGCCAATTGTATCCATCATCAGATGTTTTCTCAGCTGCAACTGAAAGTCCATTGCCTCTAACCTCAACATGTGATGCTTGAAGCCCAGTAGCTGTGTTGCTTTTGTGGTTAACGTCATCCAAATCAACATCAACAGGAGCACTAGGACTAGAACTAACCATTTGTACAGGTGATGATAGACTTAATTCGTTAGCAGGAACTGCTATCTCACTTTCACCTAATGGTGAGGAAACAAATGATTGTGCTTTTCCTAGACCTTCTACTTGAGTTGATTGTTTGATAACATGGTTATTGAAGTCTACAGGAACCTTTACATGAGCAAATAGCATTGGATAAGTGCTATGAAATTAACAATCTTCAAAACAATATTAATCAGAACATGAAAACACCATATGTTTTTATCTAACACTATAATCATGTATGGGACTATAAATTATAAAACCATTCAAATGAAACAAGACTTTAGAATTTATTGTCTCATGCGACAAAGTATGAGCAAGCAACACCAATCTTGATAAATTTGAATTCTGTTGAATTATCTCATCTTGTTTTGTCAGTTAGCACACAGATTTAAACCAAGTAAAATCAGGATAGGAAACAAAAATTTGAGCTCATTCGTCCATGTCATTTGAAAGTTATTTTAATCAAAGTGTTGTCAACATCAATTGCATTACCATATTCAACCTGTTGAGTGGTTTAAACTCAAAGAAGCTTGATTTCCTGTCATCAACAGTATTGGTATTGAAGCATGCAGTGGTTAATGCAAATGTAGCAGAAGCCTTAGAACCATGTACTGTTTGTTGAAGCTTCCGGAGAGACCCTGTAGTTGGTGAAGACTCCACCTGCAACGCATGGACAAAAAATATTTAAACTATGTGCTTTTTGAGCAACAGTTCAGGAGTGAAATGAAAAATTTAAACTAAAATGCACAGAAAGATACGGGGAACAATTTCTCTTCTCAAAAAACCAATAAAAGGAGAGGAGGGAAAAGGAAAAAACACAGCAAGTTCCTGAATATCTGAAAACCCTAAGGCCTCAAACAGCAATCAATAAACCTAGGAAGTCAGTAATAACAGCAGAAAGAGACCACATATATAATCTTCTGAGTAAACCAATAAACCTAAACTAATTGAATGGTTTTATCAGCTAGTGATGTAAGCAACCCAAGCGTAAGCAAAGTTTTTTACTTTCTCCTGCTGCCGATATTGCATATTGTTTATTTGGAGTCCGTTTGACAAAGATACCACAGTCGTTATAATTTGCAAAAGTTAGTTATATAAACAATCAATCATAACAAAGAAAAGACACTCCTACATGAATGTAGCAAATCATTCTACTCGAATTAGGACCATACAGACTATTACCGTCTAGAAACAAGTCCTTTCACAAAATCCAGACCCACAATCTTTCTGACATTCCCTATATTATTCTCACAGCACACATAACTAAAATCAATCCACTAATCGTTGGTAATGCTTGATTCGCTTGCTCCACATATATAAATGGAAAAGGAAAAGAAGAAGACTTTTCTGTGCACTCTGCTGCACCGTTGAAACAAAAACAAACAAAAAGGGCAAGCACCAACAAAAAAGAGGATTCATTATGTGAAAAAACAACACTGACATTAAAATAAATAAAAGGAGAATGTCGAGCGATCCTCAGCTAAAGTTATATTCCACCAAAGAGAATACCGTATTTAAGCATAAAGCAGCCAATACATAATCCTATAAGAGCAAAAGCATCAGAAACTAACGGACCCATACAAAAAAAATGTACTACTAAGTGAAGGATCAAACGAGTAAAGAGCCAGCTCTAAAGAAACAATTTTCCACGAGGCTGAACCAGCATATAAGAATTTCGAATTTTACATAACAAAAAAAAGCATCTGCAGCTCATTACTCACCAGCATTCAAATCAAGTCATTCTAAATCATCAAATTATTCCACCAAATCGATAAGAGTTGACACCAACCCAGATAAGCCCTATTGGGTAGCTGAGAAATCCCAAGAAAATCACAGTGAAAAGAACAATTTTTTATATGCCACTCACTATAAGTGGCCTTTACCTTATATGTGTCAAGTAAAAAAAGAACAGTAAAACACAACCTTTGACCAAAATGAACTAAAAACGACAACATTCCCCCACTGAATTCACTCAAGCATTTACCTTTCCTTCTTCTGTTCCATCTCCTCTCAGAAAACACAAAAACCCTCTGAAAAAATGAAAACTCTCCCTCATAAACACCAACCCACTTATTTCCATTCTTCACCAAAGCAAACACTTCAATTGGAGTTCCCAAAGAAGAGGAGGAAGAAGTAGAAGCAAAAGAACACACACACTCACTCACTCACCTTCATGTTGGAGAGAAGAACCGGTGATTCCAGAAACGACGTAGGACTCAGTCCCGGAGGAATCGTGATGCAGGGCGACCTCGAGATCGGAAGCTTCGCCGGCGCAATCAGCTTGTACCTCGCCGTGGAATTCTGACCCGAGCCACCTCGATTCGGATCCTCGGATGCCCCGTTGAGGCAGAGCTCCGAACTTGGGCTGGGCTCGGCGGAGGTGGTGGCGGTGGAGGCGTCCATTGTGGGCGGTAGCGTTGATGAGAGTCAGAGCAGAAGTAGGGAGGTAGCGAAGGGCAAAAGGGTCATTTCAAAGATGCAATTTTTGTTTTGTGGGTGTTGTGTTGTGTTTGTGTTTTGTGTTTGAAGGTTGTGTTGTGTCAGAGATGCTGTAAGAGACTCAGTTGACTTACAATGTTGGATCTCTCTTTCTCTCACAAACAACTCACTCACATGTCTGTGACTCTCTTCTCTTCTCTGTCATTTTAAACCCTTCTTTCTCAACTTTTTTTTTTTTGTTACTTCTCTGTAACTAAACTCACACCAACACACACAAAAAAAAATCATCATGGAAGTAATAATTGAGGTTGAATTGTAAGAGTGTCTGGATTAGATTAATTTGGGTTAACAGTAAATTTAACATATTCAATACTTAATTAGATTGGTTTAGTTATTATGATAAAAATAAAAGTTGAGTTTTACTTCTTATTTATTTTATATAATTGTTAATATTATCCTAATGCAAGATAAAACAAAATATTATTTGGTATTTAATGATTTTTTTGAAATAATATAGTAAAAACATAAACAAATTTAAAAAAAAGGTGGTAAAATCAAACACTTTCATAAGAAAATAAAGCAGTAACACCTAAAGTATGATAATCTAAAAATTAAAAGCCAATCTAGTTTAACAAATTCAATCTAGATTTTAACAAATTTAAATGATGAGTAAAAATTTACCGTAAATTTTACTTATTCATTGTTTTAAAAGAACATATTAATATATTAAAGGGGCGAAACAAAAGGATGGGATGGAGAGAGAGAGAGAGAGAGAAAAAAAAAAAATGGATTTGTGTGGATTTTGCTTTTAGACTTTTTAAAGCTGATAGGTAGATGATTATGTCACTGAATGATACACAATTGGACAAAGATTTTGTAACAAAATGATTATGTTACTATTCGTTAAGAGAAAATATTGTTTATTTAACTTAATTTAATTTTCGATGTTGTGTTTGTGGCTAGTTAATCTAGGTAAGAGTTGAAAGTGATAAGTGGTGTGCCAAGTACCAACCAACTCTATGTTACTCTTCACCACAGCAATCACCACGAGTGATTGGTGCAAAACTGTGAAACCCTTTTTCCACAAGTTGAAAGCCAAAGCTAAACCAGAATTAGTTCACCAAAAGGGTTAGATTCACATAATTTAACCCCATGAATGGGAGAGTCAGTCTCAAGCAATACCTCAGTGTGTAGATTTTGTCTATGTTACATGAACTTTGATCACAGATTCAATTCAAGGAATGCATTGTCGGCAATTCCCACAGGGAAACTGTCATGTTTGTGCAGTGAATGAAGTAGCAAAACAAAAACAAAAACAAGAACAGAGAAATGGATTAAACGCCAATTAGTACAGAGAATGGTGTTGTGGTAGGGTTTTGGAATTCACTAACTACATTGTTTAGGGCATCTAAATGTGGCAATTTGTTGACCTGACCACTTAAATTCCATTTGGGTATTTTTCAGTGACAATAATAAATGAGAATGTTGTCAATTTTTCGTGGATATGCTGTAAAGATCTAGGAAAGAGTAAGTTAACATGTTGGCCTCACACTATTAAATATCTTCTTTTTTTACTAATCTCACACCATTTTGTTCAAAGGGGTTAAAAAGGAGTTGAGGCTCAAATTTTGGTTTACTACTATAATGTGTAGGGTATTATTAATGAACATGGTCTAGAAAAGCACAAGAGAAAGAAACATTTCATTGGAGTTTGTTTTCCTTTCTCAAAATTTGGTGTGGTTTTTTACTTTTAGCAGTTTGAAGACAGAGAAGAAAGTGAAGGGTGTACTTAGCCTATAATTAGGTGAAGAGAAAGGAAAACAGCAACAACAACAAATCTAAGCATTTAACGGCTTGAGATGCAGTTAAAGCAAAGTTCTCACTGGTTTTCTAAATCTTTACAATCTTTTTGTTGAGTAATCTTTTTCCTTTCAAATGAATTTGTCTATATTAAATGCTTAAGCACGTCATTTTCACATCCAAAAAATTCCTTGCCTTGTATATCTCTCATGATACTTCCTCTTATTTGATAAAATTTTGCAGATTAAATTGAAACATGAATTACTTATTCACCATGCATTTTCTTTCTCCAATTAATTTACTTCAGAAATTTTAAAACCGTAACAAAATAAATGTTTTGTATAGGAACAGATATTTTCTCAGAGTTTGCCTGGTATCTTCAAAATTTTATATGAAAATCACAGATGAATTTTTAAGTAGTTGTTAAATTAAGAGAAAAAAGGTCATAAGATTTTTACCAATGAGTTTCCAACCTTATTTTTAATGTTGTTATGCTTATTTCTCAGAGTCTTTGACAGGTTCTGCATAAAAAAATAATTCTCATTCATCTGAGTTGCTTCTTGTAAATTGAATTGAGTTTCTTTATTGATAGCGTTGGAATGGTAGTTCATTATAAAAAAAAATGCCAAATGAAAAAGAAATAAAATAACCTTAAGATAATATGTAACTTAGTCCCTTATGATAAAATATTGACTCTGGCTAGTGTATCTGCTACTAATCCTAAATCTGGTAGACCAAAAAGTTTGCAATATATATTATTAATAACTGTTCTTTGCCAAATGAAAAACATTAGTCATAAATTGATGAGGGATGCAAGGTCCATTTTCTTCTGAATGAAATTCTCACTACCAAAAAAGAAGAGAGATGGCATGTCATCTACGGCCCATTTCCATGGAACACACTGAGAATACGTCTCAACCATCACTGTAGTAAACATACAGAAAACGAGGTCTCTTACACGTTACAATATCAAACCAAAAAGATTAGCAATGGTCTTAGAAGGTGAGATGAATAATCTGCACAGACACATCTTTTCATAGGTAATAGATCACTTCAAAGGTACAACAGTATCAGATCCCTCTCATACACTTGTTCTTCTTTTAGTGTTAACTATTCATAAGTAACATTCAAGCTAATTCATTCATTCAGCTAATAACTTCCTAGTTAGAGATGAAACTACAGTGCAGAAGCATATAGTAAAAAACCAAATGGTGCTAAAAATATTGCTAAGAGAACCTACACCTAGCAGGATATGCATACACACATAACCCACCTTCAGAAGACATGGGTTTCAAACTTAAGCATGTGATTGTCATTGGCAGTGTGACAATGTGAGCAATTCCAGTAGCCATTTTTCTTTATTTTATGTTATCAACTGTACTGAACTTTTTCCCCCACTTCATGACTAAAAAAATACAAAAATCTATATAGACTTCAGACAGCCCAAAAGTTTATTTATTTTCCTACATTTTCAGTGTCACATAACCTGGATTAGCCCAAGGCGATGGAACCCAAACATATTGTAATTGGGCTGCTTTCTAAAAAATAGAGATATCAACTACTATAGACCAAAGCATACAGACCATGATTCAACCGAATACCACTACCATGATGACCTTTAACATCAACTCATCTACATCTGCTGAAGATGCAATATACTCAACTAGAATTAGTTCTATTAGACACAATAAAAATATTATCAATTGTATGTAAGTTGTCAACAAAACAAATGTCAAATGGACAATGAGATATGATTCATACTGATGATTATTATAGTACAGTGGGAATCATAATCCATAATAAGCACCCTTCACCATCAAAACATATGAATCAGTTCAAAATACAGAAGAATTTTCAAAATCAAAGAGATTAAAACATTGTTTCTTGCTAATTTTGGCACAAAAACCATGTTTGAAAGAAGCTAATAAAGCCAAGAACTTTTTTTTATTTCATACAGGATATTCATTAACCAAAACACAAAAGAAAAATAAAGAAACCATAGATGAGAAACTACTGAAAATATTTTTGTTCACATGAGCACAACAGACAGTTCATACAGGGTATTGACAAAAATAAGAAAAAAAATATCTTGTATTTTTCAATCCATGTGGATGATGCATGGTCTCACGGATGAGAAAAGAATACCATTCCCATAGGATCTATGTCAAGGCTACAGGACCGGATGGATTACCCTGTGCTTTTGGATTAAAATCCTTGAAACCGATGGAAGAGAAAATTGAATTTCTTTGTACAGTGAGAGGCAGCCAGACAAAAGTTACAATCTAGATGCAGTTGTCTGGCTATGGAGTAATGCTAAAATACTTTTAATTCCATAACTGCATTTAAATGTTTTTTTATTATTTACTAGTATGAAATTAAGCACTAGGACGTGGAAAAAATGAAGGGCTCTTGAAACAACTGCAGCGCAGACTAGTGTAACAAGTAATTACAAGCAACACTACAACTAATAAAAATATGGAAAGTGTCTATTTGGGCGGGTTTTACCTTTGAAACCCGATACTATGCCTCAATGCTTGGAAAAGACAATAAGCCTAGGCAGCGATCAAGTGCAAAAACAGAGAAGTTTAAAGAAGACCGCGATTAACCAAAAAGGAAGTTTATCGAAGTAAAATTATGCAAGTAATCAAATTTGTGAAACCAAGCATTCCCTCCCAATCCTTCGATACTGAATCTAGTTTCTTTCCTATAATCATTGGAATCAACAAAGCAAACTATGTTTTTATAATTTAAAGGCCAGAAGTGCAAAGTCAATGAAAAACTAATACCAAAGCTACCAACCCCTGTTCAGTATTCAAAAGAAAAAGCAATTTCTAGATCTACTGAGGATAAGATGTTCGATAATAACGCTGCAGACCATAACCACCATAGGCAGAGACACTATCATGATAACCAGAAGGCACAAGTGGCTCTGATGAATTTGGAAGAGAACCACCTTGACCAAGGTTGCCACTGGGACCCATTGGGACATCATCAAGACCATAAGGCCCAGCCGAAGCGCCTGTATAAGGCAAGATGGTTGGGGTTGGAGCCTTCATGCCATATGACATGGTTGGCAAGTTAATGAAGGGACTTCGATGTTCTGGCAACAAACCTGGTGACTGGAAACGAGGTTGTTGTTCAGGCAACAAACCTGATGACTGAAAATGAGGTTGTTGTTCCAACAACAAACCTGGTGAGTGGAAAAAAGGTTGTTGCTCCCGCAACAAACCTGATGACTGGAAATGAGGATGTTTGTAGTGGTGAGCAGTTGAACTGGCACCACCGACACTATTCAGGACAGCTGCAGAACCAATGGGGGCAGAAATTCGAGGACGCTTGAGCCCACCTTGTTGCTGCTGATGAGAGGGAGGCTTTGCAGAAAAAGCGGATGCACCATATTTTAAATTTCCCTTATGCTTCGTCAATTGTTCTAAACGCTGTTGAAGGCTTTCAGGTGGATATTCCGATTGAAGATTATGACTTTCAATAACCTTGATTGCAGATTTCAGTGCATGGACTTCTCTGGCTGTGATTTCATTCTGCAAAAACACACAAATAAATACAGGCAGTGACACTATACACCGGGTAAACAATCATGAGGTGAATACTTACCAGTGACTTCCCTTCCTCAGAAAGTCTTTTAGCAAGTTTCTGAGATTCATTCACGTGAGCTTTCAAAATGGGAATTGGTGGAATCTTATCCGCAAGATTGAACTCAAAAATATACTTGACAGCCAGAATATGTCTACACCTGTCAACAAGTTTCTGAACAAGACCTACAAAAACCCAAAACAAAATTTCCCTCACAAATTAAACCCCCAAAAGGGCAACAGTAGAAATCAAATTCAATTTACAACATTACGCTACTTAAAAAAAAAAAAATTAAAATCCAAAACCACATAACGTAAGCACTAGTGGCTAGTGGTGTTTTCAGTCACTGAAAAAAAATCCAAATCCAAGACCACATTACGCTAACATTTGCAAATTTCAAAAGTTACAGGAACCAAAAACACCATTAACCCTAAACACTAAAGTCACAACAACAGTTAACGAGCTAAAAGCCTACAACAACAAAACACAAACACAGTTACGTAACACCATCTCCAAACATCTAAGGCTAAACCCAAAAAAATCAAAACCAAATGAAAGGGCTCCAACCTGGAACTTTGTCCGTCAAACCAATACTTCGGTAGAGCTCAGGAAGATCATCATTGGCAGCAGCCATGGCAGAGAAGGTGAAAATCTCATTATTTGTCAATTCAGATAACAACCCATAAGCCGCTACAAACTGCAAGAAAGTCATGGCCCCAATACCTTCACCACCTTCACTGGGCAAGCTCCCCTTCCACTCCGCACACAACTTCTTTGCTCTCTTACTCACCTTAAAACTCATAGAAACGGACGCAGCCCTCAACTGCTGAAACAACAACCCGCAAGTCCTCTTCCTTTTGCGCAATTCCTTATCATCTTTCACCACATTCGCACCCACGACACCGTCCAATGCATCGAGAATCATCGACGCGGGATCGGAAGCACGCTTGAGGGCAGTCTGAAGTTCAACCTCGAGCGCAACCTTGTCTTTGAAATGATCCCCAACGTAGTCCCGCAACCCTTTTCCATCCATGCAGCTGCAGAGGGCGATCATGCGTTCCGCGTGGGTTTTGGGCAATGCGACGTCGTTCTGCGATGATGGGTCGGAACGGGAGGGTGGAAAGGTGGGATCTTTAGAGGGAGAAAGAGGTGGGTGAGTGTGTTGCTCATGGGATTCGAGGGTCTGGAGAAGGTGAAATCGTTCAGAGAGGGAGTTGTGGAGGGAGGTGAAGTGTGAGTCGATGTGGGACCAAGAAGGAGGAAAGAAGGAAGAAGAGAGAAGAGAGGAATGGGTTTGAAGATCATCGTAGGCTTTCTTCAAATTCTCTTTCTTGGCGTCCACCAGTTGCAGAGCCGCAGAGATGGTCTTCGACGAAGTCTGCATTGTTGTCGCCGTTCCTTCGTTCCCTCGGAGAGAGAGAGAGAAAGAGGATTATGAACAGTTTTCTGTGCAAATTGAAACCAGAATGAATAAATTCCTGAAATTGAAACGATGATAGGAAAGTTGGTTCAGTGCTTTGGTTTCTGTTCTTGAATTGTTGTGATTAGGTTGCAGAATCTAAGTTACAAAATCACTGAGAAATTGAAAATGTTGTATCCGAATCTGACTGGTAAATTGTTATCTTGGGCCTATGTTCCTTCGATGTGTGGGCTGATTTGTTCCAATCCAGCCTGTTTTTGTTTTTATTCGTGGACCACCTCTAATCAGAAATTCCTAAAATTCCTAGCTGAATTGTTTGTACATTCCTTTTTATACTCATCAAAACTTAATATTTTTTTTCTTAACATAAAAATATTTATTATTTTTTAAAATGTAATATTTAACACTGAGAAAATCTAATCTTTTTAGACTTTTTTTGTAGTGAAAATCATGACAGTTTAAAAAATATGTCAGATGTATGAACTAATTGGAGTTACATATAATAACTTAGACATGGTAAAATTGAATATTGGACCAAATTGTAGATTCCTTAAAACCTAGCGACTAAATTTTAGAATAATTAGAATTAGAATTTCATATTTTTTATTCATTTTTAATGAACTTATTATTATTATTATTATAATAATAATAATAATAATTATTATTATTATTATTATTATTATTATTATTATTATGATTATTATTATTATGCCGAAAGGCATTTTGTACATTTAGTGGGGCAGAAACCAAACAGCGAAAATAAAGAAGTGAACTTCTATAAAAATTCTACCAACACTCATGGTTTAACTAAATAAAAAAAATTATAACAACAAATTTTACATTTTTATTAACCTATAACCTTTCATAGTAGTGACATAAAAGGGAATTGAAAAAATAGATAAAGGATGAGAAAAATAAACTATTTTAGTGTGTTAAGTCTGAATCATCATTCTCAAATGTAATATTTTTTTTATTCTATAACCTCTTTGAACAAATTATTTTAATTTCGTATTTCTATTAACATGTTTATCTTTGTATTAAATCTATATACTTTTACCTATATGCTTTTTTCCTTCTAGAATAAACTATACATCTTAATTTTGTGATAAGAGGATATTATTGTTTAAGCTGTGTGATCCCTGATTAACATGCAATAATATTTGGGATATATACTTTTAATTACGTGATTAGATACATATTAATTAGCATACTCTATATTTATTATTTATTCCAATCTAAGTTTTATGAAATGATGGAGATTTTTTCAAAAATCTTTCAACAAATAAACTGAAATAAATATAAAATTAACATATCATTATTGGAAATCAAATCTTGAACTTAAAGTGATAATCCACTTTTATTTTCTTTGTTTGGCAAATAGGCATGTGATAGAAGTAATTACTAAAACTATAATACAAGCATGAGAAAGTTGTTCATACGTGTCCAAGTTTGAAACTAATAGAACATGATGATGAATATCCATTCCACCATGCACGCCATGGATAACTAAAGTCAAACTACAATATTTTTTAGGGTTTAACTTCCCTATGAATCCAATAAAAATAATAATAATGTTTAGTTATAATAGGCTAATTTTAATTTCTTAAACAGTATTTACATTTATTATTTAAAAATACTATTATTTTAAAATTTAATTGTATTTGTAATTTATAACAAACATAGATGAAATCATTTATTTGAGATTTTTCTACGACTAAGGTTTATGTTATTCCTTTTATTATACTTGTGGATGTAGTATGCTGAACCACGTTAAATTCTTGTGTCGTCTATTTTGATCTTTTTATTCTTTTTTTATTGCCTTGTTTCCAACATTTTTCAGCTAACATTGAAGCAGAAATATGTCTCAAATGGTATAAACGGTTAGTTTTGATGCACCAACATTTCAAAACTAAGATGGGGCGAATTGGTTTCTCAAACTTTTGATTTGTTCTTACACTTGAAAACTAGTTTCTATGAAATCTTTAATCGATTGACAAGAGAAATTTAAAAAGACATATTGTTTAACTTTTATACTTAGCAAAATGTAAAAGATAAAGAGAAGAGAGCACAAGAAATACCAAGATTTATACTGGTTCGATTCAATTGAATCTACATCCAGTCTCTAGCTATCCACACTAGAAATTCCACTATAACATCAATAGTTAGGACAATACACAATACAAGATCCACCTATGTACTTCCTACACCCTTGATACACACTCTTGAAAAACCCTTCAAGAAATGCAACCAGTAACACTACATAGAGTTTTACCAACACCTATCATAGTCATAGTGATAGAACAACATAGTTTCAATAACAAGAAACCAGAAATTCAGTAACCAAAATTAGTGTTTCAATGAAAGACTAATGATAGAAAGAATACACCTGATTTTATGTAAGGCTTGATATCACAATCACATAATCTTCTTGAATTATTGATGAACGACTTGAGAAACAATGAATAACCAATGCAAATTTCCTATAAGAACGCTCAAGCAATCTTTCTCTTTCTCTTTGATGTCTCAAAAACGTCACTCCAAACTGGTGCGATAATCTGATTTTAAAGTAGAGCTATTTTGTGATTTATCTAGTTTATTAGGTTATTTGGCTAATCAACTAGATTATGACAATGCTCAAGTTCATGTTCCATAATTAATCTAGTTGACTAGATTAGTATTCTAATCGACTAACAAAACAACAAAACAACAAATTTAACCATCACACACACATATATGTCTTGTTTGAATTTCAGCAATTCTATGCTATTATTTTTCTCATGGACATCACCAAAAACAACATAAATTCTCTTTTAAAAAATAGGAACATAAACAACTCAAATGCTATCATGAAGCACATTTGAAACTTCAGATAATCTTAACAAAATTTGGTTGAAAGGAATAAATTTACGCAATTATAAAGTTAAATGACTAAATTAGAACAAAATTTCAAAGATGAACTAATTATAATTTTCACTACAAGTTAAGAAAAAAAAAAAACATATCAATTTTAGAATTTTTATGAATTTATTCTAAATACAATTATGACAATATACAATTATTGTATACTTTATTTTCACATAATATTAAAAAAACGAGGTTAAGTATGTTTTTAGGTGCCATTTGACATATTTATGCTTCAATTTTATGTGAGAAATGCGTTTAAAATGCATTTTAAATGTCAAATAAACTTAACAAAATTTGATTTAGAGAATTAAATATACGCATTTAAAAGGATGAGAGATTAAATTGATTTAAATTTTCAAAAGGGACTAATTCCAATTTTCACTAAAAATGAAAACATCAAAAATATATTTAACCCTGTTTAAAATTAATAACATTTAATTCAGCCATACTTTATCATTAATTTTCTAAAAGTATTAATTGACATAGCATTAATCAGGTTATATATATATATATATATATATATATATATATATATATTATAATATCGTAAAAGCAAATGAAAATTAACTTATAGGATTAATACTGTATTTCTTATCAAAACTTATTACACCCTATTTAATAATTTATTTATTTTAAAAAATAATTCTATTTTAATTTTATAATGCTTTATGACTCAAATAATATATTATTATTACAACTATTAATATTGATATAATTGTTTTTTTATGTCACGTGAAATACATGTAGCTAAACTTCAACAATGAATTATTTTTGTGAAAATGTTTTAAAAAATATATGTAGTTCCTTAAAAAACATATATGTGATAGAATATTTTCTTAAATAAAAGGTAAACTGCATTTTTGTTTGCTTTCTACTTTTGATCTGTGAATCTGGTTATTTGTGTTTCTTTCCATGACTTTATTTCTTAAATTTTAGAATTTTCTCTTAGAAATATTTACCTAATATTTTATTATTTAAATTAATTTTTAAAAAAGGATATTTATTTTAAAACTTTTTTACATAAAAGTAAAAAATATATATTTATTTTTTATTATTTAAAATAAAATAATAAACTTCTCGATATAACATATCTTCATATTTTTTATATTTTTTATAAATCCCAAAAATTTCATAGTTATGCCTTTCTTTTTTCAATTTGACATACATTTATTTTTTAGTTTTATATTTTAATTAATTAAGCTATTTTTTATGGTGCTTCAAATAAACATATTAAGCTTACAACAATCCAATTAAGCAGAATTAATCTAGATAAATTCATAACTCAAAGATTAGATACAAAAGTTGTAACTTTTTTACAAATTTTAAAGAAAAACATAGTTAAAATTATACAAAATAAAACGATAAACAGACATATCTCACTTTCACTGTTAACTTTATTTTCTCATTTCTCTTTATTTGGATTCCTGTCACCACCAAGAGAATGTGATTCTGAAACCACAATCAAACTGTTTTTGTTCTGTTTTTTTTTTTTTTTTTTTCTTTTTTTTTTTGTTTTTTCATAAATTAACCTCCACCCCTTCCCTTTTCTCGGAAAGTAAAAACATGCAATCATCTCATCTGGACACACGCTCCTTTGTCTTTGTTGGACCCTCACGCGCTACCATTAACTCTTTACGCGTTGACCGACACAGCAAACAAAAAATCACAAAACGGGAAGAGCCTAATCGAAACGCAGTCGTTTCTCAGCAGTTAATTCCCAGGTTGCAGGATTTGACTTTTTTTCAACACCAAACAAACACGATGTACACAAGTATTTAATACTTATATAATAATTATATATAATAAATGTCTTAAAAACATTTAATAGTACTTTTCTATGCTTCATAAATGAATAAATACAAAAACTATTTATTAGTTATATATAAATAATATTTTTCTAATAGAAAAACTACTTAATAGTTATATATATATAGTTATATATATATATATATATATAATAAATGCCTTGAAAAAATTTAGTAATATTTTTCTATGCTTCATATAAATAAATAAATAGAATATCACAAAGATACAATTATAGAACAAAACAAAACAAAAGTTATTTTCTATACATTATTATAATGTCATGTACATCTCCCATATGACCCATGCCATGACGAGTAAAATTGAAGAAGAAATGAATTTGTTAAATGATTGATTATTTTTCTAAATTCATTAATGTTTAAAAGTCATAAAATTTAAGCAATTCGAATTGAGTAAAATACACGTTGAAAACAGTAAATGCTGCGGATTTTTATTTACAAAATTTGAATACGGCATCTATTTAAAGAAAAATAAAGTTAATATTTTTCACTAACTATATTAAATTTAAACAATGAAACAATTTGCTTTAGAAAAAAAACGAAGATATCAATTTTTATATTACAACTAATTTAGTGCGCAAACCACCCCATTAGAATATGTAGAAAAAGTTGAATTTGAAAAAGATAAAATATAAAAGAAAACAAAAAATATTTTATAGTATGATTTAATTTGACATTTAATTCTTTCTATATAAATAGTCTAAGGTATACACGTTTCTGATCCCTCTCATTTATATTTTTATTTATTTTTTGTGAGAAGTTTGAGGTTGGAGCGTAGTCAGCTTCTTTTTTTCTGCCGAAAGCTGCAGAATTTCATGCTTTTTCTCCTTTGGGGTTCAGCAATCGGTTCTCTTCACGGTATTTAATCATCTTCTTCTTCTTTCATGCATTATATTCATTACCATTCTTCTCTTATAGTCGCATACTCACGTAGTTCACCAGATTTGAAGCTTTTTGCGTGTGTTTTCTTTTCTGTTTTACTTATGCCTGATAAATTATTGGATGATCTGTGTTCACAATTCCAGGTAGTATTCATGTCTCACATACTTGGTTTCATTGACTTTGTTGGGCAAATTCAAAAGTTTTGACTGCATGTTAAGTGAAGATGAATCAGAATTATGAACATTTGCTCACACTAAAGATAAAAAAAAAAAAAAAAATTTTTTTTTATTTTATGTTGTTGCATTTACTGGTAGATTTTTTTAAATTTTTTATCACTAATTTTATTTATTTTTGTTTATCTCGTGATATACAATAATTTCTGCAGTGTGAATTTTTCCATTTGAAAACTTTAAGGGGGTTTTGTTATAATTCGTTCCCTTTTACTCTTACGAAATTCTGTGGCGTGCTGAATTTGGTTTGATCTGATTTGATTTTGGTGTTGTTGAGGTTCTGATTAGTGTTGCATGTCACAGATGCCGTTTGTTAACCCTGACCCTTCAGACAAAGATTCTGAGCCCTTTGTTGAGACAGATCCAACTGGTCGCTATGGTAGATACAGTGAGTTGCTTGGGAGTGGTGCTGTGAAGAAAGTGTACCGTGCATTTGATCAGGAAGAAGGAATAGAGGTGGCTTGGAACCAAGTGAAGCTGAGGAACTTCTGTGATGACCCTACCATGGTGGATAGGCTTTACTCTGAAGTGAGATTGCTCAGAAGCTTGACCAACAAAAACATCATCGCACTTTACAGTGTGTGGAGGGATGACCAGCGCAACACTTTGAATTTCATCACTGAGGTTTGTACCAGTGGTGATTTGAGGGAGTATAGGAAGAGGCACAGGCATGTTTCCATGAAGGCCCTCAAGAAGTGGTCCAAGCAGATTCTGAAAGGGCTGAATTATCTGCACTTGCATGATCCCTGCATCATTCACAGAGATCTCAATTGCAGCAATGTGTTTGTCAATGGGAATACTGGCCAGGTGAACCCTTTTACTCAATCATCGTTTTTCCTTCAGTTACGTGTTTGATAAATTGACAAAGTGAAACTCGATACAAAAATAAAAGCATGAAAAATTTGAAAAATGGTTTTAATCTTTTTGTTTATTTATTAAATTAAATTGCCATTGATTCGAAGCGTTCGGTGTGACATCTAAGCCATTAACTCGACCAAGTTATTACGTCTCCTGTTTGCCTGACAAACAATCGAATACATTGTTCGTAGAATAACAATTTGATGACTACTTTTTTTTTCTTTTGTTCTAAAGTTTTGCTATTACTGGGTATATTGCTTTCCACCTAACATTTGTGTTTCTAAGCTTTTGATGTTTTATCAAGTTGTCCAATAACGTGTTATTATGTTTCAAAATCTAACTTTGAAAGGCGATAGAAGGGATGAAGATGAGATGGAAGAGAGTAAATAGGGGAATGAATTACGATAGTATAAGAAAGAACATGAGCAATGGAAAATAGTTTTCAAGCACCAGAAGCAAACAAGCCTTTAGCCACCTATCAAACCAGAAACAATCTTAATTATACTTCTATGAAATGACACTGTGTTTTTTTATTAATCTTTTTTTTTTCGTTGTTATTATCAGGTTAAGATTGGTGACTTGGGTTTGGCAGCAATTGTGGGCAGGAGCCATTGTGCTCACACTATTCTTGGCACACCAGAATTCATGGCTCCGGAGTTATATGATGAAGACTACACTGAGTTGGTGGACATTTATTCATTCGGCATGTGTTTGCTGGAAATGGTGACACTGGAGATTCCTTACAGTGAATGTGACAATGTTGCAAAGATATACAAGAAGGTGTGTTCTGGAGTTAGACCTGCAGCCCTGAACAAAGTGAAAGATCCAGAGGTGAAGGCCTTCATTGAGAAGTGCCTTGCTCAGCCAAGAGCAAGACCTTCTGCAGCTGAACTTCTCAAAGATCCCTTCTTTGATGAGATTGTTGATGATGACGAAAATGATGACTGTTCTTCTTCTCACCAGTAAAATTGTCCTCAGTCCTTACATTGATACAATATGTTGATTTGATGTAATGGTTCCTTAATTTGATTCACATACTTATTTAGTTTGCATATCAATTTGGGGCAGGCTAGAGACTGATTTATTTTTTTTCTCATTTGGCAAGCTGTGAAATTGGACAAGGATTGGGTTTGGGTAGCCAGGGGAGGGTTTGATTGGGGATGGTGTCATTTTGTACATAGGAAAATTTACAGTTGTGCAGCATATACTGAATGATGATTTGATTTGATTTGACAAAATATGCTAAAATATATGCAATCAGCAGTCAATAGTTGCGTGATGAAATATAAGCACATGAAAAATAATAACAGTGCTGACAATTTTTGAGGTTTAGAAAGAAAATTGTATTTTGAAAAGGTGCGTCGTCCCCTTTTGAACAAAGGAACATGTGTTAACGATTTCGTCCAACCAAACCAAACCAAACATAAGATAACAATTCAGAATCTACTTTTATCATATATTATATATTTAAGTCTTCATCCATGAAAATAACAGAAGAAAACAATTTGTACTTATTTTATCATGTGTATTCTTCAAAATGTTTATTCAAGTAAACTCCAAATTTACTAGCCTGAGGTTTCAAGTAATAAAACTTTGTAATCTGTTTGAATATCAAGAAGGTAGCACTTCAGTGTTTGTGATATAAACAATGGACCCTTTCCTTTCATTGTGACCTTCAATCAGGGAAATGAGATCTTGAAGCAATCAAAAGTAATGTGAAGGTGAAAAGGGTTTCATGAATTGTTTCGAGGGCAAAGAAAAAAGTGAAGTCAAGGGTTTGAACGCAATTTGAGCAGCAAGAAATGTGGTTGGATATAATAACTAGAACAAGCAAAAGGGGTTGTTCATATTTAAAAAATAGGAGCAAAGTTAAGCTTAATGATGAAGAGGAGTGGTGTGAACAAAAGGGTATTTAGATAGAAAAACATGTATCGTGCAACCCCACCATTTTTTGTTGGGGAATTATTGTAGTGACCCGTTGGGTGTACCACATCTTTTTTCTTCTTAAAGCAAATCCAGATTTTGACATTGACTTTTCAATCAAACCATTGTACTTTGCAAATTGCTCGTGAATTATCAAAGAACACTACCAGAATTTATTTTTTTTACCAACTTAGACCACTGATGAAGATTTTCTCAGTATTTATCTTCTCATATCAGAACAAGTGATATCAGAATGGTACTCTTCTTTTTCTGCATCAAAAGATGTACTCTTCTTACACAAAGAAAGTGATAAATTTTGAAAGAAAGAGTGTGTTTGCATAACTAACAACATGAATCAATGAATGTGTCCATTTTAAGCATTTCTGGTACATTTTGAGACCAGCTGCATTTGAGTAGAACCAGATACAATCATAAATCTTTGGTGGAGGGTTTTTCCTGTGGTCAATGTATAGATGATTTTTAATTTTTTATTTACATGATGATGTTTGACAAAACTAACTAGGGCAATTATTTTTTAAGTAGGTATATGATTGTGTAATGTTGTTTTCCATTCATTTTTCTTTATCTGTAACTTCTTCTTTTTGCTTAATTTAAATCATTTCACTTTATTTCTATTTGTTTTTCTTATTCTTCCAGTTTCTTCCACTTTCTTTGAGATGTTTTTGTTCTTGTACTTGAACAATGTTTTTGCAGAGTGTAAAGTCAAAGAATGTTTTATACTGAATGATTGGTTGTTCATGTGGAGCATATTCATGGTATGCCAGTTGCTACTTATTCTAACCAGGTGTGTGACAGCTATTTGCCAAACTGTTGAGAAAAAAAAATCATTTTATTTTCAATTATGAAACTTTTCAAATTTTACTCCAAAATAAGATGAAAGTTTCAAAAATTTTATTCTCTCATATTAAATATTTAAAATTAATTTCTAAATATATATGTTATATAAATATAATAGAAATTAATTATTCCATGTAAACCAATAGTTTAAAATTTAAATTGATTTGTCTAATAAAAGCATTTGAAAATATAGAAAATTTAAATTGAAATGATTCAAATTTTCTCAAAAAAATTTAAGTTCATCATCAAAACATAACATTAATATTAAGATACTGCAGATGTAATTGACTCGATAAGCTTTTATGTCATTGATTATTAAAATGAATTCCTCTGAAAACTAATTTTTTGGGACTAATCCCTTAAAGCATGATATAAAATTGCTTCAACTTATCAATGATTTCAAGTGCAAATAAATACACATATATATTATTTCTTATTTGTTCTACTTCAATAAGGTTATTGTACATATGTAAAGATATGTTTGTCTGTTAAAAATATAAAGTGAGTGCTGTTTTCATTCAAAAGTTGAAGATTGTGATCAGAATATTAAATTAAAATATGATTTTTTTTTAATTTATATTGATTTGATGTAGAAATTTTAATATGAAGTAAAGTATGTTATCTGTAACTTAATCTTTTCTATTCATTTCCTTTTATTTACTGTCTTCTTGTCTCGTTTCTCCCAAACAAGGCTTTCTTTTCTTTCCCTTTGTGTCTCATTTTTTTTTACCTATTGGACATAATCATAAGACATATATATATATATATATATATATATATATATATATATATATATATATATATATATATATATATATATATAATAAAAAATAATTATGTATA